>Ga0114931_10007578_pt1 | contig 13265 bp, 10 predicted proteins | sample 2SBtaG_FD_89579 | JGI IMG/M metagenome (GOLD analysis project Ga0114931, IMG submission 89579) | Deep subsurface microbial communities from Kolumbo volcano to uncover new lineages of life (NeLLi) - 2SBTROV14_V59a metaG | ecosystem: Environmental > Aquatic > Marine > Volcanic | place: Kolumbo... | reverse complement strand
TTAATATGTGTAATGAGGCGAATGTAACAGCTTATTTGACTAAACCGGTAAACACTCAACATTTATTGAATTGTATCCATTCGATCCTGGCTAAAGAAGGTGATGAAATATCAGTTCCTCTGCAACCTCAAAAATCAATCAAAAGAAAAGACGAGGTGTTATTGATTGATAATGATGTTATTGATGAGTTATATAAATACCTGGAACCGGATTCCGTGTCCAGGATATTCGATGAATTCATTGCCAGTTCACAATATGTGATCGAACAGATGGTATACCACCTCAAGAGGGGTGATATGAAGTCATTGTCAGATCAGGCACATAATTTAAAGGGCACCGCAGACAGTTTCGGTGCCAACCGGTTGGCACGTGCTGCCGAACATATTGAACAAAAAGGATTGCATATACTTCAGAATGGTAATCCTGATATCGAATTACAGACACTAAAGGATATATTCGGCATCACCAGACACGGTTTGCAAGACGCACTAGCCAGGGCTGAGAAAATTCGCCTCTGAGGAGTGTTCATTCTGGTAAAGCTTATTTTGTGCGCGCACTAATCGCTGCATTGTTTTTATCTGTGACGAATCCAGACGCAGTACAGAGTCCACCCATAATTGGGTAATATCGAGCAATTCATCATAAGAAACAGGATTGTATTTATCATGTATATGATGAATCAATCGCTTGGCATTGGTTTTTCGTCTTGAAGAACGTATAAAGTCTTCAAGTTTTTCAGGCCCCTTACCAGGCTCTGCCAACACATCAATAATGCCCATTTCATAGAGTTGTTCTGCAGAATACAGTAAACCACTCGTTATTATTCTTTCAGCTAGTCCAGAATTTATGCGGCGAGATAATAACGTATAGCCCCCCATGCCCGGAAATAAATTGAATAACACTTCAGGAAAGCCCATTTGTACATTGCGCTCGGCAATAATTACATTGCAGGCTAGTGCGGCCTCAAAGCCACCGCCCTGGGCGGTTCCTTCTACTAATGCAATTGTGGTGATAGGGGCGTCCAGGTTTATTGAGGCGTTATATATAATTTGGATACATGATTTAGCATAGTTATTCAGTCCTTTTTTGTCTTTCTTCTCCATTAGTTCAATAAACAAGGAAAGGTCGCCACCCAAATTATAGACACCCTTAACACCTGACGATAAAATAAAATATTCAATGTCAGTTTTATTATTATTCTTTAAGTCAGATTGAACACATGATTTAACAATACCATGAAAGCGGGTAATTTCATCAAGTAGTGTTTTAGTAAAACACGGGCGAGGCTCTGAGCGCATTTCGCAAAACGCGGCTTTTAACAATGGATCATAATGAACGTGCGCATGCGTAAAACTGTCTGTGTTCAGAAGGATGGGATTTTTATCCATAATGTGGTCCTTACCCTAATGTGCCCCAGGCTGTTAGTGATGCATCCTGGCCAGCAGTGCACTAGCATTTTTGCTGGCTCAAACAGGGATATGATTAATGATGATATCCCTTCTTTCCCTTCTCATGAGCAATAAAGCAACTGATATCTATCCATTCCAACCGATGTTACATTAACATACAGTCATCCGGGAATCGAACAAACAAAAAAATAGTAGATCAGTCGAGCAATTTATCATATTGCCTACAATTTATAGTTGATAATTCAACAAGTACTGGCCAATTGTCTGGATCAATAGACCTAAACCTCTGTTCATCTCCCCTTAAGCATGCCCTTTGCCAAGTACTTGTTTGTGTTCGTGTTTCGCAAAGTCGAGCATACGCTTGATGGGTACAACAGCTTTTTCACGAATGGTTTCATTGACAAAAATTTCATTCGAGCCGGTTTCCAGTGTCGAGGCGAGGTTTTGCAACCGGTTCATGGCCATCCAGGGGCAGTGTGCGCAGCTGGTACAAGTGGCACCGATGCCACCAGTGGGCGCTTCGATGAAGTGCTTGTCGGGAGCCGCCTGTTTCATCTGATAGAGGATACCTTTGTCGGTAGCGACGATCAGTGTGTCGGATTGACTGTGTTTGGCTGCATTAATCAGCGCAGACGTTGAGCCGATAGTACTGGCCATATTGATGACGTTAGCCGGTGATTCAGGATGTACCAGTACCTCCGCGCCCGGATAATCCTGCATTAGCCTGGCCAGCTCCTTGCCTCTGAATTCATCGTGAACAATGCAATGACCAGGCCAGATCAGCATATCGGCGCCAGTGACATTTTCAACATAAGCGCCAAGATGTTTGTCGGGTGCCCAGATAATTTTTTCTCCCAGGGATGTCAGGTGCTCGACAATTGGCACCGAAATGCCAGAGGTGACCATCCAGTCAGCGCGTGCTTTTACTTCTGCACTGGTATTGGCATAGACGACAACGGTCCGTTCCGGATGGGCGTCACAGAATTCAGTGAACACGTCAGCAGGGCAGCCAAGGTCGAGAGAACATTCAGCATTAAGCTCCGGCATGAGCACACGTTTTTCGGGATTGAGTATTTTGGCCGTTTCGCCCATGAAACGTACACCGGCCACAACCAACGTGGTTGCTTTATGTTCATGACCAAAACGCGCCATATCCAGTGAATCAGACACATAGCCATCGGTTTCTTCAGCCAGTTGTTGCAATTCGGCATCGACATAGTAATGGGCGACCAATACAGCATTTTGTTTAATGAGCAGTTGTTTTATGTGTGCGATTAAATCAGCGCGCTCATCAGGCAAAAGACGGGGAGTCTGTGCAAGAATGTCGGCCGTTTTTGGTGCGCTGTAGTCTTCGACAACAGATATATTTAGTACAGGATTCACTTTTTTCTCTTGTTCACTCCGAACATATCATGGCCCGGCTGGGCCAACTTTAAAACAAGCGAGTCGAAAATGTACATATATCAACCAGCTGGATTAATTTTATATCATGTAAAGCGGGAATGTACATATATCATATGGGGAAGATATTTTAAAATATAAGAAACCTGTGATTAATTCCGGGTCGAGTGGATGATGAGGTAACATCTTTCAGGTCAAGGCGTCAATCGCAGGAATAGCCAGGATTGGCAACGTAGAGAGGGGGGATTTTAACCATCAGCAACCGATTCATGAATTAATCAGAGGTTCCTTAAGTATTCAAGGTTAAAAATAATATGCCAACTCGAGTTGAAGAAAGTCATCCTGTCGGAATGAGAACAATGGATCTCTTCGGTCCACTTGCTCAAACAAACGGGTTTCGAGAGTAAGTTTCCATTGATCACCAATGCGGCGACTTGCCTCGATACTGTAAAATTTGGTGCTTTTATTCCGATCCACAATGGCGCCGATAAGTGCTTCAGTGCTTTGTGCATCGTTCATGGTTAGACGAAATCCCACAAAGATGTCGTCATCAAAGGGGGTCAGCGCACTGCGCCCGCGGTCATCAAAGAGATGTTCGGCAACAATGCCAAGATCTGCCGGGCTTTCAAGGATACCGTAAAAAGTGTATTCAAAACCGGCAGCAGTGGAAAAGTAAGTAACCCCCTGGCCGGAACGACGAATCGCTTCCAGCTTCCATAACCAGTTACCCTTGGTGGCCTGCAAATCAAGACTGGTTTGATTAATAAGCTCGTATAATGGTAGCAACACCGGGTTGCCCGAATTATCCAGGCCAGGCAAGAAACGTGGGTCACGTGAAGTGCCATAAAAGTGAGCTACGCCAATGTCCCAGTCACCCAGCGTGTGTGACCAACGGACAGCGAAATCGACATGTTTATCTTCTTGAGAGGACTCATACACCGCCCTGTCCGTGTTAACGCGAGGGATGCTTCGCAGACGCCCCCTGTTGCCCGGGAATGTACGTTCGCGAAAACCGGGAAGTACAAATAAATCGATAGTGCCCCAGTCCTGGATCAATGCAAGGTTAATCATGGGTTGGCCAAGTTTATCCTCGCCATCAACATTTTCCACCAGATCAGTCTGGTTAATGATATCGACCAGATGCACGGATTCAGTGACACCCCAGAAAACCTTGCGCAGTCCAATGCGTAATTCCCAGTCATCACTGGCATGTAACCAGGTCAGTTCACGCACATCAAAATGTGTCCGTTCTTCATCATTTTCGTCCAGGCGGAGAAACGGTACAAAGAGAAGGCTATCTCGACCATCATTCCACGCATGGTAAAATTCCGGTTGGGTGGAAATTGATAAATTACTGTCCTGTTGACGATTGATTAAAGGTGAATTAATAAAAGTGCGCAATTCCCCGGCGACATATCCTGACAGTTCATAACCGGGGGCTGGCACAGGCGCAAAGAAAAGAACGGCGCTTAACAGCGCCGTTGTGAAAAACGTATGGTGAGAATTATCTATCAATTTGATCAGCGTGCCCGCTTCAGGCTGTTACGATCAAAATCACGGGGAGTAAGGCCCGTTTTGAATCTGTAATTACTCCAGATCAGTTTCGTGCTTTTATGAGTCTGGTGATTCATCGTAAACACTTCTGCCGCACGCCAGTAACGGCCGATGTATTGTTTGTAGTTTTTGAAGGTGGTCGTTTTAAGCAGTGAGTTTTTTCGATCATAATATTCCAGCTTGAGCGGTTGATACATTTTCTTGTCAACCCATGCGATCTGCCGGGTATATCCGGAATGCTTGTAGGCAGGATAGCGTTCAATGACAAACGTATCGCGTCCGTCAATTTTCTCATCGCGCAGGTATTTATAGGTGTATTTTTCGACTTCTTGCGATGTCAGGTCTTCATAGGCAAATTCACTGCCCATAAACGGCCCGGATTTATTAGCTGAGGCAATGCGCTTTACGCGTTTGAGCGCCGGGAGAAAGAGCCATTGATCGTCCGGAGTTAGTGCATGTGTATGACTCAGGAATGCAGTACCTTTGACATCACGAGGACTATCAAAGATAGTCAAACCTTTGTCGCCATCGCCCTTGACTTCAAGCGTCTTGGTGCGAATTGAACGCTTGCTTACATCACCATGTCGATTTTTGAGAATCATGACCAGATCTGCTTGCTGATCAATAAAGCCCGTATCCCGTTTATCAGCTTCTATAGCAATGGCAAGTCCTTTCTCTTCCGGGGTCTCTGCATGCCCGACAAATGACGCCAACATTAAAGCACTTGATATAATCAATCGGTAATTAATTTTATAATTCCTCTGTTTGTTACTTCGTCTTTATCAATTTTCATTAACAATGTTGGCAAGAGCAGGAAGTCTGCCATGAGTGCGAAGGCAATAACAATCGCAGTCAATAAACCCATAGCAGAATTCAGTTTGAAAGTTGACAGTGATAGCACCATGAAACCGACAATCAGGACTACCGAGGTCACTATCAAGGCGCGGCCAACAGTATTGAAGGCATAGCGGACCGCATCAGGCGAATTCAATCCTTTTTCTCTTCGTGCACGCAGGTATTTACTCAAAAAATGGACCGTGTCGTCAACGACAATCCCCAATGTCATACCGGCCACAATGGAAAGGGCCAGTCCAACTTCCCCCACAAGCATGCCCCAAAGACCGAAACCCATGGCGGCAGGCACCAGATTGGGCAACATGCTGACAAGACCGATTTTAAATGAACGTAGCGCGATAATCAGAACAAATGAAATCAGGATGAGAGCAATGGTCGTACCTATCAGCATACTTATGATATTACGCTTGCCAATATTAGCAAACATGATAGTTGTCCCGCTGCTATCGGCACTTACGATGTGTGGAGCGTTGGCTTTAAGCCATTGGTCTGCACGTTTTGCCAGGCCAATTACATCATTACTCGAAATAGTCTTGATGGTAATGCTCATACGCGTCGCAGACTTGTCCAGATTAATCTGGTTGTTCAAATCAAGTCCGTAGGGGAGGGACATTTCGTAGAGCAATAGATACTGCGCCGAAAGATCATGCTTTTCAGGTAATTTGTACCATCCCGGATCATCTCCATGCATGTTCCTGTTTAATCGCTTCATGATGTCAGTCAAGGTGTTGACGTGTATTACTTCAGGCTGCTGACGGTACCAATTGGCAAAGTTATCAACATCATTCAAAAACGCCGGATCACTGATACCCCCGGGTTTACCGGACACTATTGAGTATTCTATCTGATAAAGACCGGTCAGATGCTTGATTGTGAAATCCGAATCCTGCCGGAATGAAGTGGTTTTATCGAAGTAATGAAGAAAAATATCGTTTAACTCGTTTCGTGGAATGAATGCTATCAGTGTTATTGTAATGATTGCCATGCCTTTGATCAGGAAAGAACGCCGTTTAACAACAAATTCTGCAAAACGCATCATGGCATGATCATCACCGTCTTTTTTTACTCCAACTCTTACTGGCAGAAAGGATATTAACGCCGGCAGGAATGTCACTGAGAGAAAAAAAGTGGCAGCGACCCCCATGGAGACGAAGTTACCAAGATGCCGGAAAGGGGGTACTTCAGAGAAGTTCATACTCAAGAACCCCAGTACTGTGGTGAAGCTGGCGAGAAAGACTGGCTGAAGGTTAATGCGCAAGCTCTCTATCATGGCTGTCCTTTTAGGCATGCCGTTTTGCATGGCATGAACAAAGGAGATCAGTATGTGTACTGAATTCGCTATTGCCATAGTAGTGATAATAGTTGGTGCAGAAGCTGAGGGAGGTGTCATCGGGAAACCGATGTAGCCACCAGCCCCCATGCCTGCAATAATTGAAAATATAATAACAAACATGGTAACAAGTGTGCCGGTGAAACTTCTTAACAATAACGCAAGCACAAACATCATTAAAGCGAAGCTAATCAGAACAAGAGATTTCATATCCGCTTGTGATGATTCAGAAAAGGCATTGTTCATGAGTACCATGCCTGCAATACGTATCTCAATATCCGGGTACGATTCGCGGAAATCAGCAGCTATTTTTCTGGCATATTTGACAACTTCCGGCACTTCTTTGCTAACGTCTTTACCCGGTAGTTGTATGGTGATATTCACACCAGTAGCATGTGAATCAGGTGAAATTGATTTATTAATCAGCAAAGGCTCGTTCAACGCAATGGTCTTTATGCGTTTCAGGTCTTCGTCACTGAGTTGTAGTGCGTTTTCAACAAGATCGTGAACGACAAGATCATCACCTTCCGCATAGGTGTGCTGGAAGTTGCTGATTGAATCAACACGTATAGAATAGGGGATCTGCCAGGAAAGTTTTGTTAATTTCTCAACAGCATCAAGGTTTTTACGAGTAAAGACATTGTTGTTTTTGGGTACCAGAACAAACAATACGTTGTCATTTTTGGTATAAGTAGCCTCCAGTTTTTCGAATGCGAGCAGTTGCGGATTGTCATCACTGAAGAAAACCCGGTAATTGGTTTCAAATTTGAGGTATTTACCGCCGCTGCCAAGCAGAAAGATCACCGGCAGCGTTAATATGATTATTAATATCCGGTATTTAAGAATCCATTCGGCAAAACGCGTTGAAAATGTATCAGGCATTTTTTATTTTCCTTTTTGACAGGTTGTTTGCAGGTATTGGACAGATTCCTGATTGACCAACTAATGTTTTGACAAACCATGAATGACAAGTTGAACAACATATCTGGCCATGTGTTCAAATTCCTCAAGTGTATAAAGTGTCATAAAAATGGGGACACTAAACTGTACAAGTGTTGCGCGCAACGCTTCGGCAGTTTTCTCTATGTCACGAACATCAAACTCACCATTTTTATTGCCCTCGACCAGAATTTCCGTGATGAGGCCGCGTTCCATATCAGTTTTTATATGCACAATATCCGGGCGTTCGCTGGCAATAATAGCTACCAGCTCATTGATACGTGGTTGCTCTGAAGTTGCGTTATAGGTGTGGTGCAATGTGGCCAGAACAAATGCTTCCAGTCTTTGAGATGCACTTAATCCGGGTCGTGTTATCACCTCGCCAAGCAGTTCCTTGCGCTGCGCGAAACATGTGCAGGCAAATGCTGCCCCGATGTCCTGTTTGTTCTTGAAGTAGCGATAAAGATTTGCGGCTGACATACCACAATCACTGGCAATTTCTGCCATGGTGGTTTTGTTGTAACCAAATTGTTGAAAACGTTTGCTTGCTGCCTCAAGGATCAGGGTACGGGTGTCATCGGGTATGGCGGTGGAGGGTTCCATGAAGTGTTTATATCGCAATGAAGACTGAATAATCAACACAATATTCAGTATTTATTAAATTCACAGCCGCATTTATCATCAGAATTTACTTTAGATGATACTGTTTACTTTTTGATTATATTGATTTAAATAAACCGAAAGGGCGCTAAAAATGACTAGGCAACATCAAGGGCCTTGGTCAGATCAGATTGATGTGCTTCTGTAGTGATAGCGGCCAGTGTGATCTGGCTGAGGAAAGTACGCATGGAATGGCTGAACTGGGCCCAGGAAGCTTTGCTACCAACCAGTTTATTAGCGTTTTCAGCCTGAACACTGCGTGGGTCAATAACGGCAATAATATCCATAATGCTGATTTTGTCAGCGGGACGGCCCAGACAATAACCACCACCAGGACCACGACGTCCTGCGACCAGTCCATGTCGCCGTAGTTGAGTAAAAATCTGCTCAAGATAGGACATGGAAATATGTTCTTTATGCGAAATTGAGATTAACGGCACAGAGCCTTTGTTTTCCATAAGAGCGAGCTCAAGCATGGCAGTGATGGCATATTGTGAACGTGAAGTGAGTTGCATCTGCTGTCTCCTGACAATAAGTTTTGTTCAAACTCAGATTTATCAATATTTATATATCGGCACTTTACGGCTAAATATCACGACTCACAATGTGGAATTTGTTAACTCTTTGTAAATTCTTCATTGAAAAAAAGGAAACCAGGAAATATTTACTCTTTTTTCAATTTCCGCGCTGAAAAAAGAAATCAGTCAGTTTTCTTAATAAAATCAACGACTTGTTGGATGATATCCGCATTTCGCAGAATACGGCGGTGCCCGAGGCCATTGGTGAGTACAAATTCTGCATTGGGCCATGCGTTGGCAGCGGCTTCTCCTTCCTGCCAGGGAACATCACGATCATCTTTATCGTGAATAAATAATGCCGGTGGTGACAGGTCTTTCATTAGATGATTCGAGGACAATACATGCCAGACATCCTGGCCGAACCGCTTTTCAACCAACTGACGAAATTTCCCTTCAACACTTTCTGGAATGTCGAGAGTATGTACAAATTTTTCTACGAGACCATCAGCGTCAAGAGGAGGGCTTATACATATAGCGCAATCTGTACGGAAATTCTGATTAAGCGCCATGGCAATACAAAGAACACCAAACGAGTGGGCGATTACACCGTGAATTGGCCCGAACTGTTTATCAACTGCCAGAATAACATCGGATATTTCAAATATACTGCTCTTGTTTCCTGGTGTTTTACCATGACCAGGCGCATCAAATGAGACAACCTGGTAACCAGCACTGAGCAGTGGCTTCACAAAGGCGCATAATTGAGTTCCTCGCCCGTTCCACCCGTGCACCAGTAATATAACCGGGCCTTCATTGCCCCATAAATTAACAGCAATGGGCAGGGAGTTATGCACCAGTGAAACAGGTCTGGAACCTTTTAATACATCTTGTTCACGTTTGGGTGCGGGTACGCGTGTAGTAGAGAACCACAAGCGATACATAAAACGCGCCATCAGGCCAGGCGCAACTTTGCCGACTTTCTGAAATAAAAGCCGTAATAGTCTGGCTGTAAAAGGAAGCTTGTCTTTTTTGTTTGCCATTGATATACAGGTGTAGCTATTTTTGCATTAAAGATTGTTTATTGATCGTAAGCGACATATTAGTATACGGCATGAGCCATGATAAAGAAGCGGTTATAAATGCTATCCTCGAAAAAGATGGATAACAATCTGTATATTGCTGTCGATCAAGTTGGCTCGAAAAAAGAATGGGTAATGTTCTGTACATAGCCATCGATCAGGGTTCCCACGCCACGCGCGCATTGGCCTATAACGATTCTGGTGATGTGATTGCTCAATCCCGTTATCCTGTTGATACCCACCGACCGTCATCCGGGATGGTCGAAGTCGATCCTGAACAAATGGTGGCATCAGTAACGGACGTTATCAAGGAGGTCATCGGGAAAGTAAGTAATGTAGATTCCGGAAAAATCAGTGTGGGTCTGGCAACCCAACGCTCGACCATTGCATGCTGGAATCATAAAACAGGCGATGCACTGTGTCCACTTATTAGCTGGCAGGATACGCGTGCCAGTGAATGGCTTGCACAATTCTCGGAGCATGAATCAGAAATACATGAACGCACCGGATTGTTTATGTCAGCCCATTATGGGGTGAGTAAATTACGCTGGTGTCTCGATAATGTGCCAGCAGTCAAGCAGGCTATGGTGGGAGGAAGACTTGCAGTTGGGCCGTTGTCCAGTTTTTTAACGTTCAGAATTATGGATGACCATCCATTATATGTTGATCCCGCCAATGCAGCTCGTACATTGTTATGGAACTATCGTCATAGTAGCTGGGATGAAAACTTGCTCGCATTGTTTGGGATTCCACGTGAAATTTTACCAAAGGGAGCAATGAGCCGGTATGAATTCGGCAAACTTATACCAGAGTGTGGTCATTTTCCCCTGGAAATAGTAACAGGTGACCAGTCAGCCGCCATCTTCGCTCAGGGAAAGCCCGATAAAAATACAGCAATCATTAATATTGGCAGTGGTGCCTTTGTCCTTCGAGTGACGGATCAGACCGATCACATCAGCGATCGAATGCTGGGCGGCGTTGTCTATGAAGATGCTGATACTAAAATTCAGGTCATCGAAGGAACAGTCAATGGAGCAGGTAATGCGCTTGACTGGTTTAAACGTGAATTTGATTGTGTGGATCTTGAAAGTCATCTTGAGCAGTGGCTTGAGGAAGTTGATAACCCACCTTTGTTTGTTAATGGAGTGTCGGGTGTTGGCTCGCCTTACTGGCTATCAAATCTGGAATCCAGATTCTACGGTGAGGCTGATCTGGTTGCCATGGCGGTCGGACTGATTGAGAGTATTGTTTTTCTGATACAGTCGAACCTGGATGAAATGAATGCTGTTATGGCAGTGCCGGAAACCATTCGTATCAGTGGTGGTCTGACTCAACAGGATGCTTTATGCCAGAAGATTGCCGATCTATCACGTATACGCGTCTTCAGATCAGAGGAATCAGAAAGTACTGCCAGAGGGCTGGCCTGTTTACTGGCCGGGTTTCCTGCATCCTGGTCAGAAAATATCAAAGGAGAATGGTTTGAACCGAATAACAATCAAAACCTGCATTCACGATATCGGGAATGGAGCGAACTAATGGATGGGATCAACACGTGATCATGGTCATCAACAACTGGCAGAACAAATGAGTTCAGTCAGCCAATGAATATACCCTTCCTGATCGCTCACCGTGGCTATCCACTGCACTATCCGGAAAACACACTTGAAAGTGTTGAAGCTGCCCTTCAGACGGGCGCTTGCTATGTCGAAATTGACATTCAGTTAACAGCGGATGGTATTGCCGTTTTGTTTCATGACGACACGTTACCCCGAACGACAAATGCGACGGGCCGGTTGCTTGATATGAATTACGATCAGTTAGCGGATGTATCTGCAGGCGAGCCCGGTCGATTTGGTAAAAGCTTTGAAAATGTTCATATACCTCGTTTGAAAGACTTTGTTGCGTTATTAAAAAAATGGCCAGATGTCACCGCATTAATAGAAATAAAAGAAGAGAGTCTTCAGGCCTTTGGTACACAAGTCGTTGTAGAAACAGTCATAGCTGAACTTGAGCCGGTCAAACAGCAATGCATAATGATATCCTTCGATGCAGATTGTCTGGAACTGACTCGAAGACTGGATGAGTTTCCCATCGCATGGGTATTACATCGCCGGGATCAGGCCTCAAAAAAACGAGCTGAAATTATGAAACCTGATTATCTCATGTGTAATTATAAAAAATTGCCAGAGTTCGTTTCCTCATCACACGATGCTTTATGGCCGGGGCCCTGGCAGTGGATGCTATATGAAATAATCGACCCGGAGCTGGCTTTATTTTATGCGGAGCGCGGCATCAATTTTATTGAGACCATGAATATTGGCAAAATGCTTGAGCACCCTGTTTTAAACACAAGGAAATGTTTTGGCAGCTGAGCATTATGATGTTGTTGTTATCGGTGGTGGCATACAAGGCACCGGGGTCGCTCAGGCGGCAGCGGCGTCTGGTCATTCTGTTTTGTTGCTCGAACAAACAGGACTTGCCAGCGGGACATCGAGTCGTTCCAGTAAACTGATCCATGGTGGGCTTCGTTATCTGGAATCGGCCCAGTTCCGACTTGTGCATGAATGCCTGGAAGAGCGCGCCATTCTACTGAAGAATGCACCTGATCTGGTTAAATTGATCCCGTTCTATATACCTGTATATAAGGCAACGACACGTCGTCCCTGGCAAGTGCGAATCGGGTTAACACTTTACGCTTTCATGGGGGACTTACGCAAATCCACATATTTCAGGTCAGTGCCCCGCGCGGAATGGGATCAACTTGATGGCCTGGAGACAGATAATTTACAGGCTGTGTATCAATATAATGATGCCCAAACTGATGATGCTGCGCTGACTCATGCAGTGATGCAATCAGCGCTTGAACTTGGTGCGGAAATACGCATGCCCGCATCATTTTCCAGTGCAGAACTGGGTGATAGAAAAAATACCGTTGTATACAGACATGATGACATTGATCATACGTGCACTGCTCGTGTCATTGTTAATGCTTCCGGCCCCTGGGCCAACGAAGTACTGGGTCGTATTACTCCGTTACAAACACAGGTTCCTGTTGAGTTTGTACAGGGTGCGCACATCATACTCGAAGAAAAACCGGGCAAAGGTATCTATTACATGGAAGCACCGCGTGATCGGCGTGCAGTGTTTGTCATTCCGTGGAAAGAAGGCACCATGGTTGGAACCACTGAAACCGTTTACAAAGGAAATCCCGCCGGGGTCAAGCCATTACCGGAAGAAATTGATTACTTGCTAGAAACTGCAGGACATTATTTTCCACGTATAAAAAATCTGACCTGTAACGACATCGTTGGATCCTTTGCCGGTTTGCGTGTGTTACCAACGGGCGAGGGCAGTGCCTTCTCACGCCCACGTGAAACAGTTTTTCATACGGACAGAACATCAAAGCCCAGAGTGATAACGCTTTATGGCGGGAAACTGACAGCTTACAGAATAACGGCTGAGAAGGTCATGAAAAAAATTGCCCCGGCATTACCAGAATGCCGGGGCAAGATTAGTACCA
>Ga0114931_10007577_pt1 | contig 13265 bp, 11 predicted proteins | sample 2SBtaG_FD_89579 | JGI IMG/M metagenome (GOLD analysis project Ga0114931, IMG submission 89579) | Deep subsurface microbial communities from Kolumbo volcano to uncover new lineages of life (NeLLi) - 2SBTROV14_V59a metaG | ecosystem: Environmental > Aquatic > Marine > Volcanic | place: Kolumbo... | reverse complement strand
GTGTAGTGCTGTTGCACGGAGTCAACCCTCAACGTCGATCAACTTGGCGAGTCTGTTGCGAAATTGCTGTAACGTACGTTCCACGGTTCTTTTCGAACGGCTGACGACAACCGCAATTTGCTGGACCTCGTGTCCCTCGATGCGTAATTCCACGATGCGATCTTGCGGCGGAGGCAGCGTGGCAATGAGATCCTCCACAACGATCCGCATCGTTTGATAGGCCAAATCATCGCCAGCTTTGGCAGCAGGGCTCCAGGCTGTTTCGGGCGTCGGACTGTTCGTACGTGCAACGTCTCGTTTCTGCGCTCGGTGATAAGCGCCCAAGGACCGAATCTTATTAAGCGCCAATACCAGCAGCAGTTGCCATAGTTCTTCTCCGGCCGGCACCTCGTAGCCAGAATCCACGGCCCGGCGGAAAAAAGTGCGGAAAACGGACTGTACCACGTCCTCGGGATCAAACCGCGTAGCCAGCTGCTGCCCTGTTTGGCGGCGGGCCAAAGCTTCCAGCCGTTTTGCGTAGCGAAGGTACAACGTGGTCGCGGCATCCTGATTCCCTGTGCGAAATCGGCGCAACAGAGAATGGTCGGAAATAGAGTCCGTAGGTGGTTCAATCCGTTGGGCATCCACTTTGTGCTGTTTCTCGGGCACGGAAAGTTTCTCATTCAGTGAAGCCGCGGAAGCAGGTCTTCCCCGCCGTGAAAACTTGGGAAAAAAGGGCCATCGCACGGGGCTGCTCTGGGCAATAGGCACAAAACATCAAAAAACCCTGGATGACGTGGCGGTTCATGTTTTCGTAACCCGCTATTCATATTAGGCGAACTATCAACGGACGCAACAGATTGTAGCGCTAGCCAGCGTCTCAATTTTTCCATTTCCCTGGGAGCAGTTGGCCTAGGAATCCCAGAAAATGTCTTATCGAACAATTTTCCTTGTTCTGGCCCTCTGGATTGCCCCGGCGACCATGGCGAAATGTCAGCCGGTTTCCTGGGCCAATCCGACGACTGGCCTGGGAGCCGGTGCCTGGTCGACGCCTTCCAATTGGAGCCCCGCGATCGTTCCGACTTCGACCAACAATGCCCGGATTACCAACGGCGGCGAGGCGAGCATCACCGCCAGCGTCGCGGCCAGTCGCATCGAAGTTGGCAAGAACAACGGGGTGGGAATTCTGACGAGTGTGGCCCCAGGCGTTGAACTTATTATCGACTCGGACTTTGATATTGGCCAAATCGGCGGCAACTTTGCCGCGGGGCCCGGGCGTGTGACTGGAGATGGTTCGGTTGCCATTTCCAACGCCGCTCGGCTAGTGGTCGGCAACGGCGGCGCCGGCGGCATCGACGTGGCGACCACGAATGCCACGGCTGGCGCTGAGGCCAATGGGACCGGCTCGTTGTCGCTCCAGGCGGTGGCGTCGGTGGAAGTAGCGGACGACGCGAATATCGGACAAGCCGGCGGTTCGGCAACTTCGACCGCCCACGGCGCCTTCACCGCGTCGTCTCTAGGCATGCTCAGCATTGGTGCGGATTTTGACGTTGGGCAGTCCGGCGGAACGGGGCAAGCCAACGGGCACGGAACCGCCACTATTGAAAACAGCCAGCTTGTCGTTGGTGCGAACATCGACGTCGGCAGAACCAGTGGATCGACAGTTGGAAACTTCGGGGATGGCACACTCCACCTCACGGATTCAACCGCTTCGATCGGCTTCGCGGATAGCTTGCTTCCGAAATCGCTCAACATTGGAGACGCCGGGGCTCAGCCAGGAAAACGGGCCAACGCGCAGGGGTTGGTAACCCTCGCGCGGAGCACGATCGACGTCGCCAACCGAATCAACATTGGCGGTTTGTCCGGCGGCGGAAGCAATCTGCAAAACTCTGCCGATGGTACGCTTCGACTGGTCGACAGCCTGGCGACCGCGGGCAAAGTGGACGTGGCCGTCGTTTCGACGAACACTCTGGGGTCGTCCACGGGGCTTCTTCAAGTCGATGCAAGTTTGGTCGATGTTGGCGGAACTTTGGCACTGGGGGCTGGCGCGACCTTGCATTTTGGTCTTGCCGGCGTCAATCGTTCCGACGGGAGTGGGACAGCGGGACAGTACGGCGCAATAAACGCCAACTCGGCACTGCTTGCAGGCGATCTCGAAGTTTTTCTGCTCCATGGATTTCAACCCGCGGCGGGAAACCAGTTTGATTTGATCGCGACCACCGGTCTGATCGCCGGTTTCATAATGCCGACGTCGTTGCCGGCGCTTCCTGTGGGACTTGATTGGAATGTGTGACAGACGGCCAATCTGTTGCGTCTCGACGTTGTCGCCGGGGCTCCTGACGCAGACTTCAACGCCGACGGGAACGTCGATGGCCAGGACTTTCTCATTTGGCAGCGCAACGTGGGCATCTTGACCGGTGCGAATCCAGCGCAAGGCGACTCCGATTTCGATGGCGACGTCGACCAAGTCGATTTATCTGTTTGGGAATCCCAATTCAACACGATGCCATCCCCGAGCTTAGCCATTGCGGCTACGGCGCCGGAACCGGGAACAAGGGCGCTGGCAGCTTCCTTTGCCCTATTGTGGTGGCCTGCAATGCGGTGGAGCAACAGCCGATTGCTTGTCGTCCGGCGGGAGGTGAACTGAGCTATGAGTATCGCTCGATTGAACCGAAACCTCCCGCCGGCGGCAGCATTGGCAAAGCAGACGCATTGCAAACTACCTGGCCTCGGTGAACGACGTCGACGCGATGTTGCACATGGTTTCACGTTAATCGAACTGCTGGTAGTGATGGCGATTATCGGTTCGCTGGTCGGTTTGCTGCTACCAGCGGTACAAGCCGCGCGCGAAGCCGCACGCCGCACACAATGCATCAACAATCTCAAACAAATTGGCTTGGCCGTGACCAGTCATCATAGTAGCCAGGGTTTCTTCCCTAGCGGCGGCTGGGATTGGTTTTACCCACCCACCTACAAGAACAAGCACCCGGTCATCGGAGCCGAGCAGCGGGCGGGCTGGGGTTTTCAAATCCTGCCTTTTATCGAAGCCCAGACCGTATGGCTGGCCGGCCCTGTCCAGGCGGTCGGCACCCCCTTGCCCGTATTTTTTTGTGCTTCGCGACGCGCGCCTCAAACCGTGCTACGCAACGACAAGTTCCGACCGCCCATTCAGGGCGGGCAAATCGAGTACGCGCTCTGCGACTATGCTGCTGCCAATAGAGAGCAAACGGGCGTGATTCGGCGTTATAGGCCCGTACGATTCCGCGAAGTGACCGACGGCGCTTCCAACACGCTGCTCGTGGGAGAAAAGCGGATGAACCTGGCACACCTGGGTGAACCGCAAGGAGATGACAACGAGGGTTACACCGTTGGTTGGAACGAAGACACGATTCGACGCACAAGTCGCTCTCCCTTGCCAGACCATCTCGGTGAAGGCACTGGTGAAAAACTATTTGGCTCCTCGCATCCCTACGGCATCAACGCCGTATTTCTCGATGGATCGGTAAGGCAGATTGCCTATCGGATCGATAAAAGGGTGTTCAACGCCCTGGGCAATATCTCCGATGGCGAGACGGTAGCTGCCGACGCCTACTAACAAACTTGAGGGTCGCTTCCATGAACACGACAGTTTTCACTTCGCGCTCTACGATGCGTCTGAGCATTGCACTTCGGTGGGTGGGGTATAGCGTGCTGGTTGGCTGCCTGGGTTGTTCCAGAACTCCCGTGGCGGAGTTGGCAGCGAAGCTTACGGACGCCGACCATGACGTTCGCTATGAAGCCGCGAAAAAACTAGAAGAGTACGGCCCCGAAGCAGCCGAGGCGGCGCCGGCTTTAGCAGCGGCGCTATCTGATCCTGTTTCGAAAGTTCGCTATCGCAGTGCCAAAGCGTTGAGCAAAATTGGCATCGGCGCGTCGGCAGCCGCCGAGGAGTTGGCCGCCGCTTTGCAAAAGCCCACAATTCAACCGAAAACGCGTTACTACATCGTCAAAACGCTGGCAAATATCGATGATGCCGCGATTGTCGCCCTGCCCGAACTCATCGCAACGCTCCAAAAAAAGGAGGATGTAAAAACGCGCTATTTCGCGGCGAAAGCGTTGGGAAAAATCGGCCCCGAGGCGCAAACAGCGGTAGGCGCCTTGGAACAGGCCCGCAAGGATTCGGACCGCAAACTCCGCAAAGCGGCGACCGAGGCCTTAGTCAAAGTTCGGCGGAGCTAACGTGCAAGATGTTTCCGGCCGGCCGGATACGGAGAAACAAGGCATTCACACAAAACGTTGATTCCTTTACCAGCGAATGGAAAGGGTTTTTCCTTTTTGAACAATACAATGCGACCCCACTCAACTTTCGATGCAGTGTTCAGTCCGGCGGCGGTGGCGATGCCGATTATGGTGGCAGCCGGCGTGGGGGAAGGCCGCTCAAGGTCTCGGAACACAGCCTGTTTGCATGCCAAGGATATGCGATTGTCCGCTCCGTCCGCCAATGGCCAGCCCCACTATCGAATCCATGAATCGCAGCTTTCCAGCGGCGGAGCCCAGCAGCGCAATATCCGCGTAGCCCTCTACTCTCACGACACGTTGGGGCTCGGTCATTTGCGACGAAATCTGCTCATTGCCCAAGCACTCAGACAGTCGCATCTACGGGCGACGAACCTGCTCATCACGGGAGCTTACGAGTCGAACTTTTTTAGCCTGCCCGAGGGAGTGGATTGCCTGACCTTGCCACGACTGCAAAAGGAATCGGACGGCAGCTACGCCTCGGGACAGTTGGCGATTTCCGTCAGCGAGCTTGTGCGGCTGCGTGCCGAGGCAATCGCCTCGGCGTTGGCGGCGTTTGATCCAGATTTGCTGATCGTCGACAAGGTTCCCACGGGCGCGTTTGGCGAAATGTTGCCCGCTTTGCGATACCTCGCCGACCGCGGCAAGACCAAATGCGTCCTGGGAATTCGAGACGTATTGGACGATCCCGCCACGGTTCGCTCCGAATGGCTTGAATCGTCGAGCGAAAAAAATATCGCGGATTTTCATGACGCGATTTGGGTTTATGGGGACCAACGGGTTTACGATCCCATCCACGAATACCGCTGGTCCTCGCAAGTGGCTGAACTGGTTCGATTTACCGGATATCTGGATCAAAGTTTGCGAGTCACGCATCCGCATCGACAGAGGAATGATTGGATTGCCGAGCTGCGCAAGAAGTACGCTGCTTTGTTTGTCTGTACGCTTGGAGGGGGCAAAGACGGATATGCCTTGGCGGAGACGTTTGTGGAGGCTTTTAAGGGCCAGGACGCCTGCGGCATATTGCTCACCGGCCCTTTCATGCCGCGAGAGCTTTACGAATCGCTCTGTGCAAGCGCGGCACGGGATTCCAACCTGCTGGTCCTCAACTTTACGAACGAAGCAGACCAGCTAGTCAGCCAAGCCGACGGCATCGTCGCGATGGCCGGCTACAACACGGTTTCGTCCATTCTTTCGTTCAACAAACCAGCGCTGCTGGTTCCGCGGGTGTTTCCCCGTCAGGAACAGTGGATTCGAGCCGATCGTTTGGCGAAACGAGGCGTCGTCGACCGGCTTCACCCCGATGCACTAACACCGAGCGCGGTACGGGACTGGGTCGCTCGGATCATTCACCAAAAGCCGACGCGGTCTCCCAGCTCCTCGAGCCGCTTCGATTTGAATGGGCTACAGCGAATTGTCCGTTTCGCATCCGAACTAATGGCTACGTGCAATGGTAGCCGCGTCGCCGATCAGCGAGAAGCGATATGACCTTTGTTTCAACCAATCTGTCGACTTCGAACGGATATGCCGCCAGGCCGCGGCGGATTGCCTATGTGCTAAAAAGATATCCGCGATTTTCCGAAACCTTCGTGGTCAATGAAATTCTGGCCCACGAGGCGGCCGGACTTGAGATCGACATCTTTGCCTTGCGGCCCACCAGCGATACCCACTTTCAGCATGCGATTGCCGACGTGCGAGCGCCGGTTACCCATTTACGCTACGGAGGCATCAAGGCCGAAACCTTGTGGAACGAACTGTCTGCCCAGGGACAAGCACAGCCCGAGTGTTGGAACCACCTGGCTCAGGCGGAGGGCTACACCGCAGTCGAGGTTTACCAAGCTGTCCTGCTGGCGGGCGAAGTTCGCGCCCGCGGCATCGAACACATCCATGCTCATTTTGCCACGACAGCGGCGGCCGTAGCGCGGCTCGGGGCCTTGCTCTCCGGCGTACCGTATTCGATCACGGCACACGCCAAGGATATTTTTCATGAAAGCATCGATCCCAGTTTGCTGGCCAGAAAGCTTGCCGACGCATCAGCCGTTGTGACCGTCAGCGATTACAACGTGGATTATTTACGCCGAAGTTTTCCCGCTTCGGCCACCCACATCCATCGCGTTTACAACGGGCTAAAGCTGGATGATTACGAGTTTGTCGAGCCCACCGACCGGCGGCCGTTGATTCTTTCGGTGGGACGTTTGGTGGAAAAGAAGGGATTCGCCGATCTAATTGATGCGTGCGCGGTGTTGAATGACACGGGCATCGATTTCCATTGTTTGATCGTGGGCGGAGGCGACTTGGCCGAGTCCCTGGAAAGCAGGATTCGTCGACACGATTTGGCGGACCGCGTCCGGATGATAGGGCCGCGACCCCGTGCCGAGGTCCTCCAGCTGATGCGACAGGCCGCTCTCCTTGTTGCGCCCTGTGTGACCGCCTCGACCGGTGACCGCGATGGTTTGCCCACGGTGTTGCTCGAGGCCATGGCTTGCGGCACGCCTTGCCTCTCCACCGATCTGGTGGGGATTCCCGAAGTGGTGCGACATCGAGAAACGGGGATTGTCGTCCCGGAACATGATATCGAGTCGCTCGCCGCGGCCATGCAGCGGTTGCTGGTCGATCCGCGAGTCAGACGCCGTTTGGCTTTGGCGGCTCGAAAGCTCATGGAACGCGAATTCGACATACGCCGCAATGCGGCGCATCTTCGTCGGTTGTTTGCCGCTGGCCACGGCGCATCTGCTCGGCCCGCACTGGCGGAGGTGGGCTGATGCGTATTGCTTACGTCTGTTGCGATCCCGGCGTCCCCGTGTTTGGCGGCAAGGGCTGCTCGGTACACGTGCAGGAAGTCTTGCGCCAGTTGGTGCGTATGGGAGGTCGTGTGGATCTGTTTGCCACAAACTGTGGCGGCGCGCCGCCTGCTGATCTGGATTGCATCCATGTCCGCCAACTCGATCTGCCACGTCGAGGCAGACAACCCGACCGCGAGCGGGCACTGATGGCAATGGACCGTCGGCTCGCGGAGACGTTCTCCCAATGGGCCCGTTTTGATCTTATTTACGAACGGCACGCTTTGCATTCCTGCGGCGCCATGGAATTTGCCCGTAGCAAGGCAATTCCGAGCGTGCTGGAGGTGAATGCTCCTTTGATTGAAGAACAACTGCGATATCGCCAGCTCAGCTACCGTCGTGAAGCCGAACGAGGGGCGGCGCGAGCCATGGCAGCCGCCGATGTCGTAGTAGCCGTTTCGCGACCGGTCGCCGCGTATGTTGCCCGGTATCGGGGCCAAGCCAGCGGTGTCCACGTAATCCCCAACGGCGTCGATGTTGACCGCTTTGCGGTGGATCGTCCGCCGTAGGCTGCTAGAAGCGGCGACTTACCAACCCTTGGTTTTGTTGGTTCACTGAAACCATGGCATGGCGTTTCGGAGTTGATAGCGGCGTATGAATTGCTTTGGCAGCGTGGGCGGCGGGTCCAATTGCTGATCGTCGGCGATGGTCCCGAGCGTTCGCGTTTGCAAAAATCCGCGGCGGCCTTGCCGAGCCAATCGCGAGAAAAAGTCCAATTCACAGGGCTGGTGCATCCCGACGAGATTCCCGGTTGGATGGCCTTCATGGACATCGCAACGGCTCCCTATCCGCCGATGGAGGAATTCTATTTTTCTCCACTGAAATTGTTCGAATACATGGCCGCCGGCTTACCGATTGTCGCTAGTCGAGTCGGTCAGATTGTGGACGTGCTCGACGAGGGTGTTACCGGCGTGTTGTATGAGCCCGGGGATATCCCGGCATTGGCCAACGCGCTGGAATGGTTGCTGGACGATCCCAATTTGCGGAGTCGGCTTGGGCGTGCCGCGCGCGACGTCGTCGCCGAGAATTTCACCTGGCGTGCTGTCGTGAAACGGATCCTAGAGTCCGCGGGCGTAGGCAGAAAGTGCCATCCAGCGGACGGCCCTCGTGCATCCCTCGACGAATGCCCCGCAGCTAAATAGTCATCGAAAGCAGAGTATAAATTTGCCATGGCACGACCCAAAACAGTTCGAGAGGGACTTCCTCGCTTCTTGCGAGTGATCCGTCATTTCGTGCCTACTTTGTGGCGGGAAAAGCCCCTCGTGATAGGCTCGACCGTCGCCCTCTTGATCAGCATCGTTTTCCGACTGTTGGAGCCCTGGCCATTGAAGATTGTGCTTGATCGCGTCCTGTCCATGGCGAAGTCGAAAGGACATCACAGGGTGCCGTTGTTTGAATCGCTTGACGCTTCAACGGTTCTCACGCTTTGCGCGTTGGGGCTGGTAGTAATTGTCGCGCTCAGAGCAACCAGCGATTATTTTAAGACGGTCGGTTTTGCCTTGGTTGGCAATCGCGTGATGATGCGCATTCGCGGCGATCTCTACCGCCATTTGCAATCGCTTTCGATGTCCTTCCATACGAAGATGCGCTCAGGCGACCTGCTGATCCGAGTGATGGGCGATATTAAATTGATGATAGATGTTGTCATTACGGCGTTATTGCCCTTATTGGCCAGTGTGCTTATTTTGTTCGGCATGGTGGCGGTCATGCTGGTGCTGAATTGGCATTTGACGCTCCTGGCGATGATCGTCGTACCGTTATTCGCGCTCTCGACCGTGCGATGGGGACGCCGCATCCACGATTCGGCCCGGGAACAGCGCCGGCGCGAAGGGGAAATGGCGGCCAGCGCCGCCGAGGCGATTTCCTCCATGCACGTCGTACAGGCCATGTCCTTGGAGGAACACTTCGACAATAGCTTTTCCAGCGGCAATAAGCGGAGTTTGTCCGAAGGAGTGAAGACGCGTCGATTGGCCGCCCGTCTGGAGCATACGGCCCATGTATTGATTGCGGTGGCTACTGCCATGGTCCTCTGGTACGGCGCGCGGCTCGTCCTGGCTGGACAACTAACCCCTGGCGACTTGGTGGTATTCCTCGCCTATCTGAAACGAGGTTTTCGGCCGTTGCAAGATTTTGCAAAGTATGCGGGCCGGCTCGCCAAGGCAACCGCCGCAGGTGAGCGCATCGTCGAATTGCTGGAGGAAGCGCCCGATGTGCAAGACGCGCCCGAAGCAACGCCGGCGCCGCCGTTGCAGGGTCGGGTGGACTTCGTTGGCGTTCGCTTCGGGTACGAACCCAACGTCGATGTTTACAGCGGATTCGAACTATCCATTGCTGCCGGTCAATACACAGCCGTTGTAGGCCCTTCCGGTGTCGGCAAATCGACCCTCTTGCACTTGATTCTGCGACTGTACGATCCCCTGGAGGGAGCGGTCTTGCTGGATGGTCACGATCTTCGCCAGTGGAAACTAAGCTCCGTACGCAGCCAGATTAGCGTTGTTTTGCAAGACACCGTTCTGTTCGCGGCCAATGTTTACGACAATATCGCGATCGGCTCGACAGACATCGATCCCCAACGAATCGAAGCAGCCGCTCGATTGGCGAACGCCCATGAGTTTATTCTACGACTTCCGCAAGGCTATCAAACGCTGCTTGGCGAGCGCGGGGCTAATCTCTCCCATGGACAGCGCCAACGTATTGCGATCGCCCGCGCGGCCATCCACGATTCGCCGATTCTTCTTTTGGACGAACCGACCACGGGGCTTGATGAGAAGAATGAGCGAGAAGTACGGGCCGCCCTCCGCCGAGTAGCCCAAGGCCGGACGACGATTCTAGTCACCCACGAACTCCGCCATGCAGCCGACGCCGACGTGATTTTTTATCTGGATTCCGGCGCCGTGCAAGAGTCTGGAAGCCATCAGCAGTTGCTCGCCCTGGACGGACTTTACGCCCAACTATTTCGGTCCCAGACGGCTCCCTACCTCGCATCCCTTCCCGACGCTCACTATGGCATTACTATCTAATCCAGCCACGAACGGCCAGCGCGACGTGTCGTTCTCTCGTTCAGAGAATCCGTTCTTGTTCATCGTCGGCTGCCCAAGATCCGGCACGACCATGCTGAAACGCATGGTAAACGCCCATCCGCTTGTGGCGATCACCAGAGAAACACATTGGATTCCCAGATATTACAAAAAACAGCGGGGAGTGACGGCCGAGGGTTTGGTAACCGATCGGATCGTGGAAAATCTGTTTGCATACCACCGCTTTTCGCAAATGAAAATCAGTCGGGAATCGCTTGATGATTTCCTGGGCAGTCGGTCCGACCTGCGTTATGCCGATCTGGTGAGCCATATCTTTGATCATTACGGTCGACGCAAGCGAAAACCGCTGGTCGGTGATAAGACGCCTACTTACGTGCGCAAGCTACCCACGCTGCATGCGCTTTGGCCGCGGACGCAGATCCTGCACCTAATCCGCGACGGAAGGGACGTCTGGCTATCCATGCGACAGTGGCGAATGTCCCACAAGGCGGCTGGAAAGTTTTCGACCTGGCAGATCGATCCACTGGTCACGACGGCGCTCTGGTGGAAGACGCTGGTAGCCATGGGGCGCAGAGACGCGATTCTCTTTGGGGAGAAGCAATACCGCGAAGTACGGTACGACGCTCTGGTGGCGCAACCCGAGGTCGAATGTCGTCGCATTGCTGACTTTCTCGGCGTTTCCCATGTCGAGGCCATGGAACGGTTTTATGAGGGACGGACCAAGACGGACAGCGAGCTTTCGACCAATGCCGCCTGGCTGCCGCCGACGCCCGGCCGTAGAGATTGGCGGACTCAGATGGCAGATGCGGACATCGAAAAATTCGAGGCAGCCGCGGGGGATTTACTCGACGACTTGGGATTCGAGCGCGTGTTTCCGACAATCCCCAACCGTGTGCGGCATCATGTGGAAAAAATCAAACGTTCGCTTGCGAACGAAATTTCGGGGCGTTGGCAACTTCCTTCGTCTTGGTAATTGCCCAGACAGCGAGCGCAACCTCCATGCTCGAGAAAGACGACTCCTCGATTGTCGAAGCGGACGCACAAGTGCCGGCGCTAAGCGTGCTTCTTGACAACGATGCGGCCTTAGTGCTGTTCCAGAAGCATCTGCCCCAACTGCAGCCAACTGCCGCGACTTGCACTTATCTGCGCTACAAACCCAAGGTGAGTTGTCTGGCGTCGTTCGTACTGGATACGCCGCACGGCGTTGAAATGATTCACGCAAAGGGCTATTCACCGGCGGGCGTGGTGAAGCTAGCCAACCTGGAGCAGAGTTCTGAAAGACTGCCGCCCAAGGTTCGACAACCAGTCGTTGTGCGCGACTTGCGGATGATGTTCTCTCCCTTTCCCGTGGATGAAGCGTTGCCGGCGCTGCGATTGCTTTACGATGATGACCGGCATCCCACGCTGTTGAAGCGATTGGCGCCCGACTTTGAGTTCCGCGCGGATTCGCGTTTAGTCGCCCTACGCTATAAACCTCAGCGGCGTTTTGTGGGAAGGATTGATGGTGCAGGTGTGCCGCAAGCTATCGTTCGTGTCTACTCCGAAGTTGGCTATGCTCAATCGCGTCGTGCCGTCAATTCGCTTGGCCAAGTCGCTGCTGTGAGAACGCCCCGGATCCTTGGTCATTCTGACCGCCACCGGTCCTTGCTGCTGCAATGGATCGAAGGAGAGCCGTTGTCGAAACTCCTAGCCGCGGCAGACTGTTCCAGCGAGATGGAAGCCGTCGGCGCGGCTTTGGCCGCTCTGCATCGCGAGCAGCATCGCAAATTGCCGCGGCGTTCGCCAGGGGCAGAGGCCCAATCGCTCTTGCGTTTGATCGCTGATTCGTCGTTTCTTGGCGCGGGCATTGCCGTCCAGATGGAACAGTTGGCGAAGCGTTGCGATAAAATGCTTCGTACAATTCCGGAAAGACTGGCGTCCACGCATGGCGACTTTCATGCTGGCCAAGTGGTCCTCGGTACGAGCCAACGCGTAGGGGTCATCGATCTTGATCGGGCGGCTTTGGGACATGCGAGCGGCGACTTGGGAAACTTCATCGCCCACATCGAACAAGCATGCTTGTACGGTACGCTCAGCAATGAAAAAAAATGGCGTTATAGTAACGCATTTCTAACGGGTTATCGGCAAGCAGGCGGTCAGGTCGAGCAGCGGTCGTTGCGAATATTCGTGGCGGCCTCGCTATTGAAACTGATCCACGAGCCCTTCCGATACCGGGAAGACGGTTGGCGTGATAAAACGCGGTTGATCCTTATGCGTGCATCGAATTTACTCAACACAAACGAGCACGTTCAGGGCAGTCATGTTCGTACTCGGAGAGTCCGGAAAAAATCGGCACTCCGTGAGCAACACGCCGAGCGCACCGGGCCCTCTTTGCAGTTCGCTGACGAAAAGATTCCCCAACTGCAAGAGGCGCTTGATCCGCAACTGGCAGCGGATCGCCTCACTCCGTTGGTTCAGCGCTGCTACAGCAATGCTTCCCTCGAGCTTTGCGGGGTGCGTCTGCTGAGGCACAAGCGGGGCCGTCGGTGTGTGATCGCTTATGACTTCCGCGGCAAAAACATCCCCGAGCCTTTGACGATTTTAGGCAAGCTGCAGGCCAAAAATCGCCACGAGCAAAGCCTACAGTTGCAGCAAAACCTTTGGAAAAGTGGATTCGACGATCAAAGCTTGGATGGTATCTCCGTAGCGCGGCCCGTGGCAATGTTGCCATCCTGGAATCTGTGGCTGCAAGAATTTGTGCCAGGCCAAAACGGCTGGCAGGCCTTGGCTGGCCCCAACCGACGGACGGTAGCAGTACGTCTGGCCGACGCCGTCAAAAAACTATCTGATGCGCACGTGCCAACGACAAAAATCCATACCATTCATGAGGAGCTGCGGATACTCGAAGAGAAACTCCCCCAGGCAGCACGGTCTTTGCCGCACCTGGAGGCTCGGATCGAAAAGGTACTTACAGCCTGCCGAGAACTCGCCGCAACCGTATCCAGCACGCCACGGCTAGGCATCCATCGAGACTTTTACCCCGACCAACTCGTCGTTGCCGGCCAGCGTATCTACGTCCTCGATCACGATCTCTATTGCTTAGGCGATCCTTGTCTGGACATCGGAAATTTCCGCGCTCACCTGATGGAGAAAG
>Ga0114931_10007576_pt1 | contig 13265 bp, 12 predicted proteins | sample 2SBtaG_FD_89579 | JGI IMG/M metagenome (GOLD analysis project Ga0114931, IMG submission 89579) | Deep subsurface microbial communities from Kolumbo volcano to uncover new lineages of life (NeLLi) - 2SBTROV14_V59a metaG | ecosystem: Environmental > Aquatic > Marine > Volcanic | place: Kolumbo... | reverse complement strand
GTTCCCGTTGGCCAGCGTGCGCAGACGCCCGCCGCTCGGGCGATCAAACTGCCCCAGGTCGCTCGGCGCCGCCGGGTCGAAGACGTCGATCAAATGCACGCCCGCGGTGCCGTCCGCCACGAATGCGAAGTTGCCGCTGCCCGACACGTCACTCGCGCCCGGCAGGGCGGTATACGTCCCCAACAACACAGGGGTGGTGGGGTCGGCGATGTCGAGAATGACCAGGCCGTTTCCCGTGTCGGCGATGTAGGCACGCGAACGCGCCTCGTCGATCCACATGCCCGACGCGGTGCCCGGCGTTGTGTACGACCCGAGCTCGTGGAGAAAACTGGACGAGTCGATGATGCGCAGCCCGGCCATGCTGAGCACGTAGAGACGCGAAGGTACGGCATGAATCCGCGTGATCGGGGAGGCCTCGCTCAGAAAATAGAGCGCCAACGGCGTGGCCGGTGTGGACACATCGTACTCGCGCACACCGCCGGTGCGTGCCACGTAGAGCGCCCCGTCCGCGGCGGCCATGACGCCGATGTCGGGGGCCGAGGCATCGTTATAGGACCCCAGGTGGACGGGAGCCATCGGGTTGGCCACGTCGACGATCTGCACGGACGGCGGGTTATACGTGTTTGCCGGCGTTCCGATGAACACCGTGTTGCCATCTTTGGCGATCGAGACGGCCGAGGCCACGGGAACGGGATCGAAGTGCGTCACCTGTGCGATCGCGTCGGGATTCGACACGTCGACGATGTTGAGAATTCCGGTGCCGACGGCCACGTAGGCATAGCCACCTTCGACCAGCGCGTCTTGCGCACCTCCCCAGTCGGCGAACCCGTCGTGGAGCATTACCGGAGCCGCCGGAACCGACACGTCGTACACGTCGAGACCGGCCCCCCGCATACCCGTAAACAGCACGTTGCCCGAGACGGCCACATCGAGCCCGCTTTCGCCCGGATTGCCCAGGCGCGCCAGCTCGACAAATCTCCCATCGGGCGGGGTAATGTCGAGAATTAATATTCCGAAATTCTGACACGAGTACATGCGCGGACCGTCCAATGTAAGACTCACCACATTGGTCGCCAGGCCATAGCCGCCCAGGACAACGGGATTCGACCGGTCGGTTACGTCAAGCGTGCTCACTCCGAATATGGATGACGAACCGGTGTACGCCGTATTGCCGGTCATCGCGACCGACGCGCTTCCGAAGGTCCCACCCGCGTAGGTGCCGAAGACCACCGGTGCGGTCGGAATACTCACCTTGACGTTTTGCAGTACAAAATCCGTACCGGATACATACACGTAATTGCCGTTGGTCTGCACGGCGATATCGTTGATGAACCCGGTGGACGGAAGCGCCGACACAAACGTGGGCGCCGCAGGGTTGGTCACGTCGAGCACCCGCAGCCCCGCACTTCCGTCGGCGATGAACAGCAGGTTGTTGTGGAACGTGACGCCGAGCGCGCTGCCGGGCGTGTTGATTACGAGAACCTCGACGGGCATCGCCGGGTTGGAGATGTCGAAGACGACCACACCGGCGTCTCGTGCCGCCGCGTAGAGCAGCGAACGGCCCGCGTCGATCGCGATCTTCTCGATCACACCGGGTAGTGGGAGCGAAACAACGCGCACAGGCGCCGACGGGTTCGACACATCATATCCGGCCAGCAAGTTCGACTGGCCGAGGAACAGCGTGGTTCCAAGTACTTCGGCAGCGCGGGGCTGCCCGCCCTCGGCGACGGAACGGTACTCAAGCTGTGCCTGTACGGGGAGAATGCCCAACGCTGCAATCAGCATGGCAGCGACAGCAATCCCGCAAAAAGAGGACAAGCGGGTCATCAGATTTCCTTTCCGGGCCGGCAGACGGGTGGGCGAGTACGCGAGTAACGGGGACAACCATGTGAAGTATACCGGTGCGGTGAATTCTCAACAAGTCCGATCCCGGTGAGGGAGCCTGGTTCGCGGGACTCTCCCGCGCCCCGCTCGTGCAGGGCACGTGGTTTTCACCGCACCAGGTCGAAGTCGGTGAAGTCCGCGTGGTGGAAGATGATCGCTTCGGGGCTGCGCGGCACGTGGTCGCCCTCCTTCGAGTGCACCGCGATCACGTGCATCACCTTGTAGGGAATGTTCCGCTTGAAGCACATCCCCACGCCCGTGAACGGGTGGCGCAGCATGTCGCCCAGGTGCCCCTTCTTGAGCGTGCCGTCCGGCTGCTTCTCGAACTCGATCATTTTGCCGATGTCGGCCAGCAGCGCCCCGGCGATCAGGTGGTCGCGGTTGATCTTCGCGCGCGAACCGTAGGTGCCGATCAACACGTCGGCCATCACCTTGCACATCTTGCACACCGTGCGCACGTGTTCGAGAAACGTGATCTCCACGTTATCGGCCAGCAGTGTGAACGGAATGCCCTTCATTTCCTCTACGCTGAATCCGCCCGTTTCGAGCGCCTCCACCCACACCTCCACCGCCGCGTCACGCAGCGTGGCGTCTTCGATCCACTCGAACTCGGGTACGGCGGCCAGGATGTCGTCTCTGAGCATGGCGAATGTCCTCCAGAATGGTGTGCGCGGCCTATTCGCCGGGCACCTCGATCGGCAAGGGAATCACAACAAACGATACCGTGGCGCCGCTCACCAACCCGACGAGCGACGTGCCGGCTTCGGCATACTCGCGGCGCACGCGTGCCAGCGCAACCAGCCCGCCCCTTCGCGGGGAGTTCGCCGGCGAGGTGATGCGTCCCACCGCCTTCTCGCGATGGTCCGGGGCGAAGAGCTCGATGCCGGCGGCGGTTTGCGGGTCGGGTATCCCGGCCGCACCCTGCGCGTTGGGTTCCTGTACGGCGGAACTGTTCGTGCCGGCGGACTGCGCAGCGGAGATCTGCGCGTCGGCAGCCGGTGCGCTGGTTTCGTCACCGCCCGGCGCGACGGCCACCAGGTTCCAGTTGGCGTGCCCCCGGTAGTGCATCCGTGCGAGAGTTTCCTGCCCGAGGTAGCAGCCTTTTTCGTAGTCCACCAGATGGTCGAGGCGACACTCCTTCGGGAACGCGCCGGCCGCTTCGGCCGCCCACCACGGGAGCCCCTCCTCGATGCGTCGCAGGTTCCACGCCGCGCGGCCGAGCCGGGCGATGTGCATCGAACGCCCCGCCTGCAGCAGGTAGTTGCGGATGCGCGGCGCGTGTTCGCCCCCGGCGACCAGCAGAAACCCGCGCTCTCCAGTGCGCGAATGGCGCACCACCTGCACGGGAATGTCCTGGTAGTGCGCAGGCAGCACGTGGTCGTCCTCGAGGGGGATCGCTTCGCCGGGAAACAGGCGCCACACCAGGTCGCGCGCTTTGGGGCCTTCGGCCGACACCACCAGCGTACGCTGCGTTTCGTCGGTGATAACGACGTCGTCGGCGATGATGCGCGACTCGAGCGAGGCGCGTACCTCATCCGGCTCGCCCTGCAACACGAGCAGCACCAGATCGTCTTCGCGGGCAACCACGAGAAGCTCGGCCACGAGCTTTCCCTTCCCCGTGGTGAGCGCGGCGCGACACGCGCGGCCGGGTTCGATGCCTTCTACATCGCCGGTGCACTGCGAGTGCAGGAAGCGCGCGCGATCGGCGCCGGTTACCACGAACAGCGCTTCGTGCGGACGCTCGATGAGAGCGACCGCCGTGGTGAGCGCGCGGTATTCCTGCAGCGGCTCGGTGTACATCTCGGGTGGCGGATCCAGGACGATGCCCGCATCGGGCGAGAGGCCGTCGTCCTCGGGTGGGGTGGCGGGCGAAGAATCGGTTTTCGTTTTTTGTGGGTTCGTCATCGGGGTTCGGTTTTTCGTGATTTTTGTTCCGGGCATTTCAGACGCTGCCCGCTCCGGGTCCGCAACGACGGTCCGCAACGACGAGTGCGCGGGTGCGGCGATCGGTGCGGCGATCGGTGCGGCCGGCGTGCTACATGTCGGCGAGCGTCACCGAATCAAAAAACTCGGAGAATTTGCGCTCGAGGTTGGTCAGCCCCGTCTTGACGGTGCAGCGATCTTCGATCGAGCAGCACCCGTCCTGGCTACTGCATACCATCATGTGCACGGGCCCCTCGATCGACTCGAAAATCTCGGTGAGAGTCACATCGCCCGGTGCGCGCGACATGCGGTAGCCTCCGCCGCTGCCCTTTTGCGCCTCGATGATCCCGGTCTGCGAGAGGGACTGCAGGATTTTGGCGAGCAGGTTGGGCGGCAGATCGAATCGCTGCGCGATCTCGCGGGCATTCACGAGACCGCCGTTCGACTGGTCGGCAATGTGCTTGAGCGCGATCAGTCCGTAGTCGGTTTTCATCGACATGCGCATCATAATGGTATCTCCGTGCCGGGGCCCGGCATGCATCAATTCCCCGGGGCGCCGCGGTCTCCGGGGTCTCCGCGGCCGGCGTTGGACGCGTGCCAACGCACCGCATTTGGGTCCGGCAGGCGGTGCGTGCTGCGGTGCAGTCCCCCCCCCCGGTTTCTGCGCTGATTCTGCGGCTGGCGCGAAAAGCCGTGGATTTTGGGGTCTTTACCCACCCTGCGCGAATGATACGGGGTTAGGGGGGGGAATGCAACCGGGAGGGAAGCCGGGGCATGCGCGAATTGCCCGGGTGGCAGATCGTGTTGTGTTGTGCAGGCAACGACCTCCGGGTGGCGCACCGCAGCAGATTCGTGCCATCCTGCAGGAGACATTGTGCGTGCCTCCATTGCCCGTGCTGGCGTTTTCACCCGGAGTGCGGTTTTGGACTCTCGCCGGTAAACAGGATATACTTCTCAAATGATAATCGATTTTGAAGGAGGAAGGCAGATGCGGAACCCTATTCCTGGGATAATGAACGGTCTGTTCGGTTCGGTTGCCATGGTTCGCGGTGGCAGGGTCGGTGGCAAGGCTGGTGGCAAGGTCGGTGGCAAGGCTGATGGCAAGGTTGGTGACAAGGTCGATGGCAAGGTTGGTGGTAACACACGGCACGCGCCGCCATTTCGTCCGGGACCAGGGAGGAGCATTTGGGCTGCGGCAATTGCCTCCATATGCGGGGTCTGTCTCGTGGCCTGCCACGGCTCGAAAAACCCAACGCCAACTGTGGTCGCTGTGGATGCGTGCAGCTTGCTCAGCGATGCGGATGTGCACGCGCTGGCGCCGAAGCTGGGTGCCGGGCATAAGAGCAAGGTCATCGTGGCCAATACATCCCGCTGCGAATGGGACGATGCCCGTCACCTGCCGGCTCTAACCGTGCTGGTTGGCCCCGCGGACCCGTCGGGCCTGAAGAAAGGGCTGGAGGATGGTTTCGCCGCGATGGGATACGACGTGCGCGATGTGACCGGTCTCGGCGATGAAGCGGTGGTTGCCGTGCAGCAGGCCGACCCGGCCCACGGGCTCGAAGCCGTCGTGGCCGAGTTGGCGCTGCGTGTCGGCAAGCGCCAGGTGATCCTTTCCCCGACGTACCTGAAGATCCGCATGACGCCGGGCGGAGGATTTAAGCAACTCAAGGGGCTCGCCGCTCAGGCGGCGGCGCACCTGCGCGCCCGGGACGGGGGAACGGCACCATGATTCCCGGCATGACGGGGCGATGTGTGGGGGTCATCGCGCCCGGAAATCCGCCGCCAGTAGTCGGTGAAAGTGGTGCTCGCCCATCTCGCGCCGCACCGAGTACCGCCCCCGGTCGTATGACGACGAGCCCAGCCCCCGCTGTACCGACCCGCAAATGTCGATGTCTTCCTGCTGCACCACATCGCTCGCCGCGAGACTCTTTGCGATGAACGCCTCATCGCCCGCGTGCGTGGCGTCGAGGTAGTAGTCGAAGAGCACCTCGGTTTCGTCTTCGCCGCGCGGCAGCACCCAATTGGTGTCCATCCACGGGCCGTAGCGGTTGATCATGAAGTTTGGGTAGAGCCACGCGTAGAGCACGCGATCGCCGACGCGCTCGGCGAAGTCGCCGCGCGAAGATTGTGCTTCTTCCGGGCTGCCGCTCGCTCGCAACGCCGCCCCCGCATGGCGTTCCGGGTTGCCCGCGCCTTCGGCCGTACCCGCGCCGGGACCGCCGGCCGTCCCTGCCCCTGCCCCCGACTGAATCGAGTAGCGATCGAATACCTCGGTGTGGTAGGTCGCCATGTCGAGCTGCCCCGCAAGACCCTCGTGCAGGTGGGCTACGTGGTAGCCGCCGTCGAGGTAGTTGTCGACGAACACTTTCCAGTTGCACCCGATCGTGTACCGCAGGCGCCGTACGAAACGCAGTGCGCCCGAATTCATCGCCTCGAGCCGACGTGCGAGGTCGTCGAGCCCGTCGCCCGCCGGTGCGGGATTTTCGCCGCGGTGAACAAACACGAATTCCGCCCACTGGGCTACGTGCACGGGCGCCAGGCCGAAGCACTCGCGGTCGAAATCACGTACGCCACCGAGCTCGGGCGCGCTGCGCAGCGCGCCGTCGAGCGCATACGTCCAGCCGTGATAGGGACACACCATATTGTCGGCATTTCCCTCGCCGACCATCACCATCGCGGCGTGGTGGCGGCACACATTGTAGAATGCGCGCAACACGCCATCGGCCCCGCGTACCACCACGATGGGTTCGCCCGCGATCGTGGTGGCCACGTAGTCGCCCGGCGCGCGCAACTGGTCGGCGCGCGCGGCGATCAGCCAGTTGTTCTTGAAAACGGTACTGCGTTCGAGGTCGTAGAAGGCGGGTTCGGTGTACCACGACGACGGGGGCAGCCACGTGCTCTCGATGGGCTGGCGGGGATCGAACAGGCGGATTTGCTCGTCGAGCCAGTCGGGCCGATTGGATGCATGGGGGGGAACGATCATGGGTTTTTCCGCGCCCCTTGGGCGTGTCTGCCAAAGGCCCTGTCGTCTCCCGGCGCCGGGGGAAACGTCGCGTTCCGACACGACGGGAGCCGTGTTGCTGGGCTCATCCCAGTATACCCGGATCCGGCCAACGATCCACGACTGTGTTCCCTGGTCGGCGATTATGTTGCATTGCGCGGCGCCACCCCGATAGCGTCCCCCTCCGGGGCTGGACAGCTGCTCAGATAGCAGGGTCTGATCGAGGGAGGGAAAAATGATGAGCGCTTCAACGCCTGAGATGCAGCGATGGACCGCGAAGAGGAAAGCTGCGGTGGTTCTTGAGGTGCTCAAGGGATGGTGTGTTCATAGCGGAACACCTCCAGGTGGTTTAGTGAGAGGTGGGGTACGCGGCGCTAGTGCGCTCCTTCTTGTTGTTCTGGGTTTGATACGTTCGCTAATTCACGAACCAGCTCATCCGCGTCAATGAGTCCCATGTGTCGATAGTGGTTGGTAGCCTTTTTATCGAGCACGAGCAGTGTAGGCAAGGCTTTGATCTTGAAGTATTCAGCCACCTCCGGGTGACGGTCTGTATCGACTTTAAGGAGTCGAAAACTCTCGAGCGCGTGTTTCACATCGGCGTCGGGGAACACCTTCTTCTCGAGTACTTTGCAGGGGGCGCACCATCGCGCATGGAAGTCCACGAGCAGGAGTTTGTTTTCTTTGACCGCGTCGGCCAGAGCGGTCGCAATGAGTTCGGGCAGGGGCTCGGTTGTGACGGGTGCCGCCTCGCGGGTCAGTTTGACCTCGGCGACTTTCCTCGGCTTATAGCCGAGGCCGCGGATCTTCTCCAGCATGGCGGCCACGCTGACGTCGGTCGAATCGTAGATGACCGTAAATGAGTCGTTCTCCAGGTGCATCTCGACATGCTCTATACCTCGCAGCCAATCCAGGGCTGCCGTGACCTTCCGGGGTCAGCCGAATCAGGTCGCGCCGCTCTTACTCTTCATCATGCCGGCGACGATCAGCGTTACGGTTGCGTGCGTATTTTTCGGTGCTTCTACGGCTTTGTCCCCCGCGGGTGCGGTGCCGTCAGGGCCCGCCCACGGGGCGTCGAAGAATCCCCCACTCAAAACCAGCATGGCGAATACCGCAATCAATGACTTCATGTAGCTCACCTAGAATTTCAGATAGACGTCAGCGCTCTGACGAAGTTCGAGTATCTCCGCGAGCGTCAGCGGCTCGACAAACGGGAGAATGTTCTTGCGTCCCTTTATCGTGTCTTCGACTTCGGTAAGCGCGTTCCAGAATCCATTGGCGGTGACCCGTGCCCCTTCTTTATGAAGCTGCTCCAGATAATCCTGGTAGTTCGCCGGCAGCGCGCTTCGTTCGCCCCCGAATGATTGGAGGAGCAGATCCTTGACCTTCTTCGGGAGCGGGTAAAGGCCGAGATCCGTCTTGCCGGGCGCCCACTGCTTGAGGCCGTATGTCGCCCCTTGATCGAAGAAGATCACGACGGTGTCGCCGTCGTGCAGCGCCTGACGCGCAACGTTGAAGGCCACACAGACAGGACCGTCGTCTTTCTTGAAATTCGCGGTCAGGTGGATGAAGACCGTCTCCGCGGCGACAGGAACCGCCACCTGGACGAGCATTAATGCAACCACCGCCAGAAGAAGGAACCGTACATTTTTGTGCATTCGGATCGCCACCTTTCGTTCAGACAAGATCTGGCCAGGCCCCCGCAGCCTGGATACTCGTAGGTATGCACCCTGCATCATGGTGCGGAGTCAAGCGTGCGGTTGCCGCTTTTTTCCCAGACCGGGCGGATAAAGCCTTGACTCTGTAGTACGCTACAGGGTCTATCTTGTCATTGAGGTCAGGAGGACATGCTATGAAGACGATGACAATAGGCCAGTTAGCGAAAGAAACCGGGGTCGGAGTCGAGACCATACGATTCTACGAGCGACGCGGGCTTATCGAAGAGCCCCCAAGACGCGCGTCCGGATACCGGGAATACTCCGACGACGTGCTCGCCCGGGTGGATTTCATTAAACGAGCCAAGGAGCTTGGCTTCTCACTGAAGGAGATCTCCGAGCTCCTCTCGCTGCGACTGGATCCGGGGACAACCTGCGGCGATCTCAAGAGCCGGGCGGAGCAGAAGATCGACGATGTGGAAGACCGCATCCGCTCGCTGCAAAAAATCCGGAAAGCGCTCAAGCGACTGGCGGGCACGTGCACGGGTCAGGGCCCTCAGAGCGGATGTCCCATCATCGCCGCCCTCGAAGGGCACGAAGAGCTATAAGGAGGACAAGATATGAACACCGGTACCGGGCAATTGCCGGCGAAAAAACACAACTGGGGTATTATCGGCGCCGTGGCGACAGCCATTGCAGCATCTGCCTGCTGCATCGGACCGTTCGTGCTGCTCCTGCTCGGCGTGAGTGGGGCCTGGATTGGAGGCCTCACACTACTGGAACCGTTTCGCCCTTATCTCACGGCGCTCACGTTGGGACTGCTTGGCGTAGCGTTCTACCGTGTGTACCGAACGCCGAAAGAAGAGTGCACACCGGGGAGCGCGTGTGCGATTCCCAAAAGTCGCCGAAGGAACAAGATCGTGCTATGGGTAATGTCCGTTCTCGTGCTTGGACTTCTCATTTCGCCGTACGTTTTGCCCCGTGTCTATGCCGAGCGGGATGCGGTAGCGGTTTCAAACAGCAGGAACGTGACATTGACGGTCGAGAATATGACCTGTGACGCGTGTGCGGTCACGATCAGGACCGGACTCATGCGACTGGATGGCGTCGCCAGTGCGCAGGCTACTCTGCGACCGCCACGCGCCGAGGTAGCCTACGACCCGTCTGTCTTGAGCGTCGAGGATCTCATCGAAGCGACCACCAATCTCGGCTACCCATCGCATGTCGAGCCCGGGACACAAGACAAGTAACTATCAGGAGACACTATGATGACAGACTGTTGTTCCAACTCATCGAACGAAGAGCGGAAGCAAGACAATGATCACCAACCACCCTTCGACGGCCGCCTGCTCATCATTGGCGGCGGATCCGCTGCGTTCGCTGCTGCGATCAGGGCTCACGAACTCGGCTCAAGCGTCACACTCGTCAACGACGGCCTTCCAATCGGGGGGACCTGTGTCAACGTCGGGTGCGTACCGTCGAAGACGTTGATTCGAGCTGCCGAGGCCCACCATAAGGCCCAGGAGCGTCGCTTCGAGGGCATCGACTCGTCGAGTCAAGTGACCGATTTCAAATCAATTATTGCTCAAAAGGACGAGCTTGTCGGAGCGCTGCGTCAAGAAAAGTACATCAACGTTGTCCGTGACCTGGACGGAATCGATATCGTGGAGGGCCGGGCCGTTTTCGAGGGACCGAATGCCGTCCGGGTCAATGGTGAGATAATCGAAGCCAACCGCGTGCTTGTCGCCACCGGTTCGTCTCCATTTATTCCGGCTGTTCCGGGGCTGGATGCCGTAGACTACCTGACAAGCCAGACCGCCATGGAACTCCGCGACCTTCCACGGTCCTTGATTTTCCTCGGCGGAGGCTACATCGCTCTGGAGCTCGGACAGATGTTCTCTCGGTTGGGGACCAACGTCACCATCCTGCAGCGATCGGAACACGTGCTTTCATCGGAGTCCGCAGACGTCGCGAAGGCGCTTTCCGTCCACCTGAGAGAAGAAGGCATCCAGATCGTATCCGGGACCACACTGGAATCCATCGGCCGCTCGGACGATGGCGCATGGGTGGAGTTCACATCTGGTGGGTCAATGCAAAGAGTCACGGGCGAACGCATCCTGGTTACGACGGGGCGCAGGCCAAATACCGAGGGGCTCGGCCTGGACCGCGTCGGCGTCGAAGTTGATGGTACGGGTGCGATTGTCGTCGACGAGTACCTGGAAACCTCAGCGCCGGGCATGTATGCGGCCGGCGACGTGGCAGGGGAATTCCCCTTCGTCTACGCAGCAGCCTACGAAGGCGGCATCGCGGCAGAGAATGCCATTACCGGGCACACCCGCAAAACCGACTACAGGGCCATTCCCTGGGTCGTCTTCACAGATCCGCAACTGGCCGGCGTCGGTATGGACGAGGAGGCGGCGCAAAAGCAGGGACTCGAGGTCGACGTCGCCCGACTGGACCTCGGACACGTGCCGAGGGCGCTGGCCGCCCGGGACACTCGCGGGTTCGTAAAGCTCGTGCGGGATAGAAAAACAGACCGACTCGTTGGAGCCCGCATCCTGGCACCGGAAGGTGGCGAACTCGTGATGGAGGCAAGCCTCGCGATCAAGTACAACATTCCGGTGTCGGACCTGGCGCAGACCTTCCACCCCTATCTGACGATGAGTGAAGCCATCAAGCTGGCCGCCATTACGTTTACGAAGGATGTATCCCAGTTGAGTTGCTGCGCGACCTAGAGTGCTGCACGCCCCACACCGAACCGCATAACATACATAATAACAACGAAATATGGTTGGTGGGGGCGGTGGGAATCGAACCCTGCCGTAGCAAAAACACTAACCCGATGGTGTCGCAGGATTTCGGTTTCTAGGACATGAGGAATATCGAGTTGCCGCGCTGTTAGTTGTCCGTTCGAGCCCCCTCCTGTCGTCTGGACTCCACCCCCGTCTTGGAGACATTCTGGAGACGCTGCCCATGTGCGGGCATCGATTCTGTCGACGCCGCATTGGGTGTTCGATTTTATTTGAATAGCCCTCCAAAGTTCTGGATACATTGCTCAGACCAGTGCCCAGTTTCTCAGATTTGGCGCGCCATAATATCTATTGTTTGCGGCTATTACGCAAATTCTTCGGCAGTCGAAGTCACCAAGTCATCAACGTGTTATAACCGAATTTCGGTAAAGAGTGCTTCGCTGGTGTCTTCCTCGCCAGGATGGCGGATGAGATTGTGAGAACTCCACTAGGAGAATCGTGAATGAAAGTGCTTATGAGAGTGTTCTTTTCCGCCTTTATGAGAATGTTCATGCGAGTGGACTTTAGTACCGTATCGTTCTTCAAGACGGTAATACTTCCATATACCGACGGATATTGCCCACGCTGAAAGAAACATCCCAACAATCACATACCCCAAAACACCAAAGTCCAAATTCCCGATGTAGTGGAAGACAGGTCCCTGCAAATCCAGCATGTGAATCATCACTTGGAGTAACTCAATTGTGCCGATTACAAGTGCTACTGCTATCGATAAGCTAGTCGTAGTGATGTTGTAATATATCTTGCGAACGGGATTCAAGAATGCCCACTTATAGGCTTTTACCATCAACACGCCATCAGTCGTATCCATTAAAGACATGCCGGCTGCAAATAATATTGGTAAAGACAGCACTGCAGGAACAGGCAAATTCCCCGCTGACGCACCCGCAGTCATGGCCAGCAATCCAACCTCAGAAGCGGTATCGAAGCCGATACCAAATAGAATTCCAAGCGGATACATTTGCCAGCTATGGTTGATTAACTTACGAAGTCTACCGCCGAACAGACGGTTGAGAAATCCACGCTGTGAGAGTAATTCTTCAAGATGGGTGTGGCTATGTGTCCCGGTCTTTGCCTGGCCCCATACCTTAACGATATCCATCAATACCAGTAAATTGAGTATTCCGATGATCCATAGAAATATACCGGACACACTCGCACCAATGATGCCGCCTATATTTTGAAGTTCTGGTAATTCATGTTTTACAGCAGCGGCCGAAAGTATAATCGCCACTGCCAAAGCAAACACGATTGTGGAATGTCCCAGTGAGAAGAAGAAACCAACACCTAGGGGTTGTTTGTCCTTTTGCAGCATGTAGCGAATTGTGTCGTCTACAGCTGAGATATGATCCGCGTCGAAGGCGTGTCGCAAACCGAATAAATAAGCAACAACACCAAGGCCGGCCAATGTTGGATAACTAGCCGAATAGGTAATGAACAAACCCCAGCCAACAATATGCAGAAACGCGATAAAACCGTAGAGGCCAGTGAGCCGCGCCCACTCGCTGGGACTAAAAAGTGCTCGCACACGAGCCATCCGAGTCTGTGGGGTGGTTATCGCAATTGCTGAAGCGTTATCGTCACTCATGTCACTACTTCTTGGGTACGAGAAATACAGTGTGTTTTCTAAAATATTTCAGGAGCGGTCCCGTAGGAAGGAAGCAACCTCACTTTCCTCTCATTTTTTGAAAGGCCGAGCCATAATAACACAACAATAATATTCGTGTTACTAGAGGGATATTGTCAAATGTTGTGGATTGACGTCTGATCAGGCGATGGCGGGATATTGTCAAATGTTGTGGATTGACGTTTGATCAGGCGACGGCGGGATATTGTCAAATGTTGTGGATTGACGTTTGATCAGGCGACGGCGGGATATTGTCAAATGTTGTGGATTGACGTTTGATCAGGCGACGTCCTTCCGATCTTCGCTCGCCAGGATCCCATCTTGAAAACGATCTCCGTTGGCGACACGCTGCGCGAGTTCCGGTGCAT
>Ga0114931_10007575_pt1 | contig 13266 bp, 15 predicted proteins | sample 2SBtaG_FD_89579 | JGI IMG/M metagenome (GOLD analysis project Ga0114931, IMG submission 89579) | Deep subsurface microbial communities from Kolumbo volcano to uncover new lineages of life (NeLLi) - 2SBTROV14_V59a metaG | ecosystem: Environmental > Aquatic > Marine > Volcanic | place: Kolumbo... | reverse complement strand
CCGCCGGCCCCGTCGACCTCGTGCTGCTCTGGGACAGCACCCTCGCCATCTGGCCCCGCGAGGTCCAAGAGCGACTCGTACACCGCTGGTCCGCTCCCGTCGCCCCGGGCGGCGCCCTCGTAATCGGACAGCTCGCCCGCGAGTACTTCGTCTCGAAGGGCACGGAGCCGATCGCGATCGCGGGCGACCACATCGGTCCCGGCCGGACCGAGCGCACCTACCGCTGGGACGCCGAAGACGACGTGCTCCTCGACGAGGTCGTGTTCTACCCGCCGGACGGTCCCCCGGAGCGCCTCCCCACCCAGCGACTGCACCTGCAGTCCGTCGACGGCCTCCGCCGCCTGCTCGAGGCCGCGGGCCTGCCCGAGGTGACCCTGCTCGGCTCGGCCGGCTGGAGCCTGCACGGTCGACCGCCGGACGCGACCTCGCGCCAGGTCGTGGCCATCGGCCGCAAGTGAGGAGCCCTCAGTCGGCCGAGGGGAGTTGGCGCGGCTTGTCCGGCGGCCCCCCGGTCAGGCCACGGGCGTTCAAGCATTTCGAGTTCATCGACATGCACGCGATCCCGGCGGAGCGCCCGTGCGAGGTGACCGACTGCGCGGCCGGGGTGCGCGCGGGCTAGAACCCCCCGATGCCGCCTCGCCTCGCCCGCCTGGTCGACCTCGTGCTCGTGCTCGCCGTCGCGATCGACGTCGCGCTGGGCGTGGCGCCCTTCGTACGGCCCGACACGTGGTTCCACGTGCTGCACCACGCCACGGGCACCGCGATCGAGATCGCCTTCCTCCGCCGGTGTGCCGCCCAGTGGCTGACCTTTGCCGGGCTCCAGCTGCTCGCGCTCGCCCGGTGGCGGCGATGGTCCGGCTGGCTGCTGATCGTCGCCGGGGCCCGCTTCGCCGACCTGCTCACCGACTGGACCTACCTGGCGAGCAGCCCGGTGCGCACCCCCGCGGCCTGGCCCCTCCTGATCGCCCCCGGACTGCTGAACCTCGGGATGGGCGCGCTGCTGGTGGTCGCCTACCGCCGCCAGAGTCGGGCCCGCGCCGCGACGCGTCCGTAGTCCCGAACCCGCGCTCTCCGCGGAGCCGCCCACCCGATATGGGCCGTAAACCCGCCTCTCTGGCCCATCGGATGGGGCCATCACTCCCCCACATCGGCAATCCGTAGCACTCAGGCATGAAACGCGACGCGATCCGGGGCATCCTTTCGCCCGGACATAGACCTCGCGTAGCCAACGCGACATGGAGGACAACATGAATGCTCCCCGTACCGGCGCCGTGATCGCCCTGGCCATGGCCGGCATGTTCGCCAGTCAGGCCTTCGCCGACCCGCCCGCCCCGGCTCCCGCCGCCTCGACCGTGAAGTGCGCGGGCATCAACGCCTGCAAGGGCCAGGGCTCCTGCGCCTCGGCCGACAACTCCTGCAAGGGCCAGAACGGCTGCAAGGGCCAGGGCTGGGTCGCGACCGACAGCGCCAAGGACTGCACCGACAAGGGCGGCAAGGTCCTCGCCAACAACAAGAAGCCCGCGCCGGCTCCGGCCCCCAAGAAGGGCTGACGTCCGCGCCGTGACGCGACCCGATCCGCGCTGGCCTCGCCTGGGCGCCGGGCTCGGTCTCCGACCCCGCTACCACGACGAGGTCCTCGCGGTCGGCCACCCGATCCAGTGGTTCGAGGTGATCACCGAGAACGTGCTCGGACCGGGCGGCAACCCGCGCCGCGTGCTCGACGCCGTGTGCGCGCGCTGGCCCGTGGTGCTCCACGGCGTGTCCCTCGGGATCGGCGGCCCCGATCCCCTCGATCTCGACTTCCTGGACGCGGTGCGCGATCTCGCGGATGCCATCGAGGCGCCGTGGGTCTCGGACCACCTGTGCTGGGGCAGCCTCGGGGGGCACCGCGCCCACGACCTGTGGCCCCTGCCGCTGCACGAGGCATCGCTGGACCACGTGACCGCGCGGGTGCACGCCGCCCAGGAGCGCCTCGGGCGGCCACTCGTGCTCGAGAACGTCTCGAAGTACCTCGCGTTCTCGAGCAGCACCCTGTCCGAGGGCGCGTTCTTCGCGGAGCTGGTCGAGCGCACCGGTTGCGGCGTGCTGCTCGACGTGAACAACCTCGTGGTGAACCGCCACAACCTCGGCACCGACCCGGACGCCTTCCTGGCGGCACTGCCGGTGGACTGCGTCGCGCAGATCCACCTCGCCGGCCACGAGGTGCACCCGACCCACCGCGTCGACACCCACGACCACCCGATCGACGCGGAGACCTGGGCGCTCTACGACCGCGCCCTGGCCCGCTTCGGGGCGGTGAGTACCCTGATCGAGTGGGACGACCGGTTCCCCGCCTTCGAGGTGCTGGTCGACCAGGTGACCCGGGCGCGGGAACGTCTTGATGCGCTGGAGCCTGTGTGAACTGGCGTCACGACCTGGAGCTCTTCCACGCCGCGGTGACCGAGCCGGAGCCCCCCGAGGCGCTCGACTGGGCGACCGACGTGGTGGGGCTGGACGCCGCGGGGTGCGTCGGGGTCTACCGCCGCGCCTACCGGACGCGCCTGGTCGACACCCTGCGCGACGTGTTCCCGCGGGTCGCCGACCTCCTCGGCGACGACTTCGACGCTGTCGCCGGCGCGTGGGTACAGGCCCACCCGCCGCGGGTCCGCTCCCTGCTCCACCTCGGCGCCGACTTCCCCGCGGTGCTGGCGCCCGGCGCTCGGGACCTCGCGCTCCTCGACGACGCGCGCCGCCGCGTGTTCGACGCGCCCGACGACCGGCCCCTCACCGCCTCGGAGCTGGCCGCCCTGCCCCCCGAGGCGTGGCCTGGGCTGGCCCTCGGCCGCGTGCGTGCCTCGGCCGTGATCGAGGTCGAGCACGCGGTGTGCGACTGGGAGACGGGCCAGCCCCTCGAGCCCCACGCGGCGACGGTGCTGGTGTGGCGCCAGGGCAACACCGCGCTGGTGCACCACCGGCCGCTCTCGGCCATCGAGGCGACCTTCGTAGCGGGCCTCGACGCTGGCGAGGTGCTCGCCGAGGTCGCCGAGCGGGTCGCCGAGGCCGTGCCCGTCGAACCTCTGGGTCCGCTCACCGCCGCCTTGCGCCGCGCCGTCGCCGAGGGCTGGCTCCTCCTGCGCGTGTGACTCAGAACACGAACTGGGTCTGCAGGCGGAACCGCGCGGCGCCGTGGGCGAACCACGTCGTGCCCGCACCGAGCTCGCTCGTGCCGTGCCAGGTGCCCGCCTCCGCGACCGCCGCGGCGACGGCGTCGCGCTGATCGGGGTCCGCCGCAACGACCTCCTCGGCAGCCCACGTCCTCGCGTCCTTGCGTACCGCCGGGAGCGCGTCCACGCGGCTGTAGAGCAGCCCGACGCCGAAGTGCGAATCCGCCCGCCAGCAGCGAGTAGGGGTCAGGAAGTAAGACCTTACCGCGCAAAGCCCCGTCTCGTGCGGCTCTGCACCGGGGTCAGGCAGTAAGATCTTACGGGTTGCCCGGCTCCATGGTCATCGGCCCGAGCCCGGTCCGGTCCTGGAAGGTCTGCGCGTCGACCACGTCCTGCCGGTAGGTGCTGTGGCACTGGGTGCACACCGCGAGGGTGTCGGCGGTCGCGCGGAGGACCGCGGCCGTGTCGTGGGTCTTCGCCGCCACCCCGATCGCGTCGGCGTGCTGGTGGAAGGACAGCGCGAGTTCGGTGAACCCCGGCGCGCCGGCGCCCATGCGCTCGCAGGTCTGCTGCATCTGCGGGGAGCTGCCGATCCGCGCCCCGGCGGCGGCCACCGCGTCCCAGTCCTGCCCGGCCAGGGCGTCGGTGATCGCCTGCACCGCCTTCAGGTGGTCCTGCATGTTCTGCTTCTGGTGCCAGGCCATCATCGGTTCGAGGGGCACCGGCGTGCGGTCGTCCATCTTCGCGAGCGCCGCGGTGGCGTCACCAAAGACGGCCGGCTCGGACCCGGCGGGCGTGGGCTGCGTCGGGGACGCGTCGTGACAGGCGGCGAGCGCGACCACGCCCGCCAGCAGAAGGGTCGACTTCATGGCTTGCTCCCCGGAGGCAGGGTGACCCGCCGGCCACCGTCACGCCAGCCCGGATCAAATATGCATCGAGATCAGGCCGGGAGCGTCCCATGCTCGATCTGCTCGAACCCCACCTGTCCGTGGAACCCGCCGGCGGCGGTACCCTCCTGCGCTCCACGACCCCCCTGCCCGATCCGGCGCGCTGCGTCGGCGACTGGCTGATCCGGTGGGCGGCGGAGCGCCCCGACACGACCTTTCTCGCCGAGCGGGACGCCTCGGGCGACTGGGCGCGCGTGACCTACGCCGAGGCGCTCGCCGCGGTTCGGGGGATCGCCGCGGCCCTGCTCGAGCTGGGCGCCGAGCCGACCCGACCGGTGATGATCCTGTCCGACAACAGCGTCCCCGCCGGGCTTCTCGCCCTCGCCGCGATACACGCGGGCGTCCCGGTGAGCCCGGTCTCCTCGGCCTACTCGCTGCGCTCGTCGACCTATCGGCGCCTCGGCCAGGTCACCGAACAGCTTCGCCCCGGGTTCGTGTTCGCCGACGATCCCGCCCGATTCGCCTCCGCCCTCGCGGCACTCGACCTGCGCGAAGTCACCCACCTCGCCGCCACCGCGCGCCCCGGGTGGCACGGCCTCGACGACCTGGCGCAGACCGCCCCGTCCCCTGCCTCGGAGCGCGCCTTCCAGTCGATCGGCCTCGACACGATCGCGAAGGTCCTGTTCACCTCGGGCTCGACCGGGCGCCCCAAGGGCGTGGTGAACACCCAGCGGATGCTCACCTCGAACCAGGAGAGCCTGGCGGCGTGCTGGCCCTTCCTCGACGAGCGGCCCCCGGTCGTCGTCGACTGGCTGCCTTGGAGCCACACCTTCGGCGGGAACCACAACTTCTTCCTGGTGCTGCGCAACGGCGGCAGCTTGTTCATCGACCGCGGGCGCCCGGCGCCGGCGCTGATCGGCACGACCATCGACAACCTCGCGGACGTCTCGCCGACCCTGTGGTTCAACGTGCCCCGCGGCTTCGACCAGGCCGCACCGCTGCTCGAGGCCGACCCGGAGGTCGCCCGCGCCGTGTTTCGCCAGCTGGACCTCGTGTTCTACGCCGCGGCGGCCTTGAGCCCGCAGACCCGCGCGCGGCTGGAGGCGGTGGCCGAGCAGGCTGGACGGCCCGACGTGTTCTTCACCTCGGCGTGGGGCTCGACCGAGACCTCGCCGCTCGCGACCTCCGCGCACTTCCCGACCCGGACCACCGGCATCCTGGGCGTGCCCGTTCCCGGCGTCGACATCGCGTTGATCCCCCTGCAGGACCGACTGGAGATCCGGGTGCGCGGGCCGAACGTCACCCCCGGCTACTGGCGGCCGGGCGGCGAGGTGGAGCCGGCACCTCGCGACGAGCGGGACTTCCTGCCCACCGGCGACGCGGGCCGTCTCGCCGACCCGGACCGGCCCGAGGCGGGCATCGTCTTCGTGGGACGGCTCGGCGAGAACTTCAAGCTGTCCTCGGGCACCTGGGTGAACGTCGCCCACGTGCGGCTCGGGGTGGTCGACGCCTGCGCGCCACTCGTGCTGGAGGCGGTGATCACCGGCCACGACCGCGAGGCCCTGGGCGCGCTGCTCTTTCCCTCGCCGGCCGCCCTCGCGCTTCCCGCCGACGATCTCCGCGAGCGCCTGTGGACCGGCCTCGACCAGTGGAACAGCCAGCACGGCGGCGCGAGCGAGCGCATCGCTCGGGCGCTGGTGCTCGAGGAGCCGCTGTCGATGGACGCCGGGGAGACCACCGACAAGGGGTACACGAACCAGCGTGGCGTGCTGGAGCACCGCGCGGCCGACGTCGCCCGCCTGTTCGACGACCCGGTGCCCGCCCCGGTGCTCGATCTCACCCACGGCGACTGGTGACCTACTATGCCAGAGGGGGTCAGGATGTAAGCTCTTACCCCTACAACCCGCGCCTACGGCGCATCCACTCCGGGGTCAGGCAGTAAGATCTTACCGGCGCGAAGTCCGGGCCAAGAGGCTCGGCTGCGTAAGATCTTACTGCCTGACCCCGCCTCCCACGCCCACCCCACGGGCCTCGGCGAGGTAAGCTCTTACTTCCTGACCCCAGGAGGTTCCCTTGCGATGGTTGGTTTGGGTTGCGTTGGTCGCCGGGTGCACGTCGGCGACGCGGGGGTTGGGCGACGATCCGCTCGACCAGGCGGCACTCGCGGACGTGCCGGAACTACAGCACCTCGGCGATGCGGGCGCCACCGACGTGCTGGACCTGTTCGAGAAGAAGCTGCAGTTCACCTCGGCGCCCGATCCGACGGCGCTGTTCCAGGCCACCGCCGACGCCAACGACGCGGTGGACATCGGCACCGGCGCCGTCGCCCTGAAGCTGCTCAGCTACAACACCGGGCTCCTCGACCGCGGCTACCTCGGCGGGCACGTGGCGGTGCCGCACATCGACCCGCGCCGCGCTGCGCTCCCCGACGCGCTGATCGCCGGCGACTACGACGTGCTGTTCCTCGAGGAGGTGTGGGAGCTCTCGGACGTCGCCGCCCTGAAGCAGGCCCTGGAGCCCGCCGGCTACACGCTGTACGCCGGCTCCGACAAGGTCCACGAGCAGACGGGCGTGGTGATTGCCGTGCGCACGAGCCTGATCGACGGCGGGCTCACGGTCACCGAGGCGGGCCAGTACGACGCCCAGCGCAAGCTCGAGCACTGGCCCGGCCCGAACCTGAAGCGCGGGTGGATCCACGTCGCCTTCGACCTCGCGGGCACCTCGCGCACGGTCGATCTGTTCTGCACGCACCTGACGCCCTTCTACGACAAGTGGCGCACCCGCAACCTCCAGGCCCGCCAGCTCGGCATCGAGATCGACACGGTGGCCTCGGACCACGTGGTCTTCATGAGCGGCGACCTCAACGCCGGTCCCTACTACGCCGCGGACACATGGACCGACGGCGACGGCAAGGACCACACCGGCTGGTGGGAGAACGCCGCGATGGAGCCGCTGCTGATGTACTACGGTGACCTGCAGGATGCGCACGCAGCTCTGGCGCCCACCCTCGACAAGGTGCGCGGCGACGCCGCCCCCCTCGGTGGCAACCTCGACGTGCCCTATGGCGACGCGAGCTACTGCGAGAGCAGCCCCCATGACACCTTCACCTCGACCGACTGCAACGCGCTGTCCTTCTCGGAGTACGCGGGCACCGAGTTCCCCGCGCGGATGGACCACCTGCTCTACCGCGGGCAGGGCGCGGTGAAGGTCGTCGACGCCTCGCTGGCCTTCGTGGATCCGATGGACTTCTCGGACGGCACCTACGAGTTCTCCGACCACTACGGCACCTCGGTGGATGTGGAGGTCGCCCCGTGACCGAGGCGCCGCTGCGCGAGCTGGTCGCCACGGTGGCGGCCGGGCTCGACCGCGGCGTGGTCGCGGGCGCGGCGATGCGCCGGAAGCTCGGGCGCCGCACCCCCGAGCGCCTGGGGCCCGAGGCGCGCATCGAGGGGCTCGAACGCCTCGCCGAGGCGTGGGACCGGCCCGCGTGGCGCGACGGCGATGCCTTCTTCCCCGTCCCCGCGGTGAACCCCCGCGAGCGTCCCCTCCCCTGCCCCTTCCCGGGTGCCGAGGCCGTGGAGATCACCTGGCAGCGCGACTACGACCCAGTCGTCAAGCCGATCGCCGGGGCCTACCTCGGGCACCGCGCCAACCTGCGCTTCGAGGCTCGCTGGTTCCGCGGCACCGGCCGCCCCCGCCCCACGCTGCTCGCGATCCACGGCTACGGCGGCGGCTCGCCCGACTGGGAGCAGCGGATCTTCCCGGTCCGCCGCCTGCTCGCCAGCGGCTTGGACGTGGTCCTGCCGGTCCTCCCCTTCCACGGCAGCCGCGCCGCTGGCGGCGTGCGCTTCCCCGGCGCCGATCCGCGGTGGACCCTGGAGGGCTTCCGCCATGCGATCACCGACCTGCGGGCCCTGCTCGCGCTGATCCGCGGCCGCGGCGCCCCTCGCCTGGGCGCGTGGGGCATGAGCCTCGGCGGCTACACCGCGTCCCTGCTCGCCACGGTCGAGGCCCTGGACTTCCTGGTCCCCCTGATCCCGCTGGCCTCCCTGCCCGACTTCGCCCTCGAGCACGGTCGCCTGCACGGCACCCCCGAGCAGGTCCGCGCCCAGCACGAGGGCCTGCAGCGCGTCTACCGCGCGGTCAGCCCGCTCCACCGCACCCCGCGGGTCCCCGGCGAGCAGGTCCTCGTCCTCGCCGGCCGCGCCGACCGGATCACCGGTCCCACCCAGGCCGAGCACCTCGCGGCCCACTTCGGCGGCCGCCTCGTGGTCTTCCCCGGCGGCCACCTGCTGCAGATCGGGATGCGCGGCCGCCTCGACGAGGCCATCGCGCTCAGCCTGGGCTGACGTGCGGGCCACGCTGCTGCGCTCCCGCGCCGCCTGCGACCCGCGCTGACGCCTATTCGTCCAGGGGCGGTGGAGGCGGGGGCGGCGGATCGGCCTCCCGGATCGACGTCCGCACGCTGTCGCGCAGCGCCGTGGCCTCCTCCGCCGACAGGCGGCCGTCCCCGTTCGCGTCGAAGCGATCCATGAGCGGCGGCGGGACCGGGCCGCCGGCGTCGGGCGGCGGTGCGGCGGGCGGGGGCGGCGGAGGGCCCGGGTCTCGGCTGGACAGGGCGTCGCACCGCGCCGCGAAGTCGGCGAGCATCGCCTGCCGCTCGCTGCCATCGAGGGCTTGGTCGGCGTTCGTGTCGTAGACCCAGGCGAGCAGCGGCCAGGCGAAGGGGGGCGGGCCGACCGGTGGCGCGCCCTCGTCCGGCTGTGGGAGCGCGCCCTGCCCCTGGTCGGCCCAGGCGAACAGGTCACGCAGATCGGCCTGCGCGTCGCAGGGCGGCGGCCCCCCGTGGGAGCGCGCGAGTGCCGCGGACGCCAGGCTCAACGGCATGACGAGGCTCGCCGCGTGCGCCGGTTGGGAGACGAAGCTGCACGCCGGCATCACCAGCAGCAGCGACAGCAGATGGGCTCTCATGGGGCCTCCTCGGAGGTGGGAGCGTCCGTGCATCGGACGTCACCAGCCTGCGCGTCGAGCCGCGCGACGTGGAGTGTGTTTGGTTGACCGTGCGTATCGGTTGGTATCCGCACTTCCGCTCGGCCTGTCGCGTCCGCTAGAACAGGGCCATGGACACGACGCCCCGAGTGCTGATCGTCGAGGACGACCCCAAGCTCGCCGCGCTGGTGCGCGACTACCTCGCCCGCAACGGGTTCGAGGTGGACATCGAGCATCGCGGCGACACCTCGGTCGACCGGATCCGCCACGAGCAGCCCGACGCGGTCGTGCTCGACCTGATGCTCCCCGGCCTCGACGGCCTCGAGGTCTGCCGGCAGGTCCGCCAGGAGTACGGAGGGGCGATCCTGATGCTCACCGCGCGCGGCGAGGACGTCGACGAGGTGGTGGGCCTGGAGATCGGCGCGGACGACTACATGGCCAAGCCGGTGCGCCCGCGGGTGCTGCTCGCCCGCCTCCGCTCCCTGCTTCGCCGCACGAGCGACCGCCCCGAGCCGGGCCGCAAGGTAGCGCTGGGCCGGCTCCAGATGGACCCGGGCAGCCGCTCGGCCACCTGGGACGGCGACACCCTCGACCTGACCACCGCGGAGTACGACCTGCTGTACGCGCTCGCCCAGCGCGCCGGGCAGGTGGTCGACCGCGACACCCTGTACGGGGAGCTCCGCGGCATCCCCTGGGACGGGGTGGACCGCTCCATCGACCTGCGCGTTTCCCGCCTGCGCAAGAAGCTCGGCGAGGAGGGCGACACGGTGGTCAAGAGCGTCCGCGGCGCCGGCTACATGGTCGTCGCCGCTCCATGAGGTCGCTCTTCGTCCGGGTGTTCGTCGCCCTGCTGGCCGCGGTCGCCGTGAGCCACCTGGTGGGGACGCTGCTGTGGACCGTGTGGCTCCGCGATGCGCAGCGCGACGAGATCGAGCGGCACACTCGGACCCACCTCGTCGCTCTCGCCGCCAAACTCGAGAAGACCCCCGAGGCCGAGCGCCAGGCGGTCGTCGACACCTTCGAGCGCGACTACGTGATGCCCGTCCGCCTGCTCCCCGAGGGGGAGGTCCCCACCGCGTCGGACCTGCGTGTGCCGCCCCCACCCGGCCCGGGTCGCCCCCACCCCCCTTCGCGTCCGCGTTCCCAGCGCACGCTCCGCCTGGTCCTCGCCGACGGCTCGACCCTCGTCGCCCCGCTACACCTGCCGCCCCCGCCGCCCCCGCGCCCGACCGTCCTCGCGCTGGAGGTGCTCCTGGTGCTGCTGGTGGTCGCCGTGGTGGGCTGGGGCCTGGCCCGCCCGCTCGTGCAGGAGCTCCAGGACGTGGAGCGCACCGTCGGACGCCTCGCCGCGGAGGACCTCGACGCCCGGGTGCAGACGGCACCAGCGGGCGCGCTCGCCCCGCTGGCCGAGGGCATCAACACCATGGCCGAGCGGCTGCAGCGGTCCATCGCGAGCCAGCGCCAGCTCCTGCAGGCCGTCTCCCACGAGCTGCGCACCCCCAACGCGCGGATCCGCTTCGCCCTGGAGGGCCTGCGCGACACCGGGGACCCCGCGGAGCGCGAGCGCCTGTTCTCCTCCATCGACGAGGACATCGCCGAGGCCGACGCGCTGCTCGAGGAGCTGCTGACCTACCTGCGCTTCGACGTGATCCAGGCGGACGCCGAGCCCTTCGCCCCCGGCCCGGTCCTCGAGGAGGTGGCGAGCCGCATGAGAGACCTCGCGCGGGAGGTCGCTGTCCGTACGGACCTGCCCGAGGACCTCCCCGACCTCATCGGTAGCCCGCGCTGGTTCGGCCGGGCCATCGAGAACCTCGTGACCAACGCGATCCGTCACGCGGGGAGCACGGTGCGGATCGGCGCCGTGGTCGAGGGTGGCACGCTCCGGGTCGACGTAGACGACGACGGCACAGGCGTCCCCGACGAGGCCCGGGAGCGCCTGTTCGAGCCCTTCGCGTCGGGCGACCCGAGCCGCAGCAAGGACCTGGGCGGCGTCGGGCTGGGCCTCGCGATCGTCCGGCGGATCGCGGAGCTGCACCACGGCTCGGTCGTGCTCCTCGACGCGCCGCTGGGAGGCGCGCGGTTCCGCACGACCTGGCCCCTTCCGGCCTGAACCGGTGGCGACCGACCGCACCCCGTGCCACATTGCACGCGAGGGGCCACGGGAGGAGCCATGACACGCGGAATCGCCGCACTGGCGCTCACTGCCCTGGTGGGCTGCGCCAAGACGACCGGGAGCCCGGACACCGGCTCGACCACCGATACCGGTACGCCCGGCACCGGGGGGGACATGCCCTCCTACTGCGAAGAGTTCTCCCGGGTCGCGGTGTCCGACCCGAGCGTGGCCGCCGACGGCTTCGACTTCGCCGCCTCCTCGGCGACCGCGGTGCAAGCCGGATCCTTCTCGGGCGACCTCGTGTACTACGCGGCGGGCGGCTCGGGCGACCATGTCCCGATGACCCTGACGCTCACGGTGACCGGCATCGACGCGGTGAAGACGGTGCTGGTCGACCCCAACACCGACACGTCGTACCCGCCGATGGGCGCCCCGGACAACGGCGACGGCTGCCTGCCCTACTACGAGATCCGCATGGACGCCCACCTCGCGACGGACGACGGCGCCCTCGACGAGGACGCGTCAGTCGCCAGCCGCGCGAGCGCCCCGGACGTCGGCGCGTTCTCCGCGTCCATCGACCTCACGACGATCCAGGGCACGGCCTCCCCGAGCGACATCGACCCGAGCGAGTGGGACGCGGTGGCACTGGTGGCGAACGCGAACCTCCAGGACGGCCACTGGGCGGGCTCGCTGATGTGGGCGGCCACGAACGAGCCCACGCCCGACACGAGCGCCACCTACGACACGGCGACCGGCGTGGGCACCGGCACGGTGGGCGTATCCGGCGAGACCTCCCCCCTCGGCAGCTTCGACCTCGCGCCGTCGCGGTAGCTCCGGGCAACTCGGGCGACCCTGGGGGCGTAGACCGCCTCGGATTGCCCGCCACGGGCAACTCGGGCGACCCTGGACAGGCAGACCGCCTCGGATTGCCCGCATGGAACCGCACGGCGCGGCCAGGTTCGCTGGACACCACGCCAGCTCGGGAGTCTGCCGGTCCCGAGGGTGTGGCAGGCAGACCCGGCCCTTGCGTGTTCGCGCGGGTCAGGAGGGAACCAGGTCGCGGGACAGATCGAGGGCGTCGAGGGCCACGCGAAGGCGCAGCGCACGTTGCATGGGGAGGTCCAGGCAAGCCGTGGCGCCGAGGTGACTGACGGTTCGGCGCGGGCACTCCAGCGCGGCGGCGATCTGCCGATCGGAGAAGGAGAGGTTGCGGGCGATCCGCACCAGCATGCGGCGCGCACGGACCGATGTCGGGTTTCGAACGGTCAGTCGAGGCTGGGCGATGACCCGGCCCGTCGCCTGGACCAGGTGGTCGAGACCCGCCGTCCGAAGGGACCGATCGTCGGCCGGCGACAGGGGCGCCAACCCGATGGCGTCGTAGAACCTCTGCTCCGAGCGGCGCGGGAGTGCCTGGTCGAGGAGTGCGCGGTCGAAGCCCGGGAGCCGGCGCGCGCCGATCAGATCCGCGAAGCTCGACCCCGGCCACAGCGCCGGGTGCGGGCAGGACCGGATCTCGTGGTGGGTCGTCTGGTCGAGCACATAGGGCACGAGCTTCTCGAGATGCCTGCGGCTCTCGACCCGCCGGAAGAAGGGTGGCCCGAGCCGAGTACCCAGCAGCCGGTTCCAGGCCTGCACCAGTCCACGTACGATGCGACCCGCGAGCTCGCGCGAGGCGAAGATCAGGAGGTGAACGTGGTCGTCGACGACGCAGAACAGGACGATCCGTCCGCGCCCGAGCCGCACGATGGTGCGAACGGCGCGGAGTTGTGCGGCCACGGTCGGGAAGAGCGTGGCGCGTTCAGGGGTGGCGAGATTGACGTGTAGAATTTCCATGGCGCCCCCCTCATGCTCCGCTCCCCGCTCCCGGGAAAGGAAATCCAGGGCGGGTAGACGAGCTTCCCACCGGCGAATGGCCGAAGACCCCGCCTCGGGCAACCTCGGGAGCCCGACCCTTCAGGGACCTTCTCGCGGCGGACGACAGCAAGACGATCCGGACGCTCCGCGCCTCCCGAACGTCCCGCCACGGGCAACTCGGGCCACCCTGGAACCGTAGACCCCCTCGGATTGCCCGCCACGGGCAACTCGGCCCACCCTGGAGCCGTAGACCCCCTCGGATTGCCCGCCACGGGCAACT
>Ga0114931_10007574_pt1 | contig 13269 bp, 10 predicted proteins | sample 2SBtaG_FD_89579 | JGI IMG/M metagenome (GOLD analysis project Ga0114931, IMG submission 89579) | Deep subsurface microbial communities from Kolumbo volcano to uncover new lineages of life (NeLLi) - 2SBTROV14_V59a metaG | ecosystem: Environmental > Aquatic > Marine > Volcanic | place: Kolumbo... | reverse complement strand
GTCGATTCTATGTTGATCGCCAACGTCTCGTCTTCGCTCAAATCGCACGCACCGTCTCCGACCAGGGCGGCGAGCGCGATAACCGCTCGGGCTCCTTTGACGGTGCGTATCACGTCCCGGATATTGCAGATGTCGCCCTGCTCGACCTCGAGTCCGGGCACCGCGTACACCCCCTGAAGTCCTTTGTCTCCGTACAAGAAGGCATCCAGTACGCGCACACGATATCCACGGCCGAGAAGCATACGGACCAGATGAGACCCTACGTATCCCGCGCCTCCGGTGACGAGGACCAAATCCCCTCGGTTCAGCATGGGTTGTTTCATGATGTCGACTTCGCGCTGAGCTCGGTACGACTCACGACCTTCGCCTCTTGCCGCGACAGCATATCGCTGAGAGCCGGAACCAAGCTGTAATCAAGATGAAGTCTCTTACAGGCCTCCGTGATATCGCGGACGATGGCCGGATCGAGGTCGGCTAGAGACACCAAGACCATTTTCACACCGTGCGTGGAGGCGGCCAGCGCAATATCGGTCGCACCCCCCATCACCTTCACGCCGTGAATTAACGCACCCCACCGGTGCGGCTCGTGGTCGATAATGCCGACCGGCATAAATCGCGAGTTCGGATCTTCGAGCAATGCTCTGAGAATCTCTTCCCCCCCGTGCCCGGAACCGGCAACGAGGACATTTACGTACGGCCCTTGATCCTTCGTACGCGCCGCGCCGCTCAAGATGTTCCTCAGAATGTATCGGAACGAAGCCATAAAGAAGTTCAGCAGCGCCCAGTCCACGATGAACACCGCTCGCGAGTGCTTCTGGAGCCCCGTGAAATACGTAACCGCCACTACCAATGCCGATGCGACACAGGATGACTTGACGATCGCCGCCAAATCGTGGCGTCCGACCCACCGAGTGGAGCGCTGGTAGATACCGTAGTAGAGAAAAACAACGGGCTTGAGGACGACGATCCAGAACAGCGTACGCGTCAAGTACGGCCAGGTTTTCGGCGGCAGGACCCAGTCAAACTGAATGAGGTTGGCTAGGACATACGCGAGGATCATGAAGGCGAGATCGGCTCCGAGAAGCGCCAACCGATCCTTGGAACGAACGAAAAAGTCGGACTTGAACTGACTGAATACTACGCTGAAGAAACCGACGACGAGGAATTTCACGTCTCCCCAGACGCTGGCACTCCGCACGTAGGAGAGATCCCTCTCGAGCTTTTCCGGAAGGATGCGTTCGACGTAGTACTTCTCGGTATCTTCGGTCCCCTCCGGATATTTTTCGACCTCGTCCCGACCGTCGATTTGACTCGGTCCGATGAGCCCGGGTTTCACCGAAACCACCTCGAGCTGTTCCTCGTTGTAGAAGTTCACAAAGTACGGATCTTCCGGGCGCGGCCCGACCAGCGACATGTCGCCCGTCAAAACGTTCAGGATCTGCGGAACTTCGTCGAGCTTCGTCCACCGCAGGACCTGTCCTACACGCGTGATTCGTGGGTCCCGCTTGACGGTGAGCCTGGCGCCTTTGCGGTACGCCCCGACAATCATCGTGCGGAACTTGAAAATCCGGAAGGGCTTTCGCCCTGCTCCCACCCTTTCTTGACGGTAAAATACCGGACCCCTGCTATCCAGCTTGATGAGTATGCTCACAACGAGAAAAATCGGCGAACTAACCACGAAGCCGATCACGCCGAATACCACATCGACACAGCGCTTGGCGATCACGTTCCAGCGACTCATCGAAGATTTTCTCTCATGATCCGAGCCACGCTGCGTGCTACCCCTCGAACGTCGTCGTCCGTCATCGAGGGAAACAGCGGCAGTGATATGGCGTTGTCATACAACCGAGACGCATTCGGGAAATCTCCCTCGCACACGCCGAGTCGCGCCTGATAATAGGGGTGCAAATGCAGCGGTATGAAATGCACGCTCGTTCCTATGTTGTCCGCTTTGAGCATCTCTATGACTTGGTTTCGAGTAACGGCCACGGCCTCTTCATCTATATGCACAAAGTAGAGATGCCAGGAAGACTCCCCGTATTGAGGGGGACGTGGGCACCGCACCCCTGGGATACCCCCTAGCAAGGCTTCATACAACGCAACCAGATGGCGCCGCCGCTCGTGGAAGCCCGCGAGGCGGTCGAGCTGATGCAGGCCGATTGCCGCGTTGATGTCGGTCATGTTGTACTTGAACCCGCGTACGCCGACTTCGTAGTACCAACCCCCCTCGGCCGTGTAGCGCTTCCAAGCGTCGCGGGAAATGCCATGCAAACGTCGTACACGCAGCTCGTCGGCAAGGCCCGCCGACGCTGTCGCGATGACGCCTCCTTCTCCGGTCGTTATGTTTTTGCCCGCGTACAGGCTGTAGCACGCCGCCGTCCCCAAGCAGCCCAGCCGTCGCCCCTTGTAGGAAGTCGGCAGGGCATGGGCCGCGTCGCTCACCAGTTGCGCGTCGCAGCCTTCGGCGATCTCCGCCAACCGATCCATATCACAGGGCGCGCCTCCGATGTGCACGGGTAAAATCACCCGTGTCTTCGCGGTTATCTTTTTTTCCACCTGCTCTGGATCGATGTTCGGATACTCGGGCTCGGTATCAACCAATACCGGCGTCGCTCCACAGTACAGGATTGCGGCTGCGGTAGCGGTAAACGTATAGGGGCTCGTGATCACCTCGTCGCCCGGACCGACGCCGAGACTCTCGAGCACCAGATGAAGAGCGGCCGTACACGACGACACGGCGACTGCGTGCTCGATACCGATTGCCGCAGCGAATTTTTCTTCGAACCGCGCCGTCTTGGGGCCCAACGTCAACCAGCCCGACTGCAAGGTGTCGACGACCTCTGCGATCTCCTCGGGACCGATATACGGCCTATGGAAAGGAAGAAATTCGGCCAATCGCGTTTCGCTGGCCGCACTCATCGCACTGCACCCAGATTGACGCGGCTTGCGGCATCGGCGCACTTTCCCTGCACGTAGGTTCCCGGAGCATCCACGAACACATCGATGAGTCGCGCCAGTTCCCGGACGTTGTTGCGGCGGTCCCAGATCGAACGCACTTTGGCCAGTCCTTCTTTGCTCAGCCGCCGGGCCAGTTCCGTATCCTCATTCAGACACTTCAGCGCAGCGGCAAGCGAGTGGGCGTCCCTCTCGGGTACGAGCAGTCCGCTACGACCATCCTCGATCAGTTCGGGAATTCCTGCGATGTCGCTACCCACGACGGGCACACCACAGGCCATCGCCTCGGCCAGCACATTGGGTATTACGTCCTGCTTTCCGTAGCGTCCCAGACAGACACTCGGCATCGCGAACGCATCGGCGCGAGAATAGATCTCCGCGAGAGCTGCTTGATCGACGAAACCGCGGAAACTCACTCGGCGTTCGATGCCCAACCGTTTGGCGCGCGCTTGTAGAAACGACCGCTGCGGCCCATCGCCCGCAAGCTCGCAGCTCACGTCAACTCCCCCGTCGGCCATCAACGCGATCGCATCGAGCAAGTAGTGAAAGCCCTTGTATTCTTCAAGGCTACCGCAGCCGACGACGCGGAACCCCGCACGATCGGCATTCGCGTGCCTGCGCGGCACGAAGCGGTCGAGGTCTGTGCCATGGTAGTTCACGTGAATCCGGTCGGCGGCAGGAGTCGGACAAAGCGCCCTAAGGAACCGACGATTCACCTCGGCGCAGGTTACAACGAACTCAGCGTCCTCAATTTTCGACGGCAGCATCTGCTGGACCATGTGAATGTCGTAGGCGTGGGCCGTGAAGCTGTACGCGATGCCGGACCACCGGCGGATCAGCCACGCGACGGTAGCCGGATACGTCGCCCAATGCGCATGAACATGGCCGATTCTCTCCCGTTCGAACACGTCGGCGATGAATATCGCAAATGGGACCATGATGAGCGATTTCGCCAAGTACACCCAGCGGTTGCAGTGGTACACACCGCGTAGTTTCTCTTTCCATCCCATCGTCGTGTCATCGTCGCCACCCGGCGCCGTACGCTCCGGCACACGGACACGCCAGGCGCGCACGACGTCGGCAAAAAGCCGGAACAGATCGCGCGGCCGGATCCGCAAGGCGCGCGCACACGCCGCAACCATCGGACGCGAGAACAACGGCGGACAATAGATGGTCCGTTCGACCACGCAGCGAGCGCCGGGCTGCTGGAGCCCGGCACCCGTGCGTTTGAGCGATACCAGAACCAAGTCGTAACCGGCCTCCTCGAGCCCCAACACTTCTCCCAAGGTAAAGGTCTGGTGGAGGACAGGGAACGTGGGAAAGAGGTAAGCTAACCGTCGCGTCGCCATCTCATCCCGCTACCGTGACAGTGCTTTTCCCCGGCATTCGACCGGTTTCTTCGTAGATCTTGTGCAACTGAATGAGCGCAATACATATCCCGATCAACACGAAAAAGAAGACATGTAGCCACATGTCGGCAAAGATCGAGAAAAACAAAAAGCCGATCAGGGCCGTGCGCATCGCGTTGACCATCCACTGAAGATCGATCTCGCTGAAACGTGCATCGTAGTTGCGCTCGATCCGCGACAACGACCGATACACTATGAAAAACATCGCTAGATAGACGGCTAAGGTGAAGAATCCGCCCTCCGTCACCGCCCAGAGGTAGGAGTTGTGCGGGGGGCCGATCGTCCCGCTGGTGTCTACTATCGAGCGTTCGTAGCTGAAGTTTCCGACGCCGACGCCGAACAGCGGGTGTCGCGGAATCATCTTCAAGCCGGCGACAAACGTCTTCTGGCGCCCTTGCGCGGAGCCATAGGCCGTTACCCCCTCTTCGAATACCTCCGTACGGACATCGAAGCGCGTCAGCCGCGACGACACCGCTTGCGGCAGTACGTACTCGAGCACGTTGACGCTGTACCCGAACTGCAGGACGAAGATCATCGTAACGAGGGTGAGCCCGGCGATCTTACGAAAGCTGAAACGACCTTCGAGGAGCACAATGCCGATGAACAGTAGGAGGTTGAGCATGCCACTTCGCGACCCTGTGAGCGGGATCATGGCGAAGGTTATCGCGGTCACGAGAAACCATAACGGGTACATTGCCACACTGCGGATCGCGCGTCGCCAGTACCACAGCAGCGTGAGAGCAAACAGCATGAAGAAGGCCAGCTTGTTCGGATTACGCGCTGCGTAGACCCCCGTCCCCGCTTCGCCCAATACTCGCAACCGACCCGTGCCCCACCCGGCGGGCCCTACACCCGACGACGCAGTCAAGTAACTCGCCAAAAGACACGCGATCACCGTCCCGGCCGCAAGTTTCAAATCTCTGGGTGTTCGAATGAAGAACACGAAGAAACATAAGAAGACGAACCTCGTGACCGCTTTCTGCTGTGCGCCACGCGTCTGGATAAGCGCGGGTCCTTGCGCACGCTTGCTCTTGGCGATTTTCGCTTGAATCCGCTGCGCTAGAGGATCTTCGGTCGGGTGGTAGTAGGCAGCAGACACCACCACGGTGAGCACGGCAATCGCAATCATCACCATCGGTTTGAGGCGAAACAGACGGAACGATCCTTCGCGAAGGATGGTTATCAACATGAGGGGCACGAAGAGCAGGCCGAGCAGGTTATTGATGGTAAAGTTGCCAACTCCCCTCAATGCCGACGGATAGGTGAACAGGAAGGTGGTGATATAGATGAGTATTCCGACAACGGGGTGCCGCCAAATCGTCAGCGCCACAAGAACGCCGACGGCGCCTCCCAGCAAAACTCCGCTCGCCCCTCGCAACCCAAGCCACACGACGCTCGCGACAATGGCACTCAGGAGGGCAACGGCCCACGGTGAAATTCCCCTTCCGCTCCTCGGAGGGATTGTGGCGACTTGAGACATGTCTCGCTCGGTCGTCTATCCGACGAGACGATCGATCACGTCGGGGATATAATCGCGGCGTTTGTTCAACACGACCCCGAGGATGTTCGCACCGGCATCGCGCAGAATCTGACACGACCGAGTAGCAACGCTCACGGGTGTCGTATCGGCCTCGACAACCAAAATCACGCCGTCGAACAGGGGCGCCAATGCTCGCGCGTCCGGATACAGGGTTACAGGCGGAGCGTCGGCGAACACCAGATCCGCGGTCTCGGCCAGGCTGTTGACCACGCCCGGCGCGGTGTTCCTGTCGAGGATTTCGATTGCGCCGTAGCGACCCGAGCCTGCAGTGAGAACCGAAACTCCTTCGACACTCGCCGTTTGCACAACATCCTTCAAAGGCTTCTCATCCGCAACCACGTTCATGAATCCTTCGCGCCCTTTTACGCGCATGAGACGCCGCAGAGACGGCGTGCGCATGTTGAGATCCGCCAGCAGAACCTGTGCCCGCGCTCCGTCGGACATTGCCCGCGCAAACTGACACACCACCGTAGACGCGCCTTCTCCATGCAATGACGAGACCACCAGAATAGTCTTCAGTTCGACGCCGACCGCGGCACTTCGTAAAGAACGACGAACCTCAAAGTATTCGTCCGCTCCACTGAGCAGACCCAGCTCGCTGCCGATATCCAGGCTTTCGGCCATCCCGGGCAGATACGCCGACGGCCCAGCCTCAGGGGCGACGCCCGCCGCCGGCGATGCTCCCTGCGGAGTAGCGGCCTCGACGGCCGCCGCGAGGTCGGCCGCTTCCTGCCGAGCCGTTTCGGCGCGCGCCGCTTCGGCTCGTTTCAATGCTTCGTAGGTCTTGCTCATCCGACTCCCGGATTGTTCGTACCGTTGCCGCCTTTGCCGTTTCTCAGGCCGTTGCCGTTGCCGGAACCGTTGCTTCTACCGTTGCTCCGTCCGTTGCCGCGTCCGTTGTGATAACCGTTCGAACCACCGGCGCGCTTCCCGTTGGCATATGTGTGTCCGTTCCCGTTCAATCCATTGAGGGGGAGTTCCGCCAACACCGGCAGACCGAGTTGATGTCGGACATCGAGTTCGCTGTTCAACACCGGGTTCAGCAGCTCCATCACCACCGCGGACCCGGTACTCAGAAGCAGCGCCGCGATAAACGTCAGCACGATAGTGATCCCCTTGAAGTCGGGCTCCGCTTTCAACGGCCCGACGGCGGCTTCGACCAGACGCAGGTTGGAGATACCTTGCCCATCCATTTGATCGGAGAGCGAAAGCTCGCGCAGTTTGCCTTGCAAGGCGTCATAAGTCTGACGTTTTTCCGTGCGGTCACGGCGCATGCGCATAATCTCGTAATGCTCCGTGTGCATCTGGCGGATCTTCGCGTCGTATTCATCCAACCTCTGCGCGACCAATGCTCGTCGAGCTTCCAGCGAACCCAGGTCGGCCTGCGCAGCAAGCAGTTCTTGCTCGAGCCGCTTGCGCACCGAAGACGCTATCGTTCGTCTGCGTCCGACAACCGTGTGTTTTTCTCCCGCGATCTGCTTCTTCAATGCAGCAATCTCGTTTTCGATGTCGACCACGAGTCGGTGCTGAGGCGTGTACAAAGCCAGCAATCGTTCGCGCTCCATCTGCAAGCGAGACAGATTTTGGCGCATGTACTCGACCACCGGATTGGGTACCAGATCCATACCCGTCGTTTCCGTCTTCGGCACGTATTCGAGTTCGCCTTCGAGCGAAGCGATCTTGGTCGTCAGCTCTACGATGCTGGCCTCGGTGCGGCGTTGATCGGCTTCGATCTGCTCTCTCTGTCGAATCGCGGCATCCTTTTCGACGGCGATCGACGTCAGCCCATGAGTAGCGTCAAAGCGTTCGAGAGACAGATCCGCGTCAACGTAGTCGGCTTTTGCTTTCTCGGCTCGCTGCTTGAAGAAGGCCAAAGCACTGCTGTCTTTGTTGAATTCGATGTGATGCTTGCGGTGCAACCGCACCAGCGTGTTGACTACGTCGATAGCGAGCTGTTGATCGGGACTGCTGTAGGCGATTTCCAGAACGTTCGAGCCGGGCTTTCTCGACACCCGGACCTTCTGCGAAAGCACCGCTAGCGTGGGAGTTGAACGCCCGTCGCCGCTCTGTTCAGCCTCCTCGTCCAAGGTGTCGGCGAGCTGCTGTAACAGGTACCGACTACGCAGAACCTGCATCTCGGAATTGATCATCGCCTCGTTCGGCAGGCTCCCCGCCTCCTCCTTGCGATCGATCGGCGAAACCTCGGGGTACACTCGATCCTTGCCTACGAAAATTTTTGCGTCCGCTTGGTAAACCGGTTTCTTCAGCAAGGTGCCTATCGTCACCGGCACGAGAATGACCAGGAACAGACCGACGACCATACGCCATCGCTTGAAGATCGCGTTGATGGCCTGCCGTACTAGATAGAGAGAACGCTGGTCCATAGAAGTGTCGGTTACCTCAGCACATCCGGACCGCGCAACGTAGGCTCGCGGACGGGGATCAAATCGCGAATGTATTGCTGAACCCATGCCGTGGCATTGGCGATGCCGGTCGGAGGAACGTATACGACGTCGTTGGGCCCCAACGCGAGGTCTTGCTCGGTGTTGCCGGTTTCAAGAACCTCGCGTAGGTCGAGCTGATTGGCCGAATAGCTGCCATCGGTCTGCCACTTGATGAGGACTACTTTTCGGGTCTCCGAGCCCATTACGAAGCCCCCACGCTCGGTGATGGCGCGTAGCGCCGTCATCCCCGGCCGCAGCGCCACGAAACCGGGGCGGCCGACTTCGCCACCCACGTAGACTCTGTTTTCCGTCGATTTCGTCACCGTGACCGACACAAGCGGCTCACGATACGTAATCGCGGCGCGGCCCTTTATGTCGGCTTCCAGTTCTTCGGTCGTCATGCCGACGGCGTAGAAATCTCCCAACCCGGGGATGGTGACTCGGCCATCCGGCCTCACGTTGGGTGAAGTGTTGAGGGAATCGTGGAACGGGAAGCTCACTTGAAGGTCATCGCCGGACTGAATCCGGTAGTACGGCGGCGGAGCGTTCTTCGTGAATACCGGCGCGGGCGTCGGCGCCGCGACCGGTTGGTAAGGCGGCACGGTAGAGCGAGACGCACAGGCCGCCGTCGCCGCGGCGAGGGCGAAGACCAGCGCCCGCGCACAGCGCCCGTTGGTCAGACTCTTTATGACCTGCTTATCCATAGGCTGATCTCGTTTCTGTCCTCAACCCCCGGCAGGCTTGCGTCGGGCCGAGCCGCGCCCCGAATCTCGTTTTTGGGAGCGACGCGATACCCCCGCAAAACGGAGGTTTCACTACGACAATAGGGCCTTGAAAACCGAACAAAAAGGCTTCCTTGGAGAACAGACGCAAATTCGGTGCGTTTCCACACATCTTCCCTCAAGAGACACATTCAGGATCCAGGGCAACTCGGAGCAATAACATTGTTTTTCAGCTAGTTACAAGCAGCGGCCGGAAACATGGCCCGCACCCCCCCCATTTGGGGTGAAGCCGGCCTCGAGTAAAAAAGTTACGGGCCGGCGGCACCCGCTACGGACGGAACAGCCGTTCGCGCGCGCGAGTTCGACGAGACCCGGCGGCCGGCACGCCCGGCCTGCAGTTCAGCGAGCTTGAACAGCACATAGTCGGCAGCTGCCAAGGCGTCGTTGCGACTCGCGAACCCGACCGCATAGAGGCTGTAAGGTTGGCCATCGCGCCGCGGACTTTCCCAGCGAAGACCGAGCTTCGGCATAGCCGTTCTAGCCCACTGCGCCACGGCTTCCGTCCCGCGACGGCCCGGCGCACGCGCGAGCAAAACTCGGTATGACCCGTCGGATCCCCGTACCACCATCTCCTGGGCCGTCAAGAAGGGCAGTAGCAAGAGTTGGCCCCCCGCCACCGGGCCCAAGTCCTTCAGGCTCGGGCTACGGGCAAGGAGCGCGTCAACGGTTGCCGAGCCTGCATCAGGAAAGTAGCGCGTCGCGACCTTCCAGATCGTGTCGCCCCTGCGAAGCTCCACGAGCCGGCCCACCGGTGGATGTCCAGGGGCCCAGCCCAGGATCTCGGCGCTCGCACCCTGTCGCGCTGGCACGGTTCTCCGGAGCGCCTTTGATTTGCGCGTCGGTTCGGTCTTCATCGCCACTTTGGCTTTCGCCAGCGGTTTCGCTTTCGCCAGCGGTTTCGCTTTCACCAGCGGTTTCGCTTTCACCAGCGGTTTCGCTTTCGCCACCGCCTTCGCTTTCACCAGCGGTTTCGCCTTCACTGCCGGTTTCGCTTTCGCCACCGCCTTCGCCTTCACTGCCGGTTTCGCTTTCACTGCCGGTTTCGCTTGTTCCGCCTGCCCCACTTGCCGCGTAGGCTCCGCGTTCGCCGTCGCCTTGGCTTGTTCCATCGGTACGGGTGTCGCCGTCAGGGGTACCCCTAGCGGTGACTGCGCCTGCACCCGCTCCGCCGGCATTGTCCCCGGCGTCGCGGCTTTTTCTTCGGACGCGGCGGGCGCGGCCACCTGCACGGTGGCGGGTGCCTGTACGCTGGATTTTGCCGCTGCGGGGGCCGTCAACTTCCCGCCGGACACCGTCCCAATTTCGCGCCGGGGCTCGCCCTTTGCTGCGGCCTCACTCGCCGGACGGAATACCGCCGGCTCTAGCGCGTTGCCTGCACGAGTCAGAGGATTCGTTTTGGCTGTGGCCGAAACCGGCGCCCTGTTTCCCATCGGAACAATCGGTGGTTGGAGCGACCGGGCAATCGTGGCCGCGTCAGCCGGCACCGCGGTCGTTGCATCTTCTAACACAGGCGTTCGGTCGACCGCGGGTGCGGGCGGCGGAGCAACCGTCGCTTCCGCAACCGTGCCGCCGGTGTTCTCCTCGACGGTTGCGTTGGTGCCTGGCGCCTCCTCCGTCTCGTGGTATAAGCGTGCCGCCGCTGAACGCGCGAGAATCTCGGCGCGGCGAATCGTATCCTCTACCATGGTGTCAGGAGCTGCCATGGTATCAGGAGCTGTCGCAACGGAACCAGGCGACGTACCCGTTTTCGTCACCGGAAGCCGCTTCTCATCCTCTCGCCTCGCAGGCGCGGTTGCTTCTGTAGCCGGTGCCGGTGCGCGCATCGCAACAGCGGTCGGTGCCGGTGAATCGGGGCGCGCGGGGGGCGCGGCGACGGTCGCCGGAGACTCGCGAACCGCACGCGGCGCAACGGCCACGGGCGCGGCGGCGACGGGCGTCGGCGCAGCAGACTCGACCGTGGCAGGAGCAGCGGCCGAGTTTCGATCACGCGGCTCGGTACTCCGTGGCGGCGGAGCGACGCTACGCGACACACGGACATCCGGCGCCGGCTGCGCTTCGTACCAAGCCCGCTGTCGCTGTAGAGAGATCAGCGGTATCGCGACTGCCGCGACCACGGCCGCGACAGTTGCGTAACGCAGCGCGGGGCGGTTCATCCAAACGAACAGTTTCTCGATGACTCCCGGGACGCGCCCCTCTCCGGTGAGGTCGCGGATCGCTTCTTTTACCGTCTAATCCGACAGTTTGCGTTCGCTCTTGGCGAACCCAATCACCAATGCACTGTCGCAGATCACGTTGACTACGCGTGCGATTCCACCCGATGCACGCCAAATCCGTTTCAACGCAGAAGCGCTGAACATCTGCGGATCCTGCGCCCCGGCACTACTAAGGCGGGTTTCGATATACGCTCCGATTTCCCCTTTTTCCATTGGACGCAGCATCGCTCGTGCGCCGATCCGCTGGCGCAACTGCCGCATGCTCGGTTTGCGCAACCTTTGTTCCAGCTCGGTCTGCCCGGACAGTACAATCTGCAACGTTTTCTCTTTGGCGGTCTCGAGGTTGGTCAGCAGACGAAGCTGTTCGAGTGTCTCGTCGTTGAGCGTCTGTGCTTCGTCGATCATCACGACGACGTTGTGCCCGCCGGTCAACTGTTCGAGAAGATACCGGTTGAGGCGGCCCAGGAGATAGAGCCTGCGAGAGTCGTCAGTGCGTATCCCGAGATCGAGACAGATGAACTCGAGCAATTCATCGAAGCTGACCCCGGGATTGAATACGAAAACCATACGAGTCTCGCCCTGGATGGTATCGAATACGCGTTTGAGCAGGGTGGTCTTGCCGGTGCCCGCGTCGCCGACCAAGGTGATGATGCCTTTACGCGACTCGATGCCGTACAGCAGCGCAGCCAACGCCTCGCGGGTCGACTGGTTGACGTAGTGGAACTTCGGATCCGGTGTAAGATTGAAAGGATTCTCGTTGAGATTGTAGAAGTTCTGGTACATTCGTTTATTCCCGGTCGCATCGGCTCGCGCGACTGCGTGCACCGATACGGGCACCAAGGCTGCGTACTAACGGTCCCGAGCAACCCTCATGCCATGAAACCACCCGTTCGGGGAGGCTGAAAGACCCCCTCCCGCTAGGCGGAAAGCGAAGCCAATCCGGAGGGTTGCCCCCCTCGATCGGGTGGGTCCAAGCCGCCGACAAGACGCACATCATTCGCCAAAACTCTAACAAAACTGAGGTGTTATTGCACAAATGCAGGGATTTACCTGCACCCGGCCGTCAGGAACGGAAATCGTCGCGCTTGAGCCCGTGGCTCTTCATTTTGCGGTGCAACGTGGCAGCGTCGATCATAGCGTGCCCGGCCGACGCAGATATGCCTCCGCGATGGCGCTTTAAAACCGCCGTCAGGTACTCGCGTTCAGCCCGTTTTACGAATTCCTTGAGCGGCAATTCATAGTCGCCAGAACTCACGGCGTGCGTCGCCGACGCAGGAGCGCCTCCGCCGGGCAGATTGAGTTCGCGCACGACCGTGCCCGTCGTTTTCAGCACCGCACGTTCCAGCACGTTACCAAGCTCTCGTATGTTGCCCGGCCAGTGGTACCCCATCGCATTCTGGAGGGCCTTGTTCGACACACGGGTGATATTGCGCTCGCGCGCCATCGCGTTGTTACGGAGCATCTCGTTGAGCAACAACGGGATGTCCTCTATTCGGTCCCGCAACGGCGGCAAGTGAATCGGCACGACGTTGATCCGATAGTAGAAATCCTCCCGTAATTCGCCGTCGGCAACCATCTTTTCCAGATCACGATTGGTGGCCGTGATGATTCGCATGTTCACTGTCACGACTTTGTTTCCGCCGAGCTTTTCCACTTCGCGCTGCTCGAGCACACGCAAGAGTTTGAGTTGCATCGGCAACGAGATCGATTCAACCTCGTCGAGGAACAGCGTACCGCCGCTGGCAGCTTCGATCTTGCCGATACGGTCATGCACCGCCCCGGTAAAAGCGCCCCTCTCGTACCCGAAAAGTTCGCTTTCCAATAGCGTGTCCGGGAACGCAGTGCAGTTAATCGCAACGAACCGGCTGTTCCGCCGACGGCCCTGAAAGTGGATTGCTCGCGCGACCAGTTCCTTCCCGGTTCCGG
>Ga0114931_10007573_pt1 | contig 13269 bp, 9 predicted proteins | sample 2SBtaG_FD_89579 | JGI IMG/M metagenome (GOLD analysis project Ga0114931, IMG submission 89579) | Deep subsurface microbial communities from Kolumbo volcano to uncover new lineages of life (NeLLi) - 2SBTROV14_V59a metaG | ecosystem: Environmental > Aquatic > Marine > Volcanic | place: Kolumbo... | reverse complement strand
TGGTGGATGGGGATCCAAGATCCACCTCGTGACCTGCGGCGCCGGCGTGCCGCTGGCGGCCGTGATCACGGCGGGTCAGGCGCACGAATCACAGAGCTTCGAGGCGGTGATGAGCGCGGTGCGCCCGAAGCGAAGGAGACCGATGTGGGTGTTGGGAGACAAGGGCTACGACTCGGCACGGATCCGGTCCTGGTGCGAACGCCGGAACATCTTCGATGGGATCCCGCAGCGCCGCGGCAGGGTCCAACGCAACGGGGCGCCGGTGTTCATCAAGTCGATCTACAAGGGGCGGAACGTTGTGGAGCGCTGCATCGGCTGGCTGAAGCACAACCGTCGCCTGGGGACGCGATACGAGAAGCTGGCGGTGCACTACCTGCCGATGGTGAAGCTGGCGTTCATCAGCCGGTATCTGCGGTTGCTGGAGCCGTCAGACACGACCTAGATACAGGCGGTCGTCTTTCACAGCTGACGAACCTCTCGCATGACTTTGTCCCGGATCAGATGGTGCAATGCCCGCTCGTTGACTATATCGACCTTCTGACCAAGCAGTTTTTCCAACTCCTGCATGAAAGCGATGCGATCAATTAAAGAACGATCAGATTCGAGTTCAACGAGCAGATCGATGTCGCTGCCATCGGTCACATCGCCACGAACCACAGATCCGAAGACACGGATGTTTCGCACACCATATTTGTCGGCGACTGACAGGATGTCGTTGCGGTATGTTTGCAGTGTTTCGAGCGTGAACATCGAATCAGACCTTTCACCTGGACCCATGATACGACCGGCTACCCCCCGCTCGCCGCCCCGAGCATGTCTTCGTTCATCGGGAACCGGCTCAGCGCCGCGAGCAACTGCTCGATCTGTTGCGGCGGGGGCATGTTCATCAGCCGCCGGCGCAGCGCGTTGATCGTCTCAAGCTGCTTGGGCGCGATCAGCTTCTCGTCCTTGCGCGTCCCGCTGGCGGCGAGGTTGATCGCCGGGAACAGCCGCTTCTCGCTGATCTTCCGGTCAAGAATCAACTCCATGTTCCCGGCGCCCTTGAACTCCTCGAAGATCACCTGGTCGCCCCGGCTGCCCGTGTCCACCAGGCACGTCGCCAGAACCGTCAACGAGCCGCCCTCTTCGGTGTTTCTCGCGGCGCCGAAGAGCTGGCGCGGGATCGTCATCGCGTTGGCGTCGACGCCGCCGCTGAGCGTCCGGCCGCTGTTGGCGTGCTTGCGCGAGGCGTTGAACGCCCGGCCGAGCCTGGTCAGCGAATCGAGCAGAATCACGACGTCCTTGCCCGCTTCGACCATCCGCCGGGCGCGATCGAGCGCGAGGATCGCCAGCGCGATGTGCTGTTCGGTGGTGTGGTCGTTGCTCGACGCGAGCACGGTCGCCGGGACGTTGCGGCGGAAGTCCGTCACCTCTTCGGGGCGCTCGTCGATGAGCAGGGCGAAGACCTCGATGTCCGGGTGGTTCCGCACCAGTGAGGAGGCAATGTCCTTGAGCAGCGTGGTCTTGCCCGCCTTGGGCGGCGAGACGATCAGCCCGCGCTGGCCCCGACCGATCGGGCAGAACATGTCGATCAGCCGGCACGAGACGGGGCAGCCGGGGTATTCGAGCGTCAGCCTCGGCTCGGGGTCGATCGTCGTCAGGTCGGCGAAGGCCTTGCGCGAGGCGAAGTCCTCCGGGTCAAGGCCCTCGATCTTGACGACCTCTTCGACGACGGGCCGGGCGGCCTTGGGGGGGCCGCCGCCACGACGCCGACGGCGGGGTTTGCGCTGGACGACCTCGACGGTGACCTCGAGCGCGTTGCGCAGGGGGTAGCGATCGCCGAGGATGACGGGGACGAACGGGTCCTGGTCGCTGATGGTGAGGCCGTTGGCGAACTGGCGAACGCGCCCCTCAGCGCGCTCAGGCCATTCGAGAATGCCTGTGAGGGTAGTCATTGAGATGTTCGATTCGGGCAACGCCCCTCGAAGGCAAATCGGGAGAATCCCGACCTCGCGCATCATTTCGGTGTTCGGGCGCTGAACCTGTCCACCATTGATTTCAACAGCCCGGCGCCCCCAAGTCAAGGCATTGTGGATGAATCGGGCCCCCGAGGGGTGTCCGATCGGCATATTCGATCCCGGTTCAACTGCCAATCAGCGGCCGGTCCGGTAAGATACCGGCCCCAACGAGGTTCCCGGGGTCGTTCTCCTCCCCTGACGCCGCTCGCAGCGGCGACGCCCCCAAAGCCGCCGATCGGCCGCTGGATCCTCGATTGGCGCCGGTGCGAAGTGATCATGGAAGTGATTCAGGGCATCCCGGTCTCACCCGGCGTGGTGATCGGCACGGTGTTCGTCGTTGACGACGCCCGCAGGCGGATTCCGCGCCGAACGGTTCCCGCCGAGCTGCTCTCGCGCGAGCACGAACGCCTCGACGAGGCCATCACCTCGTCCGTCAGCGAGCTGATCAGCCTCCGCGCCGAGACCGAGGACCAGCTGGGGCCCGAGCCCGCCAAAATCTTCGCCTTCCATATCGGGATGCTCTCGGACCGGACCCTGACCGGGCCGATCCACTCCGCCATCGACGAGCACATGGTCACGGCCGAGTACGCCGTCTGGAGCGAGTTCCAGGCCCTCGTTCGCCGCTTTTCGGGGATGGGCAACTCGGCGTTCCGCACGAAGGTCGACGACATCTGGGACCTCGAGCAGCGGGTCCTGCGCCAACTCATCGGTGAGCACATGGGCAAGCTCGCCAGCCTCGACGATCAGGCGATCATCATCGCCCGCGACCTCACCCCCAGCCAGACTGCCGCCTTCGACCGGAGCAAGGTCGTCGCCTTCGCCACCGACGCCGGCGGGCTCACCAGCCACACCGCCATCGTCGCGCGCGCGCTGAGCATCCCGGCGGTCGTCGGGCTCGAGGTTCTCACCGGCACCGCCGTCGACGGACAAACCATCATCGTCGACGGCGACCGGGGCAGGATCACCCTCGACCCCGACGATGAAACGCTCGAACGACACCGCGGGTACATCCAGTCCAACCGGGCCTTCCGCGCCTCGCTCGATGCGCTCGATCAGGAAGAGAGCGTCACCACCGACGGCGTCCACATCGCCCTGCTTGGCAACATCGAGTTCCCCTCCGAGATCGACGCCCTCCTCAAGCACGGCGGCGACGGGATCGGCCTCTTCCGCACCGAGTTCCTCTACCTCACCAACAGCGACGAGCCGACCGAGGAGAACCACTTCGGCGCTTACAAGGCGTGCATCGAGAAACTCCGGGGCAAACCGCTGACCATCCGGACGATGGATCTGGGGTCCGACAAACAGACGCAGGGGCAGTTCGAGGTCGCCGAGCGCAACCCTGCGCTGGGCTGCCGGAGCATCCGGTACTGCCTCCAGAATCTGGACATGTTCCGCCGGCAGTTGCGGGCGGTCCTCCGAGCCTCGGCCCTGGGGCCGGTCAAGGTCATGTTCCCGCTGGTGACCAACACGCTCGAGATCCGGCAGGCCCGGATGATCGTCCACGATGTCATGGAGGATCTCGACGAGGATGGCATCGAATACGACCGGGAGATCCCGATCGGCATGATGGTCGAGGCGCCCTCGGCGGCGGTCATGGCGGCGACCTTCGCCAAGGAAGTCGATTTCTTCTCGATCGGGACCAACGACCTCGTCCAGTACACCCTGGCCGTGGACCGCATCAACGAGCGCGTCGCCAGCCTCTATTCCGCCGCCCACCCGGCGGTGATCCGGCTGATCAAGGACGTCGTCCGGGCGGCCCGTCGGCACGAGGTCCCCGTCTCGATCTGTGGCGAGGCCGCCGGCAACACGATGTTCACCATGTTGCTCCTGGGGCTCGGGTTGCGTAGTCTGTCTATGACCCCATCGGTGATCCCCGAGGTCAAGCGGGTGGTCCGTGGTGTCGATATCACAGTCTGTGAACGGCTCGCCCGAAAGGTCGGCTCGTTCGATTCCGAACGTCAGATTACCGCATTCATGCGGGAAAAGACAAAGGCGATCATCCCAGAGGCATTCGACGGGCGTTCCGTCGAATAACACACTTGCTTGGCGCAAGTGCCGAAGCCTCAGTACGATACACCCGCTCGACGTCTGGAGCCCCCTGCTTTGGTGGGGCTCGCCGCTGAGCCAACGCTGCCGGCGCCGACAGGTCCATCCATCCACCAGGATCGAGGACCTTCGGACGCGGATTCGCTCCGGGAAGCGCCTCAAAATACGGGGCGTCCCGTCCGAGCGAACGCGGCTTTTCGTCCGCCTCAACCAGAGGTCGGACGCGGGCTCCGGAGCATCGGCGCAGCCACCAGACGCGAGCACGCGAGCGATCCGGCACACCGTGGAACAACCCAACAACCCACTGAACAGCAATACGTTGCGACATCCGGCCCGAGATCGGGCCCGGCTGGCGATCGTTGCATCAGGACGGCTTGGGAGGCTGACGAAACGGTAAGCGACAGGATCGCCCGCCACGAAAGGGCGGTGGACGAAATGTCCAAACGTCAGATGCTGATTAACTATGTCCCGGGCGAGGAATGCCGCCTCGCGGTCGTCCAGGACGGCAAACTCGAAGAGCTCCACGCCGAACGCCTCAACGCGGTCAGCCACGTCGGCAACATCTATGTCGGCAAGGTGGTCAACGTCGAGCCGGCGATTCAGGCGGCCTTCATCGACTTCGGGCTCGAGCACAACGGGTTCCTGCACATCTCCGACCTGCACCCGAGGTACTTCCCGGGCGAGGACGACTCGACCACCGAGCGTGTGGGCAAGAAGACCCCCCGCCGGGAGCGGCCCCCGATCCAGGCGGCGCTCAAGCGCGGGCAGGAGATCATCGTCCAGGTGATCAAGGAGGGCATCGGGACCAAGGGCCCGACGCTGACGAGCTACCTGTCCATCCCCGGACGGTTCCTCGTGATGATGCCCGACATGGACAAGGTCGGCGTCTCGCGGAAGGTCGAGGACGAGGACCAGCGTCACAAGATGCGCGAGATCCTCGACCAGCTCGACCTGCCCGAGGGGTTCGGGTTCATCCTCCGCACCGCGGGCCTTGGCAGGACCAAGACCGACGTCAAACGCGACCTGGCGTATCTCAACCGGCTGTGGAAGGACATGGAGCGGCGCCGGAAGGCCGGCAACAAGCCCCGGCTGCTCTACGCCGAGAGCGACCTGCTGACACGATCGCTGCGCGACATCCTCACGAGCGAGATCCACGAGGTCATCATCGACGACGAGTCGGCGCTGCGCCGGGCGGCTCGGTTCATGAAGATCATCTCGCCGCGGCGGACGACCAAGCTCCTGCACTACAACAACGGCGCGCCGATCTTCCATGCGTTCGGTGTCGAGCAGCAGATCCAGCGCATCTTCATGCGTGAGGTCCCCATGCCCGGGGGCGGGTCGCTGGTCATCGACGAGACCGAGGCGATGATCGCCATCGACGTCAACAGCGGGAAGATGCGCAACCACGGCGACTCCGAGACGACGGCGTACAAGACCAACTGCGAGGCGGTCGACGAGATCTGCCGGCAGCTCAAGCTCCGTGACCTGGGCGGGCTGGTCCTGATGGACCTGATCGACATTCGCTCGCACGCGCACCGCAAGCAGATCGAGACGCGCCTGCGCAACAACCTCAAGACCGACCGCGCCCGCACGCGGGCGCTGGCCATCAGCCAGTTCGGGATCGTCGAGCTGACCCGCCAGCGCATGCGCGGCAGCGTCCGCAGCGCGCACTTCGCCGCCTGCCCCGACTGCAACGGGCGCGGCATGGTCCAGCGGCCCGACTCGGTCGCCAGCGACGCGATGCGCGAGCTCGCGTCACTGCTCCAGCACAACCGGGTGCAGCGCATCGAGCTGGTCGTCTCGGCGCGCGTCGCCAGCGAGCTGCTCTCGAACAAACGCCGGCGCCTGAGCCAGCTCGAACGCGAGACCGGTAAGCACGTCGATGTCCGGGTCAGCGAGACCATCGGCGTCGACCGGCTGACGTTCTACGCCTACGACGAGCGGGGCGCGGACATCGAGGTCGAGAAGCTCCCCCGCCAGCAGACGCCGACCGCCCTCAAGGAGTGGGTCGAGGCGTCCACGGCCGGTGACGACTGGGCGGTCGATCCGCTGATCGAGGCGGAGGCCCTCTCCATCGAGCTCGACGAGGAGGACTTCGAGGACCAGAGCAAGCGCGAAGCGATGGACCACGGCGAGGCCCCGCGCAAGAAGCGTCGCAGGCGTGGCGGGCGAAACCGCCGGGGCCGGGCGACGGGCGAGAGCGACGCCGCGACCGAATCGAGCGCCGAGACATCACCCGCGCCGACGCCGCGCGACGAGGAGGAGGGCGAAGAGGGTTCGTCCGAGGCGCCCAAAAAGAAGCGTCGGCGCCGGGGCCGGCGCGGCGGACGCAACCGCTCGGGTCGAGACCGCACGGAAGCCGAGAGCGCCGGCGAGCATGCCGACGGGCCGGCGGTTGACACGCGCGCCAAGGCAACGCAGCCCGATCGCGCCGATTCATGGGACGTCGAGCCCGAGGTGATCGAGCGACAGCCAGCGACCGCGTCCCGTGAAGATTCGTGGGACATCGAGCCCGAAGCGGTCACACCGGCGCCCAAGCCGGCAAGCAAGAAGCCCGCGGCGAAAAAGAAGCCCGTGTCCAAACCCGTGTCCAAACCTGATCACGGGGCGCCGCTCCCGGCCCGGGACGACTCGTGGGACGTCGAGCCCGAGGCGATCGCTTCACCGCCGGCGACCATGAAGCTTGTGCCCGAGCCCGAGGCCGAACCCGTTGACGATCGCGACTCCGAGCCATCGCCGGTTGGCGCCGGCGATCGGGGCGACTCGTGGGACGTCGAGCCCGAGGTGGTGACGAAGAAGGCGACGCCGAGAAAGAAGACCTCGACCCGCACCAAGAAAGCGACCACCAAGAAGCCCGCCGCCAAGAAGACGGCGAGCGAATCAACCGCGAAAAAGAAACGCACCGCGACGCGCAAGAAGACGACCAAGAAAACCGCCTCCAAGCCGACGCGCAAGCGCGGCTCCTGATCCCCGCTCCGACCCGGACTCCCGATGGTGACTCAGACCAGCGACAACCCGAACGAGAACAGCGCAGGCCGGCCGCGTCGCGTGCTCATCCTCGGCTCGACGGGGTCCATCGGGCGCCAGACGATCGAGGTCATCAACGCGCTCAACGCCGCCCATGATCGGGGCGCGTGGCGCAGCCGCTACGAGATCGTCGGGCTCGCCGCGGGCACGAACACCGCCGCACTCCTGGCGCAGGCCTCGTCGCTGGGTGTTGGCGATGTCGCGATCGGCGCCAACACCGACGACGTGCGGGCGCCCTCCGGGGTGACGCTGCTGACCGGCCCGGACGCCGCCGAGCGTCTCGTGCGCACGGTCGACGCGGACCTGGTTGTCGCGGCCATCGTGGGTTTCGCGGGGCTGGGCGCCACGTTCGCCGCGATCGAGCGGGGCGTAGATGTCGCGCTGGCGAACAAGGAGACGCTCGTCGCGGCGGGCGAGCTGGTCATCGGCGCCGCCCGGGGTGTGGGGGGCGTGGGGGTGTCGATCCTCCCGATCGACTCGGAGCACTCGGGGATCTGGCAATGCCTCGCCGGGACAACCGCCCCGCCGATGAGCCTTGAGGCGACGGTCCGCCGGGTCACGATCACCGCTTCGGGCGGGCCGTTCCTCGGTTGGCCGAAGGAGCGGATCCGCAACGCGACCCTCGCGCAGGCGCTCCGGCACCCGACGTGGAGCATGGGCCCCAAGGTGACGATCGACTGCGCCTCGCTCACCAACAAGGCGCTCGAGCTGATCGAGGCGCACTGGCTCTTCGGGCTTGGCCCCGACCGGCTGGGCGCCGTGATCCATCCGCAGTCCATCGTCCATGCGCTCGTCGAGTTCACCGATGGATCGACCATCGCCCAGCTCGGCGCCCCGGACATGCGCACGCCCATCCAATACGCCCTGACCCACCCGCTCCGCGCACCGGGGATCAGCGACACACCGCCAAATGGCGCGATGCAATCGATGCGGTTTGACGAGCCCGACCTCGATCGGTTCCCGGCGCTGGGCGTCGCCGAGCGGGTGATGCGTCAGGGTGGCGTCAGCGGCGCGGTCTTCAACGCGGCCAACGAGGCCGCCGTCGAGGCGTTCATCGCCGGCGAGATTCCTTTCGGGCGGATCCCCGAACTCTCGATCGGGGCGCTCGACGCCATCGTCGGGCAGGCGGGCAACGCCCCGTTGCGGTCTCTGGACGACGTCCGGGAAGCGGACGCGCTAGGGCGCCGATACGTCGGCCTGGAACTCCACCCCGAACCCGGCGGTATGACGATTCAAGGCAAGAAGACCAGCGTTTCCGGTCGATAACAAAGCGATCGCGGTGAACGCGGCCTCCCGCGATTCCCACCAACCCACCATCGGCCCGGCGCGCCCGGGCCACACGGACCTACGATCCCAACATGCTCGACTCGCTCACCACCTTTGGCCAACTCCTGCTCGTCGTGATCGGCTTCGGCGCCGTGATCTTCATCCACGAGATGGGCCACTTCCTCGAGGCCAAGTGGGCGGGCATCCGTGTTCACGAGTTCGCGATCGGCTTCGGCAAGCCCATCTGCTCGTGGCGGAAGGGTGTCGGTTTCCGGGTTGGCTCGACCCGCCCGGACGTCCCGCCCACCGCGCCGACCCCCGCCGGGCAGGGCGAGACGGAGTACCGCCTCAACTGGCTGCCCTTTGGCGGCTACGTCAAGATGCTCGGGCAGGACGACCTCAACCCGACCGAGAACAGCGACCCGGACAGCTACACGCAGAAACCCGTCTGGAAGCGGATGGTCGTCGTTAGCGCGGGCGTGGTGATGAACCTCATCCTCGCCGCCGTGCTGTTCCTGATTGTCTTCATGATCGGGCTGCCGGCGCCGAGCCCGACCATCGGATCGGTCAGGCCCGACTCACCCGCCGCCCACGCGACCCCGGTCGGCGACCGCTCGATCGAGCCCGGTCTGCGAGCGGGCGACCGGGTTGTCAAGGTCCGGGGTCGGCGCGCCATGTCGTTCGCGGACCTCTCGCTGGCCGCTGCAATGGCCGGGCGTGACGAGGCGATCCCGATCACGGTCGAGCGCGACGGCGTCGCCTCGCCCATCGAGTTCACCCTCGTCCCCGAGTTCAGCAAGACGACGCACCTGCTCGAGCTGGGCGTCGGCTCGGCGCTGAGCACCGAGCTCGAATCGCCCCCGAAAGACCCGATGGTGCGCGTGCTTTACGACATGCACCGCGAGAACGCCGGCCTGGGTGACGCGCCGATCCGCACGCGGCTGATCAGCGTCAACGGCGAGCCGGTCGGGCTCGCCGGCGCGCTGCTCGAGGCGTTTGCGTCCAGCAAGGGGGCGCCGGTCACGGCGGTGTACGCCAAGTCCGATGGCTCGACCTTCTCGAAAACCTATTCGCCCGAGCCCGAGCTCGAGATCGCGACCACGACCGATGCGAGCGGCCGGAAGCGATCGTTCCAGCACCTGTTGGGCCTGCGCCCGCCCGCGGTCGTCGGGGCCTGCTCCGAGCACGCCCGCTCACAGGGCCTGCGCCCGGGCGACGTGATCGCGCGCGTCGGCGACCACGTCTGGCCCAACACCGAGCGCGCCGTCGAGACGATCAGCGCCGCCGCCGGCTCGAGCGTCTCGATCCGCGTCCTCCGGGGCGGCGCGTACGTCGACCTCGACGTGGGCGTCAGCCGGCAGGGGCTCATCGGGATGTACTTCGAGGCGACGCCCTCGAAGCTCCCGCCGATCGTTGTCCGCATGTCGATCACCGACCCGCCCACGGAACACCCGGCGCCCGACATGACGCCCGGCGCGCGCATCGTCCGCGTGGGTGATCAGCCCGTCGCCAGCTTTGCGCAGCTCCGCAACGTATTGGCCGCGCTGCCACCGGGCGAGGCCGAGCTGTTCGTCCGCCTGCCCATCGGGCCCGACCCCGCCGCGGCGCCGACGCAGACCATCCCGCTGACCATCACACCCGGCGATCACGAGGCGCTGGCCGGGCTCGGCTGGACGAGCCCGATCAACCCCGGGCTCTTCAAGCTCGACACGACGGTGCTCAAGGCGAGCGGTCCCTTCGACGCGCTGCGCATGGGTGTCTCCGAGACCAACCGCTACGTCATGATGACGTACCTGACGTTCGTGCGGCTGGCGCAGGGCACGGTCAAGGTCGAGCACATCAAGGGCCCGATCGGGATCGCGCACTTCGGGACCAAGGTCGTCGAGCAGGGGTTCCTCAACCTGCTCTTTTTCCTCGCTGTGATCAGCGCCAACCTCGCGGTGATCAACTTCCTGCCGCTGCCGATCGTTGACGGCGGGCTGTTCGTCTTCCTGCTCGTCGAGGGGATCACGCGCAAGCCCGTCTCGGTCGCGATCCAGAGCGCCGCCACGCTCGCGGGCGTCGTGCTCATCGGCGCCGTCTTCCTGCTGGTCACCTTCAACGACATCAGGACACTCTTCGGCTCGTGATCGGCCTCCTCCTGCTTCTGGGCATCGGGCTGGCGCTGCTGATCGTGATCACGTCGTGGTGGACCGCGCGCCGGCTGCGCCACCCGCCCAGACGCACCGACGCCTTCGCTATCTCCCGGGGCGTCCCCGCGACGCCCGAAGAGATGCCAGACCCTGTCGAGTATCAATCGCGGATCATCGGGCTCACCGATTCCCGCGGCGGGCCCTACCCGGCGCCCGCCTGGATCATCCGCGGAGATGATCCCGAAGGCCCCGTTGTCATCGCCTCCCCGGGCTGGGGCGATTCGAAGCTCGGCCTGCTCCCGAGGCTGGCGACGCTGACGCCGATCTGTTCAACGGTCGTCGCCTGGGACCCCCCGGGCCTTGGCGAGGGCCCTGGCCGCTGCGCGCTGGGCACGCGCGAGCCCTCGCTGCTGCTGGATCTTGCCCGGACAATCAACGCGGAAAACGACCATCGGCGCGGGATCGTCCTGCTGGGCTGGTCGATGGGCGCCGGCGCCGCGATCGCCGCCGCCGCCCACGCGCAGCAGGCCGACCACATCGTCGCGGTCGTCGCGGAATCCCCCTACCGCAAGAGCTGGACCCCGGCGCGCAACGTCATGCGCAACGCCGGCTACCCCTACCGCGTCAACGTCCCGCTGAGCTTCGCCGCGCTCGGGATCCGGCTGGGCGTCGGCATCGGGTGGCGCGGCTTCGACCGCGCCGAGCTGGTCAGGCGGTTGCAGTGCCCCCTGCTCGTTGTCCACGGCTCCGATGACGATGTCTGTCCGGTCGATGATGCGCGCGACATCGAGCGCGGCGCCACGCGATCCCTGCTCGTCATCGTCAGCGGCGCCGGTCACAACAACCTCTGGACCGACGAGCGGTTCAAGCCGCAGGTCGCGTCGGCTGTGCGCGATTTCCTGCTCTCGCTCTCCGCGCCGAGCGGACCGGTGCTGATGACGCAACACTGAACCGGGCGCCTTCCGCCTGTTCGTCATTCAATCCGAATCAATGCCCAGGGATTCTGATCCCCCGGTACTCGGAAGCGGAAAGAACCACACAACGCTTATGGATAATCCTGCCTTGTCGGGCGGATGACGATGTCGCACGCGTGCACGCCGGCCGGTTGCGAGACGACAAAGCCCACCAGCCGCGCGATGTCCTCCGGTGTCAGCAGCGGCTCGAACTTCGCCTTGAAGCCATCGACCAGCTCCTCTGTGTACCCGGCGGCATCCTGGAACTCGCTCAGGACAATCCCTGGCGCGATGAGCGTCACGCGCACGCCCTTCGGGCCCAGTTCGCGCCGGGTCGCCTCGGTCAGGGCCCCGACGGCGAACTTGGATGAGCCGTAGAGCGAGCTAAATGGCGAGATGTGCCTTCCGACATTGGACCCGAGCACGACGATGTCGCGGGGCCTGGCGACCGGATCGCTCTCGGGGCACTGACCGACGAGACGCTCGCCGGCCGAACGCAGCATCCTTGCGGCGGCCATCACGTTGATCTCGAACATCGGTTCCCACTGCGCCGGGTCCGAGGTCATCACGCTCCCGGCAAGCCCCCGCCCGGCGTTGATCACGACCAGATCGGCCTCGCGCCCGAACGCCGACTCCGCGCCGTCGAGCATCGTGTCGATGACCGATTGCTCCGAGGCGTCACCGGCGACGGCGACCGCCTTTCCACCGGCGGTCTCGATCTGGGAAACCAGCGCCTCGAGTCGCTCCGATCGGCGCCCGTTGACAACCACCGAAGCGCCCTGACCAGCGAGCGACCGAGCGATCGCCCGCCCGATCCCGGCGGTGGCGCCGGTGACGACGGCGATGCGGTTGGTGGATGTTCCGGCTGGGTTCACTTGATCCATCCGATGAGGATAGCATTGACAGGAAGATCAATCATGGAAGTTAAACAGCGATCGGGAGCCACCGCATGCGATTCACACCGAAGGTCTGCGAGCAACTCAAGCACTACGTATATCTCTATGTCGACCCACGCGACAGCCGTCCGTTCTACATCGGCATGGGCGTCAACAACCGGTGCTTTGCACATCTCAAAGACCGGAGTGAGTCGGCGAAAGTCAACCGGATCGCCGAACTTGAGAAACTCGGCTACGAACCCCGGATCGAGATCCTGCGTCACGGGATGAGCAAGGCGGAATCACTCTGCGTCGAGGCCGCCGCGATCGATCTGGTCGGCATCGAGCAACTGACCAACATAATCCGAGGGCACGGTGATCATGGGCCTGCGCGGATTGGGGCGAAAGACTTGGCGCTATCACTCGACGCCAAACCGGCGGTGATCAAAGACCCGGTGTTGCTGATTAACATCTCGCAGGTATACCGCTTCGGGATGAGTGATATGGAACTGTATGACGCAACGCGGAGTGCCTGGGTGGTCGGCAATCGCAGGAACGAGATCCGCTATGCGCTCGCCGTCTATCGGAGCATTGTACGCGAGGTGTACGAGGTGGCCGGATGGATCCCGGGCGGCTCGACCATGCGTGCGGATCCTGATCCCCACACCGAGGCCGCGAACGCCGACCGGTACGAGTTCGTCGGCCGGATTGCCCAAGCACCGGTTCGTAAACGCTACTGCGGAAAATCCGTAACGGAGTATTTCCCAAAGGGGATGGCAAACCCCGTTCGATACGCCGGGTGCTGACTCAATACCGGCGCAGCACGCCCTGGACGACGCCCTGGATCTGACAGTCCTTGACGATGATCGGCTCGAAGTCCGGGTTGGCCGGCTGGAGGCGGATGTGGTCGGCCTCCTTGTAGAGCGTTTTGAGCGTGGTCTGCCCGTCGGGGAGGAGCGCGACGACGCGCTCG
>Ga0114931_10007572_pt1 | contig 13269 bp, 14 predicted proteins | sample 2SBtaG_FD_89579 | JGI IMG/M metagenome (GOLD analysis project Ga0114931, IMG submission 89579) | Deep subsurface microbial communities from Kolumbo volcano to uncover new lineages of life (NeLLi) - 2SBTROV14_V59a metaG | ecosystem: Environmental > Aquatic > Marine > Volcanic | place: Kolumbo... | reverse complement strand
GATTTTTACAATATTTTCCCAAGCCCGCTCCATATCGCGATAGAGTTTATTAGCCAATCGCGTCATTACTGAACGTTCTATTCCTGTCAATTCACGTTCCGTCTCCAGAATTTTTCCATTTCCACCAAACATCCTATCGATAAAAGAAAAAGTTAACGTGGGATTAAAATCCACCAAACATACGGCATCCATTGGTTCCGCGGAAAAAGTATAGGAACACGAAGGTGTCACTAAAGACATAATAAATTCCGAATAAGTAATTTGATCAACCGAGACCAAATCCACATCAACAATCGTTCGCATAAGAGCGGAGAGGGTAGAAGCATAGTGTCCCGCGAAATTGTCATGCATATTTTCCAGAGTACGAATCTGGTCTTTGGACACCCGATTGGGATGTTTAAAATCATAAGCTATGATCGATTTTAGCTTATCATCGCCGATACTATCTTCTTCTACATTGGAATCCCCCGTTGACACTGTCGTCAAAAGGGCATCTATCTCTTCTTGTGAAAGAATTTTAGCCACTTTTCATTATCCTTTTATTGTAACACAAAATCGGTGTAATACACACCATCTAAACCGTCGGTATCCATAAGCCGTGACACTCTTTTCTTTATCTGATATCGAACAATTTCTTTCTGTTTGGGATCTGTTAACTGTGCCACCGTTCGAGAAGATAAAATAGTTATCAAAGCATCGCGAATAACAGGTTCCTTCTGACTAAATTCCTGTTCAAGTTCCGGCGATTCCAATTCAAATCCAAAAGAAACCGACAAAAATCGGGAGCCACTGGTGCCGGCGGGATTCACCACTATATTTTTAATAGTATAAATAATGCTTCCTTCTTCACTACCTTTTTTCTTCTTATGATCTTTTCCTTTTTTGGCAACTTGAGCAGACTCATTCCCGTTGTTGGCAGGTGCCATCATCGGTTTAATAACGAACAAAGCCAGCACCACCCCTATAACTATGATCCCCACACCGATGCCACCAAAAAGGATTAACTTGTTGCCGCCTTTTTTATCCTTTTTGTCATCGGCAGTATCTTTGTTTTTATCATTTCCCATGATAGTTTTATCATCTTCATTAGCCATCGCTAACTCCCTTCGGACATATGAGTGGTATCCGGGTTATTAATCCGGATACCTGATAGTCTTTTAAATTGCGCTACCCGCTCAATTATTTCGTCAATCGATTCTTTTACCATTATCTTTTTACCGGTGGTAAGAGAGATGATGGTATCGGGAATGGCTTCCACAAACTCAATTAAATCAGAGTTAATAACCAATTGCGAATCATTTAAACGAGTAACTTTTATCATCAATTATTACCTTTTAATATTTACCAACTCATCGAGCATCTGATCGGAAGTGGTAATAATTCTGGCATTAGCCTGAAAACCACGTTGGGCGACAATCATATTGGTAAATTCCTGAGCGATATCCACCGCCGATGATTCCAGCGCTCCCGAAGAAATATTTCCCGCTACGGTAGCTCCGGCCGTACCTTCCACCGCTTCTCCAGAGTTAGCCGATGTTTGATACATGGAACCGCCGGCTTTGCGCAATCCGGCTTGGTTGCTGAAATCCGCCAAAACAATCTGCGCCAAAACGCGTGTCACACCGTTAGAAAATATCCCTGAAATATTACCTGCTTTATCAATGGCAATCTTTTCCAAAATACCCAAACCATAACCATCTTGCCCGATAATTGAAGCGGTATGGCTTCCCGAAGCAAAACTTGTTAATCCATCGAAGTTATTAATAGATCCCGGATTAACAGCTATATCCATTGTCTCGGCACCATTACCGGGATCAATAGTTACCGATTGCGCTCCACCGTTATAGCCGAAAGTATTAAGCGAACCATCGGGATTGAAAGATACGTATCCGCTGCTTCCGGTTGTAATATTCTCATTGCCCATTGTAGAAGCATTCCACTCCCATCTATTTTTTACCGCAGATTTGAAAAATTCAAGCGACAAAAGATGTTTCTCACCTTGTGAATCAAAGACTGCCAAAGACATAGAATGAGTGGTCGAATCGGTGTTAATGACCAACTCATTACCGGGAGTGGTTGCTTGTAAACCACCATTGGAAGTGGTTATATCCACTCCGCCATCACCCAAACCGGACAATCCTTCTACCAAACCGGTGGTATCATTGATTACCAAATCAAGCTGGGTGGCAAATGGACCCGCAGCCGCTCCGGTTCCTTCGGCAGGAACAAAAACATCATTGGCGACATAAGTTGTCGCGGCACCACCGGCGGAAACAAAAGTACTTCCCGGAGCAACACCGAATACTTCGGCAGCTATATCGCCGGCTGCAGCAGTTGATGACTCAAAACTCAACGATGTTGGATCACCTGCTTTATCGCGGGTGATTTTGACTTCTCCGCCACTCAACTCGGCGGTTACGCCTGAAATGGAATTAATAGCGTCGATTAAATCTCCAACCGTAGAATCGTCTGTTAAACCAGCCACACTTTCCGTCTTGGAACCATCAATTGTCAGAGAGAAATCGGTGAAATCAGTTATTCCCAAACCACCGGCTCCCAAAACAGTATTTAGCGACAAGGGTGCACCGGATGAATTGGTTCCGGTAAAAGATGCCTGTTGAGCTTGTTGACCGGTGATGGAAATCGTATGCGTCCCACCCACTCCATCATCGGCAATACCAGACACATTATTGACATTAGACGAACCTGCCGAAGATAAAGTAGCTTTGGAATCCGTAGCGGCAGCATTCAGATTATTAGCCAAAGTAATATTCTCCGTAGCTCTTGCCGGATCTTGCTGACCGAACGTAATAGTAATTTCTCCGGTCGTTGCCAGAGAAGGAATCTGTCCGCTGGAATCAGCCATTTTCCCCAGAACATAAAGTCCGGTGGCGGGGTCGACCAGATTGGAATTGGCATCAAACCCGAAAGCACCGGCACGCGTATAAAATTTGTTACCGTTGGTATCTCCCAATACAAAGAAGCCGGAACCTTGAAGGGCCAAATCGGTTATCTGACCGGTTGTTTCCAAACCGCCTTGCAAAAAGAGATTATCGATTGATGCCACTTGCATCCCCAATCCTAACTGTACCGGATTGGTACCGCCGGAAACCGTCGAAGGACGACCGGCTCCCTTAAAAGTTTGCACCAGCGCTTCCTGAAAATTAACCCGACTGGGCTTAAAGCCAATAGTGTTAATATTAGCAATGTTGTCACCGATTACATTCATTTTAACCTGGTGATTTTTCAAACCAGAAACACCAGCAAATAATGATGCCATCATAACTAAGTTACCTCCATGATTTTAATCAGGACTTCCCCATCGACATGGAGTCCAATCCCAATTGATGTTTAATATTAGTTTTGTATATATTTTTTATTATCATATTATTACTGCCGAATCTATTGAAGTCACAATCCCTTCACGAAGATTGTTGCGATCAAAAGCGGTTATCACCGTCCTATTTTTCACCGATACCACAAAAGCCGCCTGATCTGATAAAATCAAAGTTTCCCGAGAACCTTTTAACTCCGCCTTATCTATCGTATCGGCGATATGGTTCAAGGTTTCTTCGGAAAGTTTGATTCCTCTCGAAAACAACCGTTCATGGGCATGTTTGGAAAATTGAATCCTACGATTATCAGCTAATTCGCGAGAAAATATATCTTGAAAAGATTTTGTACTTACTTGTTTATTATTATCAACTGTTTTATCACGGTTAGCAATATTGATTAAATTTACCGGTCGTTGATAATTCCCGACTTTGATTCCCGTGCTTACACTCATTTTCTCTCTCCTTACCAATCACTTCCATCGTCAGTGGTAGCACTACCGGTATAAGCTCCCGGTTCACCAACGGCAGTAATATCCCCCAACGGTACTTCCGTTCCGTTAACTCTCAAGTATGCGGAACCGTTACGATAAATGACCGATTCCACATTCCCGACCAATGACATATCGGGTTTAAAAGTCGCTCCGGAAGGATCGGTAGCCGTTGCTTCTACAGTATAATTCCCTTCGGGGACGGCATTGCCCATTTTATCGGTTCCATCCCAAACGAGAGTATTTTGTCCTATGGAAACATGCTCTTGATAAAGGGTATTGACCACATTACCCTGTTCATCTTTGATGACAAATGTTATTTTATCCGCCGGTGATTTGAGGGTATAATTGATATCCGGTTTGTTTTGCTGGTCGACATAAATACTACTATAAGTGGCTTTCACATCTTTACCTATCAAACCCGAAGCCATCACATTGTTAAGCGACTGCATCTGCAAGAGACCCAACTGATTGGATTTATCTATTCCAGTCGCCATATTATTCATCTGTTCCAACGATGAAAATTGAGCCAACTGAGCAATAAAGTTTTGGTCTTCCATAGGCTTCAAAGGATCCTGATTTTGCAGCTTGCTTATCAATAGTTTTAAAAAGTCATCTTTACCCAAACTCTGCATCCCACCTACTGCTCTCTGCTTACCATTGGTATCTACCGGTATGGGGGAAATAAATGACATAACTCTTTCTCCTATGCCAACAGGTTAACCCTGTCAGTTGTTATATAATTTTCTACTTTTCGTTGGGGCTGTTGAACCATCGGTGTCGACTTTTCTATATTGTCATCATCGTAATTAAACCGATGTATCGAGTTGCTCTTTTGCCCATACGATTGACGATTTAGAAACTCATTACCGGCGTTATGGTCACTCACCGTAACATCGATAAAATCAACTTTGATATCGGCTTTTGCCAATTGGTCAACCAAACGATGGAGCGAACTTTCCAGAGTTGCTTTTGCTTCATGAGAACTAACTGTTAGATGCGCCCTTAATTCATCTTTATGCATGGATATACTGAGTTTAGCCGGTCCCAGATGTTCCGGAGCAATCTTTAAAATTACCGATTGCCCATTTGGTTTGAGCAACGTTTTAAGATTCTCGGGAAGAATAAATCGTATCGGCGGAGCTTGACCCTGTTTTAGGGATGTTTCGTTTACCTGACCGGAAGAAGTGAAATTAAAGAAATTATCAAAACTTCCCCAATTATTATCGTTTGACGAAATAATTTTAAGAGATTCTCCATCATCAGCTAAGCTCATATTATCAAACAATAATTTTGAACCTAACAGTTTGTTTCTTTTCATTGCCAATTTATCCGAACCCGCAAAGAAATAAGGTTCTTTTAAAGAAGCATCATTAGGTCCTTTTTCTTTATTCATGTGGTGTAAATGATTTTCTTTAGTCTGTCGAAGCAAACCGGTCTCATTGCCCTGTTTCAAACTGTTTGATGGTAAGTTTTCATCACTCAGTTCATCACCAACTTTGTTAACTATTGTAGCTTTAATTTCAGAGCGGGATAATTTTGCTTTGAGGTGAATTTCTGTCCCTTTATTTTCACCAATAAAATCAATATTTATCGGTTCAATCTGTGAATTATTCGACTTTGAATTTTCCCCATTGGTGATTTCTATCTTTTTAATATTGAGCTTGGAGATAAAATTCTCAATACCCATCTTATTGTTTCCAAAGCCATTCAGTTCCACCCTCTTAGAAAAGGCACCATCTAAGTTTTTGAAATTACTCATCTTTTGTAAAAGTGCCAAAGAAACGGTAAGTTCCACTTTCTGATTAGGTGCGTTGGGGTTCACCACCTCCAGATGTAGAGCACCATCGGAAATAGTGACATTCTTGACATCATACATCCCGGGTAAAAGCTCCATCGGGCTAACATTAATTACCTGAAGCACATTTTTGTTAAACACCCCTTGTAATTCGGGTAAAAGGCTATTCGAAGGAATACCGGTATAATCATTAATATTAATTGTTTTTTTATCATCAGTGGTCGTTGCCTTATTATCTACTGGAAAGTTTCCCAATAGTTGGGCGGGGTTGACTTTCTCATTAATATTATCTGAAATCAAAGAGAATAAATTTCCCAAACCGTTATTGGGAATCGAAATAGGTTCACCCGTTTTGTTCAATAAATTTAATTGTTGTTTATTACCTTTTAATAAATTACTGAAGACCCCATCAAACAAAGTTTGCTTAGCTTCACCACTTGAAGTGGCTTCCCCATTGGTCTTATCCAAGGGAAGGCTTCCCGGTCCCAATACTAAATCAGTTATTTTGATAGGTACATTATTAATCATCGTTTATTTTTCCGCTATGGAAATCATCCGTTTTGAAAGTTGTGCCGCTCGCTTGGAGGGAATCAGTTGCAAAACCGATGATGCATTTTTGGGTTTCATGCGAGGAATAATGGCTACAATCGTTTTATCATCGAGATTTGACATCAACTGCGCCACGGCTCGGGAATCCATCCCATCATAAAGATTGGCAAGCTTGGTGATACGCGCCGATTCGGCTTGATCGACTTGAACCAGTTTGCTGTTGATTTCCCGTTCCTTTTTGTCCAATTGTTTCTCACGTTTGTTCAGTTCTTTTTCTTTTTCTGCCAGTTTTGCTTTTTCTTTTTCAATCCAGTTCATTTCTTTGACAGAATCCTCGACTGCCATTTTCGAATTATCATTTTTAAGCTCACTGTCATTCGGTTGATAATCGAGGAATTTGAGATTTTCCTCTATTTTCTGAATGGCACTTTTATCATCTTCGGTCAAAGCCATGTCACTGTCAGCAACATCATTCGGAGTATCAGCAATGTTCGAGTCTGCCTCGCCGGCGGCTTTAGGAGAAGAAGGCTTTGCTTTTTCAGAGTTTTGAGTAGTGGCAACTTCCTGATTATTTTGATTGGCGGTTGAATTAGTTTTTTTCGCCATCAAAAAAGCTACCCCAAAAGCAACAATTAAAACTAGCACCAAACCACCCACGCCAAAAATGATATACTTTACAAGACCGCTTTTCGCTTTGGGCTTTTGGGCTTCTTCTTTCGGTTTTGGTTCACTATTTTGATTTTTATCTTTTTCTTCTTCAGTCATAATCTTATCCGGAAAAAGTTACACTTCGCTATTTTTCCGGTTTTCATTTAAGCAATGCCTGTGCCGAAGTTTCTCTCGCGTCCCTAACGCATTGACGACAAACACCTTACGACAAAGACGAAAACCTTGCCATAAAATTAAATTATGGTTTTTCGGAATATTTTTCCCATCGAAAAGGGTAGAATAATTCCAATTATAAATAATTTTAGGTGAAAATTGAAATTGAGTTAATGAGTAGAGATAACATCTCCCGAAACAAATTCAGGAGTCGCCGAATGAATCTTTACTTTGACAATTTTTTTTCCGTAATTGATCGTTCCCGGCAATCTTACCCGCATATAATTACCTGATATCCCCCAATAATAACCGTCCGCTGTCTTCTTGTGTTCACTAATAACTTCTAAAACCTCACCTATCTGCCGTTGATGCGATTGGAACCTTAATTGGTTTGATATTTTTGTCAAAATGGCGTTGCGTTCTTTTATTACGCGGGAATGAACTTTGTCCGCCATTTTACTGGCAGGAGTGTCATTACGCTCGGAATAACTGAAAACATGAAGGTAGTCAATCAATCCCGATTCCGCCAACTCTCGCGTATGATTGAAATCATCGTCGGTTTCTCCCGGAAAACCGACAATCACATCCGCCCCGATAATCGTATCGACAACCGCTTCTTTAACTGCGGTAACTTTTCTAATGTATGTGTCTCTATCATAAGGTCGTCGCATAAGTTTCAAAATGCGCGATGAGCCCGACTGTAATGGTATATGTAAATGACGGCATATCCGCCCTTGAGCTTCTGCATAAACATTGATAAACTCATCGCGGATGGTCTGCGGCTCGATAGATGAAATACGCAATCGATGCACATCCGTCTCTTTTAAAATCAGACGGCACAAAGCACCCAGATTTTTGACATACGGTTTTTCTTTATGATACTTATAATGACCGGTATTAACTCCCGTCAAAACCACTTCCTCATACCCATGGGCAACCAAATTATTTATTTCGTTGATAATTTCTCGGGGTGGGCGATTTTTCAACCTTCCCCGCACCGCGGGAATAATACAAAAAGAACACCACTGATTACACCCATCGGATATTTTCAACCACGCCCGATTGTGGTCATAGAAATCACTTACCAACGAAGAACAGCCCTTATCGGGTTTAACGGTGAAAAGTTCCGGCATCTTGCGGGGAAGGATGGATGCTATGTCGTCTTTTTCGGCATTACCAATAACCACATCAACGCCGGGAAGCGCAGATATTTTTTCCGGGTCATTTTCCACATAGCAACCGGTAACCACTATCCGTCCTTCGGGATTTTGACGCGCCAACCTTCTGATAATATTACGGCAGTCGGAGTCCGCTCGATGGGTTACCGTGCAGGTATTGACGATATACAAATCAGCATTTTCACCCGCCAAAGCTCTTTGGAACCCATAGGGATAAAGCTGGGCGGCGATTTTCTCCGATTCATATTGATTCAAACGGCAACCTATCGTATGAACCGACAGCTTTTTTATCGGGTGATTATTCATAATGGATTAATATAATAGATTTTACCGAAAGAAGAATCTTTTTTTACCCCGTCCTTTGCGGTATCTTACCTTCTCGATATTCTCTAATAACTTATTGACTAAACAGTCTCTATATTTTACTATTAACTTATGACTGAATTAAAAATTACCAAAGATACCACCATCGAAGATTTGGTTAATACTCTTCCCGCATCGGTGAAATACCTGATGGAAAACGGTATCCGATGTATTGTTTGCGGGGAACCTATTTGGGGCACCTTGGAAGAAGCCTCCAAAGAAAAAGGGTTTAGCGATTCCGACATCGCCCGCTTCGTCCAAGAGCTAAACGACCTGCAGAAAAGCGAAAACTAAACAATACAAAAAAATATACAATTATAATATTATTAATAGTAAGCCTTCCCTACTCATCACTCACCCCCATAATGCCCAAAGTCGGTTTATTTCGTTTCTTCTTTTGGCTCTTCTTTTGTCTTACAAGTTGAAATCCCAAAAGGTACATATAACGGGCACCAGCTAATCAACGCCGTAATAATCGGTATCAACCCGATAGCACCCCACCAGCTTTTAAAAATAAAACCGAGAACAATAAGCACCAAACCGATAATAATTCTCACAACCTTATCTGCAGAACCGACATTGCATTTCATAACCTTTCCTCCTCAATTTGCCGACAATTTCCCGTTGTCAGCCATAAAGTTAACAATACTATTATTATCAACATCTATTTTATACGAATTGTTCCCGATATAATTGATACAATAATCCAATTTATATAACCGCACTCAAGCTTGTTTTGCTCTTTCAGCTCGCTTTTATTTCAAATTCATCGATAGAATTTTAATCTCGGTCATATCCTCAATGGCGTAGCGCACTCCTTCCCGACCAATGCCGGAGAGTTTGGTCCCGCCGTAAGGCTGATGATCGGCTCGGTAGGTGGGTATGTCGTTTATCACCACTCCGCCGCACTCGATATTTTTAAAAGCATAAAAGACGTCATTCATTCGGTTGGTAAATATCCCCGCCTGTAAACCGTATTTGGAATTGTTGATTTCATCCACGACTTTTTTGAAGCTTTTATATTTCAACACCACCGCCAGCGGGGCAAACGCCTCTTTAGAACAGACATCCATCGAAGTTTTCACATTGGTCAACACCGTAGGTTCCAAAACCCGTCCTTTTGACTTACCCCCCACAAGAACTTTGGCACCGCCTTTTACCGCTTCCTTGATTGTCACCAGCGTGTTTTTTACCGCTTGTTTATCGACCATCGTGCCCATATCGGTTTTTGGATTCAAAGGATTACCGACTTTTAACTTTTTCACTTTGGCTTTGAACATCCGCAAGAACTTATCATAAACTTTTTCATGGATATAAATCCTTTGCACCGATATACACGACTGCCCCGCCACGGCAAAAGCACCATACAATAAACGCGTGGTGGCGTAATCCAAATCGGCGTCATCGGCAACCACCGCTCCGGCGTTCCCGCCCAATTCCAACACCACCTGTTTGCGTCCGGCATTATTTTTAATCCACCATCCCACCTCGGGTGAACCGGTAAAAGTAATCAGCTTAACCCGCTCATCTTCAATAAGTGGCAAAGCCTCTTGGGAAGAGCCCGGCAAGATAGAAACCGCTCCCTTGGGATAATCGGTTTTATCAATCAATTCCGCTAATAACAAGGCGGAAACAGGGGTTGCGGAAGCCGGTTTTATAACGATAGTATTCCCCGAAGCAATCGCCGGCGCCACTTTGTGAGCAACCAAATTTAAAGGGAAATTAAAAGGAGAAATTCCGCCGATAACACCAATTGGAAAGCGGCGAATCAGCCCCATCCGGTTTTCGGAACCGACCGACCAATCAAGATCCATAATTTCACCGCCAATACGCTTGGACTCTTCCGCCGCCACACGAAAAACCCCGATAGCTCGAAGCACTTCCCCCCGAGCATCCTTATAAGCCTTGCCCAGCTCCAATACCATGGCTTTGGTAAATTTCTCAATATCTTTTTCCAACCCATTGGCGATTTTCAAACAGGTCTCTTCTCTTTTGTAAGATGGCAATTCTTTTGTCTTTTTAAAAGCCTCGTGGGCAATTTTGATAGCTTTGGTGTAATCATTTTTGGAAGCGGCGGCTACGTTGGCAACCAAAGAATCGTTATACGGGTTATAAACTTTTATTTTATTTTTGCTATCGACCCATTTACCCCCCAGATACATTTTATAATTTTTCATTATATAGGCTCCTATTTTAAGCTCTTTATCTTTTCAATAGGACAGACAATTTGTCCCCATCTTTTCGTTATGTTCATATTTCCCAAAACCTTAACAAATACTTCCGAAGCTGAAGACATATAAAGATTCCTTTAATATTGATAATAACTTGCTTCCCATTATAACAGAATCAAATATTTCTTTCAAGAAAATAGTCCTTCGTAGACTTATTATATCTTAGCGTTAAAACTCAATTCTATGGGAAAAATCCCATACCTTATTGGCTTATTTAATATAATTCACATTATTTATATATTAGTTTTATCATCGCCAAAACAAACTCACACCTGCTAACCCCTTAATTATTAAGAAGTTAATATCATACATTACCGCCTTATGTATTTTCGTTTCCGAATGGCACAAAGTTTACTGCTTAGATTTTCATAAATAAAGGAAATACTTATGAAAAAATTAAAAGTAACTAATGAAAACGGATTAACCATATTAGAGGTTCTTATCGCCATTATTATTTTAACTATGTCCCTGCTTCTATTATTAAATATGGGTATGGTAGCCCTTGATGGCAACGATTGGTCTAATAAAACCACTATTGCCACCCAATTGATGCAGGATAAACTCGAGCAACTGCGCAATGTTCCCAACTTGACATCTTCATCGAGTGGCGCCGATACCGCTTCCAGCATTTCCAGAAACTGGTCGGTATCAGATGCCGGTAGTCATCTTAGAAAAGTAGTGGTTAGAGTCACTTGGGAAGATATAAAAGGCTCTTTTAAAACCGATAGTATGGCGGCATTTATAAAAACCGATTCCGTTTAGGAGGAAATCATGTATAAATTGATATCTAAAATAAAAAACAAGTGCGGTACTTCATTGATTGAAGTTATGATTGCCTTAGCCATAACCGGAGTTGTTACCGCCTCTATCTTCAAATTATATGTCGTCCAGCATAAAAATTATATGATACAGGACGATATTACTGATATCCAACAAAACGTGCGAGCTTCCATAGACGAACTATCAAAGAACATTCGTATGGCCGGTTATGACCTACCATTGGGAATTGAAGGAATTGAAGCATACAACACCAATCCCGACACAATTGTTATTCTATATCAAAATTCCGGTTGTGATTCTTATTTATCAGCTCCCATGCCCCAACCATCGGCAGAATTAAAATGCGGCTCTGATGTCTCCTGTTTCAATGTTGACCAGTGGGTTTATATCTACGATGCTGACTCTGCTTGGGGGGAATGGTTTCAAATCAGCGAGGTTCAAAAAGCGGCATTACACATTCAACATAGAGAATCTTCCCTTTCCCGCGCTTATGATGCCAATGCCTTAGTTTTGGCAATGACCAAAGTAAAATTTTATGTGGATAATACCAGCGATACCGCTCATCCCGCATTAATGATGCAACTACAAGGGCAAAATCCGCAGGTGTATGCTGAAAACATCAGCGACCTTCAATTTAAATATCGCATGAAAAGCGGTCAGTTATTGGATGTTCCCAACATTGCCGAAAATACTCGCGAAGTTCAAATCAGAATTACCGGACGCTCCAATACTCCCGAGTTAGACGAAAGTGGAACTCAATCATATCGATATAGAACTTTTTCTACGTCGGTTTATTTACGTAACATAGGCATATAAAAAGGTAAGGTAAAATATGAAGAAAAAATATTTCAAATCAGAAAAAGGGTTTGCCACTTTAATTGCTTTAATAATGGTGGCAATGTTGACTCTTATCGGATTAGCGGCGCTTTCCACCTCTGATGACGAAATCTCCATCACCGGTAATGAGCTACAAGAAACCAGAGCCTTTTATGCCGCCGAAGCCGGTTTGGAGGATGCCGCCGCACAATTGCACGCCTCCATCGATAGTAATGGAACCACTCCCTCATACTTGCCGTCAGGTACCGATTCTATTAACAATTGCACTTTCACTTATTCTACTACTGACATGGGACCCGCAACTCAAAATGTTCTATCAAATGGAACCCTTGCCGGACTCCACGCACTGGTAAAATCATATTCCATAGCTTCAACAGGCATTAATCATCTTGACCAGGGCAAAGTGGAATTATCCCAAACTTTTGAAATGGCTTTAGTCCCTATTTTTCAATTCGCCGTTTTTTATGGTAACGATTTGGAAATTGCTCCCGGTCCGTACATGAAACTTATCGGACGAGTGCATTCCAACGGCAATATGTGGCTTCAAGCCGGTAGTAATTTAAGAATGGACAGTTATGTCACCGCATCGGGCAATATTTATCATGGACGAAAGGGTGCTGGAGGTGTGTCCAGTGGTGATGTTCTTATAAAAGACGGTAACGGTAATTATGTGTCCATGAAAGATGGCAGTGATTGGTTGGATGCTCATGATTCCTTTTGGTATGATTCCTCGGTGGCTCGCTGGAATGGACGCGTTCAAGACTCCACCCACGGGCAGGGACGTTTGGAAGTTCCTCTAAACGGTGCCAGTGGTGACCCGCATAAATTAATTGAAAGAGCAACCGGCAATTCCGATTCCTATGAAAATAAAGCCACTTTAAAGATTAT
>Ga0114931_10007571_pt1 | contig 13271 bp, 14 predicted proteins | sample 2SBtaG_FD_89579 | JGI IMG/M metagenome (GOLD analysis project Ga0114931, IMG submission 89579) | Deep subsurface microbial communities from Kolumbo volcano to uncover new lineages of life (NeLLi) - 2SBTROV14_V59a metaG | ecosystem: Environmental > Aquatic > Marine > Volcanic | place: Kolumbo... | reverse complement strand
TTCGGCCGTAAGGACTTTCAGCAGCTTGCCGTAATTGAGCAGATGACAAGGGATCTTGATTTCCCGGTCGAGATCATTGCCCATCCCATTGTCCGGGAAGCGGACGGGCTGGCCATGAGTTCAAGAAATTCTTATCTTGATCAAGAGGAACGCTCCCAGGCCACTTGTCTGGTGGAGGGCCTTCGTCTGGCCAGGTCCCTCTACCGGCAGGGAGAGAAAAGATGTTCGCGGATTGTCGCCGCGGTGGGAGACCTGCTTGAGAGATATCCCCTTGCCAGAGCGGAGTACATAAGTCTGGTGGACCGGCACACTCTCGCGTCCAGGGAAGTGGCGGACTCGAACACCATTCTGGCCCTTGCCGTAAGGATCGGCAGGACCCGGCTGATTGATAATATCATCCTTAATGACGAGGATTTGTAAGATGATGCGTTACATGTTGAAGAGCAAGATCCACCGGGCGACCGTAACCCATTCCGATCTCAATTATGAGGGAAGCCTCACCGTTGACCGGGAGATCATGGACGCGGTCGACCTGCGCCCTTTTGAGAAGATCAAGATCTATAACATCAATAACGGTGAAAGGTTCGACACCTATGTTATTGAAGGTGAGCCGGGAAGCGGGGTTTTTGGTTTAAATGGGGCCGCGGCCCGCAAGGGACTGGTCGGCGACCTGATTATCATTGCCTCATACTGCCTGGTCGGTGAAGAGGAATTGGCGGCCTTTTCCCCCCAAATTGCCCTGATGGGTGACGGCAACACCATCAAGAAGCTCGGCTGAGATTTTTTTTAGCGAAGACAAATGAATCTCCTTCTGGCGTGCGCCACTGAAATAGAGGCTGCCCCCCTGCGTGGCCGGATCAACCTCCTTGACGGGATTGAACTGGTAATAACCGGGGTCGGTCTGGTTGAGGCGTGTGCGGTCTTAGCTGAAAGGATCGCCTCCGCTCCTCCGCCCGACCTGATGATTGGCCTGGGCGTCGGCGGCGGTTTTGGCCATTCCGGGGTGGGGCTTCTCGATATCTGCCTGGCCGAGTCGGAGATCATCGCCGACCTCGGGGTGCCCAGCGGCAACCGCGTACTACCCTTTCGCGGCATGACTGCCCCCCCTCCGGTAGAGTTCGGCGCCGATCGTACCCTTCTTGCCTCCTTTAATACCCTTCTTAGAGGACTGGATATTACTCCACGGGTTGGTCCCTTTGTCAGCGTCAACGCGGTCACCGCCAGTGACAAAAGGATGGAAGGTCTCTTTGCCCAGTATCAGCCGGTTTGTGAAAACATGGAGGGGGCGGCCCTTGCCAGGGTGGCGCAGGGCGCCTTAATCCCCTGGCTTGAGGTCCGCTGCATAAGCAATCTGGTCGGCCGCCGCGAGCGGGGCAAGTGGCAGATCGATGCGGCATCCGCCCGCCTTGCCGAGGTCGCGGCCCCGTGCCTTGCGAAAATGGTGCAATTGTAATGAGTCTCTCCCTGGCCTATTCGCCCTGTCCCAATGACACTTTTATTTTTCATGCCCTGGTTGGCGGTCTGGTTGATTGTACTGCTCCGAGCTTTTCACAGCCCCGGCTGGAAGATGTCGAGACCCTCAATAATTGGGCATTTGAGGGCCGTATGGACGTGAGCAAATTGTCATTTAATGCCTACGGCCAGGTGGCGGATAGGTATTTTCTTCTCCGTTCCGGCGCCGCCCTGGGCCGTGGCTGCGGCCCCCTGCTGGTTGCCGGGCCTGCGGCCGGGAAAAAGGATATGGGAAAATGGCGCATCGCCGTCCCCGGCCGATTAACCACCGCGGCCATGCTCCTTAAACTATTTAACGGAGACGGCGGCGAGGTGATCGAGAGCCGTTTCGACCGGATCATCGGCCAGGTCGTCGCGGGAGAGGTCGATGCCGGGGTGATTATCCACGAAAGCCGTTTTACCTATCAGGATTCGGGGCTCAAACTGGTCCAGGACTTAGGCCAGTGGTGGGAGGACGATACCGGACTGCCGATCCCCCTGGGCGGAATAGCGGTCCGCCGGGACCTTGGCCGCGAAATCGCCGCCGGGGTCGAGAAGGTGGTCCGCCAGAGCCTTGAGTACGCCTTCGCCCATCCCGGGGCGAGCCGGGAGTATATCAGGGGCCATGCCCAGGAGCTTGACGAGGAGGTCATCCGCGCCCATATCGACCTCTATGTCAATGATTTCAGCCTGGATCTTGGGGAAGAGGGGAAAAAGGCCATCATGGAGTTCCTTTCCCGGGGGAAAGCGGCGGGGTTTTTCCCAGGATTATCCCCGGGGAGAGAATTGTTTCCCTGATCATTTTTCCCGCCTGGATCCAGGTGATAAACATTCTTGACATTAATCACCGGCCTAATATATTAACTCTTCTTTAATTGTTTCGGCCGCATGGTCGCGTTTTTAGTCGGTTTGGCCCCTCCGGCCTGACTACTTCTTCAATAATAAAACTAAAAGAGCCAAGGAAGACGTCATGAAGATTTCAGGCGCTAAGGCGTTTATCAAGTGTCTCCAGGAACAGGGTGTCGATACGATTTTTGGGTTTCCCGGCGGCGCGGTAATCGAATTATACGACGAACTCAACAAGACCGATGTGGTAAAGCATGTCCTGGTTCGCCACGAGCAGGCCGCGGTCCATGCCGCCGACGGTTACGCCCGGGTCAAGGGTGACGTCGGCGTTGCCCTGGTTACTTCAGGCCCCGGTGCCACCAATACCGTTACCGGTATCGCCTCCGCTTATTGTGATTCTATTCCGATAGTGGTCTTCACCGGCCAGGTCCCGACTCAGCTGATCGGCAATGACGCCTTCCAGGAAGTGGATATCGTCGGGATAACCCGTCCCTGCACCAAGCATAATTACCTGGTCAAGAAGGCCGAGGATCTGGTCCCGACCATCCGCGAGGCATTCCATATCGCCCGTACCGGCCGTCCCGGCCCGGTCCTGGTGGATCTGCCCAAGGACGTGATCGGGTCGATGATCAAATTTCCCGATTCAAAACAGGTCAAGATGCGGACCTATCGTCCGACCTATGAGCCCCATCCCGGCCAGGTGGAAAAGGCCTGCAAGGCCATTTTAAAGGCCAAGCGTCCGGTCATCTATGCCGGCGGCGGAGTGGTCCTTTCCGGCGCCAATGAGGAGCTGACCAACCTGGCCCGCAAGCTCAAAATTCCTGTCACCATGACCCTGATGGGCCTGGGCGGATTCCCCGGCACCGATCCCCTTTCCATGGGGATGCTTGGGATGCACGGCACCTATTATTCCAACATGGCGGTGGCCGAGAGCGATCTTTTGATTGCGGTCGGGGCCCGTTTTGATGACCGGGTCACCGGCCGGATCGACGCATTTGCTCCCAAGGCGAAGATTGTCCATATCGACATTGATCCCTCTTCGATCAGCAAGAACGTCAAGGTGGATATCCCCATCGTCGCCGATTGCCGTCACGCCCTGGCGGCCATAAACAGCTGGATAGACCGTCAGACCAGCTGCGATGAGCAGGCCGGTAAAATGGGTCCCTGGCTTGAAAAGATTGCCGGATGGCGCAAGAAGCACCCCCTTGCCTATAGGGAGGAGGGGGATGTGATCAAGCCCCAGTATGTGGTGGAGAAACTTCACGAGCTTACCGGCGGGGAGGCCATCATCTCCACCGAGGTTGGCCAGAATCAGATGTGGGCCGCCCAGTTCTATCACTTCAATCATCCGGGCTCTTTTCTTACCTCTGGCGGTCTCGGGGTTATGGGCTATGGTTTCCCGGCCGCGATAGGCGCCCAGATGGCCGCCCCTGACCGGACGGTCATCGATGTCGCCGGTGACGGCAGTATCCAGATGAATATCCAGGAGCTCGCCACGGCCAGGCAGTACGGCTGCCCGGTCAAGATCGCCATCTTAAACAACGGTTACCTGGGAATGGTTCGTCAGTGGCAGGAGCTCTTTTTTGACAAGAATTATTCCGCCACCCCCCTTGATGTCGCCCCCGACTTTGTTGCCCTGGCCCAGGCCTACGGTGGAGTCGGCCTCCGGGCCAAGACCAAGAGCGAGGTCGAGCCGGTGATCCGTGAGGCATTGAAGACCGATAATGTTGTGATTATGGACTTCGTCGTCTCCCGGGAGGAAGGGGTATATCCCATGGTCCCGGCTGGCAAGGCGACGACCGAGATGCTGCTTGTTTAAAAAAGGAAAACTGGACGGGGGCGTTGGCCCCCCTTTGCTAAGGCCTTAAAACCTAAAGAAAAAGGTTTAAAACGATGAGACACGTTATTCAGTCCTCCTGCAGAACAAGCCCGGGGTCCTCTCCCGGGTCACCGGACTTTTCAGCGGACGCGGTTTTAATATCGAGAGCCTTGCGGTCGCCCAGACTATAGATCCCGAGGTCTCCAGCCTTACCCTGACCACCAAGGGCGATGACATGATCATCGAGCAGATCACCAAACAATTGCACAAGCTGATCGACGTAATCAAGGTCACCGACCTGAACGAGGTCGAGAGCGTTGAGCGGGAGATGGCGATCATCAGGGTCAAGGCCGAGGCCGGGACCAGGGCCGAGGTGCTCCGGGTCATCGACATATTTCGCGGCAAGGTGGTTGACGTCAGCCCCAAATCCTACGCGGTTGAGATCACCGGCCCGGCGAGCAAGCTCAAGGCGGTCATCGATATCCTCAAGCCCATCGGCATCCAGGAGATCGTTCGTACCGGGGTGATCTCAATGGCCCGGGCCCGGAAGAACTGAAATCTCCGATAATACGGATGCGGCCATGTCGCTTCCGTTCCATCGAAGACCATCGGCCGGAGGGAAAGACGGTTGACGCTTATCGGCAAGCGTTACCAGACCGCTTTTCTCCCGGCTTTTTCAATATCAAGGGAAGATGACCTCGTAAAAATTTCGAGACTTTTTACGAAATCATCAAGGGAAGAGATGTAGATGAAAGAGCCCCGGATTCCGGTTGCCAAAGAGGGTTATCCGTTTATTTTCGCCATGGGCTTTGCCGCCTTGCTTGCGGCGATCTTGAACTCTGTCCTGGCCAGCGGTTTTTTCCTTGCCGCGACCTTTTTCTGCCTCTTCTTTTTTCGCGACCCCTCCCGGGTGGTTCCCCTCGATGATGACGCTCTGGTCTCACCGGCTGACGGCAAGGTCATCCTGATCGAGAAGGTATTTGACGAACGCTTTGTCAAGGACCACGTCTACAAGGTCAGCATCTTCATGAACGTTTTCAACGTCCATGTCAATCGAGTTCCCTTCCCCGGTCGGGTGGTGGGAATCCGTTATTCACCGGGTAACTTTTACGCCGCCAACAGTGAGCGGGGGGCGTTGACCAATGAGTCATGCGGAGTGGTGGTTGAGACCCCATCCATAAAGCGATACGCCATGGTCCAGATGGCCGGAGTCATCGCGAGGCGTATTGTCTGCTGGGCCCAAAAGGGTGACACTCTTTCCCGCGGCCAGCGTTTCGGGTTGATCCGTTTCGGCTCAAGGGTAGACCTGTATCTCCCCTTGAATATCCAGCTGGAGGTTAACAAGGGACAAAAAGTGAAGGCAGGCGAGACTGTTTTGGGGTATCTTGCCTGATAGGGGTAATCGGTTAACACTGGTCGCCTTTCCCACATTCCTTTGCAACCTTGAAAAACTATTTTGATGAACAGTGATCAACAACAGGTCAACGCCTCGCCGCCTCCCAAGGGAACTATCTGGCTGCTTCCCAGTATCCTGACCACGGTCAGCCTCTTCAGCGGTTTCTACGGGATTGTCTCCGCTATAAAGGGCCATTTCCTCCATGCGGCGGTTGCGGTGATAATCTCGGGTCTCTTTGATGGCCTTGACGGTCGGGTTGCCAGAATGACCAGGACCTCAAGCCATTTCGGGATGGAATATGATTCCCTCTGCGATCTGGTCGCCTTCGGGGTAGCCCCGTCCATAATCGCCTATCTCTATAGTTTGAAAGATTTCGGCCGCTACGGCTGGCTTGCCGCCTTTCTCTATGTCGCCACCACCACCCTGCGGCTTGCCCGCTTCAATACCCAGGACACCACCAGCGCCAAGAAGAGCTTTACCGGTCTGCCATGTCCGGCCGCGGCGGCAATGGTCGCGACCTTTATCATGTTCTGCGGTTTTTTCTCCGCCTCTGAATCGGTCAAGGGGCTGACCATGCTCGCGCTGGTTTACGCCCTTTCCTACCTGATGGTCAGCTCTTTTCGCTACATGAGCTTCAAACATCATGAGACCGCCAAGGCCAAGGCCTTTCAGGTCCTGGTGATCATGGTCCTGGTGATCATGGTCCTGGCCACCGAGCCGCAGATCACCCTGTTTTTTCTTTGTCTGATCTATGCCCTGTCAGGCCCGTTCGGCGCCCTATATCGACTATTCCACCGCCACGGCCAGGAGGAAGAGAGCCCCGAAGTTATTAGATAGTTCTTCCCGCCGCGGCGGCCCCCCCCAATCGTCGGATTTAATGGTTCGCACTTTCTTCATACACACCCTTGGAAAAACAAGATGAAAACGGCAGCTAAAGAAAAGATTTACATATTCGACACCACCCTGCGTGACGGTGAGCAGTCACCCGGGGCGAGCATGAACCTGCAGGAAAAATTTCGCCTTGCTCGCCAGCTGGTCAAGCTCAAGGTTGATGTCATCGAGGCAGGTTTCCCCATCGCCTCAAAAGGTGATTTTGACTGCGTGAAGAATATCGCCGATAACCTCGAAGGCGAGGTCCAGATCGCGGGCCTGGCCCGTTGCAACCAAAAGGATATCGACGTGGCCTGGGACGCCCTGAAGAAGGGAGTGAATCCCAGGATTCATACCTTTCTCGCCACCTCGGATATTCACCTCAAACATAAGCTGCGGATGAACCGCGATCAGGTCCTCGAGCTGGCGGTTGAGTCGGTGCGCCATGCCGCATCCCTTACCCCCAACGTGGAGTTTTCCGCCGAAGACGCCTCACGAAGCGACCTCGATTTTGTCTGCAAGGTCTTTAGCGCAGTGATTGAGGCCGGGGCCACCACCCTGAACTTCCCCGATACCACCGGCTACGCCATGCCTGATGAGTTCGGCCGGCAGATCGCCTACCTGATGGAGAATATCCCTAATATCGATAAGGCGGTGATCAGCGTTCACTGTCATAACGATCTCGGACTGGCGGTGGCCAATTCCCTTGCCGCCATCAATGCCGGGGCAAGACAGGTGGAGTGTACTGTCAACGGTCTTGGCGAGCGGGCGGGCAATACCGCCATGGAAGAATTGGTCATGGCCATCCGGACCCGGGGCGATCAGTCACCGGTGTACACCGAGATAGACACCTGTCACATCTACCCGACCAGCCGCCAGGTCAGTACCATCACCGGGATGATGGTCCAGCCCAACAAGGCCATTGTCGGGGCCAATGCCTTTGCCCACGAGTCGGGGATCCATCAGGACGGGGTCTTGAAGGAACGGACCACTTACGAGATCATGAATCCCGAGGACATCGGACTCTCCAAGGGGAATATTGTCCTCGGCAAGCATTCTGGCCGCCATGCCTTAAAGGATCGAATTGTCTTCCTCGGCTACCGGGTAAACGATGAGGAGCTCAACCGGGTATTTGACCGGTTCAAGGCCTTAGCTGATGTCAAGAAGGAGATGTTTGACGAAGACCTTGAAGCGATCCTCCTGGACGAGGTCCTCCGGATCCCCGAGGAATTCACGCTGGTTACTCTCGGGGTAATGAGCGGTAGCCGGGTCATGCCCACCGCCGGGATAACCCTCCGGGTGAGGGGGGAGGAGAAGAGCGCCTCCGCCCTTGGTATCGGGCCGATCGACGCGACCTTCAGGGCCATCGCCCAATTGACCGGGACCAAGAGCCGCCTGCTCTTCTTTTCTGTCAACTCGATCACCGGCGGGACCGACGCCCAGGGCGAGGTCATGGTTCGGGTGGAAGAGGCCGGCCGGGTGGTGGTGGGCCAGGGCGCCGACCCCGATATCATCACCGCCGCGGCCAAGTCTTACCTGAACGCCTTAAACCGGCTCGCTTATCTCGGGAAAGGGGAAAAGAATTCGGGCTAAGGGAGCTTTCCTGCTTCGTTTTTTGCTTGATTTGGTGTATATCCTTTGGGTCGTTCCCCAGTGTTTTATTCGTGAAATAAAAACTTATCTGTAACCATGAGTCTTCGACAAGGCCGCAAACCGTGCGTTGGTTGTGACCCTGACGGGAATTTCATGGATACAGGATCAATTAAAAAAATTAAGGAAGTGAAAAATGGCCAAGACTCACAAGATAGCATTGATGCCCGGAGACGGTACCGGGCCGGAAGTGGTTGCCGAAGGCGTTAAGGTCCTCGATGCGGCTGCGAAAAAATTCGCATTCAACCTCGACTATACCCACTTTGATTACGGTGGAGAGCGTTACCTTAAGACCGGTGAGGTCCTGCCGGAGAACGCGGTTGAGGAACTCTCAAAGAACGACGCCATATTCCTCGGGGCCATCGGCCATCCCAAGGTCAAGCCCGGCATCCTCGAGAAGGGCATCCTTCTCGCCCTGCGTTTCGCCCTCGACCAGTACATCAACCTGCGGCCTATTGTTCTCTACCCCAATGTCGATACCCCGCTCAAGGACAAGGGGCCGGAAGATATCGACTTTGTCGTGGTCCGCGAGAATACCGAGGGCCTCTACACCGGCAGCGGCGGGGTACTCAAGAAGGGGACACCGGACGAGGTCGCCATTCAGGAATCGATCAACACCAGGAAGGGGGTCGAGCGCTGTATCCGTTTCGCCTTTGAGTACGCGAGAAAACGTAATAAGGGCAAAAAGGTCACCCTCTGCGGCAAGACCAATGTCCTTACCTTTGCCTTTGATCTCTGGGAGCGGGCCTTTTACGATGTGGCAAAGGATTATCCGGACATCCAGACCGACTACGCCCACGTCGATGCCACCTGCATGTGGATGGTCAAGAATCCTGACTGGTTTGACGTCATCGTTACCGACAATTTGTTCGGCGATATCATCACCGACCTCGGCGCGATGATCCAGGGCGGCATGGGGATTGCCGCCGGCGGCAATCTGAATCCGGAAGGGATCAGCATGTTCGAGCCCATCGGCGGCAGCGCCCCCAAGTATACCGGTCAGAACGTGATCAACCCCATGGCCGCCATCGGCGCGGCCCAGATGATGCTCGACTCTCTCGGTGAGTGTGAGGCGGCGGCGGCGGTTGAGCAGGCCATTCGTCAGGTTGTCTCCGAGAAGATGAAGTCGATGTCCGCCGGCCGGATGGGGTACGGTACCAACGAGATCGGCGATCTCGTCGCCCAGGCCCTGTAAGGGAGGCGGACCATGGCTGAGAGAAGATTTAATATCGCGGTTGCCGGGGCCACCGGCGCGGTGGGCGGGGCCATGCTCGAGACCCTTGAGCGCCGTAATTTCCCGATCAACAAGCTACGTCTCCTTGCCTCGGCCCGTTCCGTGGGCAAAAAATTGCCCTTCCGTGGTGAGGAGATCGCGGTTGAGGAGATGACCAAGGACTCCTTTGCCGGGATCGACATCGCCCTCTTTTCTGCCGGGGCCTCGCGTTCCCTTGAGTTCGCTCCAGCCGCGGCCGCGGCCGGGGCGGTGGTGGTGGATAATTCCAGCGCCTACCGGATGGATCCGGAGATCCCCCTGGTGGTGCCCGAGGTCAATTCCCACGCCGTTGCCGGTTATAAAAAGAGGGGGATTATCGCCAATCCCAATTGTTCGACCATCCAGATGATGGTTGCCCTGAAGCCGGTTTATGACCGGGCCGGGATCAGGCGGATCGTGGTTTCCACCTATCAGGCGGTCAGCGGTTCCGGGGCCCGGGCCATTGAGGAGCTCAGGCAGCAGGCCTTGGACTATGCCGCGGGCAAACCCCTTGAGCATAAGGTCTATCCCCATCAGATCCTCTTTAACTGCCTGCCCCATATCGATGTCTTCCTCGACAACGGCTATACCAAGGAAGAGATGAAGATGGTCAACGAGACCCACAAGATCTTCGAGGACGATCGGATCGGGGTCACCGCCACCACCGTGCGGGTGCCGGTCTTCTACGGTCACTCGGAGGCGGTCAATATCGAAACCGAAAGGAAGATCACTGCCGCCGAGGTCAAGGAGCTCCTTGCCGACGCCCCCGGGGTAAAACTGGTCGATCAGCCTGATCTTGCGGTCTACCCCCTGGCGGTGGACTGTCAGGGCAGGTTCGAGACCATGGTCGGCAGGGTCCGTGAGGACGAGTCCATTGCCAATGGGATCAATATGTGGGTGGTGGCCGATAATATCCTGAAGGGCGCGGCCTTGAACGCGGTGCAGATTGCCGAGGTCCTGGCCGAGAAGTACCTGTAGCAGTCTTCTCGGCTGCTTTCTTGATCCATGGTAACCTTAAGTTGTCACGATTACTCTTTGCATCTTTGTTGGTAAGGGCTCGCAGGGCGCCGGAGATGCGCGGCATCGGGCTGCGAGCTATACATCGGTATGCGAACAGCCCGATAACAGCTAAGCGAAGACTGCGAAGCAGATCCGGTGCCCTGTGAGCCCTTACGATTCATGAGGATTATTGCCGGACGTAACCGTGGCCGTCATCTCAAAGGGCCCGGCAGGAGCGAATTGTTTCTCCGGCCCACCTCCGACCGGGCCCGGGAATCTCTCTTCAATATCATCGGGCCCCGGATCCGCGGGGCCTGCTTTCTTGATCTCTTTGCCGGTACCGGCGCGGTCGGTCTCGAGGCCGAGAGCCGTGGGGCCGCCGAGGTCGTTCTGGTGGAGCGGAACCCTGTCGCCCTCGATCTTATTCGGGATAACATCATCCTCTGCCGGGCGGAAGAGCGTTGCCACCTGCTTAAATACGACCTGTCCAGGCCCCTTTCCCGCCTCGATGCGGGCCGCTTTTCCCCCTTTGATCTGATCTTTTTTGACCCCCCGTATGAATCAGGCCTCTATGAGGCAATCCTCTCCGATCTCGTCGCAAGCTGCCTTGTGAATGAAGGCGGTTTGGTCATTGCCGAGGGTCGCAAGGGGTCAATTCTGCCGGAGTGTTGCCCCGGTCTTGTCATCAGCGACCGGAGGCAATATGGTGAGAATAACTTTTGGTTTTACCGTATGGGGTCATAGGGCATCGGGGCTGCTTTGTTGGATAACCGCTATCGGCTATCGGAATCGGTATCGCTATCGGGATCGAAGAGATATAGCCCTTGGACACGAAAAATTGGATGGTCGCTATGCCCGGCCGTCTCGGAGGAAGAGGCTACCCAAGTTCGGGAGGAGCAAGTTGCCTACAGCGTCGATACCGATAGCGATGGCGATCCCGAAGAAAAAACCCAATAAACGGATACACTGGACGATTAATTTTCGCGCCAGTGGTCCTTGGCGTTATTGGGCTGAATCTAATTTACGGTATTGTCGCATCATATTGGTATACAACAGGTAATAAGAGCAAAACGATATTGGACCCGTCGAACCATGACCTATAAACCCTTTGTCCCTGAAAAGACCAACGAGTCGGTGGCGGTCTACCCCGGTACCTTTGATCCCGTAACCATGGGGCATCTGGATATCATCAACCGGGGGCTCTCCCTCTTTGACCGGGTCATTGTCGCCATTGCGACAAACAGTTCCAAGGCACCGTTGTTTTCGGTTGAGGAACGGCTTGAGATGATCCGGGAATCATTCCCCGGCGACGAGGCCAGGGTGGAGGTTGACACCGTCTCCGGGCTTCTGGTCGATTACGCCTATACCCGGGGGGCAAAGGCCATTATTCGCGGTCTGCGGGCGGTGAGCGATTTTGATTATGAATTCCAGCTGGCCCTGATGAACCGGCGGATTGAGCGTGAGGTGGAAACTGTCTTTCTGATGACCGGTTTTCGCTGGATATATATCAGTTCGAGCATTATCAAGGATGCCGCCCGTCATGGCGGTGACGTGAGCGGCCTTGTCCCTGACCATGTCTGCGAACGTCTGCGCAAGCGATTCATGCAGGGTGGCTGAGGGTGACGACTTATGATCCGGAAAGAGGCCCGGAAGATGCGGCCCCGCGGCGTGGGTTTATTTCCCTTCTGTTTAAGGTTTTTCTCTTCGTCTGTTTTGCGGCCCCCCTTGCCAGCTTCCTTCGTTTCAGGGTCAAGCATCCTCCCCGTCTGCTCACCGTGGCCAGAAAACTCAAGAAGGGGGGATTCATCCTTGCGCCTGAGTTTATTATCTTCGATACCGCCTCCGGCCCCCGGGCCATCTCACGAAAATGCACCCATTTGGGCTGCCGCCTGAATTTTCATGAGGAAAGCGGCCAGCTGGTCTGTCCCTGTCATCACAGTCGTTTTGACAGAAACGGCCATCGCCTCGCCGGTCCGGCCCGGCGTGACCTTGCCGTCTATCCGGTTCGCAGTCAGGCGGGCGGCAACGGCTTTGTGGTGAGCATGTGATGAGCCGCTCCAGGATAAGGGATTTTCTCGCAAGGTTTTTTGTCGAGGTCAAATGGGGTGAAATGATCGTTACCCCTCTGCTGATCTCGGTCTTTTCCGGGGTGGTTCTGGCCCTCAAATATGATCCGGCCGCCCCTTACAGTTCCGTGGTCAGTATCGAGCTTCTGGTTCCCTTCGGCCGGATAGTCCGGGGGCTCCATTATTATGCAAGCCAGCTTTTCTTCGTCCTGTTCATCTTTCATTTCCTGGCAATTCTTCTTCAGATCAGGGGCATCAGGCAATGTGAGAACACCTCGCTTGGCCGTAAAAACGATCCGGCAGGAAGGGGGAAGGAGATCAAACAGTGGTTCCTGCTGGTGGCGGCCCTGCCGGTCAGTACCCTGCTCCTTTTTACCGGCTATGTCCTGAAGATGGATGCCACCGGCCGGGCGGCCGGGGCGGTGGCCGAGAATACCCTTCTCTCCCTGCCCTTATTGGGACCGTTCCTTAATCGTCTCCTCTTCAATATCTCGGAGTCCGGCTTAACTGTGGTGTACGCTAACCACCTCGTCGGGCTCGGCCTGCTCTGGCTGGTCCTCCTCTGGGGCCATCTGCGCCGTTATCGTTTCCGGGTGGCCGACCACGGCCTGATTGCGGTATCCCTTTTTGCCGTAGCCATCCTGGTCCCGGCACCCATTACCCCGGAATGGCCCGGGGTGGCCCATCTTGCCGGGCCCTGGTTCTTTGCCGGCATGCAGGAACTCCTCCGTTATTTGCAGCCGTTATGGGCGGGAATCGTCTTCCCATCCATCCCTCTGGTCGCGCTGCTTCTCATCCCATGCCGTTCATGGACCTGTCGCTGGGTGAACCTGATCTTCTGGGGCTGGATCGGCCTCTATGGTGTCTTGAGTATATTGGGAT
>Ga0114931_10007570_pt1 | contig 13272 bp, 8 predicted proteins | sample 2SBtaG_FD_89579 | JGI IMG/M metagenome (GOLD analysis project Ga0114931, IMG submission 89579) | Deep subsurface microbial communities from Kolumbo volcano to uncover new lineages of life (NeLLi) - 2SBTROV14_V59a metaG | ecosystem: Environmental > Aquatic > Marine > Volcanic | place: Kolumbo... | reverse complement strand
CTTATACCAAAGATTTTTCTAAACTTAACCCCAACATGTATATTTATCCTCATGGTGGAATAAACATATATTTTTTAAGTTTTTATATTTTGTTTTATATATTAAAAGTTTTTGACAAGATTTTAAGTTTATCTCCTCCTCTTTTTAACAATTTACATAATCCCGATTTTTTCTTAATTGCAAGAGTAGTAGTTGCTTTTTTTGGGGCATTGCTTTCTTTAGTCGGTTACAAAACTGCCAGAAATTTAAAATTTAGCAAAAAGCATAGTTTATTATATTCAGCATTACTTGCAGTAAATTTTGGTTTAGTGGTTGATTCTCACTTTGCAACTGCAAATACCATATCTATATTTTTTGCTTTTTTATCTACATTGTTTTGCATTTTAGCAATTAACAACACCAATAAAGCCAATAAATTTTTTATTTTAGTATACACATCTGCTTTTTTAATCGGTATTGCAAGTAGTATTCGTAATTTGATGATAATTTATTTTGTTCAGGTTTTAGTGGCTTTACTTATCTTTTACAAAAAATCTTTTTTTAATTTACTTAAACATGCAGTAGTTGCGGGTTTGTTTGTTATTTTAGGTGCTTTTATTTTTTCTCCATATATATTTATAAATTACACATCTTTTATTGAAGATGGAATACTTGGGATTGAAAATGTTCAAAAAGGAGGTCAGCTTGGTAGAACTGCAACAAATTATGTTTATCCATTTTTTAATAATAATAAAGTGGATTTTGACCAAAAAATACCAAACTCTTTACCTGGAAATGTGGGAGAGTTAACTTTTGTACTGAGTATTTTTTTTATTGTTTATAAGTTAATTAAAAAAAGGAGCGTTACTGATTTAATTTTACTTTCTGTTTTAGTTTTGCAAATACTATTTATTGACAGATATCCATCTCAAATGGTTAGGTGGTACATAAATTTGACTCCAATTTTACTTATTTATTTTCTTTATTTTATTAAAGAAATATCTTATAAAAAATGGTTAGTAATAATATTGATTTGTTTTGTGTTTGGGGTACAATTTTTTCGCTCATTTGAATATGGCTATAGTAACACACTAAATGATACTAGAGAGGTTGCAGATAAATGGATTAAGTCTTCGGCTCTTTTTGAAAATGCTGAAAGAACTTATAAAACATTTTGGGGGCCACATTTTTCTGCTAAGGAGATTATTGAGATTGAGTATCGTTATTATGAATATTTACATTCGTTACACGAAAGGTCTGCACCCAATGCTAGCTTGTATTTTTGTAATAAGTCTGTAAAAAATGATTATGTTGTAGTATCTAGTTATGTTACTAATGTTTATAAATTACCAGAATCAAAAAAATATTACCCAGAGTTTTCTAAATCTTGGAACAATTTTTATGACTACATATTTACTAATTTTAAGATAATAAAAGTATTTAAAGGTGACAGGTTGTTTTCAAACTCTGGCCCAACCATTACAATATTTAAGGTACAATGCAATGAAAATTAAATCGATTATAAAAGAGAATATTTACTTGATTATTATTACAGTTGTTGCTTGTGTTTTACGAGTTATTGGAGTTTCACACTCTTTACCATATATATACAATGTTGATGAGCCTACGGTGGTAAGATCAACGATAATGCTAAGAGAATCTTTAAACCCTGGTCATTTTGATTGGCCCCATTTTTATTATTATATTAATGGAATATTTTACGCTGTATTTGTTATCTTTAGAAAGATTTTAGAGGGTTTTAATTTGCAAAGTGTTTATCCATTTTTATGGCAAGACCCGACTGTATTTTACTTAATAAGTAGATTGGTTACTGTTATCTTTTCAAGTATTACGGTTATTCCTGTTTATAAATCGGCTAGGTTAATTTTATCTAAAAAAGAATCTTTAAAAGTTGCTCTAATTTTTGCCCTTATTCCGTATCATATATTTATCTCAAGTTTTGCTGTTCTGGAACCAGCTATGTTGTTTTTTGTTGCAATTGCAACCTATTTTATTTTAAAAATTTATTTTAATAATGCAACGAAAGATTATATTTTAGCTGGGCTTTTTATTGGGCTTGCTAGTTCAATAAAATATAATGCAGTGTTTACAATATTCCCTTTACTTGTTGCGAATATATTATTTTTTTATAAAAAAAAATATAACCTTAAAAAGGTTTTTTCAAAGGAGAATTTTAAAAATATAAGCTTATTTGGTGTATTTTTAGTTGGAGCATTTTTAATAACTTCTCCCTTTGTGGTTTTGGATTTTAAAACTTTTATTAGATCAGATTCACCTGTAGGGTTTTTATGGCAGGCTAAAAATTTGGGAAGAGTTAGTTTAGAGATTTATCCTTACTTGGTTTTGAAAAATTTATTATTTGTATTGCCCAAAACTGTATCTATTTCGGTGTGGGCTATTTTTATATATAAACTGTCCCAATTTGTATATATGAAAAAACGTAAAGCTACAGAGTATATTGCTTTAAGCTTTATTTTGTTTTACATTCTTTATGTTTCACAGTTTAAAAGGCAATCTGAACATTATTTTGTTCCTCTTTATGTTTTTATAGTGATTTTTTGTTTAGATATGTTTAAAAAAATGTTTAAACATAAGTTTTTATTATTTGGGTTTATTGGTTTAATGTTGGTTCAGGTAATTTATTTTAAAATTTTAATTATAAATGTTGATTCTCGTACTTTGGCAAGTGCTTGGATTGAAAAAAGCATTGGTACTAAAACTGTGAGTGTTTTACGATATGGAGAGTACTTTCCTATTCTTGATAAGAAAAATATAAACCTTATAGATGTAGACGAATTTTTTTACGATGACTTAGCTGGTAAAGATTATCCAGAGTATATTATCTGGTCAAGATATAATTTGTGGCCAGAGGATATATATACTGAGGATTGGCAAAAAATTACCAATAGAACTAATAAAGATGGTGTAATAAAAAGATACTCTGGGTTTTTAAATTTAGGGCCTAATATCATTGTATTTCATCCTAATTGGTAAAAGTTAGTTAAATTCTACAATAACAAACGAATAAGCTCTAAGTTTTGGGATAATAGTTATATTAGTAATTCTTTCTTTATATTTACTATATTTGTTTACTTTTTTGTTAAAGTCACTTTCTCTAATTAGCATTATTTTTTTTGTACTTGATTTTTGTATGTAATTAAAAACTTTTTGTTGATTAATCTTTTTAATATTTTTAGAACCAAAGTTAACATAAAATATGTTTTTATATCTTTCATCTCCATCTGGTATATATATTTCTAAGTTTGGGTTTTGTTTTAACCTTTTTTTTATAATTAAACTTAAGTTAAAATAATCTTCATCAAATCGTTCACGCGTTGCCCATTGTGTTTTTAAATTTACAAAAGTAGTGTAGAAATTAAAAAAGATTGAAGAGATAACTAAAATTACTATAAATACAGGTATTTTTTTAGATTTTTTAACAAAATAATAGGCTAGGTATGAAAGGAATAAATATATAAATGTATAAGTTGGCAGTAATCTTATGGTATAGCCTCTAAGTTCTACTGTAACTATTGCACCAAGTGCAGATGCTCCTAAAATACATATTGCTACAATTAATTTTTCTATTTTGTCTTTTTTATTTTGACAAGTTTTTGTATAAAAATATAAAAGTAAAAAAAATAAAACCCAAATAAATGGATCTACCATTCCTACATATGGAATTTGGTATCTGTAATTGTTTCTTTGGTCTGTGTATGAATTTATTGTTAATTTGTTAAGTGCAACTAGTGGATTATTTATAAATAGAGTTTTGATAAACCATTTTTCGCTATTATGATGCCATATAGGGTTGGTAATTGAAATCCCTTTGCTTCTTCTAAAGTATTCTGCTCTATTTTGTGTGTTTGTCCAAAAATGGAGCATTGGTGTTATAACCATTAATGTAATTAAACATAAAGAAAAGAAAGATTTAAGATTTATAATTTTTTTATAAACAAGAAATAGCAATATAAAAATCCCTATTGGTATTATTGCAATAAAGCTTGTGTAGGTGTAAATCCCAATCCCTAACAAAATTGAATATAGGTATAAATAAAGTTTGTTTTTAGTATGAACATATTTTACAAAAAAATTTGCAATTAAAATTATTAAAAAGGGGACAAGAATGGTTCGTAAAACTAATCTGCTAAAAACAATGTGAGTTACTGAAAAGCAAAGTGGTAAAGTTAATAAAAAAGCAAGCTTGGGATTTTTAAATAATTGTTTATTAAAAAGATAATACAACAGTATTGTTAATGTACCTATAATAACAGGAACAATTCTTAAGGCTAATATTGTGTTTCCAAAAATAAGTTCACGAGAAAATTTAAGTAAAAATATAAATATTGGTTCTTTTCCTCCTGCTCTCCAACCACTAAAATAAACTACTGGGCTTTGCCAGTTTGCATTGGTTGAAAGTATTGCATTTTCTACTTCATCAACATGCAACCCCCATGGGAAATTTAAGATATCGTAAAACCTAAGTAAAAAGGCAATACTAACTAATATAATAATAAAAAGTAGCTCTTGTTTTTTAATTTTCATTTGTTACTTTTTGCAAAAGATATAATTTGTTTTCTTGTTTTCCAAGATAAGATTTAAATTTAAACTCTTTTAGTTTGATATATTGTTTTCCCTCTATGTTATCGCTATCTTGCCAGCTTATTCTTAAGTTCTTTTTTAGTTTGTCTTGAATATCTTTACAATCATAATATAAATAGTCTTCCCATTCTCCTATGCCTTCTAAATCACAAATATTTTGATTATAGGTTTTTGTTGCGTAGGTAATAATTTCGTTTCGCTTATGGTTCCACGATATATAATCTTTTTCAAATACAATACTAATTATAAAAAAAGACATAATAATACATAAAGAAAAGGTTTTAGATAAAAAATTAAGCTTAAAGTTTAAAAGATAAGAAATTGGTACTAATAATAAAAAAAATATTAGGAAAATATATCTGTCGTAAACTGCTCTAAATGCTAATGTTATTGCGGTAATAAACAAAAGGTTAAATAAACCAGCGAGATAAATTATTTTTTGATTTTGGTTTAGTTTTGTATATATATTAAATTTAAAAACAAATACTTTAATAAGTAATATAAAACTGATAACGCCTATTATCAACAGACTTGTGTGTAAGTTATAAAATAATGGATAATTAACAAATCTATCGCTAGATGGAATAGCAGAAGGATAAAACCCTTTTAATGTAAATACATTTGGTAAGGTTGGAAATGTAAAGTGGTTTTGTACTTTTTCACCTAATTTTAAAATAAAAGGAGTAATTATTATTGTAACAATAATAATTTTGGTCTTATTTATTGTGTTTTTATATATATTTTTGTTAAATAAAATAACTGGTATAACTGGTAATGTAAAAAGTCCTATGTACACTGCTGAATCAAATACCCTTTTTGCAAATATGTCTGTCATAAAACTGTAATCAAAGAAATTTTTAACTGTTTCTACTATTCCTGCTTCGGAATATTCTGCTGTTTTAGAAAAATATTGATACCACAAAAATACCAGCGTTGGGAAAATTAATATTGATAAATCTTTTTTTGTTAGTTTTTTATTTACAATAAATATTGAGAGTATAAAGCTAATTGTAAAAAGTAATCCAATTTGTCTAACTAGAAATAATAAACTTAAAACAATGGATAAATATATAGCATTTTTTAATTTAGTATTTTTAAGATAGGTTAAAAATACTAAAAGTGAAACGGATGCAAGGAAAAAAAAGTGTATTTCTGTCATATAAGAATAGCTTAAAAACCAAAAAAATGGGTTAGCTATAAAAGTGAGGGTAACTATTAGTGATATAACTTGATTTTTTGTCGTTTTTTTAAGAAATATAAAAGTTAAGATTGATGAAAAAAATGCAAGAGTAATATTTAGTATTCTTAAAATTTCAAAGCTAAACCCAAAGAGTTTTGTTGTAATAAATCCCGTAATTGCTTGAAAGTAAAAGGTTGGTGCCGTTAATGGATGTAAGTAAAATGTTTCATCATAAAAATTTTTAACATTTCTAATAAAAATACCATCGTCATTGACTAGTAAATTATAAGGTCTTCCAATTAGTATTACTACTATTGTAAAGATAATACTAAGTTTTAAAGTGTACTTACTATTATTAAAAATATTTTTAAAATTCATAAATAAACCAAACATATGTTACTCTATTAATTAGTTTTCCATCCTTAACATTTGGGTAACAGGGTGAACCATTTTCAACAGAAAAAAGCTTATTAGCTCTTAGTGCTACTTTTTCCCCAGAGGTAAAAGTTTTGCCACATTGTGGATCGATAATTAAATTGAGCTTGTTTTTTGTATTATAATCTTTAATAAAGTTGGCATCTTGACGCCAATATAAGTTTGATTTAACTGCATATTTGTAGCCGTTTAATGGACCCCCAATTAATTCATTAAAGTATTCTAAATAATGAGGGTAAATTTGTAAGTTAATAGTAAGTAGGTAAAAAATTAAAATTCCGGTTAAATATTTTATTAAGGTTTTGCGTTTTATATATAGTTGTTCAAAGCTGTAGGCAATTATTAAATAAGCACAAAGATAAGCAAATAAAATATGTCTAACTCCGAGATTTAATGAGTTTAAAAAAACTACGAAAAAAAAGTAAAAGAAAAATGGTGCAATTGCCACATATGTTATGAACTTGTTTTTTTTGTTAGTTTTTACAAATACTTTTTTTAATAAATATACAAGAGAGGTGAAAAACAGCACTAATATAAAAGTTGGCGTTTTTATTAGAAATAATGTAGGGAAATATAGTCTTGAACCATGTTTGTAATATTTCCCCATAAAGTAAATAGCTTTATTGTAGTGTCCTTCTTGTGTGTGCCATTTTACGTAGTCTAAACCACGAAGTACTTCACGAGGAAGGGGAGATGGAACATTACCTAAAAACGTATTTTTCACTAAATTACTTGTTGATGTTGTTACAAAGTTAAAATTTTTAATTGGATCTGCTGTGCCTCGAAACACAAACATGGCATTAACAATAAATAAAAAAGTAAATGCTACTGTTGCAATGTTAATAACTGTTTTTTTGTTTCTGTTTTTAACAAGTAAAATAAATAAACTTGTGAAAATATATATAAGTGGAACTAATGATGTATATTTAGTTAAAAATGCTACTGCACAAAATGTTCCTAAAATAACTGCATTTTTTTTGGTTTGATTTTTAAAAAAAATATATGAGTATAAAACTGCAATAAAACTGGTTAGGGCACCCATTATATCGGGGGTTGCAAATCTTGTGTACGCAAGAGTAGTGGGATTAAAAAATATTAAAAGTAAAAAAATTATTGCGGTTTTGTAAGATTTAGTAATTGTTAAAATTAGTTTAACAACAAATAAAGATAAAATAATTGTCATTAATATATTAATAAATCTTGCATATAAAACAACATTTTCTAAGTTATCTCCATAAATGTTGTCATTCATGTGCGCAGGAGGAAACTTAACAACTAAATTTTTATTTATAACGGTAGGTAAACTAAACACACTTTGTAAAATGGGTTGTTCTATAAATACATAATTATTTAGTGTATGTAGATAATAAGTTCCTCCTACAATGTGAGCTAGCTCATCAATTGTTCTTGATTTATTAAGCATAGAAAATGAAGCAGTTAAAGCGAAAATAGAGGAGATTAAAACTATAACTATTGTAAATTTAATTTTATCCATACTTGTTATATTAACTGTTTAGGCTTTTTTTCGCTAGTGTGTTAAACGTTTTAGCCAATGGCAATGTGATTTATTTGGGCTAAATTATTTGTAAATAGTATATAATTATTATGTGAAAGAAATTAAAATTTTTTTATTGGTTTTTGTTGTTTATATATTAAGTTTTACTTTTGTCTATACAACTGGTGTAAATAAGGTGTTAATACAAAGTGAAGATACTGTATCTTCTATTGTTTTACCGTTAGCAATTTTAAAAGATCATACTTTTTATCTTGATAATTACTATTCTTTAATGCAAAAAAAATACCCACAGCCTGATGGTGGAGATGAGCCATATTATCTTAAAAAGGTTGGTAACCATTATTTATCGTTTTTCCCTGTAGTTGCTCCAATATTAAGTTTACCTGTTTTTGCCTTGCTTTATGTGTTTAACTTGCCAATAAATTTTGAGGTTTTAGGTATTTTAGGAAAACTTTCTGCAATGATCATGGTTTCGTTGTCTGCGGTATATATGTATAAAATTTTGTTGCAACTAGATAGTGGTAAAAAATGGGCATTAAGGCTTTCGTTAGTGTATGCGTTTGCAACAAATGTTTTTGCACATTCTAGTCAAAGTTTATGGCATAATCCTGCCTCTCATTTACTACTAAATATGGGAATATACTTTTTTCTAAAATTTTCTGACAATTATAGTAAAGTTTATATGTTTTTGGCTGGTATTTTATTAAGTTTGTCTGTTGTAAATCGGCCAACAAATGCTGTAATTGTAGGTTTGTTATCTATCTATTTTTTATATAGGTATAAATTAAAATATTTTATGTATTTTTTTATTGCAGTTTTAATTCCTATTATTCTTTATTTAATTTATAACAATTACTATTTTATATCTCTTGGTAATCAAGGGTATATAACTCAGTTTATTCGTAATATGACAGCCAGATTTCCTGAAAGCTTTTTTGGTTCACTTTTTTCCCCAAGTAAGGGAATATTTATTTATACTCCTGTGTTTTTATTCTCTATTATTGGGTTTATTGTTAGTATCAAAAATAAAAACTGGTTTTATATTACAACTGGTATAACTATTACTTTATATATTTTAATACTTTCTAAATGGAACCATTGGTATGGTGGATATTCTTTTGGATACAGAATGTTTGTAGATTTAATCTCACTTTTTGTTATTCTTTTAGTTCCATACATAAAAAGTGACTATTATGAAAAAACAAAGGTTATATTTGTTATTAGTGTAATATGGTCATTTATGATTCAGCTTATGGGGGTAGCATTTTTTGATGGGATTTGGCATAACCTGTATGATAAGGGCACAGCAGATTACAGTTGGTTATGGTCCGTGCAAAATTCTGAGATTATTTTTAATATAAAAAGAGTATTATATAAGGCTAAAGTGATTACTGATGGTTCTTTTTTAATTAAGAAATGAAGTTTATTAAAAAAAGTAATAAAAAATCTCCAAAAGCAAATTTACCTTCTAAAAAGGTTGGTGATATGAGTGTTGTATGTTTGTCTAACCAGCCTTGGGATTTTAAGTTATGGACAAATAAAAAACATGTTATGTCTGGATTGAGAGATAGATATATTCCTGTTTTATTTATCGATCCTCCTTTAAGATTAAAGATTATTAAAAAAGTAATTAAAAATATAATTACACTGAAACAAATTTTTGTACCTATTTTAGAGTCTAAAACTTTAAAAGTTTATAGTCCGTTTAGGTTTTCATTAAGTACAAATATTGGGAAATTTATTCCTATTTTAGATGATGTGTATGTTTACTATATGGCTTATGTAATTAACGATTTTTTTAACAAGCATCAGGGAAAAAGGGTGTTATGGATTTATCATGTATCTTTTCCTGGCCTTGAAAAATTATTAAAACTTATAAAGGTTGATTTAATTATTTATGATTTAGTGGATGATTATTCTCAGATGCCAGAGTTTAGTCAAGTGCAAGATTGGTTAAAACAAAGAGAAAATTGGCTAATTAACAAGGCCAATATAGTATTTACTTCTGCTCCAGGGCTTTTTAATAAGTATTTTCCAATGAAAAAAGGTGATGTTTATTATATTCCTAATGCTGGTGCGTTTGATTTGTTTAATAAAATAGAAAACCTATTACCTCCAGAAAAGTTGAAGAAAATTTTGGCTCAAAAAAAGAAAATAGTAGGGTTTAGCGGCACACTTGATGCATATAAGGTAAATGTTTCACTTGTTAAGCATGCAGTACAAGCTTGTCCAAATTATAATTTTGTTTTTGTTGGACCGGTTAATTTGAGTGATTATTCAAAAGAGTTTGAGGATTTAAAAAATTTTCACAATGTCTATTTTATTGATCCAGTGCCAAAGCCTGATCTTGCTGCATTTTATAAATATTTTGATGTATTTATAATACCTTATAACTTAAACAGTTATACTAAAGGTTGTTTTCCAGTTAAGTTTTTTGATGCACTATCTTCTGGCCTTGCAGTTGTATCAACAGATTTACAAGCTTTTGAATTGTTTTCAAAGGTTTGTTATATTGCAAAAAGTGAAAATGAATTTATTGATTTATTAAAAGTTGCTATAAAAGAAGATTCTGCAATTAAGAAAAATGAGAGAATAAAAGTTGCAAGCTTACACACATGGGATCACAAGATTAATAAGCAACTTGAGATTATATGCAGATATTAAATAAAACAAAATTTGTTATAGCACTTGTAATATCTGCCGTAAGCGCATTTATTTTTGCGCATTTAATTAAACAATCTTTTTACACGCTTACAATTTCAGATTTTTTAACATATTATTACATTCCAAGGGCGGTACTGCATTTATCAAGACCAGAGCACCCTTATAGTAATCTAGTTCCATATTATCCGTTTTTTTACCCACCCCAATCAATACCTTTGTTTGGATTATTAAGTTTTCTACCGTTTTATTTAGCCAAATATTTTTGGACACTTTTAAATGTACTTTTGGCAATATATTCAATTTATATTATAAATAGTTTTTTTAATAAAAAAATTGGATTAGAGTTTTGGGCAATGCTTTTGGGAATGGTTTTATTTTACCCTTTTCAGTTTACCTTAACTGATGGTCAATTTAACATTGTTATGTTGTTTTTCTTTGTTTTGGTTGCTAAGTTATTTATTAGTAATAGAAATTTTAAACTAAGTTTGCCTTTGGCGCTTGGTATTGTTACCAAAATTAGCCCTTTAGTTGTTTTTTTATATTTATTAATAAAAAGAAAATATAAAGCCATAATTTATACCTTAGTTTTTATTTTATTTTTAACAATTATTGCGGAGGTTTTTGTAGGAAAGGGGATTACATATTACTATGTTAGATATGTGATTAATGATGTATCAAAGCAGGCTGGTACACCAAGTTTCATGGATCAATCTATTTTAGGATTGTTAAAAAGGTTTGATTTTTCAAATGATATTATAAAAAGTTTAGTTTCGTATTTTATTACGTTTATATTAGTATCTATAGTACTAATTAGGGATTATTTTAATAATAATAATAAAGAGCATTTTTTAATAACATATTCTGGATTAGTTTTAGTTGGAATTATAGGTACAGGACTTGCTTGGTATCATCAGTTTGTGGTTTTACTTTTGCCGCTATATGTCGGTTTACTTTACACCATTAGGTTAAATAACAATCGTAAGTATTTTTTGATTTTAACATTACTATTTTCCTATTTTTTAATGGCAATAAACTTAACAGATGTATTTACTGGGTTTTTTCAGTTAACTTTATTATTTGGTTCTTTACTCCTTTTTTTTGTTTTAATTTATTTATCAAGTACCAAACCGTTAATTAAGCATAATCTTCGGCTTTCAAAAACTCAAAACCTTATAGTTACAATGTTGTTTTTAGGTGTTTTATTTATTTTTATTAACCCCTTTACCTTTAACGAATTTTTAAAAGAGGGAAGAGATAGAGCTCGAATTAGAGACATAGATTATACTGGTCAAGTTTTGTCAGAGTACAAACCAGAATTTAAAGTTGGGCAGGCAAATAGTTTTGTAAAAAATGAAAAAATAGATGAGGGTTATATTTTATTTACACATTCAAATGGAAACTTTAGGCAAGATTTATCGTTACTTTTACTAGATCCTATTAATAACGAAAAATTTAATTATAATTTTATATCAAACAATCAGCATGATTTTAAATTAAGTGCAAGGTTAGAAAGTGATTTATACAAAGATAAATTTGGTGAATTTTACAGTTATATGTGTGTTAATAAAGTTTGTAGTCAGGTACAAAATATAAAATAATGAAAAAAATACTATATTTAAGTCGTTCTGGCCAATTTGGTGGAATGGAAAAACATATTTTAGACCTAATAAATAGTGTAAAACAAGATTATCAAGTACACGTTTTTTGTCCAGATGGTTATATGGCGAAAGAATATTTAAGAGCTGGAGCAGTTGTTCGATTTGTTTTTCCTACAAATTCTTTTGATCTTTCTTACGCAAGAAAAGTAAGAGAATATGTTATAAACAATAATATAAACATAGTTCATGGGCATGAGCTTGAAGTTAGCGTTTTAGGTTTAATTAGTATTGCAAACCTAAATCAGGTTAAAAAGATAATGCATGTTCATACACCTATAACTAGTTGGAAACATAGTTTTATTGGTAAACTTTATAAGTCACCATTAAATTTTATTGCTAATTTTATAGTTGGTAATTTTATTGCAGATAAGGTTATTGCTTTAACCGTTCCTATTGCCAAAGAGAGAGTGCGAAAGGAACTAATTAAAAGTTCAAAAGTTATTATAATTCCAAACTCAATCAGTATTTCTGATTTTCAAATTGACGAACAAACACAACATATCTATAAAACTGAAATTTTAAATAAATACCAAATTGCTCCAAACAAAATAATTATCGGGAATTTAAGTAGGTTAACAAGGGAAAAAGGTCAAGATACTTTAATTAAGGCTTTTGCAAATATTTCAAAAACTAATAAAAACTTGCATTTGTTAATTGCAGGTGGAGGAGAATTGTTAACAGAATATAAAAATTTAATAGAGGCATTAAATATAAAAAACAGGTGTACCATTACAGGAATTTTTAAAGAAGAGGAAAAGGTGAAATTATATTCAACATTTGACTATTTTGTATTTCCATCACTTGCAGAGGGGTTTGGTTATGTTTTAGTAGAAGCAATGGGTAGTGGGCTACCTATTCTTTCTTCTAATATCGATGTTTTAAAAGATGTGTCTAAGGGTTTAGTGGAGTTTTTTCAGGTTAATAATGCTAATGATTTAGCAGATAAGCTTAGTACAATAATTCATCATAATTATGATAGAAAAGACCTATATAAAAAATATAAAAAAGTTTTAGATAACTACTCTTTTACAAGTTTTAAACATAATTATTTAAGTTTGTACAATAGTTTGCTATGAATATTTTATTTCAGTCTAAATCTGATTTATATAAGCCACGTGGCGGGGATACTGTGCAAATGGAGAGTTTGGCAGAAGAAATTAAAAAGTTGGGACACAATGTTGACATAGATTTATCACTAAATCCTGATTTAACAGAAT
>Ga0114931_10007569_pt1 | contig 13274 bp, 9 predicted proteins | sample 2SBtaG_FD_89579 | JGI IMG/M metagenome (GOLD analysis project Ga0114931, IMG submission 89579) | Deep subsurface microbial communities from Kolumbo volcano to uncover new lineages of life (NeLLi) - 2SBTROV14_V59a metaG | ecosystem: Environmental > Aquatic > Marine > Volcanic | place: Kolumbo... | reverse complement strand
TGCCTGGCTTTGAGCAAGTCCGGGCGGATGCTTTCGTCTGCCGTGGCGCTTTCAGGTTCGACCGGCCCTGTCGGGGATTCAGGCATGATGGAAAAAAGCAGCTGCCCCTTTTTGACGTAGCTGCCCTGGTGTACAAGGACATGCTCGATGCGGCCCTTGAAGGGGCCGTAGATCCTCTGGACGGGTCCGGCCACGATGCCATAGGCGTAGAGTGCACGCTGCCGCTGCAGCCGGTAGGCGGCATAGGCCGCCAGGGAGACGATCATGCAGAGGATGAGGAGTTTTAAAATCGGTCTTTTGCGAATCGGTTTGTTGCGCATGACCACCTGAGCCGGCGTCACCGGCTCCTGCGTAATATCGTCTTTCTGGAATGAAATTTTCATTGTCGGGACTCCAGGTCTGCCTTACCTTGTGTCGGCGCTAAAACGCGGTCCGCTTTTTTAATCCCTGAAAGTCGTGAAGCGCCATGCCGGCATAATTGTCGTAACGCAACCATGCTTTTTGCAGCGTCTGTATGGTGCGGCGAATCTGTCTGAAGGGCCAGTCAGGCAGGCGGTCGCCGGGTGGCGCCTTGAGCGAGAGCTCGATGCCGATTTCAAGCGGCTTGCTGAACCGTCCGAAGGCCCTGGCGGCGTTTTGCATAATTTTTTCAGGCTGGCTGAAATAGGCCATCAGGGTAGCGCCGTCCACATTCTGCTGGATGTCATGCAAAAGACGCTGGTTTTCGTTTCGCAGGTACTGCACCGGTATATCGACCCACAGTGGCAGCTTCCCCTTTACTTTGCTGCGGGCAGTCTGCAGCAGGGCGATGTAATTTTCAGCCAGCTGGCGGCGTTTTTCAGCATCGGTATGCCAGCCGGGCAAAGAGTAGGGTTCCAGATCGATCTTGATGCCGCCGATGCAGGGCTCAAAACGGGCCAGGCTGCCGTTGAAAGCAAGGATCCGGTTGACAGCCAGCGTCAGCGCACTGCGGTCTTTAGTGTTCAGCCATTCGGGCTCCCCTAAAAGCGCCCAGAGCTCAATCCCCGCCCGGTCGCAGAAATTGAGCAGGATGGTCAGGCGTTCATGGGAAACGGCATTTTCCAGGAGCCGGCTGTCAGAGTAGAGGTAAGCGTATACCCGCCGGATATGCTGCCGGGAACAAAAAGAAACGAAGCTGCGGATGTTGTCGGTCGACTTGAGCACCTGGCCTGTTTGCCAGAGCCAGAGCGATGCTTGGCGCGGCTGCCGAAATTCCCGCCGCCATCGGCTGCTCTCTTCGGACAGGCGGCTGGAAAGGCCCATCTCACGCCACAATCTGGCGTATCGCAACCCCAGGTCCTTTCTGGCTTTGGCCGTTCGGATGCAGGCCTCCAGGAAATCGAAACGGGCGCTGATTTCGTCGACCGGGCTGGCCTGGGCATGGCCGGAGGGACCGTAACGCAGATGTAGCCGGGCCAACCGCAGTCTCTCAAGCCGATACAGACGGGTGGCTTGTTTGGCGGCGAAATCCCTTCTGGCGGCCTGAAAATCCATGTAGGCTTCCTCCAGACCCTCGGCCACCCGGTGCGCCTGGATACGCCGCTGGATCTGCAGGGCCCGCAGCGTGGCCTGCCAGTAGGCATCGTTCAGTTTGGCGGATCGGTGTGCGGCCAGGGGGTACCGGCCGTGCAACGCAAGGGTGATGTAGTCATCCACGGGATTTGTGAAGTCGCGCCGGGACTGCCCATAGACGGCTGAGAAGTACCCGGTCGGCCGCAGGGGGCTGCCGGTTCGCTCAAGATAAAAAGTTTGCGAAAGGGCCGCCCGGGCGGCCTTTAAGGCCGGATGATTGAGCAGAGCTGTCGTGCGCAGCTGGGCCAGGGGCTCCGGAACATAGTCATTAAAGGCAAATTTTTCGCCGGAGAGAATCAGATGCTGCGCTCGGGGGAGGCCGCACAGATCCTTCAAGCGATCTTTGATGAAGGCCAGTCGCCTGAGATGGAAATCGTGCTCGGACTGCAGACCGTCGATGATCTGCTCGGTGGCCAGCAGCTCTTCCAGGGTGGATTCCGCCTTTTTGCGGAGTCGCTGGTAAAAAGTATGCCGCCGGCGCATGGTGTCGATTTGTGCCTGCTGCAAGGCGGTCAGGCGCTTCAGATAGCGCGCTTCGAAATAGAGTGCGGCGGCTTCGGCAATACGTTCGTTGATCTCGTTCAAAACATTGTCATGGGCAATTTTGGCTCGATAATAGCGGGCCGACGCCTTGGCGGCGTTTCTTTTGAAGTCAAAAAGCGGCTGCACAACACCGATGAGTCCGCGGGCGATGGATTCGGCCAGAAAATCTCCGCTGGTGACGATGGGCTTGGCCAGGAAAATCCCCACTGTGGGGGTGTAGAGGATACCGAAGCTTAAAACCGGCCAGTTGGCCAGCCTGGCCTGACCCGCATCGATCATGGCCGCGGCCAGCAGGGCGCGCATGCGATTGACCCGTGGATTTTGCGCCTGAACCAGCGCACAGATCGTCCGCAGGTCGCAGGTTTCCGGAAGCTTGACGAGAACCGGGCGGAAATCGCCCATCCTGCCTGCATTTGCCAGAATCAGGTTCGCAGCGGTTGGTCGGGGGGCAATGCTGCCGGAGAAAGGGCTGAAGAGACAGCGCCGATGTCGGTCGGCGTCCGGGGGCAGCATCGTCAACGCGTACAGACGGAAATAACCTTCGGGGTTTCCCGAGAACAGAATCCGTCCATCGGCGGACTGCCAGGCAAAACGGACATTGAAATCCTGCCGTGTGAAAACCGCCTGGGCGTCGCCACCGTAAAAAGAGACGGCCGCCAGGCGGTTCTGGCTGCTGGATTCCCGGCGCAAGAAGAACACGCGCAGCGTTGAAGCAACAGGCTCTGGCATGTAGTCAAAATGCCGGCCGTCTGTTAAAAACCGTCGGCCCAGGCAGTTGAGCGACCCTTTTCCATCATAGGCAAAGTCGAAGCGCATGAGACGCCGCCTTTCACCTTTGCTGCCGACGGGAATGGATCGGATCAGAGAGAACCGGCCGGGTGCGGTGACGACAAGGTCACCGGAGGGTTGATGGACATTTTTTGATGATGCCGCCGCTGCCGGCGGCAGGTTCTGAAGGCTCAGGCGACGGGGGTTGAAATAGAGCAGTCGGCCACCGTCGATGCATGGGCGGCCGGCGGGCATGAAAAATACGGCTTTGGCTTCATCCATAAGGTCTGCTTCCGACAGCGGCCGCTTCAGGCGTATGCCACCACGGTCGGTGGTAAGCGCAAAGAGAACCTGATGACAGGCAACGTGTGCCAGTGCGTGCACGAGCGCTCTTTGTCCCACAGTCATGGGGGCATAGATCTGGCGGGCGGCTTCAGCCTGCACGCGGTAGCTGAAGCGGCGGTACTGCCGCTCAAAGCAACCGCTGACGAAGATGGCGCAAAGTGCGGCCAGTAACAGCCAGCGATATTGACGTGACAACAAAATGTCAGGGTGTTTCATCAGACTGCACATCTTGAGACTGCATATCTTGGACGGCCACCTGAATCATATCATCTGTGGTGGCGTATGTCGGGTTCCAGGCCACGAGGCTGACCTCAATATCGGGCTCGTAAATGGAATACAGATATTCCAGGGATTTAACTTTCTCACGCATCCTGCGGGCAACCAGAAGTCCGCCTTCCTGCGGTGTTTCCGGCAGCAGTACCGCCAACAGGTCGGCATCCCAGACACAGGTGATGTCCAGGATGCGCAGGTTGCTGCTGATGGCTTTGAAAATGCTGGTCAAATATTCGGAGGCCTGTTCTGCATGCGTGGAGCGGATTTTTTCGATACCTACGACACGGATCAGCAACAGGCAGAAAGGATTGGCGCTGCGTTGGGAACGGTAGAATTCACGCGCCATTTCATGTTCAAAAAACTGTCGCGTGAAAAGGCCGGTCTGGACGTTGCGCAGCAGAAAGGACAGGTTCATGCCGCCGATGCGGCGCTCAGCAACACTTTGGCGGGCAAGCGGCGTCAGCTTGTAGCGGTAGATCGTCAGCGAGACGGTCTCGCAGGGTTTGCAGACAAAGCCGCAGTGCAGGCATTGCGCTTCCACCAGGGGATCGGCAAAAACATACCCGCAGGCGGCACAGGCGAAATGCCGGGCAGGTTTTTCGTAGTCCAGGCCGATGTGCCGCAGAATCTTTTCGCATTTCGGGCAGACTAGTGTTGCGCCCCTGCGGAAAACGTCCAGGGCGCCGACATAGCCGCAGGTAAAGTGGTGGATCACCTCTGTCTGGACGATGTCCAGGCTGCTGCATTTGGGGCACGTCTCACGGTAATTTTGCGAGGTTTCGCCACATTTTGCGCACAGGCGGACGCGGTTGACGGCAGCTCTTTCCAGAATGCCTTCGGTGGCCAGTCTTTCTAAAAATTCGAAATCGTCTGTCAATCGTCCGAAAAAATCGGCCACCTGCGGATAAAAGTGCTTTCGCGGAGCAAAGGGGTCCAATTCGGGCGTAATGACACGCACATTTTTAGAGATCAAATCATCGAGGAAGGCGAGCATGCGGGGCTCTGTGAAATGCAATGCGCTGCGGGCAGGATCTGTGGCCATCAGACGCTGGATGCGGAACTGCAGGTCAACTTCGGAATATGGATACAAGAGCAAATCCCGGCCTGCATGCTGGAATATGTATTGACGGATTTGGGCCGAACTTTCGTGGCTGATATAGAGGATGGGACGTCCGGCAGGCACCCATACCGAGCTGGTGGACGGATCGAAAACACGAAACCCTTCCGGCAGGCAGATGATGTGCAGATCAGACGATTGATCCAGCGTCAGGGATCCGCCCGCCGGAATGACCTGCTGGGTGAGGGTATGCCCGGCACTGGCCAGCATGGAATGTAGGCGGTCTACTTCTGCAGCCCGGGAGCCGATCAGTGTGATGCGATACCTTTGCGGCTTTTCAGGAAGAGAAGCGGCGGTGTTGGGCCGTTTTGTCGGAGAAGGGGTTTTTTCAGGCATCGATTTTGGCTCTTGCTTTGCTTCTGTTCTTATTATTGGTGAAATCACCAGCGGGGCGCATTGAACCACGCAGATGCCGGCAGGTAAGTCTCTTCATAATTGACCCGGAGGGTTTCAAGGATCAGGGCGTACAACCGGATGATTCGCAGCAGCCCTTTGTAGAGGGGAAACAGCGCGGTCCAGAAAATCAGTGGCCATTCCTGGCTGCGGCGCTCGCTGAGAATGATTGGAACACCCAGGGTAATGAACGACGTGACGGAGTAGGCGGCATAGCCGATGGGGTAGATGAAAAGCAGCAGTATGGCATGCCGCCAGAGCATGTAACCCAGCCAGATAAAATACAGGTAGCTCAAGAAAATGGTAAAGAAGTACTCCATGCCCAGCTCGAAAGCGTTGCGCCAGTCGAAGCGCCAGAATTTCAGCAAGTTCCCGTGTTTGTGAAAATAGGTCCGCAACATACCGCGGTCCCAGCGGTGGCGCTGTCTGGCGAGCATGGAAAAGGTTTCCGGCACATTGGTCATGGCGATGGCCAGCGGTGCGAAAGCGATTTTCCAGCCGCTTTTTTTGATTTTCAGGCTCAGATCGGCATCTTCGGCCAGTTCAGGGTCCCATGCCCCGCATTCTTCAAGCGCCTGCCGCCGGAAAGCGCCGAATGCACCGCTGGCCTGCATGTTCATTCCGATCAGATCCAGCCAGCGCTTCCAGAGTGAAATCGACTGGAAATATTCGAGCGATTGCATGCGGGTCCAGAAGCTGGCGCGCGCGTTGCGTGCCTTCAGGTTTCCGGCTACGGCACCAACGGCCGAATCGTAAAAGGGCCCGATCATATGCAGCAGCGTTTCCCGGTCGAAAGAAGTGTCGGCGTCGACGGACAGGATGAAATCACCGGCGGAGAGCAGCAGTGCCAGATTGGAGCCGACGGGTCTGCCCGAGCGCCCGGTGGCGCCGGAATTGCGGAAGAGTTTGACCAGCCCTCTGTCGGCGTACGGTTTCGCCTTGCTGAACATGTTGTCTGTAGACCCGTCATCCACGACAATGATTTCCATGGCCGGGTAGCGGAATTCCAGCAGGGATTCGATGGCCTTGTCTATGGTGCGGTGTTCGTTGTGGCCGACCAGAAGAACGCTGATTCGCGGCAGATTCGCTAAAAAATGCTTTTTACGTTCGGTGTCGTCGCGCGGCAATCCCAGAAAACTCCCGGCCAGCAGTATAAAAGCCGGCAGCACATACCTAGGCAGCTCCCCGAACACGAAAAAGGGGAAGAAAAAGAACATCCACTCCAATGCAGTCCGCTGGGCAAAGTGAACTATAAAAACGGCGTGCAGCTCTTTGAGCGCGAAAACAATCCAGTTGAAAGGGTCGGTCATCATGTCGGCTAGGGCCACGTTGACGGGTGCGGTGTGTTAGTCCTGCAACGATACTTATAAATAATAAAACTTGATCTGTAACATTGGATCCAGCATAAAAACCATGCCGCATATATTTCGCACCGGCGGAAAAACATCTCTAAACGGTGAATAAAGTTACAAGTATCGTTGGATGGTTAGCCTATCCCGGGGGCCGGCCACTCAGTTGTCGCCGTCAATCAGGTTGCCCAGAGATCCGAGGATGGAGCCTTCGCCTACGCTGCCGCCTTTCTGGGGGGCGGCCTGCAGCATGCGGCCCGCCAGGCGCGAAAAGGGCAGCGACTGCAGCCAGATGCGGCCGGGGCCCCTGAGCTCGGCAAAGAAGAGCCCCTCGCCGCCGAACAGGGCCGTCTTGATGTTGCCGGCCTGGCGGATGTCGAACGTAACGCTTTTTTCCAGCGCGGCCACGCAGCCGGTATCCACGTGCAGGATTTCACCGGCACCCAGTTCGCGTTCGACGATGGTGCCGCCGGCATGCAGGAACACCAACCCGTTGCCCTCTAATTTTTGCATGATGAAGCCCTCGCCGCCGAAGAGCCCGGTGAGGATCTTGCGCTGCAGGTAGATGCCGATGGAAACGCCCTTGGCGGCGCACAAAAAGCTGTCCTTCTGGCAGATCAGGGTGCCGCCGACGTCGCTGAGCCTGACCGGAATGATGTTTCCCGGATAGGGCGCACCGAAAGCCACGTGGGCCTTGCCCTGCCCGGTATGGGTAAAGACCGTGATAAAGAGGCTCTCGCCGGTGAGCAGGCGCTTGCCGGCCCCCAGCAGCTTGTCCATGAACCCGCCGCCGCCTGTGCCGGAGCCGTCGCCGAACAGGGTCTGCATGCTGACCGTGCTCTCCTTGTACATCATGGCACCGGCTTCGGAAATGGCGCTTTCACCAGGGTCGAGTTCGACTTCTACGAACTGCATTTCCTTGCCCAGGATTTTAAAGTCGATTTCATCGCTCCGGCGTGCTGCCGCCGCAGGCGGAGGGGGTACCGGGCGTGTCGGTGCCGAAGGGCTCAATTCGCTGACCTGGCGGATGGGCAGCCAATCGGTAAACCCCTCGCGCCAGGCGAAGCCTTCGGGATCAGACGCTGCCCGGGAAATTGCCTGGGCTGTGTCCAACGGGCCGATTTGTTCGCCACCGTAGCTTAAAAACCACTGGGCCATCATGTCCTCCTTGCTGTGTGGGTTACGTGACTGCAGGTGGTCGGATTCGGGAACACGGCGACGCACCGAGGCTGTCAAGGCGCCGTCCGGCCAGGCGCGTAGACTTCGGCATATCGGGAAGATGTCGCGGTTTGCGCAACACAGCCAGATGGGATGCATGGGCGGATAAATGCCATCGTATTGATGAATCGGGCCACTTGGCAGCCGGAAGCAACGATTCAACCTCTCAGCCGGGTGCTGATCCGCTGGCGTGTCGCATCATCGATGCCGAGTCGCCGCGCCAGTCGTTGCAGGTATTTCCGTTCGGTTTGGGTGTCGACGGTGATGGCTGCCAGCGAGGCGGCAAAAACCTGTTCGGCCATCTGCGGCGTTTTCACTTGGCTGGCGACGGACTCGATGTCGCCGGGAGTCAGCAGTTCCTGTGTGATAAAAGCCTGTTCCTCGGTACTCAGGTCCAGGCTTTTCAGCCGTCGGAGAATTCGGCTGCGTTCATCGGAATCGATATTGCCGTCGGCATTGGCGGCCGCAATCATGGCGCGGATCAGCAGTACGGCATCCTCGGCAGCGGTAGCCGGGGACAGGCCGCCATCCGTTTTTGTCGCCCCGCCGGGTGGCGGAGGGGGCACTGCGACAGCTGAAGATGGTGCCGGTGGCGGGGGTGGCGTGGCCGACGGTATAGATGGACGGGAAGAACCCTGCCGATGCATGTAGTGTTCGGCAGCCTCCAGGGCCACGCCTAACAGGCCCAGGCCAAGGCCGCTTCTGCCGGCCAGACCGCCGCGGCCCAAAAGAAGCCCGCCAAGCAGTTTTTCGGGGTTGATCATGATGTTGCCTCCCGGAAAGCAGAATCATCCGGATATGCTGTTACGGCGGAACCGTCCGCCGGATTAACGCACCGGGTTGCGGTTTTTCAACTCGTTGCGGGGATTGCAGAATAAACAGGGGATGCGGCGTTCAGTCGGTTTCACTGTCCGGCGATGAGATCAGCGGTACCTTGTAAAATTCCACACCTTCTTTTTCCAGGATCTTTTCTTCTTCCTTTGTACTGACTCCTCTGATATTGCGTGGTTTGGAAACACCGTAGCGTATCTTCAAGGCTTCCCTGGCAAATTCGGCACCCACATTGTCAAAGTTTTTTTCAACAAAACGGGAGATTTTGCGGCTCAACGCCGTCAGGACAACCTGCTGCATGTCAGCCGGGGAACCGCCGTCTGACGTTTTGATGGCAAAAGCGGAGGGGATTCTGGCTATCGCTGCATCATCGCATACAGGGCAACGGATCAGGCCGTTTTTATTCTGGGATTTATAAGCCTCGCTGTCTTCGAACCAGCCCTCAAAGATGTGGCCGTTGGCACATTGCAGGTCAAAGGCGATCATTATTATAACCTACGGATATTTTATTCATATTAGGCGTTCGTAGCAACATGGGCCGGTTTTTGGATCTCCGCGTCCCGATACCCTAAAAAGGGGCGATGGCGCACCGGCAAGGCTCAATATGGCCATGCCAGAGCACGCCCATGCCTGCCTACCGGCTCGGCACCTGAAATACGCCGCAGGCGGCTTGCCGCTTTTGCATCTATATAAAATACCAAAGGTTGTCAAGACAATCAGACGTTGCACGGTGCGTATAAATTAACACACCCCGTCGGGCTTTCAAAGAAATTATTGACAGATACGGCCTTTTGGCATCAGAATGACCATCACTTTGGACAATGCTCACCGGCGTGTCAGCAGTCTGCCCGGCGGGCGAAATTTCTCGGGTGTTGAAAAACCTGCGGGGGGATGCCATTTATGAAACGACTTGCCCTTGTTGCCCTACTCGTGTCGGTCTGCTCACTACCAGCTACGGCTGGCGATATGCGTTATGTGTCCGAACTCATGGAAATTACGCTTCGAACAGGACCGGGCACCGGCCGCAAGATCATTGCCATGCTGCCCTCTGACCTGAAGGTCGAGGTGCTGACGCCCGGTGATGAATGGACCCAGATCAGAACGCCCGACGGAAAGGAAGGCTGGGTTGTGAGCCGCTATCTGACCGCGGAAATGCCCAAAAGCCTGCAACTGGAAAGGCTGCAGCGTAAATACGAGGCCCTTGTCAAAAAGGCGGATGAACTGGCCAGGCAGAACAATGAGCTCAAGACCCGCAATCAGGAGCTGAGTAGCGAGTTGGCCACCAAGGCCAAATCTTTAGACGAACTGGCGGCTTCCTATAAAACCCTGAAGGATGATTCGGCTGAATTTCTGAAGGTAAAGGCCAGATATCAGAAGGCCGCCACCCGCCTGACCGAGCTGTCGGCAAAATCCGAAAAGCTGGAAGAAGCCCTGTCCAAGCTCGAGCTGCACCAGAACATTCGCTGGTTTCTCAGCGGGGCCGGTGTTTTGCTGGTGGGGTTTATCATCGGTTTTTCCGCCAAGCGCCAGCGGCGCCGGTCGTCACTGCTATAACCCTGCGGGATTTTCGAAGGCTTGCGGTAATGGGGCAGCAATGGAAATCGAGACTGATTTTCTGGTGATCGGCAGCGGTGTGGCCGGCCTGAGTTTTGCGCTCAAAGTCGCAGACTTCGGCAGCGTTGCGCTGGTCACCAAAAGAGGCCTTCAGGATAGCAACACCAGTCAGGCCCAGGGCGGCATTGCCTCTGTTTTTGACCAGGGCGACTCTTTTGAGCTGCACATCAAAGATACCCTGGAAGCCGGAGATGGTCTCTGCAATCCGGATGTGGTGGCCTATGTTATTCAGAATGCACCCCGCTGCATCCGTGAACTCATCGATCTGGGTGCCCGTTTCAACTTCAACGATACCGCCGGTGACCGGCAGCTGGACCTGGGCCGCGAGGGCGGCCATTCGCGCAAGCGCATCGTGCACGCCCAGGACATGACCGGCCGGGAAGTGGAAACCGTGCTTGCGGACCACGTGCGTCGCCACCCGGCCATCGAGGTGTACGAAGATCACATCGCCGTCGACCTGATTACCTACTCCACGCGCATGCGCAGGGGAGGCGTAACCACCACCCACGAGGACTACTGCTGCGGCGCCTACGTGTTGGACCGCCGCAGCGGCCAGGTGAAGACCTTTGCCGCCAAAATCACGCTGCTGGCCACCGGAGGAACGGGCAAAGTCTATCTTTACACCAGCAACCCCGATATCGCCACCGGTGACGGTATCGCCATGGGGTACCGGGCCGGCGCCACCGTTGCCAATCTCGAATTCGTGCAGTTTCATCCCACCTGCCTCTACCATCCGGCCGCCAAAAATTTCCTGATCTCCGAAGCTGTGCGAGGTGAAGGGGCACGACTGATCGATCAGCACGGGCACCGTTTCATGGATCGTTACGACCCCCGGGGGGAGTTGGCCTGCCGCGATGTGGTCGCGCGCGCCATCGACACCGAGCTGAAAAAGAGTGGCGCCGATTCGGTATTTCTGGACATTTCGCACAAACCGGCCGCTTTCGTGAAACAGCTCTTTCCCAATTTGTACCGGAAATGTCTGCAGTTCGGCTATGATATGACCCGCCAGCCCATTCCGGTAGTGCCTGCGGCGCATTATATGTGCGGCGGTGTGGTGACCGATCTGTTCGGCCGCACCGACATCCACCGGCTGTATGCTGTCGGTGAAACCGCCTGTACCGGTCTGCACGGCGCCAACCGGCTTGCCAGCAACTCACTGAGCGAAGCACTGGTCTATGCGCACGGTGCCGCCGAGCAGGCCCGGCAGGATCTGAGACAGCCGCAGGCCGATTTTTTCAAAGACCTGCCGTCGTGGGATGAAAGCGGCACCACAGACAGCGACGAGGTCATCACGGTGTCCCAGAACTGGGATGAAATCCGGCGGTTTATGTGGAACTACGTCGGTATTGTCCGGTCTGACAAACGCCTGTCGCGTGCCCAGCGGCGCATCTAGATTATCCAGCTGGAAATCCACGAGTATTACTGGGACTTCAAAATTTCCGCCGACCTCATCGAACTGCGCAACATCGCGCAGGTGGCCGAACTGATCATTCGTTGCGCCATGCACCGCAAGGAAAGCCGTGGGCTGCACTACACCATCGGCCATCCGCAGCGTGATGACCGGCGCTGGCGCCGGGACACGGTGCTGCGCCGTCCGCTGGTGGTTTAGCGTACCCTGCGGGGCAGGTCGTGGTGCAGCATGAATTCCTGCGGTCCGCAACGCTGTATTGACATCGCGGCCACGTGCATTAGATTAACTTCAACCTGAAACGTGTTGCTGCCGATATTAGCTTATATGGCAGGCGGCGGTGGACTTTTTATCTTTGGCGGAAATTGACTCAGCGGTTTCATCGACGTGCAGGGTGCGTTGGATGTCGGCAAGAAACGGCGCGGGATGATCAATGGCAGGCAAACGCGACTACTATGAAATTCTGGGGCTCGGGCGGGATGCGGATGAACGCGAACTCAAGGCCGCTTACCGCAAAATGGCCCTGAAATACCATCCGGACAAGAATCCGGGAAACCGGGAGGCGGAAGAAAAATTCAAGGAGGCCGCCGAGGCCTATGAGGTGCTGCATGATCCCCAGAAGCGCCAGATATACGACCAGTATGGCCACGAGGGGCTGGAGGGCACCGGGTTTTCCGGTTTTGGCGGGTTCGAGGATATTTTTTCGAGTTTCGGCGGCATTTTCGAGGATCTTTTCGGGTTTGGATCCGGGCGGCGCGGTCGCGGCCGGCGCGGATCGGATCTGCGCTACGATTTGACCCTGAGTTTCATGGAAGCGGCCTTCGGCAAGGAAACCGAAATCGAACTGACCAAAATGGTCGCCTGCCCCCGCTGCCAGGGCAACGGGTGTGAGCCGGACACACAGCCGGAAACCTGCCCGCGGTGCAACGGGAGCGGCCAGGTTTCTCAGACCCAGGGGTTTTTTACGATCCGGACCAACTGCCCGGCCTGCGGCGGCGTCGGACGTCATATCCCGCATCCCTGCGTGGAATGTCGTGGCAGGGGCCAGGTACGACAGCGCAAGACCGTGTCCGTCAAAATTCCCGCCGGCGTGGACAACGGATCACGGTTGCGGCTTTCCGGGGAGGGTGAGGCCGGCAGCCAGGGCGGCCCGGCGGGCGATCTTTATGTATTTATCCATGTCAAACCTCACGATTTCTTCCAGCGCCGCGAAACAGACGTGATCTGTGAAGTGCCCATCTCGTTTGTTCAGGCCTCCCTGGGCGACGAAATCATGGTGCCGACGCTGACCGGTGAAAAGAAGCTCAAGATTCATCGGGGCACCCAGCCGGGGGATCTCTACCGTTTTCGCGGCGCGGGCATCCCATCACTGAGAAACGGCACCCGCGGCGACCAGATTGTCCAGGTGGCGGTAAAAACACCAACCCATCTGACCAAGAAACAGGAGGCCCTGCTGCGGGAATTCAAAGAACTGGAAGCCGCCAAGCTGACCAGCCGGCTGCGCAACATCCTCAAAAGCTCGGCCAAGGCCGCAGGATCGGCCTAAGGGTTCGCACAACAATAAGTTCGCAGATTTTTGGTGTCGAGGCGCCCGCATGGCAAGGCGCGAAAGTGCTGGAATATCAGGCATATTCCGAGTTTTCGCAACACAGCCAGGCGGGATGCATTGGCGATTAAAATGGGAAGTTATTTTTGCGCGAACCCTTAGGTCGACAGATTATCTACCACCCCGCCCGCCGCTGTGTCCAGAAAAGATGGCGCCATACGTGCCGCTCCGGAATCGCGCTTGCCATGCAAAAACATCGGTATTACATTGCATGGT
>Ga0114931_10007568_pt1 | contig 13276 bp, 13 predicted proteins | sample 2SBtaG_FD_89579 | JGI IMG/M metagenome (GOLD analysis project Ga0114931, IMG submission 89579) | Deep subsurface microbial communities from Kolumbo volcano to uncover new lineages of life (NeLLi) - 2SBTROV14_V59a metaG | ecosystem: Environmental > Aquatic > Marine > Volcanic | place: Kolumbo... | reverse complement strand
TATCCCCGCCCGGGCCTCGGGGAGACGGCGGTCGCTCGATCGCGACCCGTCCCAGGACGTAGATCGGGCCTTCATCGGGCTGGAGATCGATGGTGACGCTCTCGCCCCGGCCCAGGCCGGCCGGACTGACGTCGCGGCCGTCGCGCGAGAGCATCCGGGAGTCGCCATCGCTCGGGTGCAGGACCCACCGGGCGCCGTCTTCCGCCCACAGCGCCCGGATCTCACCCGCGTCCGTCGGCGAAGCGAACAGGAGGCCGTGCTCGCCCTGGTCGAGATTCAGGGCGGCCACGGTGCGGGCGCCGTCCAGCACCCGTGTCAACGCGGCGAGGGCGTCGTAGGCGGGCTTTGCGGTCAGGTCGTCCCGGAGGAGGCCGAAGTGGTGCTCGATGTTGCCGGGCTCGGGCGCATGCGCGTTGCGGTCCTTGAAATAGACGCTCCCGGCCAGCCCGATCTCGTGATTGGCGAGCACCATCCGGGCGACGTAGGCGGCCTGTCGCTCGAGGCTCACCGCCGGGAGAAAGTTGACGCCGGTCGCGGGCGCCCCCGAGTCGTAGGTGCTGTAGCCCCATTCTCCGCTCCAAAGCGGCAGATCCACTCCGGCCTCGGCCATCAGATCCCGGATCGCTCGTGCGTCCATGGCGGCCGTCTCCGGCGCCTCGGCCCGGTACAGATGTACACTGATGCCGTCGGCAAGCGCCGCCGCCCCGGTAGCGAGAAAACGCCGAAGAAACTCGAGGCCCGGGATGCCGCCGATCGCTTCGACGACTGCCGGAATGCCCATGAAGGTGCTGCCCACGAGAATCTCTCCGGAAGGGTCGGCGGCTCGCAGCGCGGGAATCACGGCTTCCACCAGAAGAGCATACTCTCCGGCGTCCGGCCCCCGCCCCGACGCGTCCCAGAACTGTGGCAGGTTGGGCTCGTTCCAGATCTCCCAGCGGTGGCCGCGTCCGCCGTAGCGGGTCGCCGCGGCGGCGGCATACGCAGCAAAGGCTTCCCGAGCCTCGTCGCCGACGACCGCCTGCCGCGGGCCATGGATCGGATTCCCGTAGTCCAGAATGAACAGGATTCGCAGGCCTTCCCGCTCGGCGGCGTCGACGAGGGCATCGAAGCCCGGCGACACGAAATCGTAGACTCCAGGCGCGCGCTCGATGCTCGCCCAGTCCAGATCGTTTCGCAGAAAGCGCGCGCCGGCGGCGCGAAGCCGGGCGAGGGCGGCCGAATCCAGAATGCCGCGCGGCTCGCCGTAATGCGTGTTGACGCCAATGGCCTCGGTGATGGGAGTGCGTCCGAGAGGTCGTAGGCAAGCGAACTCTTCGGCGCCGCGCTCACACGTCGAGCCGCTCCCGGAGTCTCGACACGCCACCAGCAGGAGGAGACCGAGGGCAAGGATCCGCACGCGGGCCGTCCCGCCGATCAACGGCGCTCTCCGGCTCCGGCGATCCGGCTCTGGATCAGCACATGGATGATGTCCGCCCGGCAGACGCTTTCTTGAAGCCGCTCGCTCGCGGAGCGGCCGAGTCCGTGAGCCATCTTCAACACGACCGCGACGCTCGGAGTCATCCGGCCGCTCTCTCTCTTGTGGGCCGTACTCGCTGCCAACTCGCTCCGGTCCGCGAGCTCCCGAAGAGTGAGACCGGCCACCTCACGCAACCACCGGATGCGACGGCTGATCCGCGCGACTTCCCCTCCGACTCCCTTTCCCGATCCGGCCTCCGTCGGCCCGTTTCTGATGGACACCACGATTTTCCTATAGTAGATGCAACCCCATGGCAATTCCGGTCGAGGGCCAGGGGGACTCGCCACCACGGGTTCCACTCCTCGGTGCGCAGGAATCACAGGACGCCGCGGCATCGGTCGGCGTCCCCGAAGCCCTCGCCGCGCTGAACGTCTTCCGGCTCCTGCTGCGAAGACCGCGGACGGCCAAGGCGACGAGCGACCTCTTGCTGTCGCTCCTCTTCGGCGGCGAGCTCGAAGACCGACTGCGCGAACTCGTGATCATGCGGATCGGTTGGGCCACGGGCTCAGACTACGAGTGGACGCAGCACTGGAAGATCGCCCTCGAGCAATTCGGGCTCGAGCGCGAAGAGCTTCTCGCCGTACGCGACTGGCGAGAATCGGGCGCCTTTGACGCGGCGGACCGTGCGGTTCTCCAGGCGACCGACGAGACACTCGCAACGGGTACGATCTCTCCGGCGACCTGGGCCGACTGCGAAGCGCAGCTCGGCAGCGTGAACGCGTGCGTCGAGCTGGTGGTCGCTCTGGGCGCCTGGCGCCTGATCTCTCAGCTCACCCGCAGCCTGCGGATCCCGCTCGAAGTTGGCGTCGCCTCCTGGCCGCCCGACGGGCTGCGTCCTCCCACCGCCGAGTAGGCTTCTGGCGCACGGGAAAACGACCATGCCGATCCAACCCATCCTCACCCGAGCTCAGATCGACCACTATTGGGAGCTCGGCTACTCGATCCTTCCGGGCTTCTTTCGAGAAGGCGAATTGGTGCCATTGCTCGAGCGCTTCGAAGACATCGTGGAGGAGCGCGTGCCACCCGCGAAGGACATGCTGGTGATGAAGGACGTGATGGTGGCCAAGGGAGACGTCAGCCCGGGCTCACGAGCCGAGGCCATCGCCAAGGTTCAGGACTTCCACCACGACGATGTCCTCTACGGCCGCTACGTCAAGCACCCCCGCCTTCTCGACCTGGTCGAGCAGATCTGTGGTCCCGACATCAAGGTGATCCACAACATGCTGATCAACAAGCCGCCGAACGTCGACGGCCGCCATCCCCTCCATCAAGACATGCTCTACTTCCCGTTCCGGCCGGCCGATCTCATCGTCGCGACGTGGACCGCGCTCGAGCGCACCACGCGCGAGAACGGCTGCCTGGTGGTGGCGCCGCGCTCCCACAAGGGAGGTGAGCTCCTCGAGCACGGCGACCCGGGCTGGGAGAATCTGAACTTCGCCTACTTCGGGGCCAAGCAGGCGAGCGGTGATACGCCGCGCCTGCACCTGGAGATGGATCCTGGCGACACGGTGATCTTCCACCCGCTCCTTCTCCACGGCTCCGGCCGAAACCGCTCGCCGGGATTCCGGCGTGCGATCTTGGCGCATTACGCGAGCGCGGCGTGCACCTTCGTCGAGGGAGGCGAGAAGATGGCGGCGATCCGGTACTACGACCTGGTCCGCGGGCAGGAGAGTGACGGCGGCATCTGAATGAACTCCTCCGTGTCCTGATTCTCCGATCGACAGGCGGATTTGCTAATCGTACACGAAGAGTCGGTTGCCAAGGGTACGCGGTCCGTCGGATACGCTCCCCCAGACGCACCGCGAAGCCGAGGAGGAAGACCTGACCAATCTCGAATCCATCACCACCGGCGGTGACCCGAGCACCGCGAAACGCGGCCACCGCTACGGCTTGATCCTCGTTGCCCCCCGGATCTCGGATCAGGTCGAGGCGGCTCGGCTGGCCGAGGAGCGTGGTTTCCATTCGGTCTGGACGCTCGAGTTCTTTCACCAGCACGGATTCGTGCGGCTCGCGGCGGTGGCCGCTGCGACCCGACGGGTACGGCTCGGAACCGCGATCGCCTACGCCTTCATGCGCACTCCGCTGCTCGCCGCCTCGGCGGCGATGGACATCGACGAGATCTCGGATGGGCGCATGATCCTGGGCCTGGGTAGCGGAACGCGCTCGATGAACGAGAAGTGGTACTCGATTCCGTTCGACAAGCCACCCGTGCCAAGAATGCGGGAGGCCATCGGCCTCATCCGAGCCGCCATCGCCGCGCAGGGCGGCGGCGGACTGCGCTTCGAGGGCAAGCACTATTCCGTCACGATTCCCCAGTACTTGCGGCCGGGCGCGGCCCGACCGGAGATCCCGATCCATGTGGGAGCCGTCAACCGTCCGATGATCCGCGCCGCCGCGCGGACCGCCGACGGCATCATCGGCCATCCGATCTACACCCGCCGGTACATCGCCGAGCGCGTCCTCCCCGAGCTCGAGGGATTCCCCTGCGAGCTCGCACCGTACGTCATGTGCTCGATCTCCGACGATGTCGACCGCGCGCGCAGCGAGGTGCGCATGCAGATCGCCTTCTACTACACGACACGTCTGTATCACGCCGTCCTCGACGTGCACGGATGGCGGCCGATCGGCGAAGAGGTCGCGCACGCCTTCCGACGCATGGACTTCGCAGCCATATCGGCTGCGATACCAGACGATCTGGTCGATGCGATTGCGATCGCCGGACGTCCGGCGGAGGTGCGCGATCGCATTCGCCAGTGGGACGGCCTCGCCGACCATCTCCTATTGTACTCGCCGAGCGTCGGAGTGAGCGCGGAGCGGATCCAGGAGAATCTGACGGCGATCACCGAAACATTCGGAAGCTGACCGAGAACGTCATCGCGGAGAGAATCCTCGGACGACCCAAGGACCGAGCCTGGGACGCGGCTTGCACTCTCATGCGGATCGGCCACCGAAGGAGGAGAAGCACATGAAGGAGAAGGCAGACGGTTCGCTCGAGTTCGAGACGCTCCGGGTGGCCAGAGAGGACGGCGGTCTGGTCGTCGTCACGCTGGATCGACCCGACCGGCTCAACGCGCTGAACGGGCGCCTCGTCGATGATCTCCATGGCTGCCTGGACTGGCTCGAGACGGACCCGCGAGCGACGGTGGTGATCCTGCGCGGTGCCGGCCGCGCCTTCTGCGCGGGCCTCGACCTGAAGGAGCCGGGGGGCGACCCGGCCGGCGTGCACCGGGGAATCGCCGCCAACCTCCGCGGGCAGCGACACATCGCCAAGCTGATCTCGAAGCTGCACCACCTCCCACAACCAGTCATCGCGCTCGTTCAGGGCGCCGCGTCGGGCGGCGGATTCGGCCTCGCCCTGGCCGCCGATGTACGCATCGCCGCGAGGTCTGCACGGATGAACGCCGCCTTCATCCGCATCGGATTCTCCGCCTGCGACGTGGGCACCAGCTACTTTCTGCCGTGGATCGTCGGTAGCTCGTTCGCCTCGGAGCTGCTGCTTACCGGTGGATTCATCGACGCCGAGCGTGCCCTTGCCACCGGCCTGGTGTCGCGCGTGGTGTCGGACGAAGAGCTCGAGGCGGCCGGCCACGCGCTTGCTTCCGAGATGTTGCGAAACGCGCCACTGGCGCTGCGCCTCACCAAGGAGTGCCTCCGCGCCAACGTCGATGCGGGCAGCCTCGAAGCCGCGATCGCCATGGAGGACCGCAACCAGACGCTCGCCGGGCTGAGTCCGAACGTCCGCGAGGGTGTTCAGGCTTTCCTCGAAAAACGCGCCCCTCGGTGGACCGACACGTAAGGAGTGAGCGCCACCGGGCACCGGGAGGCTCGGGGGCGGGACGGGAACATCCGCTACAGCGCGCTCCGGTCGATGCGGTAGAGCTCCGCCACGTTATCGGATAGGATCGCCCGGCGCTGCTCCTCGCGAAACCCCGCCGCATGCTCGGCGAGGATCTCCTGGGACCAGGGCAAGGTCGAGTCGGAGTGGGGCAAGTCGTTCGCCCACATGAAGCGTCGCCAGTTCATGAGATCGACGCTTCGGAAAGCAACCCAATCGTTCTGGAACGTCGTGTAGCTGCACTCGGCGAAGTACTCGGAGGGCAGACGTAGCAGCTCCTGCCGCGGCGGCAGCCAGCTCCGGTGTCGCCTGGGAGCGTGGTCCATGCGGTACGCAAAGTGGCAAACCCAGCCGGCGTCGGCCTCGATGCAAGCGATGCGCAAGCCGAAATATCGCTCGAACACGCCTGGGTCAGGATTCTTCGCCACCGGCGAAGCCTCCGCGTGAATCCGTCGCTCGGTTCAAGCCCGACCGGCTGCAAGGCAACACCGTTGTTGACAACTGCGTCGGGTCGAGGATGATGGCCTCGTGGTGCTGCAACTACCACCGACACGCCCGCGTTGCGTGCGCGATCCGGTGGCCGCCTGCGCGGCGATCATCTCCGCGGCCAGAGCCGTCCTCGCCGAACGCGGCCCGGACGCGCTCAGCGTGTCGGAGGTTACCCACCCGTGCCGGGGTCAACCGCACGACGGCCTACACGCACTTCCGCACCCGCGATGATCTCACCGGCGCGGTATTGGCGGAGGTCGCCGACGAGGTGAGCCGAATGCTCACCGGCGACGCTCGTCCCGGCGAGCGCCTCGGCCGCATGGTGCACTTCTTCGTCGATCACTCCGAGATCTCGTGACCCTGACCGAAGGAAACGGCGCAGCCTCGAGAGAAGCGTGGCACGGGTTCTCGTGACGGGGGCCTCATGAAGGAGTGGAAGATGGAAATGAACGACAGGGCGGTGCTCGTGACTGGCGCCGCACAGGGAATCGGTCTCGGTATCGCGCGGGCCTTCGCGGAAGCCGGCGCGCGCGTCGCCATGTGCGACCGCAACGCCGAGGCGCTCGGCACCGCGGCCCAGGACGTCTCGAAGGCGGTGGGGGCCGACCGGGTGATCGCGCTCGCCGGCGACGTGAGCGTGACCGAGGACGTCGAACGCATGGCCGAGAAAACCGTGAAGGGCTTCGGCACGATCGACGTCCTCGTGAACAACGGCGGATTCGGGAGCATCCGCCGCTTCTGGGAGCTGGACCCGCAGGAGTGGAAGGGCGTCCTCGACACCAATCTCACCGGTACGTTCCTCTTCTCGAGCGCCGTGGCCCGCCGGATGCTGACGAAGGGTACGCGCGGCCGGATCATCAACATCGCCTCCACCAACGCGTTGATCCCGAGCACCGGACTCGCTGCGTACTGCGCCTCCAAGGGCGGAGTTCTGATGTTCACCCGGGTGGCCGCACTCGAGCTCGCGCCGCACGGCATCACCGTGAACGCGATCGGCCCGGGAAGCACCCTGACTCCACTCACCCAGGGCTTCTACAACCTCCCCGGCCTGCGCGAAGCTTTCCTCGATCGCACGCCGATGGGACGGTTAGGGACGCCCGAGGACATCGCGGGGGTGGCCCTGCTCCTCGCCTCGAAGCAGGCGAGCTGGGTGACGGGACAGATCCTCCTCGCCGACGGGGGACAGGCGCTCCTCGGTCTACCGCGGTACGTGGAAGGACTGGAGGAGGCGGCCCGAACCTCCAGCAACCGGCCTTGATGCCGCGATGGTCTCCGGGCGAAGACGCGTCAGGATGCGTCAGCCACGGCCGCACGGAGGCTACTGCCGCGACCTCTTCGTCCGTTGCCCCACGCGATACCCGATACTCCGTAGCGCAGGGGCACCGGCCGAACAGATCGCGCCGACCCGCAGCGACCAAGAGGAAGCACCGCCGGATTCTCGACCCACGGCATCGAGCAAGATCGATACGTCGTCCGACGACGCCCACGGGCGGTAACGGCGCTCTCACCGATCGACGTGGGCCTCGGCCATCCCCCCCGCCCCACGTTCTCGAGGATTCGTTCGTCGATCAACCAACGACGCCGGACCAAGGTCGACGGACTCCCAGGCACGAAGGAGCACGGTGTCACAGAAGCCCGGCTCGCCCGCGTGGATGCTGCTCGACCCACCGCTCACGAAGCTTCGCGCGACCTCGATGGAGGCGGACTCGCACGTTTCCCTCCGTCAACCCGAGTTCGCGCGCGACCTGCTCGATCGACGCGTCCTCGAGATCCACCCGCCGCACCACCTCCCCGTACTTGGGCGGAAGATGCTCGAGCAGGGCGACGATCTCCCGGTCCCAGTGCACGTCCTCCAACGCGGTGCTCGTCAGCCCCTGTACGCGCAGGTGCAGGGCCAGCCGCGCGCGCGCACGGCGCTCCACGTCTTCATGACGAATGTGATCGATCGCCAGGTTCCGCAGCAGCCGGCGAAGCCACGCGAACGTACTCCTCCGTCCGCGGAGCTCCATGGGTCGCGTGAGCGCGCGAATGAACGCCTCCTGCATGAGGTCCTCGACGTCGGCGGGCTGGATCCAGCCCGCGAGCGTGGCGGCCAGCCGATCCCGATCGATGCGCAGCCCCCCACCCGGAGGACAACAGCTCTCGTCATGGGCGGAGGGATCCCACGACGCGCCGGCGGAATGCGTTTCCGCGACGCGACACGAGCACTCGTCCGCCGTCGGTGCCAGGCAAAGACCGCTCTGTTGGCAAGTCATCCGATCTCCCTCCCCTGCCGGCGCACCGGGCGCCGGAGTGATTCGGTGAAGGGGCGTGGGCCATCCGCGCCCCAGACGCGTCCGGGAAGAAGGGGATCAGATCAGCCAGGAGTGCGTCAGGACGTAGAGGCGCCCGGGGGGCGACGGGCCGCGGGCGGCCACCCGGAACGAGCCAGCCACACTCGGATGGCGCGGCGCCCGAGCGGACGGGGCGACCGGTCCGGCGGCCGCCGCGCTGCTCCGAGGCGGCTCGACGGTTCCCCGGGCGCGGAGGGTATCAGCCGCCAATGGCCCACAGCAGTCGGCCGGGCAGGCCGAGTCGTGCGCGCCGGCCGGCTCGTGCGCGCCATCGTGGTTCGCGGGCGCGCAGTGGCGCGACGCGGCGTTGGAACCGGCTCCGTCGTGCCGGGCCGGGCTCGGCGAGCCGGCCACCCGGCTCCCCACCAGACACGCCGTCGGGCAGCCGAGCGCCAGCGCGACCGCCACGCTGGTGATGGTCGCCATCCAATGTCGTCGGCGAGCGGGCTTCATGAGCTACGCAGAGGAGCAGCAAGTTCGGGTCCAGAACGGGCTTCCCCGATTCCCAGCTCCTCGGCTCGATCCATTCTCAGACCTGAGAAGTCCTCCGCAGTCAAGCCGATGCACCCCGCCGCGCCGGCAGGTGCTCCTTTCCTTTCCCATGGAACCGTATTACGCTCGACCACAGTGCAGGACGCACCCTCCAGGGCACTGGTCGCCGTGCTTCTCTTCGGTGCCGTGTCGTCATGTCCACTCGAGTGTCTCCCCGGCGGCGCCGCGCACGCATCGCCTGCAGCGGCGCAAGGCACCGGGAAGAACGCCGAAGCACACGTCGACCACCATGACGCCTCGGGGACCGGGGAGAATCACGAGCACGATTCGGTCTGCGAGGACTGCTCGAACTTCCTGATCGGCCTCCGCCCGGCTCCGACCTGGCGCGCCACCACGAGGACCGGCCAGGGGCGTGCCGCCTCGACACCGGCTTCGGTTGCGGATCGACCCGTGGCCATCCCAGCGACGGTCCGACCGAAGCGAGCATCGCCACCCGATGGGCCGCCGCTCTATCTCGCTACCTGCTCCTTTCTGATCTGAGCCCGGGCGCTCGACGTCGGGCCTCCGGCGCGCCGGCTCTGCCGAGCGACGGCGGAGAGCCATGTCGGCCGTCGGAGTACGCACGTACGTCGCCGCTCCGACTGCGCGCGCGTCGCGACCTCGATCCACCGCTCTCACGCGGCGGACTCGATCCGGTCGCACGGGTGAGCGATGCCTGCCTCGTCGCCACGACCGAATCGGAGGAGAAGATGGGTTCTGGGAGAAGACGCAGCCTGATCGTCCTGTGGGCGCTGCTGGCGGCGGGGACCGCCGTGGTCGCCGCCATCGTGTCCCGCGGCATCAGCGCGCGAGAGGAACCTCTCGCCGTCGAGGCCTTTGTCGCGGGTCGGCTCCGGCAGCTCTCGATTCCCTGGTCGGCGCGCTCCGCATCGAACCCGGTCGCCCCGACCGCGAAGGTCCTGGCAACCGCGCGCGCGCACTTCGCAGATCACTGCGCTCTGTGCCACGCCAACGACGGCAGCGGAAGAACCACCATCGGGAAGAACCTCTATCCCAAGGCGCCGGACATGCGCGCCGCCCGCACACAGGCCCTGTCCGACGGAGAGATCTTCTACATCATCCGCAACGGTGTACGCTGGACCGGTATGCCCGCCTGGGCCGAGGACCCGAGCGACGAGGACGAGGAGAGCTGGGGGCTCGTTCATTTCATCCGCAGCCTTCCCCGTCTGACGGAGGAAGACCTGCGCGAGATGCGGCGTCTGAACCCGAAGACCCCGCACGAGATCCGCGAAGAGGAGGAGATCCGACGGTTCCTCGGGGGAGCGGCCGCTCCGGGCACCCCCGGTGCGTCCGGGGACGAACACTGACACGAAGCGCCTCGACGGACTCGAGGCGAACGGGAGAATGACCATGAGAACACGAATCATCGCACCGGCGCTCGGCTTGGCACTCGTCCTGGCGCTCTCGATCACGGAGGTTTCGGCGGCGCACGAGGGCCGCGAGCACTTGAAGGGAACGATCGAGTCGATCGACGAAGCGACGCTGGTGATCCAGACCGTCGCCGGAGAACCCGCCTCCCTTCGGATCACGGGCGAGACCCGCTACCAGACGCCCGGCGGATCGAGCGTGGACCGCGCGCGTCTGCAAGCGGGGATCCGCGTCGTCGTCGAGGTCGTCGAAGACGAGGATGGCATGCGAGCAGAGCTCGTCCTGCTCCCCGAGGACGCGGCGGGAGCCACCCCCCACCACGAGCCCGTCGAAGCTCCGAAGGCAGGGCACTGATGCGCGTCCAGACGCCCGGAAATCGTGATGGTACCGTTCTCGACGATCTTCGCAGCGTGGATCGTGGTGAGTTGCCTCACGCAGGAAGTCCGTCACTCATGCGCACCAGCGGGAGCTCGCACTCCCTCGAACCGAAGGAGCCCACGGGAATGAAGAGAGACCGACCCGGTTGCACCTGCACCGACAGTCAGAGCCATTTTCTCGAGCGCGCGTTCGCCCGACTCGACCTCCGGGACATCCACGAGAGCCTTCTCGTACAGTCCTTTCGGGAGGTCTCCGTGCAGATCCCGTTGATCGTCGAGCGAAACGGCACCCGGTCTCTGGAGACCTTCACCGGCTACCGCGTCCAACACAATCAGGCTCGCGGCCCGTTCAAGGGCGGGCTCCGTTTCCACCCCAGCGTGAGCCTCGACGAAATCCGCTCCCTGGCGCAGCTCATGACGTGGAAGTGCGCGCTGGTCGATGTTCCGTTCGGCGGGGCCAAGGGTGGCATCCGCGTCGACCCGGACGAGCTCTCCCGGTCGGAGCTCGAAACGATGACCAAGCGATTCACCCAGAAGATGGCCCCCGTCCTCGGCGTCCATCGCGACGTTCCCGCGCCCGACGTCAATACCAGCCCCCGCGTGATGGCCTGGATCTTCGAAGAGTACAGCAAGGTTCACGGGCACACCCCCGCGATCGTCACGGGAAAGCCGATCGAGCTGGGCGGCTCGCAAGGGCGTATCGAGGCGACCGGCTACGGCGTCGCGTGCGTGACCGCGCTGTTCTGCAAGCAGCTCGGCCGTCCGCTGGAAGGAGCCCGCGTCGTCCTCCAGGGCTTCGGAAACGTCGGGAAGCACGCCGCCATGCATCTCGCGGCGCAAGGGGCTCGCATCGTCGCTGTGGCCGACGTTCACGGCGGAAGATACGACGACCGCGGGCTCGACGTGGCCGCCCTGACCGAGCACGTCACCGAAGGCGGACGAGTCACCGAGTACGAGGGAGGTGAGCTCATCGACAACGAAGAGCTCCTCGCTCTTCCCTGTGACGTACTCGTCCCCGCCGCCCTCGAGGGCGCCATCGATTGCGATAACGTCGATCGCGTACGCGCCCGGATCATCGTCGAGGCTGCGAACATGCCGATCACCCACAACGCCGACGAATCCCTTCGTGAACGCGGGGTCGTCATCGTCCCCGACATCCTCGCCAACGCCGGCGGTGTGATCGTCTCCTATTTCGAATGGGCCCAGAACATCCAGGAGTTCGCATGGAGCCGCGACGTCGTCCTCACGAGACTACGCGAATGCCTGCAAGCGGCCTACGAGGCCGTCATCCAAGCCTCCGAGGAGGGAGCGGAGGATCTGCGAACGGCGGCATACGACATCGCGATCCGGCGAGTCGCGCGCGCCATCGAGCTGCGCGGCTTTTGAGGAAGGCGAGCCGGCCCATGTCACGGCCCATCCCGGACACTGCGATCGTCTCCGTCCTGAAAGTGCTGAATCCGGTTGGGAGCGTCCGAGTGCTTGACATGCTCCGCGGCGAGCGCCTCATACCGTCCGGCGATCGTCTCGTAGTCCTTCGCCAGCGCCTCGCAGTGGGCCGCTATCTCCTGGGACTCCGCGCCCCACTCCGCCTCGGCCGAGCGGTACTTGGACGCGAGCATCAGATGGTAGGCCGCGAGCGACCGGGCGTCCACGGCGCGCGCCTCGAAGCTCTTGGCCATCGAGTCGTGCTGCTCCACCGTGACCGGCCCCTTCCAGACGGACCGGACGAGCGACGACGCCGATCCCGCGCATCCGGCACCGAGCCCGCCGAACACCGCGACCATCCACCATCCGGTGCAGACGCGAATCGACCACCGGCCCGCCATCCTCGAAATCTCGACCATCTTCCCCATGAACGGCCGGGAGGGTGCCCGCGTTACGGCGCAGATCTCGAGAACCGCGGGAGACCGGGCGCGAAGGAGCCCGAAACGAGGGGCCGAACCCGGCCGCTTCGCCAGACCGGCCGAGCGGTCGCGGATTCGGCCGACGCCCCGTAGGAGACCGCTCTTGCGTGCCACGAAGCCCCGCCTCGTCCTCGATGCCGGCCGGGCCCTGTATGTGGGCCGAGCTCCCACCACGACGATGCATGCCCATCACGCGATCCAGGTGTGTATCGCTCTCCGCAGCACCCTGCATGTCCGCTCGCGCGCCGGTCCGTGGCGGCGTCTCGAGGCCGCCATCATCCCGTCGGACGAGCCACACCAGATCGACGGAGCCGAGTCGGAAGCCGCCCTTCTCTATCTCGACCCGGAGACCCCCGAGGCCAGATCGCTCCGGGACCGGTACCCACACGGGAAGATCACCAGCCTCCGGGGCAGAGATCTCGCCGCATTCCGTGCGGCCGCGTCGACCTCGCTGCGCCCGGATCCGACCGGCGAGATCGACGGAATCCGTCTCGACTCGATCCTCGACCACCTCACGACCCCATCGGACGCGGGGGCGGTCACCGACGCCCGCATTCTCGCCACTATCGAGACTCTACGCGCCGCGGGTCATCGGAGGCTCCCCCTCGCGACGCTCGCCCGCGGGGTCGGCCTCTCCGCTGGACGCCTGGGGCATCTCTTCCGGAGCGAGGTGGGGTTGCCGATTCGCCGTTACCGCCTTTGGCTCAGGCTCGCGGACGCCGTGGACGAGATCGCACGCGGCGCTCCGCTCACCGCCGCGGCACACGAGGCCGGGTTCTCCGACTCCGCCCACCTTGCCCGGACCTTCCGCCGGATGTTCGGGATCACCCCCTCCTCGTTGCTCTTCGTCCGCTTTCTTCGCGTCGCCCACACCCTCGGACCGGCCCGACACGAGTAGCGAG
>Ga0114931_10007567_pt1 | contig 13280 bp, 10 predicted proteins | sample 2SBtaG_FD_89579 | JGI IMG/M metagenome (GOLD analysis project Ga0114931, IMG submission 89579) | Deep subsurface microbial communities from Kolumbo volcano to uncover new lineages of life (NeLLi) - 2SBTROV14_V59a metaG | ecosystem: Environmental > Aquatic > Marine > Volcanic | place: Kolumbo... | reverse complement strand
TTGTTCTTAGTTTTTGCTTTGAAAACAAGAGTTATGTTGATATAATGACTGTTTTCAAAGTGAAAAATAAGGACAAAAGAAGTAGCCAAGAAGCTTGATTTATTTTTTCACCGTTCCTAAGAAAGTCCTTAATTGATTATTAACTAATAAAGGTTATTAGGAAAAAAATTGTACGCACGCACGCGAAATCATACGAATTGATTCCTAATAATCTTTAATAACAAAAACAGGGGGAACGAATGAATAAATCTATCACTTGTAAATCATTGATTTTCAATCATTTATTTTATTAAAAATTTATTACATTTTATAATTTTAATTATATAAAAAATTGAAAATCAAAGACTTAATTAAATTAGAAAAATTTTCTTCCGTTCACCCTGATAACAAAAATTATAATAATGAATAAATTATTTTTTCTTGTTCCACTTTTATATTCAAACATTGCTTACCCTCAAGTAAAAGTAGGGGAAGAAGCCCCTCAAATTGAATTTTCCTATTGCCTTGACAACAACGATTTAAAAAATATATCATATGAAAAGGAACTAACAATAATTGATTTTTGGGCAACTTGGTGTGCACCATGTATCGCTTCTTTTCCTCATTATAATGAACTTTCTGAGAAATTTAAAGACAGAGCAAATTTTGTTTCAATAACCGTAGAACCAAAAATGAAAGTTGAACGATTTTTAAAAAGAGGAAAGGATATAAAAGCATTAAAACTTATAGACAAAGACTCTATTACTTTTGAGAACTTTGGGATTAGCCAAATTCCTAAAACTTTTGTTATCGGAGAAAATGGAAAGATTCTTTGGTCAGGGAATAGCAAACAACTCACAAAAGAAGTTTTGGAGGTGTTTTTTGATGGGAAGAATGGAAAAGAGATAAAAAATAAAAAGAAAAAGCCAGAGAAAAAGAAATTTTATGAAAGAGCTTTATTCTCTTTTGTAGTCTCGGAAGCTGATACTATCACCGGTAAGAATTACCCTACTGGGGGATGGAGTTATAAACCTGATTATACGTTAAAATATAGAAATAATGATAGTTTAATAAATGCCATAGGTTGGTTTTTGAAAATCAACCCTCAAACTCGGATGGATATTTTAAACCCGGAAAAAGCACAGGTAAAGATTGATCTTTTTTATAAATGTGGAAAAGAAGCTTTTACCGAATACACCAATCTATTATTGCCTGACAATAAAGAAGGTAATCATTTTCTCACATTAATGGGAAGTGTATTCGGTTTTGAATCAAAAATTGAAAAAAGAAAAACAACTGTATATGAAATTCAAATCAAAGACCAAAAAAAATTATTTGAAGCTAAATCTATCCATGAATTCAGGTCAGGGTATGATGACAATAACCCATCTGGCATAGAAATAATTAATATGCCTATTTCAGTCCTATCTGAGATTTTAGAAAAGCATTTAAAAGTTCCGATAGTACCAAGTGACAAACTGTTGGATGATATTTTTTATGACTTTTCAATTAATTGCAAGGACTATGAATCTGCTTCTGAAAGTCTTGAAAAATATGGGTTGGAGCTAATGATAACTTCAAAGGAGATTGATTTTTTAGTATTACATTTTAATAGGAATTAATGAAAGTTTGAGCCTCAAAGTTGTCTTTTTTTTCCATGAATTAAATGTCCAATATCTAAGTATGGTTTAATGTAAGCGCTACATTATAGAGGAGTCTTTCCAGAAAATCCTCATGGCACTTGTATGTACACGCATTGCCATAAATTAGAGTATGGATGCGGCAGCCGAAAAGCAAATAGAGTAGGCATTTCATTTTTAAAATTTTTTACAATGAAACGTAAATTGTTATCTGATTTAAACTTGACAGTACTTGACCGAAAAAAATCACAATTTATCAAAGGTGGCAACATTCAATGCTGTATTGGTACTAATTGTGTTGATTGTGGGGAAGGCGCAACTTGCACTTTTACCGAACATAACGGCACTTGGACTCCAGGTTGTGGTGGATCAGGTTCATCTACACAATAACCTACTGTCAATTTCTGCGCCGCTATTTTAATAGCGGCGCAATTTAACTAAATGGTTTTATGAAGAATAGTTTAATTAATATAACAAAACGATTTTTAGGAGAAATAGGGGGAGCAAAAGTTACAGAAACGACTATTGAACGAGCTCTTAATAACCATCCTAATTTTTCCAGTGCATTGAGCATCAGTGATGCCCTTAAAGAATGGGGGATTGAAAATTATATCATAACCCATGATAAGAATAAGAAGGTTGATTTTAGTAAATATCCTTTGCCGTTTATTGCCCAAATAAATTCAAACAACGATGAGTTTGTGGTAGTCAAAGATGTTTCCACATCCGAAAGAAGGATTACTTTTTACAGCGATTTTGAAGGAGAAAAAGACGTTAAACAGAATGAATTTATTAGTGTATGGAAAAACATAGCATTATTAGCTTTTCCAAACGGAACTATAGAAGAATATGCTTATGAAAGTAAGAGGAATAATGAAATACTATTTTCAAAAAAGCCTTTGTTTTTAACCTTATGCCTGGTTTCTTTTTTTGTTGGCGTGACTTATTTGTTATGGTCCAGTATTTTCATCCTTTTTATTTTTCTTTTAAAAATGATTGGGCTAATTATTTCTATCATTCTGTTAAGGTTTGAGTTTCTAAAAAAAGGGGGAAGAATGATTGATGCTGTTTGTTCTTTTGGTAAAAAAAGCTCAAATGGATGTAAAAATATATTGAAGTTTAATAGTGCAAAGCTATTTGGTAAAATTAGTTGGTCAGAACTTGGGTTGCTTTATTTTTCCGGCAGTAGTTTAGCTATATTTTTTAATACCAATAATATCGAGGCTTCAATTCCTTTTTTATTTTGTTTGAATTTAGTCACCCTTTTTTTTATCCCTTATTCGCTTTATTATCAAAAATTTATTGCCAGAGAATGGTGCTATTTCTGTTTAGGAACGCTTTTAATATTTTTTTGTGAGTTTTTAATTTATAACTGGATATTCAACAGTACTGAATCTTCTATACCTGATTTTAAGGTATTTGTATCTTTCTTTTTGGGGTTGATTATTCCAACTATTACCTATTTGCTGTTAGCTCCATTAGTAAAAAAAGGAGGGAAGCACGCAAACCTGCTTTCAAGTTTAAACTACTTAAAGTTTAGGGATGGTATTTTTGATTATTTGCTCCGAAGTTCAACTAAAATTAAGCATATAAAAAACGTTAATCCCATCGTCTTAAAAGAAACGAAAGAACAAGAAAAAAACGAGATTATAATAGCTACTAATCCTTCTTGCTTGCCCTGCAAAGATGAATACCTAATTTTAGAGACTTTAATGAATGGATTTTATCCTACTTTGTCAGTACGGCTCATTCTTGCTGCTGATAACGAAAAAACAACTACAAGTTACATTGTTGGACTTAGGCTATTTGGCATTTATCAAGAATTTGGAAGTGAGCGGTTTAAGGTGGCTATTTCAGATTGGTACAGAATAATGGATTTTCAGAAATGGATAAAAAAACATCCTTTTACGAAAGAATTATCTTCCTTTGAAGATGGATTTAGACTACATTTAAACCTGGCACATTCAAATATAAACAGGACTCCAACAACGTATTTTAATGGTTTTGCCCTGCCTGCTCCATATAAACTATCAGACATAAAATATTTGATTGAGTAAATATCCATCTTCTGAGAAGGTGGCTTTGAATTGCCCCCATAGGGGGCTAACAAATCTTACTTGTTCTAAACAGCTTTACTGACAGAAACTTTGGCTAAAATTTTTTTCAGGCAAAGCCAAAAGAACATGACCACCACCAAAGGAGGTGGATTTTTAAGATCAATTAAATTTCTGTATGAAGGGGTTCCCATTTTTTAGACAAAGAGATGTTATGGATTGTGGACCAACCTGTTTGAAGATGATTGCAGAGTGGTATGGAAAATCCTTCCCATTACCTTTTCTTCGAGAAAAGTCTTATATCACAAGAGAAGGGGTATCAATTCTTGGCATAAGTGAAGCGGCAGATTATATCGGTTTCAGAACAATAATAGCGAAACTTCCATATGAAAAAAATCCTAATAAAAGCGATGGGTTATTAGACATCCCCTTACCTTGTATTGCCTATTGGTATCAAAGACATTTCATTGTTGTTTATAAAGCCAATGTTAAAAGTGTTTGGATTGCAGATCCTGCACAAGGAAGGATAAAATTATCAAGAAAAGACTTTGAAAAAGGTTGGATAAAGGAGAACAGGCAGGGTATTGTTTTAGCATTAGAGACATCTCCAAAATTATATCAAGATAATGATATTAATTTTGAGCAAAAGTCAAACCTTTTCTTTTTATTTAAGTATTTACGTCCTTTCCGAAAGCTAATTTCTCATCTTTTATTAGCCATTGTTCTGTTGGCTATATTTCAGGTAATTTTCCCATTTCTTACACAAGCTATCGTGGATGTAGGGATTCAAAATAAAGATATTGGATTTATTTATCTAATATTGATTGCTCAATTAGTGCTATTTATTAGCCAAACGGCTGTAAAATTTGTCCAATCATGGATTTTGTTACAAATAGGCACTCGCGTTAATGTTAGCCTGATTACAGACTTTCTAACAAATCTTATGAAACTTCCGATAGGTTATTTTGATTCAAAAATGACTGGGGATTTAATGCAAAGAATCGGGGATAATAAAAGGATAGAAAATTTCTTAATGCAATCAAGTTTATCAAGTTTGTTTTCAGTAATAACATTGTTAATATTTTCTGCAATACTTCTGCTTTACAGTCCGACAATTTTTTTCGTTTTTTTTATTTCGTCAGCATTATATTTATCATGGATTGTCTTATTCTTAAAAAGACGTAAAGAGATTGATTACTTAGCCTTCCAGCAAGCTTCAGGGAATCAACAAAGCCTTTTTGAGATAATTAATGGAATGCAGGAAATAAAGTTACAAGGGAGCGAAAAGAAAAGGCGGTGGGGGTGGCTGAATATACAGGCTATGTTTTTTAAAATAAAAATTAAATCCTTGTTACTAAATCAGTATCAAGAATCAGGTGCAAACTTTATTAATCAGGTAAAAGATATAATAATAATTTTTATAGCTGCAAAAAGTGTTGTTGAAGGGTCAATGACATTGGGAATGATGATAGCTGTTCAATACATCATTGGACAACTCAATGCTCCTTTACTACAATTAGTATCCTTTATTCAAAATGCCCAAGATGCAAAGATTAGTTTAGAGAGGCTACAGGAAATTCAACAATCTGAAGTAGAAGACTTAAATACTCAGTTTGTTGACGAAGAAGAACTTCTAAAAAGCAGTGAAATTATTATAAAAGATTTGAGTTTTAAATACACTCCATTAGAAGGCGATGTTTTAAAGAATGTTAATTTAAATATTCCAAATGGAAAGACCACAGCTATTGTTGGCACAAGTGGAAGCGGTAAAACAACCTTACTAAAACTTATATTAGGGTTTTATAAACCTACACAAGGAAAAATATTTGTAGGAGAAGAAAATATGAATCAAATTAATAAAAAGCAGTGGAGGAAGATTTGTGGTACCGTAATGCAAGATGGTTATATTTTTTCTGATACAATAGAAAATAATATTGCTGAAAGTGATAATGCTATCAATAGGAAAAAACTTGACCATTCAGCACATACGGCTAATATCAAGGAATTTATTGAAAATTTACCGTTGAAGTATAAGACTAAAATTGGTTTGACGGGAAATGGAATTAGTCAAGGACAAAAACAAAGACTCCTCATAGCGAGAGCAGTATATAAAAATCCTTCATTTATATTTTTTGATGAGGCTACCAATGCTTTGGATGCAAATAATGAAAGAATAATTATGGAAAATTTGGAATCTTTCTTAATTTCTAAAACGGTTATAGTTGTTGCCCATCGATTAAGTACTGTTAAAAATGCAGACCAAATCATTGTTTTAGAAAAAGGAAGGATGATAGAATTAGGAACCCACGATGAATTAGTGAGCAAGAAAGGAGCTTATTTCACATTAGTGAAAAACCAGCTTGAACTGGCAGGCGGCTGACGCTAAAAGAATGCAAACAATATGATTTCAACTATAAATGAACGAAAACCTGTTTTTTCAGATAATGAAAAATATGTGGGAAGCTATGAAAAAGACGTGGACGAATTTTACCAGATAGAAAACGTTTTTGGTAAACCCTCAACCTCTATTTTTAGTAAGAGCATTCCCCTAATCTTTATTTTTGTTGCTATCTGCCTATTAGGTTCTATGTATATTAAATATCCAGACATAATAGAAGCCCCTGTTTTACTGACGTTTGAAAATCCCCCTGTCAAAATATATCCCCAAGTTAATGGATACATTCACAAGCTCATTGTAGAGGATAAAAATCCGGTCAAAAAGGGAGATTTGTTAGCTATTTTAGAAGCTGATATAAAATGGGATAAAGTAAATTTATTAGAAAGTATTATTGACTCTTTCAAATTCAATGTGTTGGTTGCAAAATATAACTTGCCAGAAATATCAGGTATTGGAGGTTTCAGTAAGGAATATAATTACCTAAGGAAAAATGTCAATAAGTACCAAAAATATTTGGAAAATGATTTCAAGTCACTAAAAGTAGCACATTTGGCGAATGAAATAAACATTACAAGAAAATTAAATATATCTAATGTAAGGAAAAAGGAGCTTTTTTATGAAGAGCTTTCTATTTCTAAAGCTAACTACTTTAGAAATGTGAAGCTAAACAATCAAGGCGTAGTCAGCGACGTAACTTTAGAGCAAGTCAAAACGGACTACCTGAAAAATAAAAGGTTTTCTCAGGATATTACAACAAATATATTGCAGAATGAAATAAGACTAGAGCAACTAAAAAGTCAAATTAGTGATTTAGTTGAAAGTGATGATAAAGAAAAGACAGAGTTAATTTCAGAGATAAAAAATAGCATTGCTAACCTAAAAGAAGCCTTGAATAGTTGGAAGAATAAGTATTGTATTTATGCTACTACTGCCGGTCTAGTCTCATATGGAGAAAAAATTTGGACGGAGAACCAATATGCCTCTAAAGAAACAAGCCTCCTTTCTATTGTTCCCCCAAAAGGAACTGAAAAAATGAGAGGAAGGGCAATTTTAAAAACAGATAATGCGGGTAAAGTAAAGGAGGGAGATAAGGGGCTTATTCATTTTGAAAGCTACCCATCAAAAGAATATGGCGTTTTAGAATGTAAAATACATAGCAAGGCTCTTGTTCCAAATGACGAAGGTTACGTTATTAGCTTAGAACTGCTTAACCAGGAATTAGTTACATCCTACAACCTGACAATTCCAAGTGAACAAAACTTAAAAGGGATAGTACATATTAATACAAGAGATAAGACGATTTTTAGCAGAATATTTAACCAAGTTTTTAGTGTGATAAGAAACAAATAATTTTATGTATAAAGTCTTCATGATTAATATAGTTTTATTAGGCTATGCTTTGAATTCATTTTGCCAAAACTTAGTGCCTAACAATAGTTTTGAAAAATGTAACAAAGTAGTTGATAATTGGATTTCAACACATACATCATTTGAAAGAGCAATAAATGATTGGAATGTACCAAATGAAGGATCTCCGGATATTTTATTCGAGGAAAAACTTGGTAGGATGAAATTTAAGAGACCTAAAGTAGATTTAACTCCTTATCACCCCAGAACAGGAAAGGTAGTGTTAGGATTAAAGCTTTATGGGTGTGAAAACGGTCAGCATTGCAAAGAATACATTCAAGTAAAACTACGAGAACCTTTGCATAAAGGAAAAAAATATTATTTGGAATTTTGGGTCAAACCCATAAATACATCTATTAAAATTAATAATATTGGGGCTGTTCTATTAGTTAAAAAAAATAGCGAACGTGCCAAATCCGGAATTTATGATGTAACTCCTGTTGTAAATTATAATAAAATAATTGACCCAAATTCCAGTGATACATGGGTGAGAATATCAGATACTATTTGTGCAAATAGAAGTTATGAATATTTATCAATAGGCAATTTTTACCCGGACAGTGAGACTCTGTCAATCCACGAATCTAATGGTTTAGATTATGCTTTTTATTTGTTAGACGATGTTTTATTAAAAAAGGTGAGAGGAGAATGCGACTTTGTTGCTCCAATAGAAGATGTTATAGATGTTAGTAATATAAGATTTGAGTTTAATAGCGCTGTTTTATCAATTAATTCTTTTTCTGAATTAGATAACTTAGTATCCTTTTTGAAAGCCAAAGAATCTATAAGAATAGAAGTGCGAGGCTATACTGACAATTCTGGAAGTTTGAAATTTAACGAAAACCTTTCCATAGCAAGAGCTAACTCGGTAGTACAATATTTAATTTCTAAAGGAATAACTTCAGACAGGTTAGAAACAAAGGGGTTAGGGGAATTAGCTCCCATTGCAGATAATAACACAGAGGCTGGTCGAACTTTGAACAGACGTGTTGAAATTGAAGTAACCCCCAAATTTTGAAGCCTCCAACGACCGGGAATATCATCTGGCTATTTTTGATTTGACAGGAAGGGCGGTTAAAAAAATCCCTCAATGGTCGAATGAGGATATCGATGTTTCAGATTTGCCTAACGGCATGTACAGCCTGACGCTTTGGAAGGCTGGCAAACGAATATTTAGTGACAAATTGATAGTCAATCAATAACGTCGATAGTTGAAGTTTCTGAACTTCAACCCTGATGTTGGAAGTCTTCCCGTCCAAATAAAAAAGGCAGTCGTTAGTTGATACCGAAGCTTCGGTACTGAACTTCAACTCAATATCAAGCACGTCTCCCGACCTGCTTAAGGCAGTCATATCATGGCATCAAAAGAAGAAAAAAGTTGCAACAGCTATTTTAAAAAAAGAAAAAAAATGAAAACGATAAAATATCCAACATCTGAAAAATACAGGCGCAAAGATGCCCTTTCCCTGCGGGTGGAAGTGCTTTTCGGGATGCCGGGGAAAGACTGCCGGTATCACGGGATTTGCCGAATTGAACCCGAAAAAGAGGATTCTTCCGAAGGCTCAACTTCCGCATCGTATCAAAAGGCAAAAGCGGTGGTCAGCCTAAGGCCGGAAGGCAATCTTTTTTTTCGTTTCGCAAAAAACAGCATGCTCTCTTCTGTTTTTGACCGCTATTTCGGAAGCGGGTATTTCGTTCTGCTACAGGATTATGCGATGCCGGAGTTCGTTGGTAAAGCGCTCGGGGCGGCTGTGCCCGTCCTCCGGCAGGGTATCTATCCGGCGCTGAAAAAAGGAAGGTTTTTGGAGGTGGTTTTCCCGGCTGAAGGCGCTTTACCGGATTTTTTGGAAAATATAAAACTATGAAAATTGCTCTGTTCACAAAGCTATGAAACACTGAAAAACTATTTACTCGCTGTGCAGCGTATTTAGGGGTGGTTGCCGAAAAACCCATATATAATAGAGTAGGCATTAAAGCTATAAAAACTAAAAATCATGAAAAATTTTATGCTGATTTTAATGCTTGCCCTTTTTGTTGCTACAAGCTGCAATAAAGAAGAACAAAAGTTGGAGTTGGACAATGCATCTTTGAGTTTGACTTTGCCAATGCCATTTAAAACAACTGCTTTAACTGACATCACCATAAAAGACAAAGTAAAATCTCTTCATGCAGAACACTCCAATTTTATGGGCGGGAGGTCAAACATTTCCTTCGATTTTGAAAACTTATCAATTACGGATTATGAAGGCACGGATGTCAAGGTTATCACTGCTAAAGGAATAAAAAATGATCAAAATAATGCAAGAAATTATTCGTATGTAACTTTTTATAGAAATGGTCAGGTTCTCAAAGAAAGCCTTGTTATTAAAATCGAAGAGCAAGAACAAGGTGAATATATTTCAACTTATTTTGACATCAAAGGAAATATATTGGGTGCATTAGAAGTAAATAATGGATCTATTGTGAGGGGATATCACCCTGTAAGCAATTCCAATTTAACTCGAGGGTGGTGGAGTGATTGGGCAGGTTGCGTTTCTGATGTGTTTAACCATTTCACTGATGGCTCATTTGACGGTTCTGCAAGTGGCTTGCTTTGTGTAGCATTTAGTGCTGAGTGTGCCACTGTAGTCGCATTTGGATGCATTCCTGTAAATTGAAAATAAACGTCAGGATGTGACAAGGAATTTCCAAAGCAATCCTTAAACACCTCCAACTATTAAATAACGGAATCATGGGTTTGAATTTAAAAAAAAGTAAATTTGAACCCGTGATTCACCAAATTTTAATATCATGACAAGAACAAAATTTATTTTACTACTGACCATTCCTCCATTAATTGTTGGAAATCTTTTCAGAGAAATTTTTCCGGTAAAAATCCTCCCGTTCATCATTATTTTTTACATCCCATTGGTGACTATCCTCCGAATGAGATATGTCGGGATGACTTGGAAAGAGGCGCTTAAATCCTTTATTCCTTTTTACGGCTTTAAATACAGGTTTAAGTTGTTCCAGAAAAAAAGTCGTCCGGGAATTAGGAACTAGGTGTGACGGAAGTGAGCAAGTTTAGACAGTAGTTTTTGTGAAACACGGCTCAACTTCTTTGACGGTGAAATTAATCATGCCGATAATTCACACTCGAACCATTTAAAACCAAATAACATGAAACATGGAATTCTCACCGCCCTGGCGGTACTTGCTTTTTCCTGCTGTCAGGCACAGGATACGATTTCAATCAAAACCACTCGTTTGAGTGACATGAGCATTTTCAATTTTTTTTCTTCCTCTCGTCCCCGGGCTTATCAATTCAAGTTTGGTGAAGGGGATTGGCAGCCTGCGGGTCCTTTGGCAAAAAAATTAAAACCCTATTTGATTACGCAGCCCGATGCCTTGAAGGATTGGAAGAAATTCAAAGCAAAAGCTATCACAAGTGGAATAGGTAAAACGGCATACGGTGTAGGGGCGATTTTGCTGGCCTTCCGCGCTTTTGAACGAATTGGCGACGATACCGGTGACGATGCGACCCTCTTCACCGGGGTAGGTTTGTTTATCGGTGGGGGTCTGATATCATTTCTATTCAAAAAGAGCGCCCGGAAGAGTTTTTATAAATCCGTTCAAAAGTACAACGCCCATGTTCGTTGAAGAACGGAAGCAGGGGGATAATCAGTATTGTCCCGGGATTTTCATTCCTAAAAGAAAAAAGTTCCAGGAACAAGGACGAGTCAGAATGAGTAGATAATTTGTTTCCCGTTCCCTTAAAGGTAAAACTTCGCCACTGCTCTTGCCACATTTTGCCCGTCCATCGCTGCGGAAATAATGCCTCCGGCGTATCCGGCGCCTTCTCCACAGGGAAACAGCCCTTCCACATCTTCGTGCATGAAAGTCTCCTTATGGCGGGGAATTCGAATCGGAGCGCTTGTGCGGCTTTCCGTACCGATTACGTTTGCATCTTCTGTAAAATAGCCTTTCATTTTTTTACCGAATTCGAGCATCCCGTCTCGCAGTTTTTGATAAATAAAAGAAGGCAATAAAGTGTGAACCGGCGCTGAAATCAAACCCGGAATATAGGAACTGCCTAGCAGTTTGGCAGAGCATTTCCCAACCACAAAATCGGTCATTCGCTGCGCAGGTGCCTGTTGACTGCCATCGCCAAATTGGAACATGGCTTGCTCCACCGATTTTTGAAATTCCAAACCTGCGAAAACACCAAATTTTTTGAAGGGCGCAAAATCTTCCAACTCCACCGCCACCACCGTGCCGGAATTTGCAAAAGGAGAGTCCCGTTTAGACATTGACATTCCGTTCACCACAATCTCGCCAGGGGCCGTTGCAGCAGGCACAACCAAACCACCCGGACACATGCAAAACGAAAAAACACCGCGCTGCCCAACCTGGCAGGCCAGGCGATAACTCGAAGCAGGCAACTGCTTTTCTCTCGGCGATTGATTGTACTGAATTTTGTCAATGCGTTCCTGGCGATGTTCAACCCGCACGCCTAGTGCGAAAGGTTTTGCTTCCAGTTTGATTCCATTTTCGAAAAGCAGCCGATAAATATCCCTCGCCGAATGCCCGGTTGCCAAAATGACGGCTTGCGCCAAATGTTCGGTGGTTTCATTTACGACGATACCTTTCATTTTGCCATCCCGAAGGATAAACCCGGTCACGGGGGAATCGAAATGGAGGAGGCCGCCCTTTGATAAGATGGTTTCCCGAATGTTGGCAACGACTTTAGGAAGTTTGTTCGACCCGATGTGTGGGTGGGCATCAATCAGGATATCGGGATTTGCACCATGCTCAACCAATAGTTTCAAGGCTTTAAAAACGGAGCCTCGTTTATGCGACCGGGTGTATAATTTCCCGTCGGAATACGCGCCTGCGCCTCCTTCCCCGAAGCAATAATTGGAATGCGGGTTTACGATTCCGAACTGTTGCAAGCCCCGGAGGTCGCGTCGGCGGGTTCGGATATCTTTGCCGCGGTCAAAAATGACCGGTTTCAGCCCCAATTCGATTAATTCCAAAGCCGCAAAATAACCCGCGGGCCCTGCACCGACGATGATGACCTCTTTGCCGTTGGGAACCTCGGGAAGCTTGTTCAGCAAAGCCGGTTCCGGTTCAAATGACTCTCCAATAAATACCTCCACCCGCAGGCGAATAAAAGGTCTCGTCCCTCGCGCATCGATGGAACGGCGAAGGATTCGAAGGGAATCAATTTTCCGGCTGCCCAACTTGCATTTGGCAGCCGCCCGTTGACGAATAATTTCTAACTCAGCAGCTTCTTTGGGAAGCAGTTTAATCTCAATTGTTTTGCGCATTGCAAGGCAAAGATAGGAAGAAAGGGTGGGGGGTGGGCGGCTGTTTTTTTTGCAGAAATTTTTCGGACTTGGGTTTCCCTCCGAAGGAGGCTTGCGCCCAAGAAAAAGAACTATGCTGCATCAGGTTTAGAATTTGATTTTTGATAAATAATCCAATGGGGTTCAACCCATTGCCAACGACCAAAATAGAATGACAATGGGTTGAAACCTATTGAAAGAAAAGTGAAAATTTCACCCTGACAAATTACAAGTCAGTAGGAAAACGGAGAAAATTATCTGGAATTTATTTTGGCAAGTAAAAAGTAAAAATTCGTTGAGAGAAAAGGCGCGGAATGTTCAATCCTCATTCAAAAATAACCTTCACATCCAACTCAAAATCCGGTAAGACGGAGGAAGTGATTTTGCCCTCCTCCTCTGCAAAGGCAAACCATTGAGAGTCGTCGCCTTCCATTTTATAAACCTCGATGGTTTTATAAACGGGGTCCACAATCCA
>Ga0114931_10007565_pt1 | contig 13281 bp, 14 predicted proteins | sample 2SBtaG_FD_89579 | JGI IMG/M metagenome (GOLD analysis project Ga0114931, IMG submission 89579) | Deep subsurface microbial communities from Kolumbo volcano to uncover new lineages of life (NeLLi) - 2SBTROV14_V59a metaG | ecosystem: Environmental > Aquatic > Marine > Volcanic | place: Kolumbo... | reverse complement strand
AGGACATCTGTGCGCGGAAGGCCGCGTGCGCGAGGCGCACGGGGTGGAGGAGAGGCAAGATCTCGGCCAACCATAGTGCCGAGGCCGGCAGCCGATCTTCGAGTGGAAAGAACACTCCGGAAAACAGAAACAAAGGCGTCAAAAACAGCGTGAAGTAGAAGCTGAACACGTCGATGGTGTACACGCGTAAGGAGAAAGCCAGTCCGATCGCGGCGAACAACAGCCCGGTCAGCGGAATCAACGGGATCACCCATAGAGCCGAGACTCCCGGCGCCAGACCGAAGCCGGTAACGACCAAGAAAAACGCGCCCCCGTAGACCGAGGCGCGAGTGATCGCCCACAGGGTTTCACCGGCCAGCACATCGTCGGGATCGATCGGGGCGGTGAGCATGGCGTCGAAGGTTTTTTCGAACGTGAGGCGTACGTAAACATTATAGGTTACCTCGAAGCTCGCCCCCTCCATGGCTGCGACCATGATGAGTCCGGGGGCGAGGAACCGAACGTACGATGTCCCCCCCATCTCGGTGATGTAGCTTCCCACCCCGATTCCCATGGCGGCTAGGTAGAGAACCGGCTCGAAAAAGTTGGGCAGCAGACTGAACTTCCACGTTTTGCGATACATCGTCGCATTGCGGCGCCATACCGCCACGGCGTGGGGGATCGAAACGCTCACGCGTCGCTCTCCAAACGCGTACCGGTCAGAGCGAGAAAGACGTCTTCGAGGTTGGTCGGACGCACCACCAGCGCGCGTCGATCTTCCGGGTCGACCGTGCGAATCCGCTCGACCAGCGGTGCTGCATCGTCGAGGTAGACGACCGTGCGGGGACCGATCCGTAGGGTTTGTGCGTGCACGTGTTCGGGGGAAAGAAAACCTACTTCGGTTCCCGGCTCGCACTCGAATTCGACCGCCTCGCGTGCCAGCCTCTCACGAATGAGCTGCTTGGGACTGCCGGTGGCGATGATTCGTCCTTGGCTGAAGATTGCCAGGCGGTCACACAAACGTTCGGCCTCGTCCATGTAATGGGTCGTGAGCAAAACCGTCGTACCGCCGCGGCGGAGTTCGCGCACAAGCTCCCACAGCGCGATACGGACGGCGGGATCCAATCCGGTAGTTGGTTCATCCAATATCAGAAGTTCCGGCCTGCTCATCAAGGAAAGCCCGACAGCCAGACGGCGCTTGAAACCGCCCGAGAGGTCCTTGACCGCGACGCCGGTGTGAGAGGCCAATTCCAGGCGCTCCATGAGTTCGCCGGCGCGCGCCGAAAGCTCGGGTTCGCGCATGAGGTAGTAGCGGCCGAAGACGCGTAGGTTTTCGAAGGCGTCGAGCGCTTCGATCAGGACGCTTTCCTGCAACGTGACGCCGGTGCGCGTGCGAATTTGTCGGCCTTGGCTGCCGGCATCGAGGCCGAAAACGCGGACCAAGCCGGAATCGGGCCGGGTGACACCGTAGATCATTCGTAGGGTGGTGGTTTTACCGGCACCGTTGGGACCGAGAAGTCCCGAGCAACTGCCGCGGCTGACGTTGAGATCGACATCCGCGACGGCGGTTCGCGCTCCGAATCGTTTGCAGACCTGTCTTGCTTCGATGACGGCCATCGCGGTCGGTCAACCTAGCCCATGTGCGTTGCCTTCGATACCCGCGCGTCTATCCTACAGGGCGAAGGGTGGCCGAACCATATGCCTGTCTACGAACTCAGTGACGAAGTCGTTTTTCCGCCGGTCGATCAGGCCGAAGAAGGATTGCTTGCGGTCGGCGGAGATTTACGGCCGGAAAGGTTGCTTCGGGCCTATGTGGAAGGGATCTTTCCCTGGCCGCACGAGGGCTTTCCGCTTTTGTGGTTTTCGCCCGATCCGCGCTTCGTATTGCGTGCAGAGGAGCTGCACGTGGGTCGTTCTTTGAGAAAAGTCCTTCGCTCCGAGCGTTTCACCGTCCGTATGGATACCGCCTTCGACAGGGTGATCCGGGCGTGTGCGCGTGCGCGGGACACCAGGGGCTCGGGAACCTGGATCACCGCGGACATGATCGAAGCCTACATGGAATTACATCGATTGGGGTTTGCTCACTCGGTGGAGGCTTGGCGGAACGGCAGTCTCGCCGGCGGTCTCTACGGTGTCTGTGTCGGCGGCTGCTTTACCGGCGAGTCGATGTTCGCCCTGCAAAGTGACGCGTCGAAAGTGGCTTTCGTATGGTTGGTAGGTCAATGCCGGCGTTGGCGGATCGACCTCATCGACTGCCAGACCGAAAGCGAGCACATGCGCCGTTTTGGCGCGCAACCCATGCCGCGCTCCGAGTTCGTTCGCGCGCTCGAGCACTCGAACCGATTGACCACCCACCGAGGCGCGTGGCGTTTCGACCGGGATCTGGACGTTTGCGAGTGAAACGGAGGTTTCGCTCAGGTCGACGGAGCCGGCGAAGTCCGGTGACCGGCGTCGACCCAGCCTCGAATGCCTTGAGGGGCGACGGCGACATCGGTGTACCCGGCCTCGACGGCCTTTTCGGCTGCGCGTGGCGCCGCCGAGCAACGAGTGTTCGCGCAGTAGAACACGAGTTTGCCGTCCTTGTCGGCGGGCAGTTCGGAGGCGACGTCGTAGTCGTGATAATCGGAAAGCAAAATCGCCCCGGGGATCACGCCGTATTCGGCTCGCGTGCTCGAACCGTTGGCGTCCACCAGCGTTGCCGATCGATCTTGGACGATACGCGCGAGTTGGTCCAAAGTGAGGGTTGGGAGGTTGCCGTGGTCTCCGGTACAGCCGCTACTCATGCTGACGAGGAGGGCAGCAGCCAAAACCGACGAAGCGATTCGAGTTATACGCATGAAAATGCCTCCGCAAATCGAGAGATCGGGCCTACGAGACCGAGGCAACTCATAACAGATCGGGGGGTATCCTGCGAGCGTGTTTTTCGCCTGGGCGGTACCGGAAGCCATGCGTGATCCCGGTCTTCGTGTCGAACGAGCCGATTGGCGCGGGCAAGGGGCCCGGCTGGCCGCATTGCGTTATCGCGTTTTCGTTGAAGAACAGGGCGTTCCCTCCGAGCTCGAAGATGACGGTATCGATGCCCTTTGCCGTCACGTCCTGGTTCGCGAAGGGGATGGCCGACTGATCGGAACCGGACGGATCGATCGTTTCGGTCGCATAGGACGTATGGCGGTTTGCGCGGACCGGCGTCGTCGGGGGGCCGGTTCGTTGCTCCTTCGCGAGCTGCTGCTTATCGCCGAGGAAAACAAACGACGCTGTGTCGTCGTGCACGCGCAGTCGACGGCAGCGCGATTTTACGAGCTACGGGGGTTTCGCTACCGCGGCGGATCTTTCATCGAGGCGGGGCTATGGCACCGAGAGATGATCCTTGCTTTGGACGGTTGCTTCGATTCGAAGCTTGCGGAGACACAATATCGCGCGACTCTACGTGAACACATTCGGCAAAACCTGAGTGCGTTTGAGCGCCGCGGCGGTTCGGTCGCCGATAAACGGATTGCCGCGGTAGCGGTCGTGGTTACGTCCAATGAGGCCGATCAAGCTTGCTTCGTGCTTACCAAACGAGCGGAATCGTTGCGCAGGCACGGCGGCCAGTGGGCGTTACCGGGCGGAGGCGCCAACGAGGGAGAAACTGCCTAACAAACAGCGCTCAGGGAGCTGCGCGAAGAGGTCGGGCTCGACCTCGACGAGTCGGCCGTGCTCGGCATCCTCGACGACTACAGTACGCGTTCGGGTTTCGTGATTACGCCGGTGGTCGTGTGGGCACCTGCGAGCGTGGGGTGGCGAGCCGATCCGGCGGAAGTGGCCGCGGTTTATCTGGTTCCCATAACCCACTTAGACCACCCGACGGTTCCCCAGATCCGTAGCATCCCCGAGAGCGACCGGCCGGTGATCGCTCTACCTCTGCTCGGAGGTCGGGTTCATGCGCCGACCGCCGCGTTGCTGTACCAATTTCTCGAGGTCGGAATGCGCGGCCGACAGACACGGGTGGTGGATTTCGAGCAGCCCGTGTTCGCCTGGCGCTGAGCCCGGGCGACAGGGAACCGCCGACAGGGCCGCCTCCTAGGTGCGGAAATGCGGATAAACAGCCTCCGAACCAACGACAATCGTGCTGTTTGCGCTATACTGTTCCGTAGTTGCTGGGCGTGGATTCGTCCGAAGGTGGACGGGGGATGATCATCACGGGCTTCTCTCTTGTGGTCGGGACGTTCATCTTGGTCTACCTGCTTTGTCAGGTGGCAGCGCTTGTTCGCTGGCATGGACTTCGTCGATGGGTGGCCGCGGTGCCTGCGCTTGTCGTCGGCTCGGTCGCCGTGAAGATCGTCTACGAGCTGGGTGTCGACCTGGATTCGCACAAGCTGTGGCCGATCGAGGCCTTACTATGGAGTGCGGTGGGACTCGGATTCTTGAGCGCGGCGTATCTGGTCTACGGAGTGATCGAGCTGGCGCATCTGTCGAAAAACCGAGGCGATGCTCGAGTGGATGATGTTCCTGATTGAGCGTAGTTCTTGACTGGGCGACGCTCGTGAGCCGGTCACGCACTTGAAAAAATCGAACGTGGTTCTAATCGGCATGCCGGCAGCGGGCAAATCGACTGTGGGGCGTGTATTGGCGCAGGAGACTTCGATGCCGTTTGTGGATACCGACCGCTTGGTCGAACAAGCGGCGGGTACATCACTGCATCACTTGATTGCCGAGCGCGGTATCGGTGCTTTTCGGCTCTTGGAAGAGCAATGCGTGCTCGCCCTCGCGGTTACCGGCACCGTGATCGCCACCGGCGGAAGCGTAGTCTATTCTCCCGCTTCGATGGAGCACTTGTCCGCGACCGGTTTGGTCGTGTTCCTGGATGCTCCGTTGGACGAACTCGAGCGACGACTGGCCGATATGCAGAGTCGCGCCGTCGTGCGTCGCCCGAACCAAAGTGTAGCGGATCTGGCCGCCGAGCGCCGACCTCTGTACGAGCGCTGGGCCGAACTGACGTTGCCTTGCAGTGCAGCGGGCATCCCCGATGTCGTTCGCCGCCTTCGCGCCGTCGTGAAAAGTCTGCAGGGGTAAACGGGCGGTCCCCCGCCGGTCGGCCTTCGAGACGACGTCGATCCGCCGCCGGTCGCGCGTGTCGAGGAGTCTTGTTCCGTCCTACGGAGCAGATTTGACAGCGCGCACTGCTACGATCACGTCGAAATCCCTATCCGCGTTATCCAGCTCCGGCGTCGTGAGTTCGACCGACGCGAGTCCGTGCAGGGTGCAGATAGCGCTAAGGACGTTGCCGTAGCCTTCGACCGTGTAGCTTCCATCGAAGTTCTTCGCGAACAGCGATCGAGCGGTCTGCTGCGTGAGGTGCCAATATTCGCCCCATCCGTCCGTGTCGAGGTGACGACCGGTCCGGACGATGCCGTTCGAGGTCAGAAGCAGCACGCCGCCGGGTTTCAGCATCGCGTGTAGCCGTTCGACGGCCAGGGCGATGTCGTAGATCATCTGCACCGTTTGGGTGCAGATGATGCAATCGAACGTTTGGGGCGCGAGGACAACGGCGCCGGTCAGATCTCCGACGATCGTTGCTGTGCGACTTGGCACATAACTGAAGATATCCTTGTGTTCGACACGGTCTCCCCCGAAGGTATCAACGTACCCCGTGTCTCCGTGTTCATCGCCGCCGAACTCGAGCACGCGTCCCCGGATGTCCGATCGATGGCGGTCGAGGAACTTTTCGATGTAATAACGGTCGATCGGAACGCCGCGGTCCTTTCCAAAGGCAGGACTAATCGGCGTAACTCGTCGTAGGCTGCCGAAGTTAACCGTGCCCGCTGGCGGCCACTGCAAATGGAGAGAGCGTTGGACAGCGACCACACCGTCTCGCAACCGTGATGGTAGATAGCGCTTCGCGATGTCGATCGCGCGATCACGAAAAGATCTACCTCCCACTTTTCAAGCTTAGTGAACGCTACCCGCCTACGCAATGTGCGCGGAACAGAGCTGGCGCGTGCAGTCGGCGATTCGCGACGTCCAATCGCCGCCGTTCGGTGTGGAAGTACTACGGGAGTAGCGATGGTTACGGTTGGCTCGTTTCCGCGCCGCGGTTCTTACGACGATTGCCGCGGTCGTGCCTGCGTGCTAGGCGCTAAGGCGTGAGCGATCAGAGAAAACGCGTCGTGACCGATTCGATGATCGGTCTGCATATGCCCGACGTCGATCGTTGGTCGGGGCGAGTCACGGTGGTGCTCGGTCAAAACCCGGGGCCATTCACCGGCCCGGGGACCAATACCTACCTCATCGGCAGCGGCGAGAAGCGTGTTCTCCTGGATCCCGGCCAGGGGCATCCCGCCTATCCGACTCTGCTCGAGGGTGCGCTCGAACGGGCCTCGCGCGAAGCGGGGACGCCGGTGGGCCTCGAGCGCATCGTGGTCACACACGCCCACCCGGATCACATCGGCGGCGTCAAAGATCTACGAGCGCGTTTTGGTGAGTTGCCGGTCATGAAGAAACCGTGGCCGGAAAACGACCGGGGCTTGCCGGTGTCGGTCCTCGGTGACGGCGACGTCGTCGAAGTCGAAGGAGCCACGCTTCGGGCCCTGTGGACCCCTGGACACGCACGCGACCATCTGTGCTTTTACTTGGAAGAAGAGAAAGCGCTCTTCAGCGGCGACATGGTTCTGGGCGCGGGGACGACGGTGATCCCGCGTGACGGAGATCTCGGGGACTACTTGGACGGGCTCCGCCGTCTCCTAGGTCTGGACCTTTCTCTTATCTATCCAGCGCACGGTCCTCGCATTCGTGATCCGAAGGCAAAGATCCGCGCGTACTTGGAGCATCGCGCCTTACGCGATGAGCAGATCCTGCAAGGGCTCGACTCAGGCGTGGCGTTGGTGGGCGAACTCGTCGAGCGCATCTATTCGGACGTGCCCGCGTTCTTGCACGCAGCCGCCGGTGTGTCGGTCGAAGCTCACCTGCGTCGCTTCGAGAGCCTCGGACGAGTACGGCACCGAGGGGATCGCTGGGAGCTTTGCTGAGCCGCGCTTGGTGAACGGCGCCGGTGACGAGCGGCGACGTAGCCTGCCGAGTCCTCGGCAAGGCGGTACCGCAGCGGCCGCCTTCGGCCTCGCGTGCCCGCTTCAAGAGGCGTAGACGTACCGGCTTACGGGAATGTTTCGGTTCAAGGGGCGGAGACCTTTCGGCTGGTGTAGAAAAAGCGACCGCCGGCGCGCGCCAGCACATTGCCGTCGAGAACGGTTTGGGCGCGGATTACGGCGTAACGCGGATGACCGTCGTCTTCGACCCAGGCGCTGAACTCGAGTTCGCTTTCGACTGGACAGGGCGCTTCGTAGCGTACGGTCAGTTCTCCGGTAACGACGTAACTGTTGGCAACGAAGACGGCTGTCGCGCAGCAGACTTCGTCGAAGATCGTTGCGACGATTCCTCCGTGTGCAACCCCGGGTGCGCCGTGAAAGCGCTCGGCGATCCGATAGCGCGAGAACACACGGTTGCCTTCGCGATAAAAGCGTAAGCCGAGGCCCACCGGGTTGCTGGGCGAGCAACCGAAGCAACCTCGGTCTTCGGGAAACCGCAATTCCTCCATGGTAAGGACCGCCGTCAAGCGCGCACGGCCGGTGCCACCTGTTCGGCGAACGCTTGGATCTCGTCGGTAAAATAGGGAGCGAAGGTCATGAAAATGAAATGCGTGACTCCGACGTCGGCGTACTTGCCGACGGTATCGATGCATTCTTGTTTGCCCCCGATCATGATCGATTTGCGTGCTTCTTCGGGGGAGGTTTCACGAACGGCGGCATACAAATTCTGCATCATTTCCTGGCGATCGGAATTTTCGCTGTAGCAGAGCGGCAGCATCACGGTCTTTTCGATCTCGCCGGTGTCACGCCCGACGGCATCCCCATGTCGTTGGATGACCTCGATCAAATCACGCATGCCGTCGGGGTCGAGGTTGGCGTTCCACATGTCGGCGTGTTTCGCGACAAGACGCAGCAGAATCTTACGCCCGGTACCGCCGATCAACAGAGGCACGCCTCCGTCACGGAGGGGTTTGGGATTACCCATGGCCCCATCCACCCGGTAGTGCTTGCCGTCGAGCGTCACAGCCTGTTCACGGAACATACCGCGTATGACGGTGCACGCCTCGTCGAGCGCTTCCAATCGTCCACGCACCGTTTTGAAATCGATGCCGAAGTCGTGGTGCTCTTTTTCGAACCAGCCGGCGCCGAGGCCGAGAACGGCGCGCCCGCCGCTGACGTGGTCGAGAGTCGCCGCCGCTTTGGCGGTAATACAAGGATGCCGGTATGTGTTGCCGCTCACCAGCTGTCCGACGCTGGCGCGACTCGTGGCCTGGGCCAGAGCCCCTAGGGTTGTCCAACATTCCAGGCACGGTCCGGAAGGATCGCTGAAGATCGGATAAAAGTGGTCGAAGTTCCACAGCGAGTCGTAACCCCATGCGTCGGCGTTTTTCCACAGGGCGAGTAGATCCGACCAGGCCACGTTTTGTTGACCGGTTTGAATACCGAATTTAATACTGTGTTCGTTCACGATGCTCTCCTAACGTTCGATTAGGTTGAGGCGTTCGGCGGATTGAAAAGCCTCGCGCAAATGGGCGTAATCTTCGCGGGTGAAGTGTTTGAACGCGTTGTCACCACGCTCGCGCCAGTATAGGGGGTCGTCGATACGGGCTGGATCGAAATGCACGCCTTTCAGGTTGCGTACGAGGATCTTCTGGGTTCCGGTGTACTCGAAATCCTTTACCACGCGGACGAAGTCGGGAAACCACTTGCGATCCATGCCTCCGCCGCTGATCTGTCGTTCACAAAATTGGAAGAAATCCTCCGGGTCGAACCCGCGACCTTCGCGCATCTTGACGGCAGCCATCACCAGCTCATCGGATACGACGCAAGGCACTCCGTATACGGCTGCCAAGGTCACATCGGGATGCTCGCACAGGAGCCGGGCCACTTGTAGCGCCGAGAAATTTTCTCCGTCTTTGCGGATCCAATCATCGGTACGCCCGTCGAAGTACAGGTAGCGTTTCCCTTCGTGACAAAGCACGTGTCCGAGATCGCCCGAGTGATAGACACCGTCGCGGAACTTGGCGTTGTTGGCCTCGGGGTTGTCGTAGTAGCCTTGAAACAGGGAGGAATCCGCCGCCACCCGGCATATTTCGCCGACGGCCTCCTCGTAGTTGAGGATCTTCCCGTCACGGTCGAGTTCGGCCGGCGGGCATTCATCGCCTCCGGGGGTGAGGATTTTCACCGCTGGGTCCTCGATTTCACCGACGCTTCCACGTGGATCCTTGATTCGGCGGAAAGTCGAGATGGCGGCTTCGGTGGACCCGTACAGCTCGAACATATCCTCGAGACCCAGCCAGTCGATGAACTTGTCGATATCGGGGGGTGACGCGCCGTTGCCGACGGCGACGCGCATGCGGTTGTTCGGATGGTTGGTTACCTCGGCTCGAAGCCGAGCTTCGTCGCCGGCGTACAGTTTGCTCAAGTGGCTGAGCACGTAGTGAACCGGCTCCCCAACGTAGTTCCAGTAGCTCACGCCGTACTCGAGGATGTCGGGGACGAAGTTGCTCGCACTGAAACGCTCGCGCATTCCCATCCTGCCGCCGACCCAGAAGGCCGGCATCATTCCGATGAACATCGAATTGGAGTGAAACAACGGCATGCATGCGTAGCCGACGTCCTCACATCCGAGTTCCATGCGTGTAGCGACCGTCATTCCCACGGCGCAGAGCTTGAGATGATTATTGTTGATGCCTTTGGGTAACCCGGTGGTACCCGAGGTGTAGATCACCATGAGGTTCTGCTCGGGTTTGACTTCCACGTCGGGAAAATCTCCCGAACCGTCGCCTCCTTCAGCGTCCAGACAAGCGACAAAGTCTTGCGAGGTATCGAGTGGGGCGCCGGTGGTCGGAAGAACGAGAATATTTTCGGGAGCAACGGTTTCGAGCCGGTTCCGCACGCGCTCGACTTCCTCGGCGTAGCGTTGGTCGACGATGAGCGTGCGTGCGTGCGACTTATTGACGACCCCGGCCAACGTGTCGCCGCGAAGGCCTGTATTGAGACCGAACAGCGTCAGACCCGCGATTCCACAAGCACCGTAGATCGTGGCCAGTTCGAGATGGTTGTCGAGAAGTATGGCGACGTTGCCGGGTCGCCGATCATCAACGACGCCGAGACGTCCGAGCAGCATGTGCGCGGTGCGCGTCGATTCGTCGCGGTACTGCCGAAAGGTCAGCGAACGCTCGTGCTGGCGCAGAAACACGCGGTCGGCGGCCTCCGGGTGTTCGGCGCGGGCTTGGATCTGCGCGCGCAGGGTGAAATCGGCTTGAAACGATATGGGGGCGTTGTTCACGGTCGGGTCTCCTCGGGTGTGCTCGCCGTGGCCGAAGCCGGGGCGACAATCCCAAAATGTATGCGATGGCGGGAGGCTAAGGAAGCCTGCCCGGGCCTTTTTTGCGAGGGAAGATGCGATACAGTGGCGGATTCTCATGTCCATTCCAGGGTCCCCACCGTCCGAACCGGAGTCGGAATCCGAACCCCTCGATCCTGAAGGGGCGCCGGCGGTTCCCGCGGGCGCCCTGGTTTCGCTGGCAAGGGCGGCTTCGGATTCCGTCCGCTTGGCGGCGCGCGCCGCCGGTGTGCGTGCCCCGGCGGGCGTTGCCGAGATCTGGCGCTTGTCGTGGCCGGTCATGTTGTCGCAGGTACTCGTCAACATGGTCAGCATCGTCGACCTCGCCATGGTCGGAAGGCTGGGTACCGATGCCGTCGCCGCGGTCGGCTACGCCACCCAATCTTTCTTCATCGCCCAATCGGCGTTGATCGCCGTCGGGTTCGCGTGTGTGGCTCTGGTCGCCCGCTTCATCGGCGCCGGCGATCGCGAGCGCGCTCGTCGCGCTGTAGCGGCGGCGCTCCAAGTAGGGATGGTGACGGCGCTACTGCTTACGGTGCCGATCATGATGGCCCCGCGCGCGTGGCTGGGATTGCTGAGTGCCGAACCCTCGGTCGCCGCGCGTACGGTTCCCTATCTGCGCCTCCTGCTTGCCTCTGCCTCTCTGCTGGCTCTTTCGATGGTTTGGGACGCGGCGTTGCGCGCGGACCGCGACACTACTACGCCGATGCGGATCGCGGCGGCGGTGACGTTGGTCAAGATCACCCTCAACCTTGTTTTGATTTTCGGTCTGTTGGGAGCGCCTCGTTTGGAACTCGTCGGTGCGGGGCTCGCGACGATTGCCGCCCAACTGGTCGGTGTGGGCTGCTACGCGGCTATCGCCATGCGTCGTTCGGATTCGGTCATCTCTATCGGTCGTGCGGATCTACACGAGGGGTGGAAGTTGATCAAAGACGTATGTCGCATTGCCTTGCCCGGCGTTCTCGAGCGCGTGTTGCTGAACATGGCGCTGCTCAGTTATTTTTCTATTCTCGGACGCTACGGGACGGTTGCAGTGGCCGCCTACACGGTGGGAGTGCGCATTCTGTCGTTCTCGTGGATCCCGGGGATCGGTTATGCCGCCTCGGTCGCGACGCTTGTCGGGCAGGCTCTCGGTCGCGGCGAACCCGAGCGCGCCGCGGCAATCGGCTGGCGCGGCGCACGCATGGCGTTGGTCACCGCCGTCGTGCTTGGCGGTGCTTGCGCGCTGGCGCGGTTTCGTTTGGCCGCCCTGTTTCTCGACGACGCGGCTACTATCGCGGAGCTCGGGCCGTTCATGCTTTGTGTGGCTTTGGCTCAGCCGATGCTTCAGACCCATTTTACACTCGGGGGCGCCCACCGAGGCGCCGGAGACACGTGGACACCGATGGTGGCGGCGACCGTCGGCAACTGGGTATTTCGTGTGCCGCTCGCTGTTTTGTTCGGGGTTGTTTGGCACACCGCGCTTATATGGATCTGGGCGGCGCTGATCGCCGACCACAGCGCACGGGTGGTCTGGCTGGCGTGGACGTTTCGAAGAGGGCGCTGGAAATCCTCTCTCTCTACTGCGTAGCTCGGCCGGTGAGACGATCGACGGCTTCGACGATATCGGCCAGAGTGAACGGTTTTTCTATGAAAGTAGCGATGTTGGAGCGCAGCACTTCGCGCTTCAGCCCCGGGGAAGGATAGCCGGTGATGAGGATGGTTTGCAGGTCCGGCAATTGGTTCTCGAGCGCCTTGCAGACAGAGAGACCATCCAGTTTGCTGTTGAGCATCCAGTCGACGACCAGTACGTCGGGTTGGAAGTTGTTGCCGAGTTCGATGGCCTCCGCTCCCCCGGCGGCCGCTCGTACTTCGTAGTTTTCATCCTCGAGGGCGAGGGCGAGGTACTTTCGGTAGGTTTCTACGTCGTCAACGACCAGGACTTTTGTCATCTCGATTGTCCTCCCGAAGGTGCGCAGCGCCCGTATCCGGAAACAGCCGAATGGTGAAGGTCGTGCCCTTCCCCGGCTCGCTTTGTGCGGTGAGCGTGCCGTTGTGATCTCTGACCGTACGGTGCGTGATGCTTAGGCCGAGGCCGTTTCCTCCGCGATCGCGTCGCGTCGAGAAGAACGGGTCGAAAATTCGCTTGATATCGACATCGGCGATGCCCGCTCCGTCGTCGCGCACGGTCAACACGATGGTTCCGTCGGCTTCGCCGGCCGTGCGAATCGTAACCGTCGAAGCGCCGGCTGCCGACGCGTTGTCGATGAGGTTGACGATCGCTCGTCCGAAGTCCGTCGGATTGAGACGCAGAAACCGAGGAACATCGCCGAATTCGAGTTTGACGTCGGCGTTCTGTTCCGCACCGACCATCGGTGTTCGCGAGGCGACCGCTTCGCGAACTGTTTGATGGAGATCGTGGTACCCCTTCTCGGAAGCCTCCTGGCGAGCAAACTCGAGCACTCCGGTAACGATGCGGCCGCAAAGAGCCGCCTGCTGAGCGATGTCGGCGAGCGCCCCTCGGGCTCGCGCGGGGAGATCCTCAGCGTCTTGCGCAAACTCGGCGGCGAGTAGGATGGCTCCGATTGGGTTGTTGATTTCGTGAGCGATGCCGGCCGCAAGCGTACCGATCGAGGCCAACCGTTCGGCTCGCTGCGCGGCGCGTTCCGCCAGCCGTCGTTTGCTGATGTCTTCCGCGATGCCGATGACATAGGTAACTTTGCCTTTCGGACCGCGGATCGGAAAGCCGCGGTCCCAAATCCAGCGAATGGACCCGTCGGGTCGCCGGATGCGGAACTCTTCGGCGTAGGCGGCGTTTTCCGCCATGGCTTCGAAACTTTCCGTTACACGGTCGCGGTCCTCGTCGAGGATAGCTTCGAGCCACAACCGAGGGTTTTTGTAGAGCGCGGCGTT
>Ga0114931_10007564_pt1 | contig 13282 bp, 13 predicted proteins | sample 2SBtaG_FD_89579 | JGI IMG/M metagenome (GOLD analysis project Ga0114931, IMG submission 89579) | Deep subsurface microbial communities from Kolumbo volcano to uncover new lineages of life (NeLLi) - 2SBTROV14_V59a metaG | ecosystem: Environmental > Aquatic > Marine > Volcanic | place: Kolumbo... | reverse complement strand
GATTAAGTCGCCGTGAGCCGGGTGTACTAACGAAGCTTGGTGGGTAACCTCGCGAGTCGCACCTAAGAACTTTACGAACTGCATGCGCCGTGTGTAGCTTGAGTCACTGGCCTGAGGAAGCTCGCCCTCACCAATCCATGGTGTGGCCTGCCCGCCGTAGTCACTAAGCTGGTTGTATTCCTCGACTGTCGAGTAAGCTGGGCTCTTAGGAATTTTCTTCCAGAGTTTAATATGGGAAGAGCTATAGGTAACCACCTTTAAGCTCGCCTCTAAACTCTCGACTCGAAGGGATGAGCCCCCGGTCTTTCCAGAACCTACCTGATAACCGGCCTGTAACGCCTTTGACAGTTCGTCAACTTGCGAAGCAGAGGCGGTACCATGCCCATTATATCCATTACTAAATGCTGATGATCCAATAGTCATTGATTTCTCCTATTATCGCCCGCTGCCGAGCATACCCCGAACAGTTGTTTCTAACTGTGGAGAAATCTCGCCGGTTGACTCAAACTTGATTACGTCCGTAACAGCGGCCTTGTTGTCCTGAACTAGTTGAACTAGTGCGTTACCAACGAGTGCCTTGTTAAGGGGCTCATTTGCTGAAGGGCCTTCAAAGCCCTTGCTGATGGGCTGTACGCCCTGAACGGAACGAGGCGCGTGAGCAGCCTGTCCCTCGACCTGATCGACACGCTGAACCACTGCAGCAAGCGTCTCACCTAGACCCGCTAGGGCACCTGCGAGAGACTTCTCGAACTCAGCTGTCTCACTGCCTGTGTTGTTTGCCTGCGCGGAAATACGAGTAACAACCCGCTCTTCCAAGGTTTGCAGCGACTTTTCAATGACGCTCGCAAAGCCCGCAAGGAACTCTGAAACCTCAAGGCCCTTCGAGACCTGGGTATCCTCGGTGGCGAAGTCAGATAGAGACTTATCAACTCTCATCATCTTCTCTTCGTCTGCCTCTTCCTTCGGGGACTCCTTTCCTGCAAAAGGCTTGGCCTTTTCGACGTCCTCTTCCTTATCCGACATAGCCTTGACTAGCGAAAACTCCTCAGGAGTTAGTGCGTGGCCCTTAGCAAGCTTGTCCATGATGGACTTCATCACCTTGCCCTGAGCCTGATAGTCTGTGCCATTATCTGCGATAGAGTCATGCGCTCCATCTTCACCCTCAGGCTGCTTCCGCGATCCTGCCCACTCAGCTGGTTCTGAGTTTGCGGGAGTATGGAAGACCTGAGTTGACCCAGCACCGGAACCGGCACCCTTACCTGCATCCTGCATGGGCGGCACGTCCGTGGTATTTGTACCACGACTGGAGTGTCCCTTTGCAAGATCCTGTAGGGCGTTAAGCGCCTTTGCTAGATCAGCCTGTTCTACGGTCTGATCACTCATGTTTTTCTCCTAATACTGAAAAAATAACCCTACAGGTGCTTTCAGCGGCCTGTTTAGGCATGTTAGTAGACTTTACAATATAGTCTACAGACTCTTCAAATGTCAGCGACTTGCTTGTCACTGTGTTCTTCAACTCATCATCTAGGCTCTCAGGAACTACTGCGGATGAGGAAGTCATTGCCTTATCGGACTCTTCTTCGTCCTTCTTAGCCCAAGTGTCACCCGAGAGAGACTTAACTATCTCGGCCCAAGTATTGGTATTGACGGGGCAGGGTGTGATTGCAATGTCTTGAATCCAACACTCGTCAATGACTCTACCGCTGCGGCGCTTTACTTTACCTTGGATGGAAAAGCCTAGGCGACGCTTAGTTCCAGGGGTGCGCTCTAGGCTGTTAAGCATCTCCCAAATGTCATCGGCTACTTCTTTACCCTCATACAAGAAGCCCTTTACCCAAAGGCCGTTCTTTGTAACCTTACACTCAAGAGGCTCCCCAACCTTGTTCTTGAATCCGTCTTTATGGTCGTTGTTAAAGAACCCGTGCTTGATGAAGTAACTGAAGTCAATTCCAGATTGTACGACTGACTCCGCTTGAAGATCCGCAGCAGGAGTTGAGGCAATCCCTTGAATCAATCGCTGCTTTTTTGCGCCTTTGCCGCCCTTGGCAACCGCTTGTGCAGGCATCCAGAACTCAAAGTCTTCTTCAGTGGTAGTTTTTGTGGTCATACGTTACTATCAAAAAAGCGCATTAGGACGCTAAATTCCTAATGCGCTTCCTTTGTGAAGCATCACTATCTGTATTATGGAGTACTACTAAAAGTAAGTCAAGAACTTTTTAGCACTATTTATCCACAAAGAGCATAAGTTTTGCGGATTTCACTATGTTTCCCATCTTTGCCATGTCCAAAGCGGCAGGAATAGGTATCTCTGTACCACATTGTCTACACACAATGTATGCAGAATTCTCATCCATGACTAGTATCTTAGTCCTAATCTTTAGCTTGTCCCCCATGGATTTAATTACTACATCCCCGCAGTGGGAGCAGCATAGCATTTCACTTTTGCAAGACTGCATAGTGTCCATCAGTGGCTACCACAGTTCGAGAATCTTCTTCGGAGGATATTGTCACTGCCTTATCTAGGTTAATGCTTTCTAACGGAAGCTCTGCAGCTGCTGTGTCCGCAAAGTACTCATGCAGAAACTGCAGAAGGATAGAGGGATGAGTGTCTCCACCCTTCCTAAGATCAAAGCTCTTGTACACTCTGTCAAAGACACGAACCTCCAGAGGCTGTACCTGTGGGTCTATGAAGTGTAAGGATGTAGGAGTCACAAGCATGCTGAACTCAGGGCTACAGCGCACTACAGAGCCAGGAAACGGCAATGCTTTGGTGAGTACCGGGTAGACAGACGAGTCAAATGGAGCTAATCGGAAAGACTTCTGTGTGTCCACGCCCTCTAGGTCCTCAAACGTCTTTAGGTTATCGTAGTACAGGTAGGAGTTCTTCACTACCTCTAGCGCGTACATATAGCCGGATTCCTGAGAATGAACGACGTTAGCGTCTGCATCAATAACAAAGGACCCATAACCAGAACGAACAGTAACTGTTCCCGTCTTTTTGCTTGCTACCTTTGCACGAAGCTTCGTAGAAGAGGACACAGAGGGGGAAGCTTTGCCTGCAGCTAAGTCTCCTTCGGGCTCTAAGTCCAGTCCAGCCTCTTTCCAGTACTTCATGTTTGCTGGATGCTGCTTCTTAGCGATGTCCGCGTCACTTAGGTTCATGTCTATGAGACGCCAGTGGTAAGGAGCTAGGTAGAAAGCAGGGCTGCCATAACCTAGAAGAAACTGTAGGTTTCCTGATAAGGAACCAAGCTGCTTTGCTTGTCCCTCTTGGCCTGGGTAGCTAGTGGTGAAAGTGATATCACTCACAGACTTGCCTGCTAGCTCCTCTTGCACACGTTCAAACTTCTTCCACGCAGATAGGCCCTTGGCTTTTCGTGCTTTGATTATGTCTTCCAGCGCGTCTAGTCTTACTTCACTGGTCATCAGAACCTCCAACTCCGGAGCCCTGGTAGAAGTCGGGAGCCTTAGAGGACTTAGCCTCTTTCTGCTCCTCATTGGACTCTGGCTTTTCTGACTCTGGATCTTGATCAGTGAAACCTGCTTCATCTAGTTCTAGCATCTGCCCGTGAATAACTGTGTCGTGCAGAGGCACGCTATGAAGCCAGCTACTAAAGGATATCTCATCGGGCACCTTGTAGGACAATCCACTGAACAGGGGAAGTGCACCAAAATCATCCGACATAGAAGCAGTGATGGACTTCTCTACAGGCTCCTCTGTAGGGGCAGGCTCTCTCTCTTCTTGCGCACCGCCAAAGGCTTTCTTCTGTGCGCTCTCTTGGTCCTTCCTAGCCTCTTCAGCGAGCTTGTAGTTACCCTCTACGGTAGTGCGGACAATACCACTGACCCAAACACTAACATCAGAGACGCTACTGAGCACGCCAGACAGTTCCATGAATGCTTTAGCCTCAGCGTCCTCAAAGGACATTTTGTTAGCCAACAGCCTAGACATGATACGAGTGTATGCCTGAGACAGGTGCCAGGATACAAGAGCATGAGAGTTAAGTTTGAGGAACTTTAGAACACTGTAGATATGGCGAACACCAATGGGTCTCTCACCATAAGCAGTCTTCAGAACGAACAAGGACTCATCTGGTTTTCTACCGGATGTTACAGATGAGAAGAAGTCGAGGAAATCAGGATCTGGAACAAACTTACGGCCCATGATCTTCACAGTCTTGTCTATGAACTCTATGTCACCAACCGTTAATTTGACTAGTTCTGAGGGCTCAAACATGCCTTGGTCCGCAAGCATCAGAATAGCGGCCATAACTCTGTCTTTGATATTCTCCTGCCTGAACAGGTTTACTGAGAACCTGCGCAAGGGGGTGATCATAGAATCTGTGAGCCGTAATGTGTGAGCAGCCCACAGATCAAAGTTCTCTATAACATCGGTCTCTTTGTAAACGAAGCGACTGTCTCCAGCTGCAGAAGTGTAGGACTTAAACCAGATTCTAGCAGGCTCTAGCTCGTCATAGGCTTCGTTCTCTATTACGTCCTGTGCATCCTGTGGGATAGCCATGGTGAGCCTAGCCATGCTCTTTGGATCATAGTACTCAGGAGAGTTGGACATAGTAGGCTGATCCTCTAACATAATCGCATCCCCAGCATAGGGGTCGTAGTTAGGATCTTCCTTAGGAGCATTCGTGTACTTGTAGTAGTTTCCGAAGTTGTCCTTGTACATATAATCGTACACTCCGTACTCTCCGGTACGAAACACGAATATATGGCTAGGGTCTATAGACTCTGGCAGACCAAACGCTTTGTTGATGTCATTCACTAATAAGCCTGTATTTCTCGCCTGTGGGGATCAGTACTCCCTTATCTACCATGATTTGGATGCTTCGCTTTGTCATTCCTAAACCAATAAGCTCTTTATGAGTCGATTCCAAGGGAAAACCGTTTTGCCGTAGGTAGACAGCAGCGGTGAGAGCCCGTTCTGCTTTTTCTTTAGGACTCTGCAACGTCTTCCGTTTCCGATAAGGTGTCCATGAGGGAACCTCGAAGTTCGAGGTACATAAGACGAGAACTTAGCTTTTCCGCTGGATAACCAATAAACAACTCTTTATAGATAGACGTAAGAATAGACTTGGATAGGACCGGGAGTAGCTCGATAAGCTTAACCAATCCTTCAGGGGTGTCTAAAGCGAAGTCATACAAGGACTTAGACACAACGTCTACAGGAGTGTGAAGATCTCCAACTTCCACACGGAGAACTTGCTCCGCACGGTCATCATCAAAGTTATCTTCTAAGTTCTTTAAGTGTAGCATTATCCGATCCTAACCGCTTGCATATATCCGCTCTTATACACAAGTGGGAGAGCGTCTAGGTAATCTGGCCCGTCATCAAAAGTAAGCATGCCAATGGAAAAGTGGTTCCTCTTCAGCCCCTCAAGAGCAAACGCGCTATTACTTTCAATCTTCTTCTTATCTGGATTCCACCAGAATACATCGTTTTCAGATCCGTCATCCGTGTTATTTAAGATCTCGTAGACATGCTCTCTCTTTTGCATCCTTGAATTCTCCATACCCCTAGTCTAACCATATTTGCTCGCCTACGCAAGCCTATCGGGACGGCCTACTTCTTCTGTGCCTAGGAACAGGAGTCCTAGCGTCGGGCAGAGGCGCATCAATCTTTTTTGCATAAGGTTGTTTAGAAGGGTACAGCTGATGAACAGGTCGATGTCGCTTAAACTGCCGCATCCTGTTCTTTTGCTCTTCTATATCGACAGGCATAAAGGGTGTTCCTAATCCAGAGGAACTGGCCTCCTTGCCAATATCAACAAAAGCACCCCCTGCTAGTAGTTTATATGCCTCAGAGGAGTGGTCTTTTAGTTCCGTTTCATGCTCTGAGAACCACTGAGCCTGAAACGAGTCAAATAAGTCAGTGGGCAACATCGCAGTATTTTTTCTCTGTTCGAACTCTGCATTCTTATCTGCTATTTTTCCGGGTCCCCACAAGAACACATTGTGAAAAGGGGCACCCTCATTGTCAAACATAACCGGAAGAAACTTGTCTGGATCTAGGTGACCTTCTGCCTTTTGTAAATAGCTCATATACTTCATACGCATAACCGTTTGTGTTACCTGCCAGGACTTGGCCTTAGGCATAGTCTTACGAACGTCGGAGAATGTCATGTTATCAAACTTTTTAACATTCTCATCAGATACTTCGATCTTAATTCCCTTATTTTTGGCTAATTCCATACCAAAGTTTCGCATACCAGCTACACCAATACCAAAGGCTGCCTCATTGTCAATTGCGATCATCTCAAAACTATTAGGATCCACCAGCAAGTTATCGGCGTGCTGGTCGGCTAAGTTTGTAGCTATAGCCAAGGCCGTACTATCATTTATGGCCTTTCTAAGCTCCTCTTCTTTTCCGGCTGCGGCTGCTTCCTTCTTTAGCGCGTCCCAACTATCATGTGTTTGGTGTTTCTTCTTAAAAGAATCTATAGAAACCGTATTCTCTCCCCAAGCCTGGAAAGAATGTGGGGCTCCTTCGTGGTCTCGTTCAACCGTGGCAGGAGCGGATCCTAAACCAAAAGCCTCCGCTATTGCAGGTACATATACCTCATTTTGTACACCATCAGTGATAGGCGCTACGAACTTCATAGGCATAAGTGTTCCTTCTACCACCATATCCCTATGGGGCTTAGCTAAAGCCCTACCCCCGTTTTCCAGAACAGCAATGAACTTACCTTCAGCCGTGCCCGCAACGGATGCTTCACCAGTCAAAGATTGCGTAGCAACAATCTTGTTGTTACTAAGAACGTTCTTTACCTCAGATCTTGGGTGATCTTGCTTTCCATAAGCCTTAGCTCGTTCTACCTCGCGAGATACAAGTGCATCCTCTGCCTCTGGATCATCTGGCTTAGCTCCTCGTGCTAACGCCTCTTGGTGCGCCTTCATAATAGCGCCGCCAGCCTTATGTGTCTTAGCTCCGTTTCCTCCGTTCTCTATGCACGAATCCCCGCCATTGAAGGGACAAGGCACCATTTGTTCTTGATTTCCGCTTCCGCTAGTATCTAGGGCGGTTTTAGCGTGAGGATCAACAGAGGCAGATCCAGCAGACTTAGGAGCTGCTACTCCGGGTATGTTCCCAGGAGAAGCAGGCTTGGGAGACTGAGGAGGACCGGGAGGCTTGGCTACCGGAGATAGCTTGCTCTCTTGGGCCTTCATGAGGATGGACTTGTGGAAGACTCTAGGCTGCGTGAGCTTGAGTTCTCCGTTTACCCAAGAGAATCCAGAAGGTATGAACACTACTTCGCATTGGCAGCTTGGGTGCATGGGAGGCAAGGTGGTCTTCCAATGAGTGTGAACACCTCTGGACTTCTTGTGACTTGTGCCAGGATCAGCATTAGAGCCCATACTGATGAGGGAACTAAGCTTCATCACCTTGGGATTGCCGCTAGAGTCTAAGTAGTGCTTGGCACAGTCTGGACATGTTCCCGGCTTGGGAACAATGCTTACAAGTGACTCTAGGCCGTCTCCATACTTAAAAACATCCTGCTTCTGGATAATGGATTGGGCAACTCCCTGAGTTACTGCCCTATGCAACTCTGTCTGAGCAACAACAATAAGACGAGACTTGTAATCAACCTGAAGCTTACTGGCTAAGGAAGAAGCAAACTCTTTCAAGGTCTTATGTGCAGCAACAGCCGCTTTTGCTTCCGACACTACAGCAGCCTGTACACTAGCAGACATGGAGGACCCTAAGGCCTTTGCCATCCTAGCAAGTACAGAGGCGGCCATGTCGTCTGTAACAGAGTAGACAAAGGCCGCTGCTTGTGTTTTTGCGTAACTCAACGCTAGGTCATCTAGCGGAGTAAGCTCATACTCTTTAGAAAACTTGTCTAAATCCGCTGTGTTTAGCTTCTTCTGCTTCTTATTGGGAGTCTTAGCAAACAGCTTACCCAGCAGAAAAGATCGACGAACAAAGTCTAATATAGGTTTGCCTAAAGAGAAACCCTTTAGCTCTTTCTTCTCATCCTCAGCTAGTGACTCAGTTCCTAAAAAAGACGCAACTAACCAGTTGACGTGCTTTCGCACGACCTTCTTCACTCTGGCTAATAGTCCAGCATTCTTCAACATGAATCCTTCGGATCATTACTTGCTGGTCAGATACGCTTTAACAATAGCCTCTGCATCATAGCGAGGCCTTGGGGTAATAACGTCTGTGCTCTTAGCCTTGGTTAGATCCTCTAGCACAAGCTTAGGTCCAGCCATCTCAGGCCGAAGACCTGTAGGTGCCGTGGTTGTGTGCGGAGTCCCATCCTTAGCTCGTTGTTCTGACCAAGCATTGGGAACACTCTTTGTAATTGGAGCGTCCTCGTAGTTGAATATACCGTTTAAGTTGAACGGTCGCAAGGGCTTTCTGGAGTTCATATCAGTCTATTCCTTCTCGTATGAGCTTTACTAGTTCTTTTTGCAGACTATCTACCGTAACATCAAAAGACAGCGCTGCCCCTCGGAGTAGATCGGCCTCAGCAGGGTTTGCGGGTTTGAAAGGCTTAGGGTTCTTCCTCTTCCTATCTACTGAAGGCTTCGTCATCGTGCGTGACTCGACTCGGAGTAAAGCTCCGACCTATACAGATGCTCAGCAACAAGTTGCCGAAGCTGCATCACCTCACCAGGGGAAAGCTTTAGCTGAACAGCGGCTGTGGCTGCTATTGCGCCTGCCTCATCAAGTGATCCAAGCGTCACAGGAAACAGCACAGCAAGTGCAGTCTTCTGCATGCCATTCAGGGGAGCAACTCCCTCCTTTAGCATACGCAAGGAGTCTACGATGGTGCCCACTGCGTATCCGTAGTCTAGGTCACCAGACGGTAGCCTACGAAACAGCTTGTTGCCATAGGTGCGACCGGGAGCCGTTCGATAGGTATGGCCCATCTTTACCTGTACCGCATCAACATCCATACAGACATCTGTACCATCTAAGCTCTGCCCTGCGTCAGTGCCGCCAAAACGAGCAGGCTGGCTCACAGACTTGCTGAACCCTTCAAGGATCTCGTTGTTTGCTGTGACGAATCGCACAGGCATCTTAGGTAAATGACTCATGTATCAAATCTCCAAATGAAGAGGCTCTTTTTAACCTCAGTGTCTTCTCGTTCTCTATCGGTACCAAACACCCTAGGACCATTCACAGAACGGCCTGGACTGTTAGAACTGATTACAGCAGAATCCTTGTCTTCTTTCTTCTTCTTTGAAGACAGCTTATCTGCTCTTTCATGCCTTTTCTTGTCTTGCTTCTTAGCAGCTTTGTCCCCATTCTTCCACTTACGATAACGCTCTAGTTCCTCTGTCGTCTTGAAATATCGGTACTTCGGCTTACTATCCTTTGTATATCCTACCTGAATCCTAGACACGTAGTTCCCACCCCGCTGCGATCCTCTAGCTGATTTACTAGGCGCAGAGTCAGTAGTGCTAGAGGACTTAGCCTTCACTAGTGATTTTCGGATATACAGGTTCAAAGGTTACTCGTAGGAGGCGAATGACACACTCTTATTCATTTCAGAAAGCTGCCCACATCGGGGACAATCAGAAGCGCTCTTGTTCATTCTGCCACAGCCCTCACAGCTTTTGTACACGTCCAAACGGTCAGTCTGTACAGGTGTAGCCTTTAGCACGGGAGTAAATGTTGTAGGAGCTAGCTGAGGAAGTCCTGTTTCGTGAGCCACAGGAGCCTTCCAAGGGCTTTGAGGACGCTTGCTGAACCCTGCTACAACTGAAGACGTAAGCGCCTTAGAGAGGCTCTCAGTGCCCTTAGCAACTTGAGCGGCTACTGCATGCGAAACTGCGGCTACTTGGTTGAGAAGCTCAATACTCTTAGCAAGAGGCTTCTCATTCTTCATCTTTTTACCAGAAGCAGCATCCTTGTCGAACTTCTTCTTACCATACTTCTTACGACCAATGGCGGCAGCGACGGCTCCTGGGTCAGACACTTTACCCTTGAGTTTCCCCTTGAGCTTGTTAAATCCTTCGTATTTCTTCTCTAACTCCTCTTCGTCAGAGCAGTCTTTTGAAGCAGATTTATGGATGTACAGTTTAGGCATAATATTAGGTTTATCCTCACCAAGCATAGCATGGAACTTATCATTCAGCAAAAACAAAGGATTAATATACTCATACACAGGCTGGTCTGCTAAGATGGTATGTATGAACAATTCTATTGATATATGTTTACAATCCCCATAAAACTGTGCTTTGTCATACTGGTTCATATAGGCTTCTGTTGCTTGAGAAGCCGTATCAAACCCTAGCATAACTTTCCACTCATCAAGCTCTTTGAACTCAGGAGCGGCTAACTGATAGACAATGAATACATTATCAGAATTAGACTCTGGGCCTACATACACGTCTATTTCGTCCCCGTCTAGTCCCATAGTGTCTGGAATATACCCATAAGAGTGAAGCATGAAGCTTCTACCACGTCCGGTAGCATCACTCCAACTTCTAACGTCATTCTTGTGATGCTCTAGAATGATAGGAATACCCTGGAACCAAAGTGCTTCAACAGCGGGTTGAACACCGTGAGCTGCTCGTTTGATATTCTCTTTTCGCAGTAATCTGTCTAGAAAAGTCATTCTTCGTCTCCTACACCAGCGAGTCGTTCCCACTCGTTGTAGTCGTCTGAGATAGACTTCACAAAGTTGTCAGAGTAGTCTGGAAGATGCTCATCTTCTCCACCTTGGTCTACTCCCTTATCCTGTGAAGCCGCTTGGCCACCTTGGCCATTAGCTGAGGCTTCCTGCTGCGCTTGCTGCTCTACCTGCATATTCGTCTGAATGGCCTGCAGGTAGGTTGGGTTCATAGGCACGTCACCCGCATCAAGGTCTGGAAGGTCCTCGGCTCTCCTGATCTCGTTCAGAGTCATGTAGCTCTGTACTTGCTCCTGTCGTAGCGTGTGCTTCTCTTGCTCTGTAAGCTCGTCCAGTCCCACAAAGTCAAACACAAAGTTGTCATCAATCTTAGATATGATGTTGTTGTTTATGTGCTTGGAAATGAACCGGAGCATGGGCTTCAAGCCTCTATCTCTAGATGCCTTTAGTTTCCACTCCTGGCTAGACTCAAATAGCGGCGTCTGCGAGACACCACCGTGAAGATCGAAGTTAAGCTCTGCTGGGTCAATCTGGAACACAGCACAGTTATGTACGGCGGTGTTGTTAACACAGTATGTATGAGAGTCTGCAACCTCTAGATTGTACACTGCAAGGTCTTCTACAGGCTCTCTAGTGATCTCAGTGACCGGCACTAGATATGACTCTAGTGTTTCATAGGTAGCACCAAGCCAACTTGAGTAGGGAGACAGTCCTAGCTCCACGTCAACTCGATCTGAGAAGGAGCAAGGAAGTAGGGAAGAAAATCGAGGAACAAACATACCAGAGAAGGTAAGCGTGCTGTACTTGTAGCGGCAATGTCGGTTTAGATCCACATTGTGGTTAACATCTGAATAAATCCACACACTTAGGAACAAGTGTCGCAGCTGAGATATGAATTGCTTTGAGGTAGACGCGAGCCTAACTGTTGCCCCATCATCCGTGTGGGCAATCTCTCCTATTGTGTCTACCACGCCACGTAGGAAGCCTAGTCGAACTTCCTTGCTGCCTCTCATGATAGACTCAGGAATAACCCTCTTGGACATAGAGGCGCCGAACTTCTCAGTAAGGTAAGAGGCTAGAGGAGTGTGGTAAACCTCCCTGTAAATTAGATTGAACTTTCCGCTCTTACTCGCTCTGTCGTCGGAGGGCTGAAGGAGAGGAGCACCAAACTGTTTAGGAATATATTCCTCTAGGGTCTTTAGCTGGATGTCATTGAGACCCGCCATGCGAAGCCTCATGTACGATCCGCCCTTCTTGGTTACGCCTGTGGCTGCAAAGTTGCCAAAGAAGTAAGCCATTTCGGCATCTACTGTGTGATCTCGCTTATACTTCTCCTGCCCCGTTATGATTCCAGTCTCTTCTGCGGTTTCATAAAACAGGTTAGAACGAGAAATATAGTCGCCAAAGTTAATAGTCTCAGGCGCTAATACCCGTACCTGAGGCTTAGGTACTACCAAGAAATGCTGCCCAGAAACATCACGAGCAGGAATCTCATAAGGAGCTACTCCGTCTAGAATTTCTTGTGCCTTCAGTACAAACACAGGGTGATTGTCTGTCATACGAATAGGATCAGAGCTACTTGAGCGAATACATACAAGATCTCCAGTGTACTTAGAAGTCTGTAGGTTGTTTACTTTCTTCGTATCCCCCTCTAGAGTAAGTACTTGCTCTCCGGGAAGAACATTGGCTATCTCTTGAGGACTACCGTCTGCCATTGTAACTAAGGCATCCGCAGGAAAACAAGTGATCTTAATCAAGTACTCCATCCATTGGCCGTACTCCATGTCCTTGTTTGTCTGGTTCAGGTTAACCCAATCCACACCTGCTTCAGACTGCATGATAGGAGTACGCCACGAGTTGGAAACGCCCTCTAGGTTAGAGCGCCACTGCCTTCTGAAGCCTTCCAGCTGGTCAGGTGCCATGTCGTCCCCTCGGAATACTAGGAGGCCCTTAGGCGCGCTTCCCTGACGGAAGAAGGCACGGTTGTACTCCTCTGCGTACAGATGAGAAGTAATGATGCTTACTAGCTGCTCTACTTCGCTGTAACCATAACCTTGAATGTGAATATCAGTACGAGGGTTACGGATACCAAACATAAGCTCATCCGCAGAATACACATTCGTAGGCTGTCCATGTACAACTTGCATGTAAGCAGGGTCTTTTATGTGCTCGTAAGAGTTTATTCCCATGGTCCTGTACGGGTATTGAACTCCCGTAGGCTCAATACGAGCAGCAAGCGGGGCACTCCCCGGAGTAGTTCCATGACCTAACCAGTTCTTCAAGTCACTAGCTTTGCTAACAAGACGGATTGTAGAGGCGTCTACAGCAAGGAACTCAAAAGGCTTACCGGAAGCATCAGGAACTACCTCAGCAGCGAACTGATCATACATCAAGCTGTCACGCACAATCTTCTTCAGGAAAGCTTCAAAATCATCACGCTGCCTATAGGGATCAAACTTGTTAAAATCAGATAATCCACAGTTGTAAACGAACTTCTCAAGAGACTGAATCATCTCACGCTCACCTTTAGTAGTGAGTCTACTTGGATTCTTGTGCTTAATCACATAGCCAATGGACTTAGATAGCCGATATGGAACAGCAAAGGATCCTACTTGGTTTGTTCTAGTCTGGATGATACCAGCAACCAGTGATAGGTTCTGCACTACTTGCTTGGCAATATC
>Ga0114931_10007563_pt1 | contig 13282 bp, 10 predicted proteins | sample 2SBtaG_FD_89579 | JGI IMG/M metagenome (GOLD analysis project Ga0114931, IMG submission 89579) | Deep subsurface microbial communities from Kolumbo volcano to uncover new lineages of life (NeLLi) - 2SBTROV14_V59a metaG | ecosystem: Environmental > Aquatic > Marine > Volcanic | place: Kolumbo... | reverse complement strand
GGGACGCGACCGGCCGATGCTTCTTTCCCGATGATCCCACGGGTCCGCCGCGAGTCCGGCGCGTGAGGGGGCCTCACGCATTCCTGGAGGTGGTCCCGTGGGCCGTGGGGGCACTCGTGAGCGGGTACGCCGCCGCGAGCACCCGTGCCTGGCCGGGCGTCCGGAGCTTTCTGGGCGGCCACGCCGTGCGAGCGGTTTCTGCTCCCGTGCGGTCGGCCGATTCGATTCCCGAGCCTTCCATCACCTTCCGGCCGAGGACGTACCGGGCGTACCGCATGACTCAGGCCCCGCTCGTGGACGGGCGGCTTGACGACCCGGGGTGGCTCGCGATCCCCTGGACCGAGGACTTCGTGGACATCCAGGGAGCACGCCGGCCGCGGCCGCGCTTGAGGACGCGCGCGCGCGTGGCGTGGGACGCCCGCTACCTGTACGTGGCGGCCGAGCTCGAGGAGCCCCACGTGTGGGGCACGCTGCGCCGGCGCGACGCGGTCATCTACCACGACAACGACTTCGAGGTGTTCATCGACCCCGACGGCGACAGCCACGAGTACTACGAGGTGGAGATCAACGCGCTGGCCACGGTGTGGGATCTCTTCCTCGTGCGGCCTTACCGGGATGGAGGCCCCGCCGTGAGCGCCTGGGACATCCGTGGGCTGCGGGCCGCCGTGGCCGTCGACGGAACATTGAACAATCCGGCGGACGAGGACAGGGGCTGGAGTGTGGAGATGGCGCTTCCGTGGGACGTCCTGGCCGAGGCGGCTCACACGCCGTCGCCACCGCGCGCGGGCGATCGCTGGCGGCTCAACTTCTCACGCGTGGAGTGGCGCCACCGCATCCGTGACGGGCGCTACGAGCGGATCGACACGGCGCCGCCGGAACGGGCCGGCCACGCCGAGGACAATTGGGTGTGGTCGCCCCAGGGGCTCGTGGCCATGCACTATCCCGAGATGTGGGGCATCGTGGAGTTCTCCGGCCGGCCGCCTCCACCCGCCCCCCTCCCTCCCCTTCCGCGCCTGACCGCAGGCGATTTCGCCCTGTGGTGGCTGAGGCGGATCTACTACCGCGAGCACGCCTTCCACGCGCTGGCCGGAACGTACACGTCAGATGTCGCCGCGCTCGAGTTGCCGGAGCCGGACGACGCGCGGCTGGCGTGGCCGCCGGCCATCGAGGCCACGACCACGCAGTTCTCGGCGACGCTCAGCGTCGCGGGCGGGCGCACGTGGCGCATCCGTGACGACGGCCGGGTGAGGGAGGCGCCGCACGCGTCCCGGACGGGCGCCCGCCGCAGCGGAGGAGAAGGCCGGTGAACTTCCATCTCGTGGACTGGCTCATCGTGGCGGCCGTCTACGCGGGCGTCGTGGCCGGCGTGCCGCTCACGCGCCGGTACATGCGCAGCGTGGCCGACTTCCTCGCGGCCGGCCGCACGGCGGGGCGCTATCTGCTCACAGTGTCGAACGGGCTGGCGGCGCTCGGCGCGATCTCGATCGTGGCCTTTCTCGAGCAGAACTACGTGGCGGGCTTTCCGCTGGCGTGGTGGGGCATGACGATGGCGCTCGTCGTGCTCGTCGTGACCGCGTCGGGCTAGATCATCTTCCGGTTCCGCCAGACGCGCTGCCTGACGCTCGCGGAGTTCCTTGAGCGGCGCTACTCGAAACGCTTCCGGATCTTCGCCGGCATGCTGGCCTTCTTCAGCGGCATCGTCAATTTCGGGATCTTTCCCGCCGTCGGCGCACGATTCTTCATCCACTACATCGGATTGCCCGAGGCATGGCGGCTCGGGGCGGTGGCCGTGCCTACCTTTCCGCTCATCATGCTGGGGCTCCTGCTGACCGCGCTCTACTTCGTCTTCGCCGGCGGGCAGGTGGCCGTGATCGTCACCGACTTCGCGCAGGGCGTGTTCGCGAACGTCGTCTTCCTCGTGCTGGCCTTCTACCTGCTGAGTATCGTGCGCTGGGGTCAGGTCTTCGAGGCGCTGGGCACGGCTCCCGCCAACCAATCGCTGGTCAACCCGTTCCACACCAGCCAGGTGCGGGACTTCAACTTCTGGTTCTTTCTCATCGGGGTGCTCATCTACGTATACGGAGCGATGTCGTGGCAGGGTACGCAGGGGTACAACAGCTCTGCGCGCAATGCGCATGAGGCGAAGATGGGCTCGATGCTGTCGAACTGGCGCAACCTTCCCCAGAATCTGTTTTTGCTCGTGGCCCCGGTCGTTGCGTTTACAGTGCTGCACCACCCCGACTTCGCCGCGCAGGCTGCGTCTGTGAACGCGGTGGTGGGCGGCGCGGTGTCGGAAGCGGTCGGCAATCAGCTCCGCGTGCCGGCCGCGCTGGTCACGTTGCTCCCGCACGGGTTGCTCGGCGCCTTCGCGGCGGTCATGCTGGCGGCCTTCATCAGCACCCACGACACGTACCTGCATTCGTGGGGCTCGATCTTCGTTCAGGACGTGCTCATTCCGCTGCGGGGCCGACCGCTCGATCCCGCGCGCCATATGCGGGCGCTGAGGTGGGCGATGGTCGGTGTGGCGGCGTTCATTTTCGTCTTCAGCCTCCTCTTCCGTCAGAGCGAGTACATCTTCCTCTTCTTCGCGATCACGGGCGCCATTTTTTTCGGGGGATCCGGCGCGGTGCTCATCGGAGGCCTCTACTGGAGGCGCGGTACGACGCCGGCGGCATGGACGGCGATGATCGCGGGCTCGACGGTCGCGCTCGGCGGAATCATAGCGCAGCAGGTGTGGGACGGTTTTCCGTTCAACGGCCAGGTGATGAGCGCCATCGCCATCGGGACGGCGAGCGTGCTCTATGTGGGCGTGTCGCTGGCGACATCGCGGGTGCCCTTCGATCTCGACCGTCTCCTGCACAGGGGACGCTACGTGGTGGCGTCGGAGACCCACGTGGTCGAGGCGCCCTCGCGGAGCCTGCGGCTGCTCTTCATCGACGAGCAGTTCACCCGCGGCGACCGAGCCATCTACGTGGTGACGTACGCGTGGATCGTGGCGTGGGTGCTCGTCTTCGCCGCCGGCACGGGCTACGGCCTCACGCATGCCGTGCCCGACGCGGTCTGGGTGCGGTTCTGGCGCGCGTACCTGTGGATCCAGGGCGCGGCTGCGGTAGCAGTCGTGGTGTGGTTGCGGTGGGTGGCGTCGCCGACGTTCGCCGCATGCTCCGTGACCTGGCCACGATGGAGCGCAACACGCTGGACGACGGCGTGGTGAGGGAGCGCGACGTCGCCTTCGCCTCCGCCGACGAGGAGCGCGCGCAGTGAGTGCGGTGCTTACACGCCATGCGGCGAGCCCGATCCTCCGGCGCCGGGACGTGCCCGACCATCCGCCGGAGGTGGTCGACGCCACCTCCGTGTTCAATCCGGGCGCTACCGTGGACGGGGACGAGGTCGTGCTTCTGCTGCGCGTGCAGACCCGTGGGCGCGAGACGTTTCTCCTGACCGCCCGCAGCGTGGACGGCGTGAGCTTCGAGGTCGCGCCCGAGCCGGTGGGCATCCGGGGGCTGGAGTCCGCCGGGGAGCGCATCTACCACGTGTACGATCCGCGCATCACCCGTATGGAAGGGGCGTGGTATGCGACGTTCGCGGCCGACGCCGACGGGGGATGCCGCACGGGCATCGCGCGCTCCGACGACCTCGATCGCTTCGACCTCGTGAGCTACGGCGGCGGGGACGTTCGCAACGCCGTGCTCCTTCCCGGGCGCATCGGGGGCCGGTACGTGCGGCTCGAGCGCCCCAATCGGCTCGACTTCGGTGGGCAGACCGCTGCCGCCGAGCCCGCCCCCGTGGCCGGTGTGCCCTTGGCGGGTACGCGCGCGGCCGGTGCGCGCTTGGCGGGTACGCCCTCGACTGGTGCGCCTTCAGCCGGTGAGCCCACCACGGGTGATACGATCGTGGCGTCCGTGTCCGGCGACCTGGTCGAGTGGAACGAGATCGGTCCGGTCATGCGTGGCCGCCCGCACTACTGGGACGAGCGCATCGGCTCGGGGCCGCCTCCGCTGCCGACCGGGGTGGGGTGGCTCCATGTGTACCACGGGGTCGCCACGCACTTCCGCGGCGTCAACATCTACCAGGCGGGCGTCGTGCTCCTCGACCGCGACGACCCGACGCGAGTCCTCGGCCGCTCCCGCGACAACATCCAGGAACCGAGGGAGATGTACGAGATGGTCGGGCAGGTACCCAACGTGGTCTTTCCCAGCGGATGGGTGGTGCGTGACCCGCAGCGCGGCCTGCGCGCCGCCGGCGACGGCGGGCAGGAGCCGATTCGCGACGACGCCGAGGTGCTCCTCTACTACGGTGCCGCGGACACGTGCGTCGGGCTCGCCACGGCCTCGGTGGGTGCGCTCCTCGGTGCGTGCCTCCGGCGGAAGGACGCAGGATGACGGGTGGTGTGGGCCGCGCGCATCAAGCCGCAGCCGGCGTGCCGGGTGGGCGCCCCGGCGGAGCGGACGGCGCGCATGAAGCCGGTATCGCCGGTGGGCCGCCCGAGAGTCCGCGCACACCGTGGCCCCGCCGGGCGTACCTGGTCTCGCACACGCACTGGGACCGCGAGTGGTACCGTACCTTCCACGACTTCAGGGTGTCGCTCGTGGATGTCGTCGGGAGGGTTCTCGCCGCGCTGGAAGCCGGCGGCCCGTTTCGGCGTTTCCTGCTCGACGGCCAGTCTGTGATCATCGAGGACTACCTTGCCGTCGTGCCCGAAGACCGCGGACGCATCGCCGCGCTCGTGCGGTCGGGCGCGCTTGCGGTGGGTCCGTGGTACGTCCTACCGGACAACTTTCTCATCGGCCAGGAGGCACAGGTGCGAAACCTGCTCTACGGCCACGTGGTGGCTGCGGAGCTCGGAGGCGCACAGAAAGTGGGGTACATGCCGGATTCCTTCGGCCATCCGGCGCAGATGCCGCAGCTTCTACGCAAGGCAGGGATCGATTCGTTCATCTACACCCGGGGTGATGGCGACGACATCGACGGCACCGGCCTCGAGTACCGGTGGCGCGCTCCGGACGGAAGCGAGGTGACCACCGCGCACCAGTGGAGAGGGTACTGCAACGCGGCGGCTCTGGGGCTGGAGGAGATCTGGCACGCGCACACGCGGCGCACGGTGGACCTGGCCGAGGCGGTTCGAAAGGTCGGCGCCCTGCTCAGGGAGATGGCCGAACGCTCGAACGTGGACGTAGCGCTCCTGAACAACGGGTGTGACCACCTTCCGCCGCAGCAGGAATTCACGCGTGTACTCGACGCGCTCCGCGAGGCCTTCCCGAGCACCGAATTCGTTCATGCGTCGCCGGCGGAATACATGGCGGCGGTCGGGGACTCTGCGGCCGGCGTCCCGAGGGCGCTTCCGGTGCGGGCGGGCGAGCTTCGCCATGGAAAGCTCCACCACATCCTGACGGGCGTGTGGTCGGCGCGGATGTATCTGAAGCAGAGGAACCATGACGCGCAGGAGGCGCTGGTATGGGGCGCCGAACCCATCGCGTCCTACGCGCACTTCATGTACGGCAGGCCGTACCCGCCGGGGCTCCTGGACGACGCGTGGAAGCTGCTCCTGCGCAACCACCCCCACGACTCGATCTGCGGGTGCAGCATCGACAAGGTGCATCGCGAGATGCTGCCACGGTTCTCAGGCGTGATCGACACCGCCGAGAGAATCGTGGCGGACAGGCTCGGGGCGCTCGCGCCCACGTTTGCACGGGCGGCAGAGGACGACGGGGCCACGATCCTGGCGGTCATGAATCCCCTGCCGTGGCGGCGCTCGGCGGTCGTCGAGCGCCTGGTTGTCCTCCAGCCTCCGGGCTTCGACCCCCGGCGTCTGACGCTCGTGGACGACGGGGGGCGGCCCGTTCCATTCGAGGTCGTCGAGCGCTGGACGGTCGAGCGCTTCTGGGGGGTGGACTACCGTACGATGCTGAGGAGCGAGGAGCAGCTTGAGCGGTTTGAGAACTACCGCGCGGCGTTCGGTTCCCGGATCGTAAGGCCGGCGTCCGAGGCCGATCGCGAAGACACGTTCCTGCACATCCGGTTTCTGGCGGAGGATCTTCCGGGCGTCGGTCACCGCACGTACTACCTCCGGAAGAGCAAGGGGGCTCCATCTGCCGTGGGCGAGGGCTCCACTTCCGCCGCGGCGGAAGGCACCTCCGCGGTGGGCCTCCGCCCCGACGAGGTGCGCGTATCCGGCCACACGGTCGAGAACCGGTGGCTGAGGGCGACGCTCAACCCGGACGGGACCTTCGACCTCGAGGACTTGGCGACGGGCCATGCCTTCACCGGTCTCGGGGCGCTCCTCGACGTGGAGGACGCCGGGGACGAGTACGACTACGCGCCGGCGCCCGAGTCGAGCAAGGTGACTTCAGCCGGTATTGCCGGCACCGTGCGCGTGGTGGCGGATGGACCTCTGAGAGGCGCGCTCGAGGCCCGTTTCGACCTCGATCTGCCAGCCGCTCTGGCGGTGGGGCGGAACCGCAGAAGCCGCCGTGCGGTGCGCTGCGCAACGCGGGTCGGGATCGGGCTCGACGCGGGCGCGCGGCATCTGGATCTACGGGTGCGATTCGACAACCGGGTGCGCGACCACCGCCTGCGCATCGCGTTTCCGACGGGGCTTCGCGTGGCCGATGTGGTCTCGGACGGGCACTTCCACCTCGATCGACGCCCGGTGGAGCCGCCGCCGGCGGATGGCTGGGTACAGCCCCCGGCGGACAGCCATCCCCAGCAGGAGTACACCCTGGTGCAGGACGGCGGGGTCGGTCTGGCGGTGTTTGCGGCGGGTTTGCCCGAGGTGGCTCCGCGCCGTGGAGCGGACGGAGCGGTTACGCTCGACGTCACGCTACTTCGCGCCGTCGGATGGCTGTCGCGCGACGACCTCGCCACTCGCCGGAGGCAGAACGCGGGGCCCACGGTCCCGACGCCGGAGGCGCAGTGCCCGGGTGCACACACGTTCCGTCTCGCACTCACTCCGTTCGCCGCCGACGCCGTGGACGCGGGCCTTCCCCGCCTGAGCCGGGAGTGGCGCCGGCCCCCGTACGTCGTGCAGGGCGTGGCGGACGGGCACGCGCCCGGAGGGGACGGGTTGCTCGAGTTCGAGGGCGCGGGGGTCGCGGTCTCTGCGGTCAAGCGGCACGCGAAGAGGAACACCCTGGTGGTCCGGCTTTATGGATTCACCGGAGCCCGAGCCGCCACGGTGTTGCGATTCGGCCCGGCGGTGGCACGCGCCTGGCGCACGGACCTGCTCGAGGAGCGTATCGAGGAGATCCCCGCGTCGGCGAGGCGCATCGAGATGGCGGTCGAACCGTACGAGATCGTCACGCTGGAGGTGCTCTTCAGGTAGCCGGCCAGAGCCACGCCGCACCGCGAACGCCGCTGGAGTCGCCGTGGGCGTTGAGCACGATGCGGGCTGCGGTGTCGCCTCCGAACACATAGGGCCCGACCGCATCCTGGACCCTGGGTGCGAGGTCGGGCAGGTTGGACATGCCACCGCCGAGCACGATCACGTGCGGATCCAGGATGTCGATGACGGTGGCCAGACTGCGCGCCAGCCGGTCCACGTACCGATCCATCGCCCCACGCGCGCCCGGGTCGTGCATCTTCAGGAGATCGACGATCTGATAGGTCGTGCGCCGCTCACCGGTGGCGTCGCGGTGGTCCCGCTCCATGCCGGGACCGGATAGGAACGTCTCGATGCAGCCGTGCTTGCCACAGTAGCAGAGCGCGCCCGGCCGCTCGTCGTCGCGTGGCCAGGGGAGGGGATTGTGGCCCCACTCGCCGGCGATGCGCTCCGCGCCTTCGAGCACGTGCCCTTCGAGGACGATGCCCCCTCCGACCCCCGTGCCCAGGATGACGCCGAACACGCTGGCTGCTCCGGCGCCGGCGCCGTCCGTGGCCTCGCAGAGAGCGAAGCAGTTGGCATCGTTGGCCAGCCGCACGGGCCGCCTGAGAAGATCCGTCAGATCGTGGTCCAGGGGGTGTTCCATGAGCCAGGTGGAGTTGGCGTTCTTCACCAGGCCGGTCCTGGGCGATATCGTCCCGGGAATTCCCATGCCGACGGTACCTTGCGCACCCGTTTCGCGCTCGAGCACGGCGACCAGATCCTGGATCGCCCGGAGGGTGCCCTCGTACGAGCGGGGTGTCGGCACTCGCCGGCGGGCCAGCTCGCGTCCGTCCGGGGCCAGCGCGATGCCCTCGATCTTCGAGCCGCCCAGATCGATGCCGATCCGCAGGGCCGATGCGGGACGCTCCGGATCGTTCACTTCGCCGCACCCTGCCCGGCCGCCTCGTACGCATGCCACAGCTCGCCGGGCCGGTTGGCGTAGAACTCGACGTAGCCGCATGAGCCGCAGACGCAGGCGTGCACCCCGGTGCTCACCGGCCGCTGGAGGGGACCCCGGTCGGGATGCTCGTCCACGCCGACGATCATCCTGATCCCGTGCGCGTCCGAGAGGTAGGCGCCGTCGATCATCTGGGCGGAGGCGCACTTCGCGCACCGGTGGTAGCTGCTCATGACTCTTCCTCGGCGGATGGGGGCACGGCCGCGGTGGCTTGGATCTCGATCAGGTATCCATAGTGCAGGGGGCTCACGGGGACCACCGCACGCGCGGGGCGGTGCACGCCGAGCATCTCCTTGTACGCGGCGTCGACCTCACCCCAGAGCGAACCGTCGCTGATGTAGATCGTCACCTGGAGAAGGTGGTGGAGCCCGCTGCCCGCGGCCGTCAGGATCGCGTCCACGTTGCGGAGCGCCTGTCGGGTCTGCCGGGCAGCGTCGCCAGGCGCCGCTCCTGGATCCGCGGGGTCGATGGGCAGTTGCCCTGCCACGTGGACGATGCCGTCGTGGACCACCGCTTGAGAGTAGTGGCCGGCCGGGGTGGGTGCGTTCGGTGTCGAGACCGTATGCATTTTTACCGATCCGTTCGGTGGTGCATCGGCGCGCCGCGGGCGATGCGGATCAGGTCGGCCGGCGTGCGCGCGTCGGGAAGTGGTGCGGATAATCCTGCGTGCGCGCGGGGTCGGCGGGCAAGGGTGCGGGCAGGAGGCGTGCCGCATAGCTTGAGGTCGGCCCGGCCCATGCCGGCTGGGTCCCGAGGTCCCCGGCAGGGACCACGCCGGCACCCTTGCAGGGACGCTCGTGCCACGAATCCGTATTCTCACAGGCGATGACGTACGCTCCGCCGTGGCCATGCCGGACGCCATCGGGGCGATGCGAGAGGCGTTCACGGCCCTCGCTCGCGGCGAGGCCGAGGTGCCCCCGCGGCTGTCGCTCGACGTGGGCCAAGGCGTGCTGCTCGTCATGCCCGCGTACCTCGGCTCCATCGACGCGGCCGGCGCCAAGGTGGTGTCCGTGCACCCCGATAACCGGAGGCTCGGGCTGCCTGCGCTGCACGCGGTCGTGCTCCTGATCGATCCCGCGACGGGCGTGCCCGCTGCGTTGATGGACGGCGCCTCGTTGACCGCGCTCCGCACCGGAGCCGCGGGGGGACTCGCGACCGCGCTGCTGGCCCGCGAAGACGCGCATGTGGTGGCGCTCTTCGGCGCCGGCGTGCAGGCCCGCAGCCAGCTCGAGGCGGTGCGGTGCGTCCGCGCCGTCGATGAAGTTCGGATCGTTTCGCGGACTCGGGCGTCCACCGAGGGTCTCGCCGGAGAGCTGCGCGGGTGCCGTGTGCGCGTCATGGACGATGCGGCCGAGGCCCTGTCCGGTGCGGACGTCGTCATCGCCGCCACGAGCAGCGCCACGCCGGTCTTTCCGGGTGCCCGGGTCACGCCGGGCACGCACGTGACCGGTGTGGGCAGCTACACCCCCGCGATGCAGGAGGTGGACGCGGATCTCGTGACCCGGGCGGTGGTCATCGTCGATCAGCGCGAGGCGGCGCTGCGTGAGGCCGGAGACCTGATCCAGGCCGTGCGGTCCGGGCGGTGGCGGGCGGAGGAGATCCACGCGGAAATCGGAGAGATCGCCGCCGGAACGAAGCCGGGCCGGACTTCTTCGGAACAGATCACCTTCTTCAAGTCGGTGGGAGTGGCCGCGCAGGACATGGCGCTCGCCCGCCGCGTGGTCGATGCCGCCGCGCGCCTCGGCCTGGGATCCGAAGCGGATCTCTGAGGCGCGCGCGACCCGCCTCCGGCCTCAGCGTTCGCCTTCGTCCGGCCCGTCCTTCCCGCCGTCTTTCCTCTACTCCTCGCCGCCCTCTTCCTCGCCGCCGTACTTCTTCAACAGCCTTCTAGCCGAGATCGGCGAGGAACTCGCGGGCCTCATCGGCGCGGTCCGACGGCACGAACACCGCCGTTCCGAGCGGGCTGGGCCCCGAGAAGCCCGGTCCGAAGATCCCCACTTCGGGACCACGCACGTACACCGGAATGTCCTGTTCCTCGAGGATCTGTCTGGCCAGCTCCGCCTCGTACAGTGCCGCGAACGCGGCGACCTGCTCCCAGTGGATCCGAGTGGGCGTCTCGTTCACATTCCCAGCCTGTTCCATGCCTGCGAGCGCTCCCGGTAGCGCGCGACGGCGTCCGTGTCTCCGTCCTGCGCCGCCGCCTCCATGAGTGCAAGATACACCCACCCATAGTAGTTGGGGATACCAATCGTGGCGCGATCGGGCCAGTGGTCCCACCCGTCGGGAACCCCGCTGTGGTGCACGAATACGCTGTCGGCGAGCAGGCGCGTGCGCGCGACGTCGATCGAGGTGCCCGTGACGGTCGAGTAGGGAGAGTCGTCGAGGCGCTCGACGCCGGCCAGCGCGGTGTCGGGCAGCGGCCCGTTGTGGAGCTTGAACGCGAGGCCTTGGCGGATGAGGTACGGGGCCACGCCGAGAGACTGCGCGGCGTTGCCTGACGACGCGAAATAGACGGGACGGTCTCCCAACGATTCGTTGATGAGAGACAATGCGAACTGCTGCCACGGATACAGAATCTGACCCCCACGGATCGTGGCGATGACGTTTCCGAGCCTGAGATTCCGGTCCTGCTCGACGCGCGCATAGCTGCCGGCCACGCGCGTGATCGTCGCGTCGTCGATGGACAGGATCGCGCGGGCAGGCCGGTGGATCGGCCGGTCGAGCACCAACGGCACCTTACCGGCCGCGCGGGCGGCGGCCGGGTCGTCCGTGTACATCGCCGCCGTGTTCTCAGCCGTGTACGGTCGTTGGCAGATGATCCGTGTCCAGTCGGTGGAAGGATCCACGCTCTCGGGGCACGGCCGGGTCAGATCCCGGAGCTGCTCGGTGTACCAGTCGGTGTTGAGGTACGATGTGACGATGACGGTCACGTCACGGCGTATGCCCTCTACCTCCTGGAGGTACCAGAGGGGAAAGGTATCGTTGTCGCCGTTGGTGAAGAGCACGCTGTACGGCTCCACGCTCATGAGCAGATTGTACGCCCAGTCGCGCGCCGTGTAGTCCTTCGCGCGCGATGCCCATCCCCAGTTGAGGAAGAGTGGCAGCAGCGCAAGCGCGAGCACGGGGCTGGCCTTCGCGAAGCCCGTCTTGAGTTCGTGAGCCAGCTCGCGCCAGAGTGCGGCGATACCCATCCCCGCCCAGAGCCCCCACACCGAGAACCCGGCCACGAAGAAGTAGTCGCGCTCGCGGACCTCGTGCGCCGCTCCGGCGGGTGCCTGAAGCGAGTATCCGTACTTGAAGTTGAGGTAGACGACCAGCGCCAACGACAGCGTGGCGAAGAGCGTGGCCATGTACGCGAAGCTGGTCCGGTCCTTCCGGAAGTGCTCCACGGCCCCCCATGCTCCCAATCCTGTGAACAGCATTGTAAACGGGAGCCTGAGGTGCGCGAACACCACATTGTTTCCGTCCAGACCGCGTGCCCACTGCCAGTCGAAGTACTGGAGGTAGTTGACGAGTTGAGAGGAGAATGCCGCCTGGCGAGGAAGGAGCGGCGGCTTGAGGTACTGCTGGCGTGTCAGCGCCTCGGACAGCGCGACGCATCCGGCCTTCCCGTAGGTGACGATGCTCTCGAGCGCGGAGCCGAGCCCCGCGCACGTGGGGTTCGCCTCGTTGATCACGGGATGGAGGGCGGCACGGAGGGGTAGGAAGAGGTGAATGGACAGCCCGACGAGCGCCGCCGCCGCCGCCGCGACGTACAGACGCCAGTTGAGTAGCGTCCGCGGGTGCACGACCACGATGAAGAGCCCGATCGCCGTAGCGGCCAGGAAGGCCATGAGGTGGTTGCCCACGCTCAGCGCCAGGATGAAGGCCATCAGAACGAGGAGGTTGTCGTCCTTTCCCCTTCCCAGGTTCTCCTGCCAGCGCACCGCCAGCCAGGACAGGAGCGCGATCGTCAGCAGCGAGACCGTGTACACCTTCTCGTTGACGTTCGACTGGTTCCACACCGTGAACGCCGTGGCGCTCACGAGTACCGCCGCCGCCGCGCCCGCGAGCCGGAAGATCCGACTCGGGGAGAAGTACCGCAGGATGTGATGGATGACGAGGAACCAGAGGGCGTGGGCGCCCGCGCTCATCGCCGCGCTGAAGAGGTTCACCCGTACCGCCACGGACAGACCGAGCGGCGCCAGCAGCACGGTCCATGCCCTTGCCAGCACCACGAACAGCGGATTGCCCGGGGGGTGAGGGATGCCCAGGATGTGCGCCGTGGCGATATACTCCGACGTGTCCCAGAACGCCGTGGTTCGGGCGAGCGTCACCGCGTAGAGGAGGAACACCATCGCGCCGGCGATTCCTGCGGCCACGTAGGGGGGGCGCAGGCCGTCCTGCGCCGGCGGCTCGCGCGGCGTGGATGGCGTCGAGGTGGGGGGTGTCGCGACGGTTGTGGCCATGTCTCCCTGCTTCGTGGAACGGGAACGAACCCGAAAGATAAACGCCCGCGGCCCGTCAGGCCTCCCGGACAAGGTGCAGGCAGCCCCATCGGTCCACCTCCACCGCCCACTCCGGCGGTACCCAGGTGGTGGCGCTGTATTCCTGGATGACCAGCGCGCCCGAGAGGCGGTGCCCGGCCCGGAGATCCTCGCGGCGCACCCGGCGCGCCTCGGTCACGCCTCCACCATGGGCGACCTCGATCGATTGCACCGGAGGCTCGCCGTGGGCCGCCTCGATCTCGGGCGCGTCGAGCAGGTGCGGGGGCGCGCTGACCACGGCGCGAACCGTCACCGCCTCGACGGGCGCGTCGCGACGCTCGTAGCCATAGCGTTCCAGGTGCTTCGTGTGGAAACGGGTGAGCCAGTCGTCGGCGGGGACCCGAAGCTCGAAGCTCTGGCCGAGATACCGGGCATCGACCCATCGCTCGATCACGAGCACCTCGGGATCGCTCCCCTCCCGGACGATCTCGTCGGTGG
>Ga0114931_10007562_pt1 | contig 13282 bp, 20 predicted proteins | sample 2SBtaG_FD_89579 | JGI IMG/M metagenome (GOLD analysis project Ga0114931, IMG submission 89579) | Deep subsurface microbial communities from Kolumbo volcano to uncover new lineages of life (NeLLi) - 2SBTROV14_V59a metaG | ecosystem: Environmental > Aquatic > Marine > Volcanic | place: Kolumbo... | reverse complement strand
ATTCTAAGTAATGGCTCCTAAAAAGAAGAAGGATGAAAAAGAAGAACCAGTAGTTCTAATAGATACTAGGGAACAAAAACCTTTTAAATTCAAGGCACCGTTCCTTACTAGCACTACGACTTTGGATTGTGGGGATTATTGTTTATATAGTCTCCCTAATGTAGTTATTGAACGTAAGGCTTCTGTACTAGAAATTCATAATAATTTCACTAAAGGTAGAGAGCGATTCTTTAAAGAAATGGATCGAGCTAGGGATAATAAGAAATTACTAATTATCCTAATGGAGTTTGGTATGCCTGATCTACATAAAAAATCAAGGTATGCTAGAATAAATGCTCTAATGCTCCAGAATACTTTAACGTCTATCTGGCTTGACTATGGCTTCCCTTACGTCTATGCTGGAAACAGAAGTAACGCTCAATGGTGGTGCAATCGGTTTTTCCTACACCTATTAAAAAAGAAAGGTTTATAATACTTCAAAAATGGTTATTTCAGATCTTGAAAAAGGCTGTCTCGCTTACATAATGTTTTGTGATGTAGATAGTGTACCCGTAGAATATTTTAGAATCGAGCATATTAAAAATATTTATAATCTATACTTAGCCCATAAATCAGAATATCAAAAGGCACCATCTCTTGAGCAGATGGTTCTTCTGATTAAACAAGCTCATCCAGATAATAATGCTACTACTTTAACTATAGCAAAGGGTGTATATGATTTAAAAGAGGATATTGAAAAGAATAAAGACTTTTATGAGAAGTCACTAGTAAATTGGAAGAAGTGTACTTTAGCAGATGCAGAATTATCAAACCTTCTTGACTTACTCCAACACAAAAAGGGTGAAAAAGCAGAAGCTCTTATTGCTAATCTGTACACAAAGCTTACTGAGTTGAATACGGAATCTAAGGAGACTATTCATGATGTGCAGGAAGATTATGATCTTATCTCTAGCAATGATTTTGAGTTTTACTACACAGGTATAGAAAAATTAGATGAGAGTGGTGGATTTCCTGTTACGTCTCATGTATTGATTAACGGACGTAGAGGAAAGGGAAAGTCTTGTGTAGGATTAAATCTATTGAAAAATATGTATGAATTGAATGACATTACTACATGCTTTATTTCACTAGAGATGGAGAAGTCAGAAGTAAAAGCTAGACTATTAAGTATGATTTCTGGAGTATCTTTCATAAGAATTCTTCGTAATATTTTAACTGATGATGAACGATTAACAGTATTTACAGCTTTTGCTAAGTTTCGTTATTTACGATCTGAGGCTAGTGCTATTAATGACTATATTTCTAGTAACAGGGACCGTCTGCTTAATTTAATTAAGACTGATTCTAAGAAGTTTTTCATAGAATTAAATTCTAAGTTTACACTACGCCCCAATAAGTTTATTATTGTAGATGATCCTAGTTTAACTTTAGATAGACTATCATTGATTGTAGATTCTTTAACTAAGAATTATGATCTACGAGCCTTCTGTACAGACTATTTACAGATTATTCGTAGGCTAGGTAAGGCAGAGGCTAAGGACGCCCTTGGAGATATTTCTGCGGAGATTCGTAGACTAGCATTACGTCACAGGCTTGTATCTATCCTCCTAGGCCAGCTAAACGCGGTAGGGACTATGACCGCAAACAGTTTTAGTAGTGAAGCACCAGCAACAGTTATTTATTCTATTGAAGATTCAGATGCAGCACAGCAGGAGTGTGTACTACCATTACACTGTTCAAAGGCTAGAGCAATACCACAAGTAGATTTAATGTTACACATAAACCCAGATACGATGTTGATTACAGATTAGGAGATGATAATATAAATATGTTACTTATTTTAATAGGTTCTAAACAAGTTGGAAAGGATACATTTGCTAAAGTCTTAATAGATAAATATGATTTCTCTCGACATGCTTTTGCTGATGCTTTGAAGAAAGAACTATTGGTTACTTTTGAGAAGCCTGATGCTATAGATGGATATTCTCTAGTACAGTTTCTAGTAAATCCCTTATTTAAAGAACAGGAGATTCCTTGGCTAGGAATAACGGGTAGGAAACTAATGCAGACTTGGGGAAATTATAGACGAAAGGGTAATCCTCTTTATTGGATTGCCACAACTATTACTGGAATTAATAAAGAATTATACTCAGATCCTAGCACAAGAGTAGTGGTAACAGATACACGTTACGAGAATGAACTTGCTAGTCTAAAGAAATGGTATTCAGACTATTTTCCAGATAAGATAGTAGTAGTAAAGATTACTAGGCCAGGTTACGAGGGGGATAACCATATTTCTGAAGAATTAGCTAGAAAAGAGGAATTAGAGGTTGATTACATTATTGAGAATAATAGTACGCGTGAGGATTTTATTCAGAAAGCTACAGAGTTCGGTAACTATATTATTACTGAGAATAATGTAAGGGATGCTGTTAAAGTAGATGGAGAGTTAAAAAATGTATAAAGAATTATCACAAAAGTATACAACTGTAATAGGGGATACTAGTGGTAGGCCCAAGTATATAGAAATTATTGATAATAAGACTAAGTTAGTAGTGTGTAGTTATTATCCTACATTAACTAATAATGTTATATTTTATTGTGAGGTGCCTATGATGGATATTGGTTATATTGCTGATGAACTAGTAGAATTTTCAAACTATTATAGGAGTTGTAAATGACGCATCGTGAATATTATCTTATTTGTCTAATGGAAGAGTGTGCAGAAGTACAGAAGGCTATTGCTAAGATGCTACGCTTTGGAGATAGTAACTTCAATCCAGAAATTGTAGAGGCTGGAACCAATAAGGACGTGTTTGAAAGGGAGTGTGTTGATGTAGTAGCTCTTCTTGGAAAGTTATCTGCTGTTGGTTACGATACAGGATTAAATAATACTATCGGTACTTATGAGAAGTTAGTGCGTCTCAATGAATACACTAATCTTTCTGAAACGCTAGGAATTGTAAAGGACTAATGAATAACTAATGAAACTAGGAATGCTAAAAGAAATAGACTGGTCTTATATAGGTGCATTGCTAGCACAGGAGGATGATAATATTCAAGCCGAATTCTTTAAAGCATTTGTCTCCGAGTGTGGTACTTGGGGTACTCATTATCAAGTAGAAATGCAACTTGCTTATATTAATGAGAAACTTACTCAAGAAGAAAAGGAAGTTTTGGGAATGTTAAGCTATAAGGATGAAAAGTAATGAAGTTTCTTGCAATAAAGAAATGGGAGGACGGAAATGAGCAGACTATCGAATATTTTCATACTCTTAAAGATTGTTTGACTTGGATTAAAAAGCAGAAGCAGCCTATTGATAATTCTTGGAAGTGGATGATTGGTGAATACTAAATGTCTACAGATGTTTCAGTTAAAGCTATACTAGACAATGCTGGAATTACAATACAAGATGAGGAAACATTTGATTACATTATACATTGCATAAATCCTAATCATAGAGATAGCACTCCCTCTTTACGAGTTGATAAAGATACAGGAATCTATCACTGCTTTGCTTGTGGTTATAAAGGTAATTTTACTAGATTAATTTCAGAGTTAGAAATAGAAGTAACTCCTGAGATTCTAGAGGAAATACACTATGATGAGCTACGAAGAAAAGTACAAAAGGTTAATGCATACGAAGATTCTTATATTAATTATAAGGTAAAAAAGGTTCCTGGTATTCCAATTGCTAGAGAATATCGAGGCATATCTCCTAGCACTTTTAAGGCAGTTGGTGCAATAAGAAACATCCACCTCGGTAGACTTGTAATTCCTATTATGGTTCATAATATGTTACAGGGATACACGATGAGATCCCTAGTTGGCCAAAAACCAAAATACTTGCATACTAGCGATATAAAGTTTTCTAGTCTACTATTCCCATTTGATCTAGTAAAGAGTAACGGTAAACCAAATATCCTTTATATTACAGAGGGACCATTTGATGCTTTGAATCTAATAGAACATGGCAAACAAGCAGTTTGTATTTTTGGTGCAGATTCATGGAGTGATTTTAAATTATCCTTATTATTAGAGCTTGCCCCTAAGCATGTTGTGTTACTCTTTGATAATGACAAGGCTGGATATAATGGGATGTACACCCTAGCAAAAAATATCCATAGATTTGTTGACACCTATGTTCCCATAAACTATAATGCACTGAGTTTTACAGATCCCGGCGAAGCTACGACGGGGCAATTAGAAGGAATTCAGGTAAGGAAGTTTGTATGATGCTAAACAGTAATACTGTATATGAACCACCTCCTCAATGGGGATGCAAGCATAACTGGATACTAATAGGCTATCCAATCTTAACTTGGGTAACTAATGAAGCTGGAGAGAAAATGCATGATGGTGCTCCGATAATGCAGAAGAGACAGTGCTTAAATTGTGGTGGAGTTGAGTGGTCTGCTTCTAGCAATATGTTTATTTAATAAGGGAAATTAAAATGGCACGAGATTATTTTTATCCTAAAGAAGAAAATTTAAGAAATCGCTTATTAATGCTGAGGGAGCTTTTGAATGAGATTAATTTATATGAAATACCGTGTCCGCGTTTGTTGGGACAATTAAATGAGTTTGGTGTAATAGGTGCTTTTTTGATTTCTGAGGTAGAGCAACTAACCAAGTGTGTTGAAAAGGCATTAGAATAATAATGGCTAATTTAGAAAAATTTAATTTACAACTTGTAGATAATTTTGAGAAAGTTTCAAAATTATTTGACTACATTAGTACTAAGAAAATTGTAGCTTACGACACGGAATCGAATAGTATCTCTCCCTGGTTTGATGGTGCTAAGTTACTAGGAATATCCTTATGTTATTCAAACAGCACCGCTTTCTATATTCCACTGTACACACCTAAAGTAGAATACCTAGAAGATCCTATTTCTTTTAAACTAGGATCAGAGGAAGGAATTACAGGAGATGACTATATATCAAGATTAGAATCACCCTTCTTTTCGGAAGAAGAAATTGAAAAGATTCTAAAGATGTATGTAGAGTTTTTACAGAATCCTGATATTCTAAAGATTGCATTTAACCTCTCTCACGAAATTGGTTGGGTAAAGCGGATTACGGGAGAGGAGATTGGATTAGGTCAAACATTTGATCCTATGTTGGGTTTTCATTGTGCTCATATGGGAGAGCAATACCCAAAGTCTCTAAAGAAAATTACGGATGAAGAGCTACCAGAAGACTTTACAAATTATGAAGAACCTCTAGAGGATTATAAGACTTCTTTTTGTAAGAAGTTTAAAATCAAGAAGAATGATTTTTGCTATGATACAATTCCAATAGAGATATTTTATCCATATGCTGCTATGGACGCTTTAGCAACTTACAGACTATATTTCATTTGTCTAGCACAGTTACAAGCTAGAGATTTAGAGGATGTATATTGGAAGCGTTTACAGGAACCGTCTGAATTAGTTGCTACTCAGATGGAGTGTACTGGACTTCAGATTGATATAGATTATTTTAATAAGCTAGAGGAAGAGATCTATAGTGAGATTTCTATTGTATACGATAAGCTACTAACTTCTCCAGAGGTTAAGAAGGCTACTACTTTTGTAAGAAAGGCTGCTGCGAAAGCTAAGAATAAAAAGTTTATGACGCAGTGGCAGCGCAGACGTAATGAGTTAAAGACAAAAAAGATCATACAGCCGGAGAATTTTACTAAGAGAGACCAGACTTGCCTTACTACTGTAGAAGATAAAATTGCTAATAAACGGTCCACTCCAGAAGAGTTTGAAGACCTCGAATTTAACTTTGGTTCCAATTTACATCTTGCAATACTACTGAATAAAGTTCTAAAATTGGGTCTTACAAAAAAGACACCCAAAGGTAATTTACAGGTTGACGAAGATGTACTAAAGGAGTTTAGGGATAATCCAATAGTTGCACAGTTGCTAGAGTTAAAAGCACTTACAAAACTCTACTCCACTTACATTGTTGGGATTCGTAAGTTTATATATAAGGGACGACTCCATGGAAACTACAATTTCCATATTGCAAAATCTGGTCGTCTATCTTCTAGCAAACCTAACCATCAAAACTTCCCTAATACTGATCAGTTCAATAGAATGATTGTAGCTAGAGAAGGATACTCCCTAGTCTATACGGATGCGAGTAATGTAGAAGCACGCTTAATGGCCATCCTTTCAGACGATGAAAACCTTTGCGAAATTTTCAAGGTAGCAGGGGGAGATATGCACGCAGCTACAGCTAAGGCAGCATTTAACCTACCCGAGAGTGTTGAGGAGGTTTCTAGGCTTGCTCACGCGGACGAGCACGGAGAATACAACAAGATTCGGCAGACCTGTAAGACTGTCAACTTCCTAGCAATCTATGGAGGTACTGAGAAAGCACTTAGTAAACTACTAACAGACCTTAGTATGGACGAGTGTATTCAGTATATTGAAGGCTTCCACGCAGCATACCCAAAAGTACAGGAGTTCTTTGATAATACATTTAAGGAAATTAGAAAGAACTGGTGTGTAGAGTGTGTGTCTGGAAGAAAGCGATATATAAACAGAATGAAAATGTCTAATAGTTATGATCGTGAGAAAATGTATAATAGTATGGTAAATACTAAGGTGCAAGGACCAGCCTCTGATTTGATGTTAGAAAAAGCATTAATGATGGATCATGCTTGGAGATTTCAGCCAGAAGTCTGTACCTTAGTACGGGCTGTTCACGACTCTATGATGTGGGAAGTAAAAGATGAGTATGTAGAAGAGTTCCTAGAGTCAGCAAAACCAATATTCTCGCACTGGCCCTCGTGGATCCCCAATGATCGAGATGTTAAGTTTGAGAGTGAGTTTAAGACTGGTAAAGTATTTTCAGAAATGGAGAAGTGCTAATGAATACTTATGAAAGTTCTATTAAAGGATTTCCTACATTGTTTGGAGTCTCCTCTACTGGCAAAATAAAACAGTGGAACATTAGAGTTGATCTTTACGATTCTTTTTCAGAGATTGTAACTGAATATGGATATGTAAATGGTAAATTACAAAATAGCTGTAAAAAGATCACTGTAGGAAAAAATATCGGTAGAGCAAATGAGACTACTCACGCAGAGCAGGCTGTTTTAGAAGCTAGATCAAAATGGAATAGTCAAAAGGATAAAGGATATTTTGAGGATATTGATAATCCGCCTGAACGAGTAGTGCTTCCAATGTTGGCACATAATTTTAGAAAGAGAGCACATAGTATTGAGTATCCTTGCTATGTACAGCCAAAACTTAATGGTGTCCGTTGTCTAGCAAAGAAGGACTCGGAGGATCATATTACTTTTACTTCTCGTCAAGGAAAAGAATTTGAGAATTTTCCGACTATAGCAGAGGGTCTAATAGGATTGATGAAGGTTGGAGAAATCTTTGATGGGGAATTATACCACCATGATTGGAACTTCCAGCAGATTGTCAGTGCAGTAAAAAATACAGCTAATCCAGATAGAAACTACTTATATTTAGAAGTATATGATATTGTTAATGATTCTCCTTTTAGAGATAGAAATGAGTTAATAGCAAACAGGTTCAATAGCTTAATAGATTGTGTTGTTCCTGTATATACTACTATCTGTGAAGATGAGGAAGAAGTTTATACTTGGCATAACAAATTTGTTGGTGCAGATTATGAGGGAGTTATTATTAGAAATGCTAATGGTCTCTATACTCCTGGACACAGAAGTGCTGATCTGCAAAAATATAAAGAGTTTATAGATGAGGAATTTGAGATTGCTGGTGGGAGAGCAGACGTAGACGGTGGTGTAGTTTTTCTATGCTATAGTAAAAATAATGCCCACGACACCTTCAAAATTAGACCCAAGGGTAGCTTGACATACCGCCAGCACCTGTGGTATTCTCTAGACAAGTTAATAGGAAAGTCTCTCACCGTTCGTTATCAAAATCTTTCAGAAGATGGTATTCCAATATTTCCTGTTGGGATTGCAATTCGAGATTATGAATAGTAACAATAACAGTATGGAGGGCTAGAAAATGTAAGAATATAATTCGTTATTATATGTAACACCCGTAGTAAAAACCCAAACAAAAGGAACAAAATATGAAGATTGGTGATTATCCTGAGTCTCCTTATGACTCAACTCTGGCACCGTTTTTTAAGTACAGTGCTGGCTCAAATGTAGTACGCCTAATTCCAGATGTAAACAATGAGGAAATGGCTCCAATTCGTGTACATTGGATTGGTAGTCGTCCCCATGCTTGCACTAATTTTAACCGTGATACTGGAAAGTTTGACAACAAGTCTTGTGAGTATTGCAAGGCTAATATTGATGCAAATAAGGCTGATTGTGCAGTTGCTCTAAATAAGGATCTTGAAGTTGTATTGCTTCCACTTAAGAAGAGCATTATTGAGGACATTGGTAAGATTTCTGTACTCATGACTAAGATGGGGAAGTTCAGTTCTCCTGATGATTTTAATAGTCTAACAAATGGCATTTGGTTAAATGTCAAGAAGAGTGGATCTGGTCTCAACACAAAGTATAGTACAGAGCTTTACGATGGTGATGAGCTTCCAGAAGATGTTACACCATACCTTGAGGATGTAGATGTTCCTGATCTAGCAACTCTATATCCAGCAGAAGATACAGACGCACAGTTAGAGGTTGTAATGGGTGCTGCTGTAAAGGAAGGTAATGATGTACTCGGTGGTAAGGACTCCAAGGCAGTAAATGTATCAGACCTTGCGGCAGTTGGTGAGGATGATTCTGAGATTCCTTATTGAGACGAGACTTTAGTTCAAATAACCTCTCCTTATTACTGCTGTGGTATGGTAATAAGGAGGGGTTTCGTAACTGAAGTTGCCCCTATAGTGAAGTGGGCTAGAGGTAAGAGTTGGGAATATGTAAAAGATTATTTTCTCAGGAAGGGATTTAAAATAAATATATTATGAGATACTTGATTACAGCAGATTGGCATATATCAACTACGAGAGTTCTTCCCGAGAATATTTTAATAAATAGATACCATAGATTATTTGATTCCATTATTTCTGTATATAGAAAGTATAAAGCAGATTATCTTCTAATACTTGGTGATCTATTTGATAAACCAAGACCCACAGATGCAGAGATTCATTTATTTTTAACTTTACTTAATCAATTAGATAACTTAAATATTCCTACCATTATTACTACTGGAAATCACGAAGCCCTAACTCACTATAAATCTTCACACCGTTGCTTTGTTCCACTTTCAGATAAATATAAAAATATTACAATAACAGCAGATGATATAACCAGAAAGCAATTAGGTGAAGACTACTGGGTATTCCTCCCTTATTCTAGCATCAAAAATGATGTTGATATTACAACCTCAGAGTTCACAAGACCAGAGGGAACGTCTAATTATTTCCTAGCCACCCACGCTAGAGGTAATATAGATAAATACAATGTAAGGGAGGAATACCCGTTTAGTAGGTTTAAAAACTCTGATTTTGATAAAGTATTTCTAGGAGATATTCATGTTGGTCACGAAATTCAGCCTAATGTATTTTATCCAGGTGCTCCACTAGATATACAATTTGGACACTCCTGCTCTGGTACAGTTATTATTTTTGATTCAGATAATGATACAGTTGATTATTTAGACCTATGTATGCCAATTCTTGAGTCTGCTAGTGTAAAGGCTAGTGAGTTAATCCCATTTATACAAAAGGGATTGAATAGCAACAATACTAAAATATATGTAACTGGTGATAGGGGAGAAATAGATTCAGTTTTTGAAGAGGCTTCTAAACTCGTAGATAAATTAAATTCCAAAAATAATAATAATATATTTTACAAGCTAGTAAGTAAACCAAATAAGCTAGAAATAGATATGGAGTCTAGGGTAGATTATTTAAACACAGAGGAGGGTGTAGAAGGGGTCGGCGGAATTGAGTCTCTTAGTACAGAGGAGTTAGAAGTCTACTTAAACTACACAAAGGTAGACGATAAAAATCTCATCTCTGATTCTCTAGCAACTTTCTCTGATATTCGGTACACTGTTTAAATGAAATATATTACATTCAAAAAATTAGTTATCAACTCATTTCAGGGCTATGGAAATTACGATACTGAGATCCTCTTAGATAATCCTGGTATAGTAAGACTGTTAGGTGAGAATGGAGCAGGAAAAAGTTCTGTAATTGTGGCCATTGAAACTTGCCTATTCAATAATAACTATAAAAGCATTCCACTACGAGATCTAGCAAATACAAAACTTGGTAATGGCTTTAAATTAGAGTTACATTTTGCTGTAAACAATAGGGACTATGTAGTAGAGAATTGTAGAAATTTTAGAGGATCCTCAAATACCTACTTACGCCTCTTTATACATGATGGTAACGATTGGGTTGATATTTCCGCCCATACAATTACTGACACAATTTCAAATATAGAGGACATTATAGGAGTCGATTATAAGACTTTTAATAGTCTAGTTTCAATTTCTGCAGATAATACATGTCCTCTAATCTACTCTACTGATAAATTTGCCCGAGAGTTTATGTCTAATATTTTTAATTTAGATGTATACGATGCAGTTTATAAAAAGGTAGCAGATAGATTAGCAGACTTAAATAGGGAGTACTCTACATTAGAAGAAAATCTTAATACTACTACAGTTAAACTAGAATACAAGAAAGCAGAATTAGAAGAACTTAATAGTAATAGAAATGGTGTATCAAATTTTCCTATAGATGTTAAACCATTAGAGAATGAGATTGAGGAATTAGAAAAGCAACATAATGATACTATTACAGAACTTGCTAATCTTAACTCTTCTTTAAATAGATGTAAAAAGGAAGTAGGCGATTGTTCATATACTTGTTTAGAGTTAGATAGGAAACTAGAGGTTCTTAAAAGAGAACTTTATGAAAAAGAAAATCAGTACACTACCCTAACTCCATATACCTATGCAGATTCAGTTAAACTTGGAGTGAAAGAGAAATATTATATAGATGAGTTAGAGACCTGTAGAAATGTAAAGAATAATCCCTTCTGTAATACTTGTGGGCAATCTATAGATCCAAAAGAAGAACTAAAAAGAATTCCTGAATTAGAAAAACATATAGAAGATATACGCACCAAACTAAAAGAAGTAACTAATTATCTAGATGCCGGAAAACATCTAGATAAATTAAAAAATGAGGTAATTAGATTAGATAGAATACTGAGAGCATCCTATGAAATAGACTCAATTAAAAGAGAGATGTATTCCCTAGAAGATTCTTTAGGCGACTCTCCAGCAAAACTATCTAAGTTACGAAAAGAATTATTAGATGCTTTAGCACAAAATAGTAAAGCAAAGATGCTGCTAGAGAAGAAAGAGAAATTATTAGAAGAGGGAGATAAGTTAGAATATGAGTTAGGTAACATTTCCCTAGCTATGCATGACTTACAACACACAATAAAAGTTCATGAAATTCTAAAAAATGCCTACTCACCAAAAGGAATTAAATCTTTTCGTATAGAGAGAATACTACAGGAGATCAATACAGAATTAAACTCACCAGATGGTATTCTTGATACCCTTTCTAATAGTACATTATCTGCTAGAATCTCCCCTATAAAAAATAATAAAAATACAGACTCAGCGGTAGAGAGTATTAATGTTACTGTAGCTGATAGTGAGAAAGAGTTACCCTTCTTTGCTTTTAGTGAGGGCGAGAAGAAACAGGTTGCACTTGCTCTGGTTATGATTTTGCATGATGCTGCACCCATAAAGTGCAATTTATTAATGCTAGATGAAGTTACATCAAATCTTAGTACAGAGAAGAGAGTGAACCTATTTAAGTCATTGTCAGATATTTATAATGATTCTACTAAAACTATTTTAGTTGTATCTCATGATGACCTAGATGATGTAAATGTACTATTTACCGATACTTATGAATTTCAAAAACTAAATGGATTTTGCACACTAAAGGAGAAATAAATGGAAAAGCCAGAAGTAAAGCAGTTTAATGGAGAAGTAGATTTAGAGAGTCTTTATAATTTCTGTGGTGCAGAGGTTGAAGAGCAAAAGAATTATGTTCAAAAGAATGTAGTAATTATGAGGTTAATTGAAATGCACTCCGAACTACAAGATAAGATTGATGAATTAGAGAAAAAACTTGAGGATCTTGAAAGTGAGTTAGAAGAAGCAAAGAGGAATACTGATGGGGTATCTGAATACCAAGTAGGAGAGGACATTTAATAATGGGTAGACCGGCAAAGAAAAAGAAGGATTTAACGTATCCAGAGCTTATACAGTATATAGAAAAGTTAGAATCAAATATTAGTATTCTTGAGGAAAAACTAGATAGGCATAATCTCGATATTGCTAGGATCTGGAAGAATCTATTTGGCATTCAGCGGAGAAACTAATGTCAGTACGTCCAACATTTGATGAGACCTTTCTAAAGATAGCTGAAACTATTGCTGAAAGAAGCACCTGCACTAGAAAGAAAGTAGGTGCTGTAATGGCTAGGGATAACAGAATCATAGGGGTAGGATACAACGGTTCCCTTCCATCTCAACCACACTGCCTCGACGACGGGTGCCTCATTGTTCCCGGTATGGGAGCAGGATGCCAGAGGACACAGCACGCAGAATTGAATCTCATTTGTTTCCTAGCAAAGAATGGTATTAGTACAGATAACACTACGTTATATCTTACCCTCTCCCCTTGCTATTCCTGTGCTAAGAGTGTTATAATGTCAGGCGTGAAGAGAGTTATTTATTTAGAGGACTACAGAGATCATAGTGGAATTGACTTATTAAAAGAGAATAATGTGGAGGTAGAATATTATGGCAAATAACCCAAGGAACGTATTCAGTTTATATGAGGAAGTCTATACAAGAGTTACTATAAATGATAGCCCAACATTTGCTAGTATAGATCCTAAAGAGATTGCAAGTAGAACTTCTTCTGAGGGCATAGTTATTGGAGTAAAGCTAGCAGAGGACCATTTAGTATACAGAGTTCGAGATCTTAGAAGTGGCAGAGTTGGTGCTTATGCTAGAGAAGAGGTTGCTAAGAAATTTCCTAAGCGTGAGAGTGTAGCAGATACTATGGTTACAAAATAATGGATTATCTAATAAAAGCTGGCGATAAAGTTACAGTAAGATTTAATGCTAATCAATTTACTCTCTGTAAAGGTACTGTAAAATATGTACCCTGCTCAACCGGAGATAGCTGGATAATTGAAGCTGATAATGGAAAAGTACATTATATATCTGAGGGATGCACAATAACAAAGGATATAAATAATGAAATGGTTTAGATTAT
>Ga0114931_10007561_pt1 | contig 13283 bp, 10 predicted proteins | sample 2SBtaG_FD_89579 | JGI IMG/M metagenome (GOLD analysis project Ga0114931, IMG submission 89579) | Deep subsurface microbial communities from Kolumbo volcano to uncover new lineages of life (NeLLi) - 2SBTROV14_V59a metaG | ecosystem: Environmental > Aquatic > Marine > Volcanic | place: Kolumbo... | reverse complement strand
TCAGATTCTCATGCAAAATACTTGATAAGCTTGTAGTTTTTGAAAGTGCCGGTCAACCTATGGTTAATAAAACGCACCGATAAAAACATGGTAATTGGTGTTGAAAGCTTCCCCTATTTTTATGTCCTCTTGGCTTGAATGTAGTACTCTCTATTTTCTGGTCCAAAAAATGTAGAATCTAAGTTAAATATTCCTTTTTGAACGGACAATTTATTGATAGATTCATGGTAGGTTGCATAAAGGGAAGCTTTTAATGATCGATGCCTTTTTGGTTGTAACAATCAATATGGCACTTGACTATTATAGGACCTTTAGTAAGGCTTCCCTTTTTTCGACAAGCCCTATGATAGTTATTTCCCTTCAGCGAAACTATATAACCGTTCTAACGAAGCATCTAAAAAACTTTTACTGGCTTCATAAGTACCTTTGTTATATTTATCAGAATCGCATTTTGCCATCTGGACATTACTTGCATTCACATCGGTTGATTGAATTATTGTATAGGCCCCTGTATTATACTCCTGGTTTAATTGAGTAACTACAACTGCTTTAAATTTTTCATCATTGAATACCCCAGGGATGGGAACATCATCTTTTAATATAGCTCTAACCATAGCTTGTTCGCTCATACCGGTTGAATAAGCATATGTAGCTTGGGTGGAGTATCCATTAGCGTATCCTGAGGCAACACTGCTAGAGGTTAACCGCAGGTCAGGGGAAGCAACAAGTTTAGATATGCCACCAAGTATCTTGCTGGCTGATTTGCTGGCCCCTGATTCTGAATCCTTCATAAAAGGGATGACAATATTTATTTTCGCTACTAAGACACCATCAAGTTGTTGAGATACTTTTATTGAGTTGTCAATAAAGCCCTTTTTCTCTCTGCCTTTTTTATTAACCTTTTTAAGAAAGTATTGATAGTCATCTGGAGTTGACATCACATATCCTTTAATTTGGGCTTCATTTAGACCCCCTCCATCATGTATTTCCCAATTTTCATAATTTTTGATTCCTTTTGCTGCAGAAGTTGGTAAAATTTGGTAACCCTTGGATTTTAAATTTTGGGTGTATTCCTTGTAAAGCTTGTTGGTTAGTTCTTTGAGATTCTCTTTTTTGATATCTGGAGCAGCAACAGTTAGGGTGGCACTGGTTTTGCCATGGTGAACACCTTCCCTTGATTGTTCAAAATCTGCATAAACTAATTGATAAAAAATATTAAATTCAGCAATAAATATCTTTTTGGGGGCTTTTTTAATCTTTTTAGCCGCCATATCCCCGGCTGACCTGCCGGGTTTCTTAAGTGATATTTCACCTATCTCCTGCCCAAATGAGGAAACTGAATAAAGAAAAATAAAGAGGAGTAAATAATTTTTGATATAATGCATGGTAGCTTAATGGATGACTTCTTTATATCAAAGTTCTACATTGATAATATCAAATAGAATCCCGTGAATCACGTAATTTTTCCTACCCACTGGCACGGATGTGTTATATCAGATTATTGGTGTAGGCAAATTTTATCAGACCAACAATCGACTTGGTTTTGGTTTTGCGGAAAATGTTTTTTCGGTGTGTTTCCACCGTCCTCTCACTAATAAACAGCTGTTTCCCAATTTCTTTGTTTGAATACTCCCTGGAGATAAGCTTAAGGATTTCCCGTTCACGCGGAGTTAACAATTCTGGGATGCCAGGTTTATTTAGTGTATGTACCAACATAGCACTAATATCACTGCTCAGATATATTTTACCCGTTTTAACAGCGTGCAAGGCATTTTTCAATTCCTGTTGAGGGTCTTTTTTAAGAATATAACCGTCAACCCCTTCTTTTAATACTTCTTTTACTAAGTGGGGCTCATCATGTATGCTTAGCATAATAATTTTAACACCGGGATTAATATTCCTTGCAATTTTAATTAGAGATAATCCTGACCCGTCAGGAAGGCTATAATCTGTAATTATTAATTGCGGGGCTTGCTTTTTAAGAAACTCTGTAGCTTCTTTCAAAGAGGTGGCAGTACCAAATACCTCAAACCCATCCGTTTCCAATAACAGTTGGGTTATTCCTTCCAGCAGGATACTATGATCATCAACCAGAAGTGTTTGCATAGATGTATTTTGACGACCCATAAAGTACGATATGATTTTCAAGACTGAAAACTAACTTGGTTTTTATGATCATGGAATCCATCAGGTAAATATTCTTGGAATCAGTCCTGACATCAAATATCAGGGCTTTCTAGTGATGAAGCAAGAGATACGTTGAGCACAAGTATATTTCCCATTATATCTGGTGTACTATCCACATCCACTGTGGCATTGATTAGCTTAGCCCTTGAGTTGATGTTTTTCCAACCATTTCCTTTACTGTTATTTAAAAGGGTAACATCAAAGCCAGGACCGTCATCCTCAATTGTTACCGTAAGTTCGTTTTGATCCGCAGTAAGCTGAATGATTACTAATTTTGGGCTCCCGTACTTCAAAATATTATTGACCCATTCCTGGGTTATCCGATAAATGGAGAGTTTATGCAGTGGATCGATCCTGTATTTCAAACCAAAATATTTGACTTCAATTTGAAGTTTGCCAGTACTATTGATTCGCCTGGCAAATTCTGAAATAGCTTCAATGAGGTCATGTTGCAACAGATTGGCCGGCATCAAATTAAAGCAAATTGCGCGTAGTTCATTATACATCCCATTGAGTATGTCTTTTGATTCATTATAAAGTTTGTTGATCTGTACAATGTTGGATGATTTGTTTTGTGCAGAGTCAATATTCATTTTAAGGATTGAAATTGTTTGTCCAAAACTATCATGAAGGTCTGAAGCAAACCGGGACCTTTCCTTTTCTTCCGTGTCAATAATTGCATGAAGTTGAGCCTTTTTAAATGTAAGTTCCCTTTTGTGTAATTCAAGTAACTGATATTTTTTCAACCGGTTACGATACATATATCCCAGCAGAAGAAACAGGATTAACAGTAATATTAATCCGGAAATCAAAAGTATATCGTTTTGGTGGCTGAGCCTTTGTTTTGCAATTATTTCCGATTGTTTGGCCAGTTCATTTTCTTTTTCTTTGATTTTATACTTTGTCTCCAATTCCTTTAGAGCGTGAATTTTTTCAATGTTTAAAAGGGAATCTTTTACGTGGTAAAATGAAGATAAATATTCAATGGCTTTTGAGGGATGCCCGGAAGTACGGTTAAACTCATACTGTTGGTAAAGGATATCCTGTATTTTTTCTGCATCCTGAATAATAAAAGAAATTTTTTCCGCCTGGTCTAAGTAACTTCTGGCTTCTTTCCACCGATGGGAGAGGTAGGCTATGGTTCCCAAATTGGTATATACGGTGGCCAAACCATATTGATTGTTTTGTAACTTGTTGATATTTAAATTTTTAATAAAATATTTTGTAGCAGATTGATAATTTCCCTGCTTCATCAGGGAATTTCCAATGTTATTATAAGTAGGGGCTATAAGGAGGGTATCCGAAAGCTTGTGTTTAAGTCTGATTGCTTTTAAATGGTAATCAATGGCCTTTTGGGTATCGCCCTTATCGTCATAATTGATAGCAATAGCATTTAGTGCCCTTAATTCCATATCAGCATTGTTCAACCGGGTATTTTTTGTCAGATTATAGGCCTTCAGCCCATATTCAATACCTAACAGATATTCTTGCGTGTCATGAAATATGATTGCATTCCAGGTAATCGATCGAATGATGCCAACAGTGTCCTTGAGTAACGAAAAATATTGTGTGGCCAATTTTATATTACTTAGTGCCTTCTTATATTTTCCCTGGATGAGTTGGTCATGACTTAACCGGTAATAACTGTTTGCCAGGAAAATGGTGTCTTTATTTTGTTCCAACAATGGAATGGCTATCAAATGATATTTGATAGCAGAATCCCTTTTATGTAGCTCAAAATAGCTATTGGCAAGGTAATAAAATACCAGGCTCTTCTGTTGGGATGACACTACTGAATTGAGATTTGGCAATATGGAATTCAGCACATGCAGTTCATCATTTGGCCGGCCTTTTTCGTTTAACCAACAGACAGAATCCATTAATAAGTCCAGGTTGGTGTAATCAGGAGGTGATTGCGCCAATGAGCAATGACTGAAATGAATCAAAAAAAGTAATATAAATAATCTATTCAATAAAAATTAGCATTATTTCAGGATAAATTTAATGCAATTTTGCTTGCCAACATCTGATGTATTGAATCAAAATGATAACATGGATAGTTCAATCCTTTTATTTCTGTCTATAAAGCGATATTTCATGGCCTTGCCTGGCATTGGTACCTGAAATGGATCTGAAGAAGTACGTTTTTTTCTCAATTGTTGTATGTTGCAAGATAGTATAAGTAGAATGAATACAAGAAAACTCATTTTTTGGTCCTTGACCGTGGCCCTCGGTGGATTTTTATTCGGATTTGACACGGCCGTAATTTCCGGTGCAGAACAATCCATTCAGTCCCTGTGGAGCCTTAGCGATACCATGCACGGGTTTGCCATTGCCGTTGCCCTTTATGGCACGGTGATTGGTGCATTGCTTGGTGGTATTCCCTCTGATCGCCTGGGCAGAAAAAGAACCCTTTTCTGGATTGGTATATTTTACCTGATCTCAGCCCTGGGATCTGCGTTGGCGCCTGATGTTGTTTCATTTATGGTCTTTCGATTCCTGGGTGGCCTGGGTGTTGGAGCTTCATCGGTAGCTGCGCCCATGTACATTTCCGAAATTTCACCCACTCGTTCCAGGGGTAAGATGGTCGCCTTGTTTCAGTTCAATGTAGTCCTGGGAATACTGATCGCATATGTCTCCAACTATGCTATTGAAGAGCTGGTGGGATCATCGTGGCGCCTGATGCTTGGAATCGAAGCAATCCCTGCTTTAGCGTTCAGTATTCTCGTTTTAGGAGTGCCCAGGAGCCCCCGTTGGCTTGTTGTTAAGAAAAACGATGATGAAGGAGCAAGAGATGTATTCAACAAACTGGGGCTTTCTGAAGATGACTCATCCCAGGCGCTTCAGTCCATCCACGATTCCATTATTACGGAGCAATCTGGGAGGCAGGAAAACCTGTTTACCCGTAAATTCATTTTGCCCATTTTCCTGGCCATGGGTATTGCATTTTTCAACCAAATGGCGGGTATTAATGCCATCATATATTTTGCTCCAAGGATATTCGAGATGACTGGTGCCGGCAAAGATGCAGCCTTGCTTTCAACCTCCGGCATCGGGTTGATCAACCTCATATTTACGATGATCGGGATGCTGATGATCGATCGATTCGGTCGTCGTACACTTATGTACATAGGGAGTATAGGACTGATCATTACCCTGGGGCTCGTCTCCCATGCCTTTTTTGTGGGATCTTTCAGTGGTGTACCTGCTTACCTTTTCCTCTACATTGCTTTCTTCGCCATGTCCCAGGGGGCAGTCATCTGGGTATTTATTTCCGAAGTATTCCCTAACCAGGTGCGCGCAGGTGGCCAATCCCTCGGGAGCTTTACCCACTGGACGATGGCGGCCTTGATCACCAATATTTTTCCTTATTTCGCCAACAGGTTCGGAGGTGGACCGATTTTCGCTTTTTTCTGCTTTATGATGATATTGCAACTAGTTTTTGTGTGGAAATTAATGCCCGAAACAAAAAATATTAGCCTGGAAGAACTCGAGAAAAAATTAATCAAACCTTGACCTAATATGATGACGAAAACACCCATACATGTGGGTTTAATTGGATATGGCATGGCCGGACAGGTATTCCATGCTCCCACTATTGACTGCGTTGGTGAGTTAGATCTGGTGAAGATCAAAACCACCAATCCTGCAGCGATCGACCTGGCTCACGAACGATATCCCAACACTGAAGTGGTCCCTGAAAATGACGACATTCTTCTGGATCCCGCTATTGATCTTGTAGTCGTAGCAACCCCTAATCAATATCATTTCCCCCTGGCCAAGAAGAGCATAGATACCGGAAAGCATGTAGTCGTCGATAAGCCCTTCACTATTACCTCTCAGGAAGCGCTTGAATTAATTGCTTTGGCCCGTGAGAAGGATATCATGCTTTCGGTGTACCACAACCGCAGATGGGACGGAGGTTTTCTTACCGTTCGCAGGCTGTTGGAAAGAGAAGTTCTCGGACAAATTGTGGAAGCTGAAATCCATTTTGACCGGTTCCGTCAGCAACTTAAGGGAGACGCCTGGCGCGAAGTGGATGAGCCCGGCGCCGGTGTCTTTTATGATCTCGGTCCACATTTGATCGATGAAGCCCTGCAGTTGTTCGGAGATCCTGTTGAGCTGCATGCCGATGTGAGAAGACAGCGTAGCGTTGGGGAAGTGGATGATTATTTTCAACTTGATTTATTTTATGACAACCTGAAGGTATTGCTGAAGGCCGGTGTGCTTGTAAAAGAACCCGGTCCGCATTATATCCTTCATGGCACCAATGGTTCTTACGTCAAGTATGGACTCGACGTCCAGGAAGCAGCACTTAAAGAGGGTAAAACACCAAAAACCCTTACTCCCTGGGGTACAGACCCTAAAGATCTTTGGGGAACACTCAATATCTTAAATCGAGAAAATGCTCTCCGGGAGAAGGTGAAAACGGAATCCGGCAATTATGTTGGGTACTATCAAAACATTGCTAATGCCTTATCCGGTAGTTTGGAACCTGCTGTTTCGGGCTATGATGGTTACAAAACCATTAAGATCATTGAACTGGCTTTTAAAAGTCATCGTGAAAAAAGAAGAATTCCTGTTACATTTGAATAGGTAACGCCGCTATCTGATATGTCAGAGTATACAAAAAGCAAATATTCGGATATGCAACCTCTTTCAAGAACCTTCGACTCAGAGGAGACAAAAGAGTCCTATCGCAAAGTAGCCTGGTTCTACAACAGCTGGAGTAAACTCACTGAAGCAAAGGCAGCACAGCTTGTTTTACAACTCGCCGATATCCAAGATGGCTCTCAAATCATTGAAGTAGCTGTAGGTACGGGTCTTTTGTTTCAACAAATAGTGCAACAGAACCCCAAAGGACATACGGTTGGCACCGATCTATCGGAAGATATGTTAAAAAAAGCGGTTCAGCATCTTGGAAACACGGGTGATGCTGAGCAGTATGAATTCAGAATTGAAGATGCCTATCATCTTTCGAGTGAAAATGACAAATACGACCTGCTTGTCAATTGTTTTATGATCGACCTTCTTCCTGAAAAAGATTTTACTCCCATTTTAAAAGAATTTTTCCGGGTCCTCCGACCAGGGGGAAAGCTAATTGTAGCTACTTTTTCTTTTGGCACAAAACCAATTCACAAGTTCTGGACCTGGACCGCCAGACATTTCCCTTCCTTGCTCACCGGTTGCAGACCGGTAGCCCTCTCACCAAATTTAGTGGAGGCAGGCTTTGAACACATTGAGAATCACCAGGTTAGTCAGAATACTTTTCCTGCAGAAGTGATTAGAGCAGACAAACCCCTTTGACTGTCCTTGCTATTCAGCTACCCTGTGATCTAAACCATGATAATTTGGATCAGTCAATAAATCTATATAGTTTACTCAGAGTTAACTATATAGATTATGGGAAGAAGAAAAATAGAAGATCGCTATATACGCAGCCTGCAAAAGACCGGCGGCGGTAGCACTTACATTGTCAGTTTACCAATAGATATTGTACGAAAGCTGGGCTGGCGTGCCCGGCAAAAGTTAATAGTCAGCCAATATGGAGATGGCATCCTTATCAGGGACTGGAAGGAGAAGTAGATATCAGTGACGAGTCTTGCGAATAGACTAACCTATTAGAGATACCGACTCCAAAGCCGGTAAATTTCTACTCCCTCAAAGCTTACCACTAAAATCCTCAATTCTTCACAGGCAAATACGAATAATGGTCTCCATAATACAACATTTGCTCGGTGAAGTTATCGGGATATTCCACTTTGATGTCAGTCGTATCTCCTGAATCATTGGTGACGGGGATGAGCATAGGATTGATAAATCCTCCATAAGGAGCTGAATTCAAGGCTTTTACACGATCAAGAACCTGATTGTGCAAGTCCTGGTCAACCTGCACTCCATACTCTTCAATCAAGTTCTTTCCCGCTTCATAATCCCCCTGTGATTTGATTCGCTGAACTTCTCTCAGCAGTTCGCCGAACAGCACTCTCAGTTTGGTGTAGTCATTGATCACAAAATAGGTCTTACCTTCAATCTCTTCACGCTCAATTACATTCTCATCCAGTCCATGTTGATAGGCCCAGTTGGCTATCATTTGGCGGTTTCGCATATGGGATTCTTCAATAGTATGGCCAGGCTCTATTCGTCTCAATTGCATTAACAATCCATTGGTAATGTAGGAATCGTATGCAGCCTTTCCTACTTCCAAATCAGGCATTAATCCGAGCTCAACCAGCTTTGGATCCATCAGGTAATACAGAGCCACCAGGTCGGCCCTCCCTTCTTCCAGAGCCGAGGCATAGTTCTTCAATGTTTCCTTTGGGGTTCCCACTCCGGATTCCAGTTGGCCGGATGCATGTCCGATCACCTCATGCATGGCGGTATGCAGTTCACCGGCCAATCGACCATATTTTTTTGCTCGCTGCTTCAACACATCCGTGGCATAAAACTCGTTCCTGAGTCCTGGGCCGCGTGCTTCGTTGTAGGCAGCCACAATATTTCCAAGGCTAACGGACTTTGATCCATATTTCACACGGATCCAATTAGAGTTGGGTAGGTTTACACCTATGGGTGTAGAGGGAGAGGCATCCCCGGCTTCACTTGCCACATTCACTACCTTGTAGGAAACTCCTACCACATGCTGTTTCTTATGGGAAGGCAAAATAGGTGAATGATCCTCAAACCATTGGGCATTTTCCGCCAGAGTGGCCATTCGCTCCGAGGCCTCAAAATCATTTATCTCAACAATAGATTCAAAGGACCCTCTGTATCCTTTGGGGTCGTTATATACTTCAACAAAACCATTGATATAATCAATATCACCATTCGTGGCACTTGCCCAGGCAATATTATATTCGTCCCATTTTTTAAGATCACCGGTTTCATAGTACTCTATCAATAGTTCCAGAGCATGTTTTTGGGCTTCATTTTCAGCCACGGACACCGCTTTTCGTAACCAAAAGACGACATGTGTCAAGGCCTTATCATACATGCCTCCCACTTTCCAGACTCGCTCGGAAATACTTCCATCCTGGTTTCGCACTATTTTTGAATTCAGACCATACGCTACGGGTTCCTGCTCATTCGGATTTTTCTTCAGTGTATAGAAAGCATCTACTTCATCAGCAGTCACATCCGGATCATAAAAGTTTGTAGCAGAGCCCAACAACAAACCTTTATGTGGATCCAGATTCACTTTCTTGACATCCTTATCAGGATCAAACATGATATTAATAATGTTGTTATTCAGCTCCGTTTTGGTATCACCCAGCAATGACATAAAATATTCCTTACCGAACGTTGGAATGAACTTATTCATCCCATAGTGGTGGTGAATACCATTGGAGAACCAAATCCGTTTGGTATAGGTCATAAAATCATTCCACTCAGCTGAAGTTTTGTCTCCCTGATAATTTCTCACAACATGTTCCAGGGCATGACGGATAGCCAGATTAAATCTATAGTTCTGGTCCCAGATGATGTCGCGACCTGACAACCCGGCCTGCGATAAATAGTAAACAAGTTTTTTTTGCTGAAGAGTTAAATGGTCAAACCCCGGAATCCGATATCGAATGATCTTTAGGTCGGCAAATTGTTCGGACAGGTAATTGAATTCACCATTCTCTACCTTTTTTGCTTCTTCTTTTGTCGGTTGGCAGGCCCAGCCCATCCATACAAGAGCAATTAAGCATAGAATTTTTTTCATAACGGACAAATATGATTACTAGGCCACGAAACTATTAGATGACGGGGATATTAAAAATGATTAGCCTTAGTTTTTACCTAATCGACCCAGTCAGCTATATACAAGTTGGTATCATGTGTTCCGTTGTTGTTCCTATTGGATGAGAATACAAGCTTTTTCCCATCATAGGAAAACATGGGAAAGGCATCAAAAACGCCATCATGAGAAATTTGTTCCAGTCCTGAGCCATCAGTGTTAATCATAAACAGATTAAACTCAAGCCCCCTTGTCCCTTTGTAGTTAGAAGAGAAGATCACTTTTTTCCCGGAAGGGTGAAAAAATGGAGCCCAATTGGCCTTACCAAGATGGGTAAGCTGTCGAAGATCAGACCCATCAGCATTACAAATAAATAATTCCATGGCCGTTGGTGCGACCAACCCTTCAGACAACAGTTGTTTATACTCTTCCTTTTCCTTTTCCGTCGTAGGTCGGGAAGCTCTGAATATCAATTGCGTGCCATCAGGTGAGAAAAAAGCTCCACCGTCATACCCAAGCTCATCGGTGATTTGAAGGACATTCGAGCCATCCAGGTTCATTGTAAACAATTCGAGATCCCCGGTGCGATCAGAGGTGAAAACAATCTTATCTCCCTTTGGAGATACGGTAGCCTCGGCATCATACCCTGGTTCATTCGTAAGTTGGGTCAGTATATTACCGTGAAGATCAGCCTTAAAAATGTCATATGTAGAATAAACGGGCCAAAGGTATTTACCGTCCGTCCGCCGCTCCGGAACAGGAGGACAATCATCACCTGCCAGATGAGTTGAGGCATAAACGATTGTTGTATCTCCCGGAAGGAAATAAGAACAGGTGGTCCGTCCCTTGCCGGTGCTAAGCATGGTGGGCTTCTTATGTTGAAAATCGGCTGTAGCTACATCGGTATAAAAAATTTGATCACATGCCAGTCCCCAGGCAGGGTTTGTGATTTGCATGACCAGTTTCTTGTCATCAAAACTCCAATACGCTTCGGCATTATCGCCTCCAAAGGTGAGCTGTCGTACATGCTTAAAATGTGTTTCCCCCGGATAGATCAGGGTCAGGCTGTCCAAAGTAGAATTTTCGGTTTCATTAGCTTTTTGATGATTTCCGGTACAGGAAATAAATGTAAAAACGAAAATATTAGCGCCAATCAGTAAGTAATTTTTCATGGTTGTTTTCAGATTTAGGATGTTAGGATCTGGTGCTAAAATAGAGTAGAAACCATTTAACCACCAATCCATAGATTGAATAATGCCGATCGGGTAATAATAAATCCTTCGACAGGTATTAGCGCTTCTTTATAATAAACTCAACACGTCGGTTCAATCGCCTGGTCTTCTCTGTCTTGTTGGAAGCAATGGGATTGGAGCCTCCGTATCCCCTCCCACTCAGTCGTTCAGATAATATTCCTCGCTGTTTGAGATAGGCAATAACAGCCTCCACCCTCTTTTGACTCAGCTCTAGATTTAACTTTGGGTTCCCAACGTTATCAGTATGACCAGCAAGTTCTATTTCCATAGTAGGGTTATCCTTCATCATTTGAGCGATAAGATCTAGCTCGTCAAATGACTGGTCCAGAAATACGGTGGTACCTCGCTTGAACAGCACATTTTCCAACCGAACGGTAGTGCCCACCTGTATGGGATCCAAAACGATGTTCTTATACAGACTCCTGAGCTCATTGGTCTGAAGATCCAGGCGAATATTCTTACTCACATATCCCTCTGCTTCAACATTTAAACTATATTGATGGGCAGTCGGTAGGTTAAATACAAACTGGTTGTCATTGAAATGTTCTCTTTGAAAGCCTGATCCATCAGTTACCATGATCTTGGCTGATACCGAATCACCCGATATAGCATCCACAATTGCCCCTCGTACAACAACGGTAAAACTAGTATTCAGATCCTGTACAGGTATTATAACGGGCTTTGTAGTTGTATCATTTATGTGGACGGGAAGGTTATCAGGTGAGAAAGCGACGATGTGAATGTCCCCATATCCATCACTATCTTTGGTGGAAGTAAAAATGGCCACTCGATGTGATTTGCTTACTGAGAAATACATCTCCGCACCTGATGAATTGATCGAGTCTCCCAGATTCAGGGGAGTGGACCAATTGGTCCAACTGTCGTCAAGTCTTGTTGATCTAAAGATATCCCTGCTACCGTATCCTCCATGGCCATTGGAAGAAAAGTAGAGTGTTTTTTTGTCTTCTGTGAGGAAAGGAGATAGCTCCTGCAATGAAGTATTGATCACGGGGCCCAGGTTTTTGGGTTCAGTCCACGATTGTTCCACCGGGTCCCAGAAACTCACATATATATCTTCTGCACCATAGGTCTTGAATGATTCCAGGGAAAGTAACATAATACTCCCATCTTGAGATATGGAGATCCCCTGGTTGACAGATCGATTGCTGAAGTACTTCACACTTTCACTTACTGGTGCGCTCCAGGACCCATTTCTATATCTTGACCTAGAGACACCTGCAGAAAGGGGCCTGTTGTCCGGATGATACACTCCGTATAAAAACACTCGCCCATCATCTGTCTGGCCAATCACTCCATTTTGATATCGGTTATTAAGCTCACGACCTACGTTCTCAGGCCGGGACCAACCGGTAGTATCATTATATACAGAAATCCATATGTCACCTTTATCAGCCCGGCCGCCTACATCAAAGGCGTGATGTGCCCTTTTAAAAAAAAGAATCTTGCCATCCTTTCCCATTACTGGATTCTGTTCATCTGCATATGAATTCAGGCGATTTAAGGTTCCGGTCATCATCGGTGGCAACTGGGCCAGGGCCCCACTTACCATCAAGATACTTATGAAGAGTATGGTATTAGTCTTAAATCTCATCTACCTGTTCAAAGCAATTTTCGTGCAATGATAAGGATTAAGTACCACCTTTTATATGTTGTCCTTAAAGCCTCTGGGACAAATACAACCATGTCTTTGACTGAACCCAGACAAAGACCAAAACCGGTCGTCTTTGGTGACACTCATCTGCTTAATTATGTTTGCCTCTGTGAATAACGGACATTGTATCATGAATATTACTCTTCCTCAATTGGGGTACTCATTTCGAGAGATAAAATTATTCGCATGAAAGGAAGACTAGCCATAAAGCATACCTCAGCCATAATAAGCGGACTGGTGCTTATTCCTTCCATTTTTAGCTGTGGCCCAGGGATCAATCAATCTGAAGGTTCTGAAGCTTCCACTGCAACCACTACTCCTCCTCCCTTTAACCCGCGTTATTCATGACACTTTCAAGAATAACGATGTTAAACCCGAAATATGCAATAGAACTTTCTATTCCGATCCAAAATAACTGTGAATCAGCCACTTTGTTCGAGCTATGTCTTTA
>Ga0114931_10007560_pt1 | contig 13284 bp, 10 predicted proteins | sample 2SBtaG_FD_89579 | JGI IMG/M metagenome (GOLD analysis project Ga0114931, IMG submission 89579) | Deep subsurface microbial communities from Kolumbo volcano to uncover new lineages of life (NeLLi) - 2SBTROV14_V59a metaG | ecosystem: Environmental > Aquatic > Marine > Volcanic | place: Kolumbo... | reverse complement strand
GGGTGCGGAACCAGAAGCCGATGAAGGAGAAGGGCGAGCGTACCCGTTTCCGGTCGGTGCGGTAGAACTCGAGGAGTTCGCGGCCCTAGCTGGCTCGGAAGTCGGCTGGGTAGGCGCGGGTGAGGAGGGCGAAGAGTCGCTCGCCCGGTTTCATCGTAACCGCCCCCTTCATGCCGGCCTGGTCTCGGGGAGGACGTCCATGGCGATGGCGTCGGCTACGATACCGCGGAGGGATTCGAGGTCCCGCTCCAGCCGGCCGCGTCCCTCGGCGGTGAGGCGGTAGTATTTGCGGCGGGACTCGGCTGGGTCATTGTCCGGAGCCTTGGCTACCTCTAGCCAGCCGTGTTTTTCCATCCGCTGGAGGGGCCTAGGGAGCTAGTCTTCCCCCTTTTCGGCTGCCTCTAGCAGCTCGGCCACCTTCATATGACCGCGATCACGGGCGGTGTCGATGGGGAGCCAGCCCCGTTCGTTGGCGTGATCGGGGTCCGCTCCGGCGTCGAGCAGAATGCGGGCGGCTGCCAGCGAGCCGTTTTCGGCCGCGTGATGCAGCGCGGTGAAGCCGGTGTAGTTGACCGCCTCGATGTCGGCGCCGGCGCGGAGTAACCAGCCGATGGCGGCGGGATGGTCGAACCAGGCGGCGTAGTTGAGCGCCGCGCGGCCATTACGCGAGCGCCTGGTGTCGATGGCCTGCAACTTGGCTCCCCGATCCAGAGCCTTGGCCATGGCCACGGTGTCCCCCACTTTGGAAGCGTCCCAGAATGTCTCCTGGGGCGTCTGAGCTTGTGCCGCCATTACCAGCAGTGTCAGGGCCATGGCGGCCAGCAGTACGAGTCTGTCTCTCATCGAGCTCCCCCGTCCAGTTCGTCGGACTGATTGGATAGCCCGATTCCCCCAAACGTTGCCGCGCGTCTGTGGAGGAGTCTGACGGCAGGGAGAGCCGGCCCGTCGGCATCCGTGAATGGGCTGGCCTCGGGGCTGGAAGACCTACCCCGGCCGCCGGCCTGGGTCCGGCCTGCGATCGTGGAGTTGGCCGGCGCGCATGCCGTAGAACTTGGCCAACTCCGGCGCGTGCAACGCGCCGTAGCCCAGGAAGAACACGACCGATCCTACGAAGAACATCAGCGGCAGGCCGATGGCGCCGGCAATGGGCGACACCAGGCCCAGAGCCTGAAGACCAATGACCCCGGCCATGAAGATCAGCCAGCCGAACACTCCGGCCAGCACCTGGAACACGAAGATCTCACCCATGGATCCCCTGGTCAGCTCCCAGCTCTCCTTGATCGACTGGATCGGTCCCGCCCGGTGGGCCAGCGTGAACTCGTCAGCCCAGAACAGGCGCAGGGCGATGATGATCCCCGGAATGATCAGCACCAGGTAACCCAGGGTGGTCCCCACCGCCAGCAACGCCCAGGTGGCGGCCCAGGGGAGCAGCCGCTTCCCGGCCCAGACATGGGCGTTGCCGCGAATCAGGCCGGTGTAGTTCTGCGAGAGAACGGTGCTGGTGAGGACGATGCCGTACACACCGAGGAGCAAGAGACCCATGACCAGGGTAAACGATGGCGGTGGCCCCTGCTCGGAGGCCCAGTCCGGGAAGACCACCACCAACAGCGCCGCCATCAGCAGGGCCACCGGGACCGTGTGACGCAACAACGGCACCAGGGACCTGGCCCACAGCGTCATGCCGGTCCGAAAGGGAGAGCTGAAGCCCGCCGAGAATCGCTCGAAGCTATCCGGCTCGGCCACATCCCGGCAGCGCTCCGAGCAGTAAACTTCGGGAACCGCCAACGCTTCCACGCAGCACGCCTGGCAGAAGGGATTACCGCAGTGATCGCACTCCCCCACTGCCAGTTCGGGCGCGTGCTCGGCGCAGAGAGCGCGTCTGTTGATCTCGGGCATGGCGGCGCTTCCGTGGAGCCGGCACTGGTGAATCGACCCGCCGGGGGAAGCGGGATGCGATACATGAGTTACCATGTAGCGTCATTTTCCCGTCATCGCCAGGGGCAAATGCCGCTGCCGGAATAGCGTGCCAGGCTATCGACTGCCGGTCCAGGTACCTTGGGGTCGGATCGAAGGAGGTGGCCTACCAAGCCAGGCGGCCTCCCTTGAATCGGCGGGGCCGGACACCCATTGCTGGCGCCCGGGCCGCGGGAGTTGTACCGTGAGAAGATCCATGCGGTTGTCACTATTGAGTAAAGACCCCAGAGTAAGGTCCGTCCCGCTCGCCCTGGCTTTGCTGCTACCAGTCACGGCCCTGACCCAGGAGCGGAGCCCGGGTTCCCTCATCCCGTCTCCCGACACCTACGTCCACGAAGTGTGGACCGTGCAGGACGGCCTCCCGATCAACTCCATCAACGACCTGCTGCAGAGCCGTAACGGGTATATCTGGGCCGCCACGTTCGACGGGTTGGTGCGATTCGACGGCGTGCGCTTCACCGTATACAACACCGGCAACACCAAGGGCCTCCCCAGCAATAGGATAGTGGACCTCTCGGAAGGCCCCGACGGGAGCCTGTGGCTGATTACCGAACAGCGCCACCTGGTCCGCTTTCGGGACGGGTCGTTCACCCTCTTCGGACCGGAGCACGGCCTGGCTGACGCGGTCTACGTGGTCCATATCGATGCCGCCGGCACCGTTTGGGTGGGGGTCGCCTCCGGGTTGGGGATGATTCGGGAAGACCGTTTCCTGCCGGTGGCGGCGGACGTAATCACCGGCTCGGTCGGGGCCATCGCCGGCGATGCAGACGACCTGTTGGTGGCAGGCTATTCCAGGACCATCTACCGTTACCATGGCGATTCGACCACGGTGATTGCCCGCCACGAAGACGGGGTGATCGGGCTCCTCACGCCGGTGTTCTTGGACGATACCGGCACGCCCTGGGTCGGTACCGACATGCATGGCTACCGCATAGGGGCCGATGGGCCCGAGCGGGTGTTTGGTTCGGTCAGGGAATTTCTGGCGGCACCGAACGGCACGCTGTGGACTCACGGCGCCGGCGGGATAGTCCGGCTGCAGAACGGGGCCCTGGTGAGGGTAAGTGACCAGCGGCAGTCGGTCGGTCACAACCTGCTCCTGGCAGACGGGGACGGGCACGTCTGGTCTGCCTCAGGGACGAAGGTGTACCGCGACGATGAGTTGATCTACTCGCTGGCGCCGGAAGCGGGTGACGTTCCGGTCCCCGCGGCCGAGGTGCGGGCCATCGTGCTCGACCACGAAGGCAGCCTGTGGATCGGCACCAACGCGGACGGGCTGCACCAACTCAAGCCTTCACTGTTCACGGTCCTCAGCCGGCCTGAAGGACTGCCGCACCAGAACGTGTACCCCGTGCTGGAGGATCGAGTCGGCGACATTTGGGTGGGCACCTGGGGCGGCGGACTGGCCCGCGTGCGAGGCGGCCGTGCCAGCAGGGTGCCGGGAACCGGGGGATTCGTCCTGTCGCTGATGGAAGACGATACCGGCGTGATTTGGGTGGGGGGTTACTCCGGGGGCCTGCGCCTGTGCCGACCCGAACCACTCCGCTGCGAGCTCGAGTCGGAGAAATTCCGTTTCGGAGTATTCCGGGCCATGTACCAGGACCGCTCCGGCTCGATCTGGCTGGGAAGCAGAGACGGCCTGTTTCGATCGGGCGCTGGGGGATTCTTCCGTCAGAGCGAGGCCGACGGCGCGCCCGGTGCTCCGGTAAGAGTGTTCCTGGAGACCAAGGACGGGGCCCTGTGGATGGGCACCAACGGTGCCGGTCTGGTGCGCTACCGAGACGGCGAGTTCCAGACGTTCGGTGCCTCCGACGGCGCCCCCAGCGATCTGATCCGCTCGCTCTACCAGGACACCGACGGCTGGCTCTGGATCGGCACCGAGGGCCGGGGGCTGGCGCGGATCGACCCCGAGACCTGGCCGCTCGACGACAACCGCAAAGAGAGTGTCGTCACCTTCCGCTCTACTGACGGACTGTTCGACGACGTCATCCACCAGATCCTGGAAGACGACTTCGGGCGGATGTGGATGAGCACCAACCGGGGCATCTTCTGGGTCGCGCGCCACGAGCTGAACTCATTTGCCGACGGCGCCACCGACCGCATCCATTCCACCGGCTACACCGAGCGACACGGCCTGAGAAACCGGGAAGCCAACGGCGGTTTCCAGCCGGCCGGCATCAAGGCGCGGGACGGGCGCCTGTGGTTTCCCACCCAGGACGGTGTCGCGGTGGTCGACCCGGCGCGGCTGGAACGGAACCTGGTACCTCCGCCCGTGGTGGTGGAACGGCTGGCGGCTGGCGGCGAGGTGTACCGGCCCGGCGGGGAGCCCGTAACCCTGGACCCCGGCCACCGCGATCTGCAGATCGACTACACCGCGCTGAGCTTCGTGGCGCCGGAGAACATGCGGTTCCGCTACCGGCTCGAAGGCTACAACGATGACTGGGTTGAGGCCGGCACCAGGCGTACCGCCTTCTACACCAACATTCCCCCGGGCTCATACACCTTCCACGTGATCGCCAGCAACGAGGAGGGCGTCTGGAACGAGGCCGGCGCCGCGTTGTCTCTCAGCGTAACCCCGTTCTTCTACGAGACGAATACCTGGTACCTGTTCCTGGCGATTGCGCTCGCGTTGATCACCCTTGGCGCCTTCCGCTGGCGGGGGCGCATCCATCACCAGCGCGAACGCCACCTGACGCAACTGGTGGAGGCACGTACAGATCAGGTGCGGCGTCATGAAGCCCAGTTGGAAGAGCAGAACACCCAACTGGAAGAGCAGGCGGCCAGGCTCACCGAGCTGGTGGCCGCCAAGTCACACTTCTTCGCCAACGTTTCCCACGAGTTCCGCACCCCGCTGACGCTGACCATCGGTCCGCTGGAGGATCTGCGGAACGGCTTGTACGGGAGCCTGGCGGAGGAACCGTCCCGGCAACTGGGCATGGCCCTGCGCAACGCCCGCCGCCTGCTGCGACTGGTCAATCAGATCTTGGACGTGGCCAAACTCGAATCTGGGCACATGCAGCTGCGGGCCCGTCGCCACGACTTCGCCGAATTCCTGCGCGACATTGCCACCACTTTCGCCCCCGTGGCCGAGCGGCAAGGCGTACGGTTTGCCGTCGAGGTGCCGGCGCGCCAGGTGCCGCTGTGGTTCGACGGGGAGGCGATGGAAACAGTCCTGACCAATCTCCTGTCCAACTCCTTCAAGTTCACGGCAGAAGGCGGCCAGGTGTCGCTCAGTCTCGAGGCCGATACCGCGGAGGGGGACCAAGGCACGGCCAGGGTGCGCATCGCCGACTCGGGCCAGGGGATCGCACCCGGGGATCTCCAACACGTGTTCGACCGCTTCTACCAGGTAGACGAGTCCCGCAGCGAGTGGCAATCCGGCACGGGCATCGGCTTGTCGCTCGCCCGGGACCTGGTGGAGCTGCATCGCGGGACCATCCAGGTCGAGAGCGACCCCGGTGAAGGTACCACCTTCACCATCACGCTACACCGGGGCAGGAGCCACTTGCGGGACGACCAGGCGATCGATGACGCCGCCCCGGCCCGGACCCACTCCGTCCCCTCCATCGATGAGCCTCCGGTGCAACCAGCAGCCATGCGGGGAGTCGACGGAGAGACGCCGGAGAGCGACGAACCGGACGACATCCAGACCATCCTGGTGGTGGATGATAACGCGGACATCCGTGAGTACGTGGGGGCCCATCTGGCGCAGCGCTACCGCGTGGTGGAGGCCACCGACGGGGTCGAGGGGCTGGCCGAAGCTCGGCGCCTGATCCCCGACCTGGTGATCAGCGACGTGATGATGCCCGGTATGGACGGCTACGGACTGTGCCGTTCCCTGCGAGCCAGTCCGGACACCGACTTCCTCCCGGTGATACTCCTGACCGCCAAGGCCGACACCGAGCACAAGGTGGAGGGCCTGAGCGAGGGCGCCGACGACTACGTGGTGAAGCCGTTCGAGATGGAGGAACTGGAGGCGCGGGTCGCCAACCTGATCGCGTCACGCCGGCGATTGCGGGAGCGATTCGGCAGCAACGGCGGCGAGCCCGGCGAGTCGCTGCAGCTGCATGCCGCGGCCCGGGAGGTGACCTCGGCCGACGCGGCCTACCTCGAGCGGTTGCGGACGGCGATCGAGGAACGGCTGAGCGACGAGTCGTTCGGCGTGGCCCAGCTGGCCGAGGCCATGGGCCAGGACCGCTCACATATGTACCGCCGCGTCCGGTCCCTCCTCGACGAGACGCCCACCGACCTGATCCGGCGCCTCCGGCTGGAACGGGCCTCTCAATTGCTGGCCGGCGAGTCCGGCACCGTCGCCGAGGTGGGTTACGCCGTCGGATTCAACAGCGTCTCCTACTTCTGCAAGTGTTTCCGCGACGCCTACGGCATCACCCCATCCGCATTTCGAGGTTCTCCGCGGGCCTGACACCCCGATTCATGCCACGCAGGTTGCCTTTCGTGTCACTCCGGTTGCATGCAACCACGTTTGGGTGATTCAGCAACGTGGTTGTTACGCCCTGGCATCCCCATGAGCTAGACTGGCGGCCGACGACCCGGACGAAACGTCCGGGCCGAGACCGCAACAGGCCGGGGGGACCGATGGCCCCAGACACCCAGTACGCATCTCCCAACGACGGCGACGCCTGTCGCGGCGACGACCGATCGTCATCGGACCCGGCACGGCTGGAGGCTTCCATCCTGGCGTCGTCCACTGATGACGCCCGGGCGTTGGACGCCGCAGGTCCGGCCGAGGATGAGCCGGCTCGTACAGTGGTGGTGGTGGCCGGAGACGCCGACATGCGCATCTATCTGCGCCAATGCCTGGTCCAGGTCACCTCCATTCGGGTACTGGAGGCGGCAGACGTCCCCAGGCTGCAACGGATCGTCCGCTCTGCGGTTCCGGACCTGGTGGTCCTCGACCTCGACGGCGATCCGGCGCTCGAGCGCGTGCTGGGCCGGCACGCCGGACTGAACACCGTGCCGTTGATCATCATCAGTGACGAGCTACCGAAGGAATACGATGGGGTACGGAGCCGCCAAGCCCCATACTCGGTGCTCGTCAAACCCTTCAACTCCAGGCGCCTCTGCGCCGAAGTGCATCGAGTGCTTTCCCTGAACAACACACAAGGAGGTTCAAAGTGATCAACCGTCTACCGACCCTGTTGGCCGCGACGTTGGCCTACGGAGTCACCGCCGGCTCGGCCGATGCTCAGCTCCCCGATCCCGGAATGGAGATCGACCTGGCCCGGACCGCCATCGTCGTGACCGATCCGCAGAACGACTTCCTAAGTCCCGAGGGCGTCACCTGGGGCGTGGTGGGAGAGAGCGTCACCGAGAACGGCACCGTGGCCAACCTCGAGACCCTCATGAGCGCGGCCAAGACCAGCGGCGTCCCGCTGTTCGTCTCTCCCCACTACTACTACCCGACCGACCACGGCTGGAAGTTCGAGGGAGCGCTGGAAGTGCTGATGCACAACATCGGCATGTTCGACCGCGAGGGCCCGCTGAGTCTGGAGGGGTTCGAGGGTTCGGGCGCCGACTGGCTGGAGCAGTACAAGACCTACATCAACGACGGTGAGACCGTGGTGGTCAGCCCCCACAAGGTGTACGGGCCCGAGACCAACGACCTGGTGCTGCAACTGCGCAAGCGCGGCATCGACAAGGTCATCCTCGCCGGCATGTCGGCCAACCTGTGCGTGGAATCCCACATGCGGGAACTGCTGGAACAGGGCTTCGAAGTCGTCGTCGTATCGGACGCCACCGCCGCCGCCAAGCTGCCCGACCTGGACGGCTACGCCTCGGCCATGACCAACTTCCGCTTCATGACGAGCGACGTGTGGACCACCGACGAGGCCGTGGCCAACATCGCGGCGGCTCAATAATCGATCAGGAGATCAGAACTCATGCAGACCGAAACCAAGCCACAGACGTACGACGACATCCTCCCCAATCCGGGGTTCGAGGTGGACAAGTCCACCACGGCCGTGGTCATCACCGATCCCCAGCGTGATTTCCTGTCCGAGGACGGCGTCGTCTGGCAGGTAGTGGGCCCCAGCGTCGAGGCAAACGACACCGTGGAGCATCTGCGGCAGCTGTTGACCGCGGCGCACGACGCGGGCTTACCCGTGTTCATCTCACCGCACTACTACTACCCGCACGACCACAAGTGGGATTTCGGCGGCGCGCTGGAGAAGATGATGCACGCCGTCGGCATGTTCGACCGCCAGGGCGCCCTCACCACCGAAGGATTCGGCGGGTCGGGAGCCGACTGGCACGAACCCCTGAAGGCGCTCATCGACCGTGATGACGTGGTGGTGGTCAGTCCCCACAAGGTGTACGGGCCCGAATCCAACGACCTGACGCTGCAGTTGCGCAAGCGCGGCATCGACAAGGTGATCCTCGGCGGCATGTCGGCCAACCTGTGCGTCGAAGCCCACCTGCGGGAACTCACCGAGCAGGGCTTCGAAGTGTGTGTGGTCAAGGACGCCACGGCCGGCGCCCAGTTGCCCGGCGGCGACTTCTATGAGGCCGCCCTGCTCAACTTCCGCATGATCGCCAGCGCCGTGCGCACCACCGACCAGATCACCAAGGCGATGGCGGAGGCCTGAGCCAATGGCAATGGGAACGGCGGCCCGGGACGAACTCGCCGGTTTGCTGATGGATTCGACGGGCGAGGGTATCTATGGCGTCGACCTCGCGGGCCACTGTACCTTCGCCAACCCGGCGTGCGCCCGCATTCTGGGATTCCCCACACCCGATGAACTCCTCGGCCGGCACATGCACGACCTGGTGCATCATACCCGCCCCAGCGGCGAGCATTACCCGGTGGAGGAGTGTCGCATCTATCAGGCGTTCCGCGATCACAAGGGAACCCATGTAGACGACGAGGTCATGTTCAAGGCCGACGGATCGCCCTTCCCCGCGGAGTACTGGTCGTACCCCGTCGAGCGGGAGGGAGACCTGGTCGGCTGCGTGGTGACCTTCGTCGACATCACGGAACGGAAAGCGGTCGAGAAGGAGCTGCACGAAGCCCACGAACAGGTCAGACTGCTGCTCGACTCCACCGGCGAGGGCATCTACGGCGTCGACCTCGACGGCAACTGCACCTTCGCCAACCCCGCCTGCGCCCGCATTCTCGGGTTCGACAGCATCGACGATTTCATGGGCAAGCAGATGCACGAGCTGGTCCACCACACCCGGCCCAACGGCGAGCCGTATCCGGTGGAGGAGTGCCGCATCTACCAGGCGTTCCGCAACCGGGAAGGCACCCACACCGATGAAGAGGTCATGTTCTGCGCCGACGGCAAGCCCTTCCCGGCGGAGTACTGGTCGTTCCCCATCGAACGGGGCGGAGAACTGACCGGCTGCGTGGTCACCTTCGTGGACATCACCGAGCGGCGGCGGGTGGAGGAGGGCCTCAGGCAAACCGAGAAGATGGCGGCCCTCGGCAAGCTGTCGGCCGGCCTGGCCCACGAGCTCAACAACCCCGCCGCGGCCGCTCAGCGGGCCGCCAGTCAACTGGGCCAAGCGCTCGATCAGGCCGAGGCCGCGCGTACCGCTCTCGATCGGGCCGGACTCACGCCGGAGGCATGGGATCGGCTCAGCCAATGGAACAGGACGTTCCGCGAGCGCTCGGCCGAGCCGTTGACGCTGTCTCCCCTGGAAGTGAGCGACCGGGAAGAGGAGATCCTGGAGTGGCTGGAGAGCCATGGCGTGGCCGAGGGTTGGACGGCGGCGCCAACCTTGGTGAGCGTGCGGGTCGAACTGGCGGGCCTCGACTCCATCGGCGCCCTGGTCCCCCGGGAGCAGCTGACGGGCGTAATGGACTGGCTGTGCCGCACGGCCATGGCACACGACCTGGCCGGGGTGGTGGCCCAGAGCACCAGGACCATATCCGACCTGGTCAACGTGGTGAAGTCCTACTCCTATCGCGACCAGGCGGCGGTGCAGCACGTCGACGTTCATGCGGGCCTGGAAGACACCATCAAGATCCTGGCCCACAAACTCCGCAAGGGGGTCGAGGTGGTACGGGACTACGCCGACGATCTACCGGAGGTCGAGGTGCAGGCCAGCGAACTCAATCAGGTGTGGACCAACCTGATGGACAACGCCATCGGCGCCATGGACGGCTCCGGCGTGCTGACCATCCGGACCCGGGCGGAGGACGGTCATCTGACGGTCGAGATCGCCGACGACGGCCCGGGGATACCCGAAGACGTGCAGTCACACATCTTCGACCCGTTCTTCACCACCAAGGACGTGGGCGAGGGCACCGGACTGGGGCTGGACGTCGTCCGGCGCATCGTGAAGGCGCGCTGCGGCGGCGAGATCGACTTCACCACCCGGCCGGGGGAAACGGTGTTTCGCGTCCGCATCCCGGTGGCCCGGGCCTGCGATTCATGATCGGATCACCCTTCACCCCGTCAGCGCACTGAGGATCCATGCAGACCAAACCGTTCGTACTGACCCTGGACGACGACGCCACCGTCCTCCGCGCCGTGGAGCACGACCTGCGGAGTGAATACGGGTCGGAGTTTCGCGTCATGCGAGCCGATTCGGGCTCCGCCGGCCTGGAGTTGCTCAACAACCTCAAGCTGCGCGGCGATCCCTCGGCGCTGTTCCTGGTAGACCAGCGCATGCCGGGCATGACCGGCGTCGAGTTCCTGGAGAAGGCCATCGAGTTCTATCCCGCGGCCAAGCGTGTGCTGCTCACCGCCTACGCCGACACCGACGCCGCCATCAAGGCCATCAACGAAGTGCAGTTGGACCACTACCTCCTCAAGCCGTGGGATCCGCCCGAGGAAAAACTGTATCCCGTCCTGAACGACTTGCTCAACGATTGGCGACTGGAATATCGTCCGCCGTTCGAGGGAGTGCGCGTGGTGGGCAATCGCTGGGACCCGGCGGCGCACGCCATCAAGGACTTCCTGGCCCGGAATCACGTGCCCTACCAGTGGTACGATCCCGAGGTGAGCGAGGAAGGGCGCCATCTGCTGGAGGCGTGCGCCAGCATGCCCAAGCTCCCCTGCCTCTTCTTCTCGGACGGGTCGGTCCTGGAGCAGCCCGGTAATCGTGAGATCGCCGAGCGCGTGGGGCTCCAGGTGAAAGCGGACAAGCCGTTCTACGATTTCGTCGTGGTCGGCGCCGGGCCGGCCGGCCTGGCCGCGTCGGTCTACGGCGCGTCAGAGGGTCTCAAGACCCTGGTGGTGGAGGAGCACGCCCCGGGGGGGCAGGCCGGCATGAGTTCCCGGATCGAGAACTATCTGGGGTTCCCCGGCGGGCTTTCCGGCAGCGAACTCACCCGCCGGGCGGTAACCCAGGCCAAGCGTTTCGGGGTTGAGGTGCTCACCGCCCAGAAGGTGACCGGCCTGGACGCCGACGGACCGGCCCGGACCCTGACGCTGGCCGATGGCGAAGAGGTGCAGTGCCGGGCGCTCCTCATCGCCACCGGCGTGTCGTACCGCAAGCTCGATGCGCCGGGCATCGAGGCCCTGACGGGCGCCGGCGTGTACTACGGCGCCGCCATGACCGAGGGCGAGTCGGTCATGGGGGAGGACGTCTTCCTGGTGGGCGGCGCCAACTCCGCCGGCCAGGCGGCCATGTACTTCTCACGCTACGCCGCCACGGTGACACTCTTGGTGCGAGGCGAATCGCTATCCACCAGTATGTCCAGCTATCTGATCGACCAGATCGACGGCACCGCCAACATTCACGTCCGGACAGGCACCACGGTGAAGGAAGCCGTGGGAAGGGATCATCTCGAAGAGCTGGTGCTCAACGTGGGGCTCGACAACTCCGAAGAGCGCGTCCCGGCTGCGGCGCTGTTCATCTTCATCGGAGCGGTTCCAAGAACCGCCTGGTTGGGTGATCGGATCGCGCGCGACGAACACGGGTTCATCCTGTCGGGTCTCGACGCCCTGAGCAACGAGCCGCTGGAGGAGTATACGGCACAAAACCGGACGCCCCTCATGCTGGAGACCAACATTCCCGGCGTGTTCGTGGCGGGCGACGTGCGGCACGGGTCGGTCAAGCGGGTGGCTTCGGCCGTGGGCGAGGGATCCATGGCCGTGATGTTCGTGCACCAGTATCTCAGCTCGGCCTGAGCTCTGCTGATATACCCGCCGGACGAGACCCAACTGGCTCGGGGAGACCATCCAACGGGCGGATGCCGCCTGATCAGCGCATTTGGTATCGGTGGAACCTCGGTGGGATCAATGGCTGGCTGGCGGGGACGACCGGGAGACGGCGGCGGGTGGCGGCAGCCGCTACTCCCCGGTCGTCTGAGACACGCAGGAAATCTCTACTTTGTTTGATTCCGCGACATTGCTGCCGAGTTCCTGGATCACCTCGGCGAACACCTCGTACTTGTGATCGCCGTCGTCGTCGTCGCGTTCCAGCACTCCCTTGGCGTCACAGGAGAGATTGTGAGCCGCGCTGAAGGTCGAAGTACCGATGGGGACGACGATGGTGAACGCCGCCAGCGAATCTCGATTGGTGCTCCCAAATCCATCGGAATCCCACAATTTCACCAGCAGGGTATCGATGTTGATCGTGGCCTTGTCGAAGGTGCCCTGTACCCTGACCGGACCCGAGCCGTTGTAGGCAATCTGCGCCTGGTAGTTGAGTATCGCGGCCGTCTCCAGCTCCGCCGGCGGCGGGGCGGCGTTTCTGGAGATGACGTAGTACATGCCACCGCCGACGATGATGATCACGATTCCGGCGATGACGATGACCTCGATCAGTGTTACACCACGCCTGCTCCGCAGGCCCGCCAAGGCTCTGCGGAGCCAGCTGCCTGCAGGTGGCCGGCGTTCGAGGGAAGGATGCATGATCACCTCGCTGAGAGAAGTACACCGCCCGCACGGCAAAGGGCCGGGAGCGAGTCGCCCCCGGCCCCCCGTCCGGCACGTCAATGAAGCCTGTCGCCCACCTCGATGCGGACGATGTTCGACGTCCCCGTATTCAAGTTGTAGAGCAGCGTCGCCCCGTCCGCCGACCATCTGACGCCACCCTCGTTCTGATCGCTGTTGGTGATGCGGGTCGACGAGCCGCCCTCGGCCGGCATGACGTAGATCTCCATGTTGCCGTCGCGATTGGACAGGAAGGCGATCATGCTGCCGTCGGGCGAGTAGTTGGGGGCAAAGTCCCAGCTGGGATCGTCGTTCAGCACGCTGATCTCCCCGCCCGCCATCGGCATGGTGTAGAGGCTGAAGTCCGTGCTCTCGATGCCCTCGGCTCCGCTGAACGCGATCGTCTCGCCGTCGGGACTGCAGGCGGGACCGGTGCTGTACAGGTCATGCGTCACCATCTCGGGCG
>Ga0114931_10007559_pt1 | contig 13284 bp, 11 predicted proteins | sample 2SBtaG_FD_89579 | JGI IMG/M metagenome (GOLD analysis project Ga0114931, IMG submission 89579) | Deep subsurface microbial communities from Kolumbo volcano to uncover new lineages of life (NeLLi) - 2SBTROV14_V59a metaG | ecosystem: Environmental > Aquatic > Marine > Volcanic | place: Kolumbo... | reverse complement strand
TCTGGCTGGGTTACCACAGCTGCTATATTAAAATCATTAGCCAGTAAAGACTGCAAAGCCGGAACAGCAAATTCCGGCGTACCAAAAAATACAATTTTTAAGTCATTTTTCATACACTGTAACCTTAAGTAATGTCATCCTGAGCTCTGTCGAAGGATTGTCGAAGGGTGTTTTGAGAAAATTTAATTAAATTATCATAATTACCTTTTATTAAAGCTTCCTTTTTCTTTCTTGACTAACCTTTGATCTGTTTTTCTCTAGCTATTGCTTGTCTAACATCTGAAAATTGTTCGACAAGTACTAATTTCAAAGGACGTCTTTTGTTTGTGTAACAGTTTGGTATTTGACCAAGTTGGTGTTGATTAAAACGATCGTCAATATTGTTAGTAATTCCTGTGTAAAAGCTTTTATCATTACATTTAATTATGTAAACGAAATAGTTTTTCATAGTTTACGTTATGGTTCGACAGGCTCACCATGACAGTTTTTTTGTCACCTTGAGTAATGTCATCCTGAGCTCTGTCGAAGGATTAAATATATGGATAGTCAGGAATAATTCTGTTGTTTTGTGAATATTCTTCAACTAAATCAGTAAAGAGAATTCCATCTAAGTGGTCTATTTCATGCTGGATAACGCGGGCTAAAAAATTGTCAGCTGCTAAGTTTTGTGGGTTGCCAGATTGATCAAAATATTTTATTTTAACAGCTGCCGGACGTTTGACTGTACCATAGACGCCAGGTATAGAAAGGCAGCCTTCTTCTATAATATTTTTTTTGAAAGTTTTTTTTATAATATAAGGATTAATCATAACAAGGACATCTGCTTCAAAGTTAATTAAGCTATTTTTATCAATAGCTTCTTTTAAGTTAATAACCGTCAGCCTTTGTCCCAGACCTATTTGAGGAGCAGCTAGTCCTAAGCCTTTGGCTTGGTGCATAGTGGCTATCATATTTGCTATAAGCTTTTGAAATTTGCTATCAGAAATATCCTCAGGTTTTATTACTTTAGTTTTCTTCCTAAGTATAGGTTGTGGTTCTAGGTAAATTGGTAATATCATAATAGTTCTCATTTATACTTAGATGCTTTTAACCTTGATTTATTTTAGCAACTTTATTTTTTAAAGTAAAGTTTCTGGATCTCGGTCAAACACCCAATCCGGTGGTACCAACTGTCGGATTTTTTCATATAAGGATTCTGGGGTATCAGGTGAGACTCTCAATATTATATAAAATTTGTATTTACCTCGCTCCATCCGTTCAAAAGCAGGATATGGCTTGAGAATCTCGAGTTCCGAATTTTGAATTTTGAATTTTGAATTTTGAGATTTCAGCATATGATTGCGCAGTCGGTTGTATATATGCATGGCTTCGCCGACAGTTTTCTTCTCATTGGCATTTTTATAAATTAGTTTAATGACTTGTTTAAAAGGCGGGTAACCGAGCGCTTTTCTAAGCTTTAATTCATGTTTATAGAATAATTCTGGCTTGTTTTGGGCAATTGCTTGGATAGCATAATTTTTAGGGTTGTAAGTTTGGATTATATATTTAGCTTTTAGTTTATAGCTTTTAGATTTTAGCTTTATAAGTAATTGGTAGGTTCTCTCTGAAGCCCTGAAATCAGCCCTGTAGAGTGCTGTGTCAGCGTTTATAACGCCTATAACACCAATGTTTGCCCAAGCGACTCTGTTGGCAGACAGGGCGAATTCTGTGCCAATTAAAATATCGTAACCAGTAACTGGTAAAGAGTAACGAGTAAAATCTGTATCAGAGTCAATCCTTAGGATTTTAGCTTTGGGAAAAAGCTTTTTTACTTCTTGTTCTAATTTTTGTGTGCCTTTGCCTGTAAGTTTTAATTCTTCACTTGAGCATTTAGGACAGAAAGGCGGCAGGTCCACGCGGGCTCTACAGTGGTGACAGACTAACCGGTCGCCTGAGTGGTGGGTAAGTGGTAGCTGACAATCAGCACAGAGTATAGAGTAACCGCAACCTTTGCAAGTAACACTGCTTGCCTGCCCGCGTCGGTTGTGGAAAAGAAAGACTTGCTTTTCTTCCTTCAAAGCGATTTTTGTCGCGTCTTGTAATTCCTCGCTTAAAGAAGAATAATTTTCTTTTAGCCTTTCTTCTTTGGTGTCTATTAGTTTGACAGTGTCACTCTGAGCTTGTCGAAGAGTTTTTTTTCTAAAATATTGTTTACTTTTTTGTTTTCCTTCGACAAACTCAGGATGACAAAAACTCTCATAAGTCTCCAAACTCGGCGCAGGAGAAGTTAATATGAGTTTTGCTCCATACAGCTTAGCCAGCTCCTGTGCTGCTTCTCTTGTGTGATAGCGTGGCGTAATTTCAGATTTGTATAGGCTGTTGGCCTCGTCTTCTAGAATTACCAGGCCTAAGTTGCTAAAAGGGGCAAAGAGGGCAGAGCGGGTGCCAATGATGATTTTTGGTTTCTGCCTGCCAAGCTTCGTTTGGCGAGGCCGGGAATTTAAAATTTTTAAAAATTGCTCGAGATTTTTCTTTTTACTAGTAGATTTTTCATATAATAAAATTTGTACTGCCTTCAGTTTATTTTCAGTCTTTCCGATACTGAGGCTTTGTAGGGCAGGCGCGGAGTTTTTGGATGCTGTTATAGCTTGATATTTTTCAGGCCAAAGCCAGAGGATTTGTTTACCCTTCTTTAAAGTTTGCCCTATGATGGTATTTATTATTTTATTTTTGTCATCTGCATCATCCCACCAAATAAAATTATTTTTAAATTTAGAACTTGAGCTTTTTCGCGGCCGCGAAATTACTAAACTTTCCATTTTATTGCTACTATTTACTATAATTCTTTTCGGCAGATCAGGAACAAACAATTTTGAAGCTGTGGCTAGAGAAGTAAAGTAATAATTAGCCACCCATTTAGCTAAGCGCATTTGTTCCGGTGTCACAAGGGGACTGGGGTGTAAGATTTTACCCACAGTCTTAAGCCCAACTTGGTGTTTAGCTTGGCGTATAGCTTTAACTACTGCTGGCCTGAGCGTCCCGCGAAAATCAACCTCTACAATTTGTCCAGGCAAAATATCACTCTCAATAGCAGGCGCGACATTATAGGAAAAGGTATCGCCAATGCCTCTGGGCAACCTTTTGATGGGTATTACATCTATGATCATGCATATAAATTAACATAATTTTCCAAAATTTTCTAGAGTGTTGTTTCTGATACTCCGAAGTATCAGAAACAAATATTAATCAAAATAAAATAAAAAAGAAAATGATAAGACATTTTCTTATTTCAAAAAGTTAATTTTTTAAAGAATTTATATTTCCACATCTACCAGCTCGCCTTCTAAGTGTAAGGATAAAGCCTTATCAGAAGTTGTGATGATGTTATTCCACTTATAACCCAGCTTTTCGAAAACTTTTCCAGATTTGATAGGCCTTTTAAGTTGGTTTGATATAACATAAACAGTAGGACTGTTAGCGGTTTTAACTAACTCGCCGTCTTTGAATTTGACTGGTTCGCCGAGGGAGAAGCTGGCAATCTCTTCTGGTGAGACTTGAGAAAGTTTTAAATTAGGGAAATTCACATCCATTAATGACCTATGCCAGATAGCCTGTCTGGTGCCGTCTTTAACATACCACACTCCGCCTGTAGTTTTATCTTGCAGTAGAGCACCAGTAGGATAGGCATCTTTGAGAGTTATTGGCTGGCCAGTGGCTATGGTAGCTAGTTCAGCTGTATCTAGCGGGACAATCTCTTCTGGGTTAAAGCCTATTTGTCTGAAAACTTCTTTAGAAGTGATAGGGCGTTTTTTATCATCTACTATTAGGTATACTCCGCCAGAAGCATTGTCTTGTAGCAGAGAGTACTGGGCAAACTTAATAGGCGGACCTAGGGGATATGAGTCTAGGTTTTCAGTCGAGGTTTTGATGACTTTGTCTAGTGAATACCTAGAAGCAAAAGCTATAAAAGAGTCAAAAGGTCTTTTAGCTCCATTTTGAATGATGAAAATACCGCCATTATCGGCGTCTTGCAGCAGCGTACCATCTGGATAAGTACGGGAAAACCAGTCGCTCCATATGCGGTTAAAATTTTCATTGCCGTGTAGGTGTGGGGTATATAGGTATAGAGCGTGGGTAGCGCTGTTGGCTATGGTAATCTTCCTGCCGTCTATATTGACAGTCCTGCCTACCTGAAAACCATAGTTTTGCGGGTTATCATGAAAAAGTCTGAGAGAAGTTGCTGCATAATCTACTTGGTTGGCAAATCCTTTAAATTTTTGCAGCTTAGGATCAGATTTTGAGCAGGAATCACAGATGCCATAGCCAGTAGCCCAATTATATTGGTCTTGGGTTGGATTAACATCTGTTATCAAGCTTTGTTCTTTTTGTAAAGTTACTAAGAGTACTTTGGGGTTAAGTTTAGTCATTTTGGCATTATCATAAATTATTTGCGAGGCTCTAACTCTGATAAAAGGGTCTACATAGGTAGCGAGAGTAGATTTTTTGCCAACTAAAAATCGCTGCACGTCGTCCATGGTCATAGATTCATGGTCTCTAAACTCGAAATCAGAGATGATTAAGTTAGGATTAAAAGCAGCGTTGGAAACCAAAGGTAAAAGTAGAAAATTAAATATCAACAAAGTTGATAAAAATACTTTATATTTTATTTTATACATATAAATAATTATACCATATTTAATATTTAGACAAAAGTATTTAAATTTCCTTACAAGAATTTGACTAATGATGAATATTTGTAAAGTTGGTATAAACACATTGAATTAAATAAATATATTGCAAAAAAAAGCGGCAAACTCAAATGAGTCACGCCGCTTCTTTTATTGCTCTGAACTATAGTTATTTCTTTTTCTTCTTGGGTTTTTTGACTTCCTTTTTAGGGGATTTACCTTTGGCCATAAGTTTTTAAATTAGTGATTAATAATAAGCATTTTATCTTAATGTTATCTTACCATCTTTAGCCTCAATTGTCACCTGCTGGCCGTCTTTGACCTTACCCTCTACTATTAGCAGGGCTAGGGGATCTAGGATTTGGTGCTGGATAGTGCGCTTGAGGGGGCGGGCGCCAAAGTTTGGGTCAAAGCCCTCTTTGGCTAGTAACTTTTTAGCTTCAGCAGATATATCTAGGCTGATCTTTTTATCTGCTAGACGCTTGGCAACTTGGGCTATTTGTAGGTCAACAATTTTTTCTATATCAGCTTGGCTTAAAGAATTATAGATTATAATCTCGTCTATTCTGTTGAGGAATTCTGGCTTGAAATGGTGATGCATTAATTCCATCACTTTTTGTTTTACCTTTTCATCTAGTTTTGGCGCATTAACAATTAACTCAGACCCAATATTAGACGTCATAATAATAATAGTATTTTTGAAATTAATTGTTCTGCCTTTGGCATCTGTAAGACGGCCGTCATCTAGGAGTTGGAGTAATACATTGAATACTTCTGGATGGGCTTTTTCAATCTCATCAAACAAAACCACTGAGTAAGGGCGGCGCCTGACAGCTTCTGTGAGCTGGCCACCCTCATCATAACCCACATAGCCAGGGGGTGAGCCGATCAGACGAGCTGTGGAGTGGCTTTCCATATATTCAGACATATCTAAGCGCACGATAGCGTTTTCATTGCTAAACATAAATTCAGCCAACGCTTTGGCTGTTTCTGTTTTACCGACGCCAGTTGGCCCTAAGAATATAAATGAACCAATAGGCTTATCAGCTTCAGCTATGCCAGCCCTAGAGCGCCTGACTGCATTGGCTACAGCTTTAAGGGCATCTACTTGCCCTATAACTCTTTTGCCAAGAAGTTCTTCTAAAAGAGCTAGTTTTTGCTGCTCTGTTTCCAGGAGTTTATTTGCCGGCACTCCAGTCCAGCGCTGGACTACTGTGGCAATATCTTCTTCTGTAACTTCTTCTTTTAACAGACCGCCTGATTTTTGCAGCTTGGCTAGTTTTTTCTCAGAGTCTGATATTTGCTTTTCTAGCTTAGGGATTTTGTCGTAGCGGATTTCTGCTACTTTTTGCAAACCTCCTTCGCGTTCGGCGATTTCAGCCTCTGACTTTAAGGCATCTATGCTGTTTTTAGCTTCACGGATTTTAGTAATAACCTCTTTTTCTGCTTGCCAAGCTGTTTTTAGCTTCAAGCTATGCTCCTTAAGGTCTGCTAATTCTTTTTCTAAGCCAGCTAGATTTTCCTTTGACTCTTTGGTTTTTTCCTTTTTCAGTGCCTCGCGCTCGATTCCTAGTTGCCGCATACGGTGCTCCATTTTATCTATTTCATCAGGCATAGAGTCAATCTGAATTCTAAGAGCCGACGTTGCTTCGTCTATTAGGTCTATGGCTTTATCTGGCAAAAATCTATCAGTGATATAGCGGTCAGAAAGCTTAGCAGCAGCAACAATAGCGCCATCAGTAATGCGGACACCATGATGAACTTCGTATTTTTCCTTGATGCCACGCAAGATTGCGATAGTGTCATCTATGGATGGTTCGCCAACATATAGGCTGAAATCTGCGCTCTAGGGCTGGATCTTTTTCTATGTATTTTTGGTATTCCTTGAGTGTCGTGGCACCTATAGCCCTAAGCTCGCCACGAGCTAGAGCAGGCTTGAGAAGGTTGGCTGCATCCATAGCGCCTTCTGTAGCGCCAGCCCCTACTAAGGTGTGCAGCTCATCTATAAACAAAATCACTGATCCGGAGCGTGAGTCTATTTCTTTGATTACTGCTTTGAGTCTATCTTCAAATTCGCCTCTGTATTTAGTGCCGGCTATGAGAGAGCCTAAGTCTAAAGATAAAACTATTTTATTTTTGAGAGATTCTGGTACATCACCAACAGCTATGCGCAGAGCTAAGCCCTCGGCAATAGCAGTCTTGCCGGTGCCTGCTTCACCAATTAGTACTGGGTTGTTTTTTGTCCTGCGCAAAAGGACATGCATAATTCTTCTGATCTCGTCGTCACGGCCGATAATGGGATCTATCTTTTCAGCTCGGGCTTTTTCGGTCAGATTAACAGTGTATTTTTCTAAAGCTTGATATTTTGATTCTGGATCAGCATCTGTAACTTTAGCCGTGCCCCTGACTTCTTTTAAAGTGTTTAAAACATTAGCTTTGTTGATGCCGTGGTTTTCCAGTATGCTGCGGACAGGGGATTTAACCTCCACAAGTCCCAACAGTAAGTGTTCAGTAGATAAAAATTGGTCGCCTAAAGCTTTCATTTCTTTCTCAGCAGCGGTAAATACCTTTTTAGCAGCCTGGGATAAGTGGACTTCTCCTGTTGAGCCTTCACCTGAAACTTGAGGCAGCTTGGAAAGTTCAGATTTTAAGTGAGATTTAATGATATCTGTATTAGCACTTAGTTTTTTCAAAATGCTAAAAACCACCCCCTCTTCTTGCTCTAAGAGAGCGAGCATTATATGCGCTACATCCAGGGCTTGGTGCTCATGTTCTTGAGCTATTTCTTGAGCCCTGACAAGAGCCTCTTGAGTTTTAGTTGTAAGTTTATTGGTCATATTTAGGTTTTAGGTGTTAGTGGCTAGGTATTAGTTGATATTAAATTTTATCACTCTAGTACTTAGACTAATAAAATGAAATATACAACATACATTAATTTTTGTCAAATTTTATAAATTTTAAAACTTTATAATTAACTAGAGCTAAATATATTATTGTAAATTAAAAACTTGGAGGTATGATGAAAGTATTAGAAGTTTTGAGATGGGTGACTGTTAAATTAAAGTCAAAAAATAAGAATTAAGCTAAAAAGTTCTGTAAAAAATATTTATGCCACTCGCTTGCTGGAGGGCTTTTTTTTGCTTGAAAATTTAAGTAAAATTGGGTAAGATGAGAGTGTTTTAATTAAACTTTATTTTCCATACTTTCGTAATTTATGAAGATATTATACTTAGCCAATATAAGAATTCCCTCTGATAAGGGCGAATCTTTGCAAATTATGAAGATGTGTGGAGCCTTTGCCTCTCTTGGATATTTTATAGAGCTGGTTGTGCCTAGGCGCCGTAGCGTTAGGTCTTATCGGGTAGATCCTTTCGAGTTTTACAATATTAATACAAAATTTAAAATCACACGGCTTATAACAATTGATTTGATGCCTTGGCAAAAGATTTTCGGACATTTAGCTTTTAAGCTGAACTACTGGCTGTTTGCCAGATTGGCTTCTCTCTATACTAGGCTAACAGACGCAGATGTAATATACTCTAGAGACTGGCGGACTTTGCAGCTGCTCAGGCGCCATAAGGCAAACTTGATATTTGAGTTGCATGAGTTTCGCGCCAAAGATATTTGGGCTTATCAGTCTATAGAGCCTGCTTGCCAAAAAATAGTTGTAATAACAGAAGGGCTGAGGAAAAAATTGCTAGAGATTAAAATACCAGCCAGCAAAATAGTGGTAGCGCCAGATAGCGTAGATATTGACGAATTTGATATAAATTTAACCCGAAGCAAAGCCAGGTTTTTGCTAAATCTGCCAGAAGATAAAAAGTTAGTTATATATACGGGCCATTTATACAAATGGAAGGGTATTGATACTTTGGTAGAGGCTGGTTCTATTTTAGATAAAAATAATTTAGAAGTTAAGTTGGTATTAGTCGGAGGACAAGAATTTCAAGTTCAAGAGATAAAATCCAAGATCTTGGCAGATAATATTTCAAATATTATATTGCTAGGCCACAGGCCTTATAGTGAAATGCCAGTATTTTTAAAAGCAGCTGATGTTTTGGTTTTGTCAGATTCGTCTAAGCATGATATTTCCCGCGAGTATACGTCGCCTCTTAAGCTGTTCCAATATATGGCAGCTAAAAAACCAATAGTCGCGCCGGCCACAGAAGCTATAAAAGAAGTGCTGTCTGAAGATAATAGCTATTTATTTGAACCTGATAACCCTGCAAGTTTAGCTGAAGCTATTATGGCAAGCCTGGCTAGTGAATCCAAGAGTAAAAATAAAGTAAAAAAAGCTTGGGAATTGGTCCAAGGCTTTACTTGGGTAAAAAGGGTAGAGAAAATACTAACAGCCATAAGCTCTAAGCCTTAAGTCATAAGTATATGGAAAAGTTTAGAAAATTATTAGTATGGGAAAAGGCTCACAAGTTAGTTTTAGAAGTTTATAAAGCAACTGAGGATTTTCCTCGCCATGAAGTTTACTCTTTAGTTAGTCAAATGAGGCGTTCAGCTATTTCAATAGTTGCAAACATTGTAGAAGGTGTAAAAGAAAAACTATCAAAGATCGTCAGCATTTTCTAGTTATGTCTGACACATCACTTGAAGAGTTGAAATACTATTTTATATTAAGTTATGATTTGGAGTATATTGATGAAAATCAAGGCAAAGAGTTAACAGAGAAAGCAAGAGAAATTGGTAAGATGTTAAATGGATTGTCCAAAAGTTTAAATAATTAATTTATAGCTTATAGCTTACAGCTTAAAGCTGAACACATATGATACAACTTATTCTAATACTATTAATCTTACTAATAATCTGGCGGGTGATAGATCGCTTTATACGCAAACAAATAAGAATCGGGGAGCTTTTTGTCTGGGTGATTTTTTGGTTACTTGCTGTTGGTTTTGTGCTCTGGCCAGATGCCTCCCAAAGATTGGCAGAAGTTTTTGGGGTTGGTAGGGGAGTAGACTTGGTAGTGTATCTGGCTATCATGCTGATATTTTATTTGCTGTTTAGAATATTTATGAAATTTGAAAAGCAAGAAAAAGAGTTGACTAAAATAGTCAGATACATAGCTTTGGATGAAACCGAAAAAAAACCTCAAAAAAATAAGGACGAGTAGTGGCTATGGTTCATAAACCTTATTTTTTCTGAAATTTTTTCACCCCTTTTGTGGAAGGATTTTTTAAAATCAATAAAAGAAATTTGATTTTTAAGTCTTGGTTTCTGGGCAGAGGGGAATTTCCACCAAAGGACGGATCCGCCTCTGGAGGAAAAAGGGTGAATGCTCAGAAGTCAAGACACCTTATTGGTCAAATATAAAAGTTGAATCTGAAAGAAAATATTCTTTACTAAAAATACAAATAACTAAACTAAAAATAAACGATGAATGTGCAACTCATAGATGTTAAGTTTGCTGCAATGTTGTCAAGATGCAAAAAAAATAATTATTTTTTCAGATGATAACTAAAAACATCCTTTCTTGCGTAATGCCCAGCAACATCGAAGATTCTTTTAGCTTTTGTAATGTCAGCAAGATCAATATCAGCATAGAGAATGCCTTCTTTACCAAAGAGAGGCCCCGTAATCACTTCTCCTCGAGGATTGATGATACAACTGTTGCCAGGATTAACAATATCCTTGTCGTACGCCTTTTTGAACTCGAAACGGTCAGGAATATCATCTCGATGCACAGCTTGGCAGACGCTAATGACAAACATGCCTCCCTCCCATGCGATGTGCTGCATGCTTGAAAGCCAAATTTCACTTTTGTCCCAAGTTGGCGCAGCATATATTTGCACTCCTTGCTCATACATAGCATTTCGTGCTAAAGGCATATGGTTCTCCCAACACAATAAACCTCCAACTCTACCAACGCTCATGTCAAATGAGAGCATCGTCGATCCATCACCTTGACCCCAGACGAGCCGCTCACCACCAGTAGGTATGAGCTTGCGATGCTTGCCGAGAATTTCTCCAGCATCACTTATGTACAGCATGGTATTGTAAAGTGTGCTCCCACTCGACTCACTGTTACGTTCGTGCACACCAATTACCACATTAGTCTTAGATGCTTTGGCGGCTTCACAGAGCTTTTTAGTGTTCTTGTCAGGAATTGAAATAGCATTTTCGTGAAGTTCGTTATAAAGATCATTTAGTTGAGCTGAGTCACCATTAGGGACAGTCCACACCCAGTCAGGGTAGCCTGAGATAAATGCTTCTGGAAAGACTGCTAGGTCAGCCTTCTTTCCAGCTTCATGTATCAAGTCACAGGCTTTTTGTATCGTTTTATCAAGGTTGAGAAAAACGGGTGTAGCTTGAATTGCTGAGATAGTTACCATAGAAGTTAAGTTAAATCAGATAAGTATTTAAAATTTATGCAATGACCGGCTAATATGAATCCTTATTATTTTATATTATTTTATCGATAGATTCAAGGTAGCAGTTCTTGTCGATAAATAGTGAGTTAAAACCATTATTTGAGAAGAGAAAGTTTCTAAATGTTAAGTATCTGGATTTCCCAATTCCATTAAATACAAACATCTGCAATGATAAAACGGTCTTGATTAGTTGGGGAGAAAAATCTAATGGAATTTTGGTTAAATCAAAACAGATCATCGAAAGTGAAAAAAGGTTTTTGAGGAATTAAGGAAAAGCATCCAAATAAATTCTTGAAAAGCAAGACCAAATGTGCGTTAGTACTAAGGCGGCTATCTCTATTATAAAGCAACACAGAAATTGAACATCACAATTAAGAGAAGTTGGTCGTAGGAGAATTTGGACGAAGAAACAAAGAAATCGGAGATTTCAAATTCCAGAAATGTTCCATTTCTGTGAACTTACAAGGTGAACGAACACTTTATCCCTTGTTATACGCCCCGAAGATCCCGCCTAAGCGAGAGAGGAGAGCGCAGCGGGGCTTGAGAGTTAAAAAAATATTTTTCGTTCTCAATTATTAGATAGGCTTTCTTCATTTCTTATAAATTTGATTTTTTCTGTTTTTCTTTTTCCAAGAGGAGTTAGTGGGTGAATGCTCAAAATCCAAAACACATTATTCTTTCACGAATAATAAATATAACTTCCCGTCGGTAAAAAACAAATCGCCAGAAAAATTGCTTCCAAGTCCCGGATCAACAAATTTTTGTTTTTCAGCTTTAGATAGCAATCCTGTGTTTTGCAGATCATTAAATAAGAACTCTCTTTCTGTATCTACATCGGGATTTATTTTGTGCGTTACGCCCCACCTAATACCGCTGTCAAAACTGGCAGTTCCGACGTAAATATTTTCTCCATTTTCTGTCACATAATTTGTTTTCCAAAAACGAACATGATGTCTTGTGCGGACATTATCTGTGGCTGTTTCTTTTTCAAAACCAAAATTATGGACTTGTGAATTCCAAAAATCAGGAGTCATTGGCGCTTGCGGATAGGATTCTTTTAACAAAGCGGCTTTGGCTAGTCTATATGTACTGACAGCATTTACATCGTCAGCTAAAGTCCAGCCGGCATTTTTAAATAAGTCAGTTAGTTGTTGGTCATTTTTCGCGACAATAATAAAACTAAGCGGTTCCTGCCTGTTGCCCGATAAGGTTTCTGTGTATTTCAATTGATCTGAACTGAAAATAATCATTGTATCATCAATAGCGATTTTGTTTGTTTCTTGAATCTGTCTTGAAACAGGTATTTGATAATGGAACGCGAAAACAATATACAACAAAATTGATATAATAATTATTCCTGCGGTGGCTAGTTGTTTTTTGAGATTTGAAGACACTATCTCTTTCTTTTGTTTTTTGGAAAGTAAATATTCAGATAGACTTATAGCAATTATTAACCAGATTGCCCCAGTCAAATATCCGCCCCAAACATCGCTAACATAATGTACGCCTAAATAAAGCCTGCTAAATCCGATAAGAAGAATAACTATAAGACTGGCAAAAAAGACATTGATTTTATTTTTCCAGTTTTTAGAGTTTCTAATCAGTAGATAAGCTAAAAATCCATAAAAAGCGATTGCGATCGTCGCATGCCCGCTGGGGAATGAAAAAGAATTTTCCGTATAAATAGCAACATCGGGTCTGGCTCTGTGAAAAACAACTTTTCCGATGGAAGTAAATACTTCGCTACCTCCCATACTAAGCAAAAGCGGAATTATGTAAGACCGTTTTTTCCAAAGCCATAAGACAAGAATCGTAGCAGTTGAAAAAATTAAAATAGTTTGCCATTTGCCAAGTAAAGTAATCCAAAAGAAAACAGTTGTAAGTTCGGCATTTCTGAAAATGGCAAGTAAGTTGGCAACACGAATATCGGCAGAAACAATAATATCGGAATTTATAATATCTTCAATAATTCCTCCTAAAAAACCCAATACATAAACCAAGACAAGTGATAAAAGAGTGAGAGGCAAGCCGTAAAAATTATTTTTATCCAGTCGTTTTTGCATAAATACGAAAAACTTTTTATGTCGCTGGGTAAATTTTTTAACTTCTGGATTTTCATGGATAGCTTGTTTTATGGATTGCCAAAGGGAAGATAAAAAAGAAAAAAAATCTTTGCCCTTTTTGATAAGAATAATTTTAAGGACATAAAATATGGCAAAGACGATCAGAAGAATGGT
>Ga0114931_10007558_pt1 | contig 13285 bp, 6 predicted proteins | sample 2SBtaG_FD_89579 | JGI IMG/M metagenome (GOLD analysis project Ga0114931, IMG submission 89579) | Deep subsurface microbial communities from Kolumbo volcano to uncover new lineages of life (NeLLi) - 2SBTROV14_V59a metaG | ecosystem: Environmental > Aquatic > Marine > Volcanic | place: Kolumbo... | reverse complement strand
CTGGTTGTAGCCGGTGACTTCGACCCGGAGGCCGCGAAGAAGATGATCAACGATTACTTTGCCGGCATACCGAAAAGCAAGAAAAAGATCCCGAGGCCGGAAGTCAAACCAGTGGCGATCAATGGCCCCATCATCGACACGATCTATGATAATATTCAACTGCCTGCACTTTTTGAAAGCTACCGTATTCCTGGCAGAAATACAGATGACTATTATGCCATGAGCATGCTGACGCAACTGCTGAGCGGAGGGGAAAGTGCACGCCTCAATAAGGTGCTGGTCGATCAGAAACAAATGGCGCTTGCCATAGGCGCATTTCCCTATGCCCTGGAAGATGCCGGCCTATTTATTATCTACGGAATACCCAATGCCGGCATAGCTATCGACAGCCTGCAAATGGCCGTAGATGCCGAAATAGAAAGGGTAAAAAATGAGCCTATTCCGGAAAAAGAGTTTCAAAAACTACGCAACCAGATTAAAGCGGAATTTGTAACAAATAACAGCACCATGGCGGGTATTGCAAGCAGCCTGGCTACCTACCATGTATTGCTTGGGAATACAGATCTCATCAATACGGAAGTCGAACGGTATATGCGCGTAACCCCGGAAGACATTCAACGGGTGGCCCGCAAATATCTCTCTCCGACCAAGCTGGTCCGCCTCTATTACCTTCCTAAACAAAGCCAGTAGATAATCATGAAAAGCATAGCAAATATGAAAAAGATATTGTTTTTAGTCTTGGGCCTGGCCCTCTTTCAGCTAGCGCAGTCGCAGATCGATCGCAGCAAAATGCCCGAACCCGGCCCGGCACCGAAAATTGAAATAGGAGACTACCAATCCTTTACACTGAAAAACGGAATCCGCGTATTTGTGGTAGAAAACCACAAATTGCCCCGGGTGACATTCAATCTGATCATCGACCGCGACCCCATACGGGAAGGTGATAAAGCCGGTTATGTTTCGCTGGCCGGCAGCATGCTGCGCGAAGGAACAGTCAATCGAAGCAAAGAAGAACTGGATGAAGAAGTTGACTTCATTGGTGGGCAATTATCTACGTCCGCTACTTCGGTATATGCCTCTTCACTGAGCGATTACAGTGAAAAAATGATGGAACTCATGGCCGATGTTATCCTTCATCCCGCCTTTCGCGAAGCGTCATTCGAAAAACTAAAAAAGCAAAGCATCTCAGGCTTGCAGTTTAATAAAAACGATCCAAATTCCATTTCACAACGGGTATTTAATGTGCTTCTTTATGGCAAGGATCACCCATACGGAGAGATAGAAACCGAAAATACGGTGGAAAATATCACCCTGGATGATTGTAAGAATTATTATCAAAGCTATTTCAAACCGAATATTTCATATCTGGCGATTGTCGGAGATATTAATCTGAAAGAAGCGAAGAAACTGGTGAAAAAATATCTCGGCAAATGGGAAAGTGGAGAAGTCCCAACTGCCGAATACGAGGATCCAAAAAACCCCGATATTATTCACATAGCCATGGTCAACCGCGACAATGCCGTGCAAAGTGTGATCAACCTCGGCAATTTAACGGAGTTGCCCCCGGGCAGCCCCGATGTCATTCCGCTTCGCATTGCCAATCAAATTCTGGGCGGTGGCTCTATGGGCCGGCTCTTCCAAAACCTTCGTGAAGACAAAGCCTATACCTACGGTGCCTATTCCTATTACGATACCGACAAACTGATCGGCAGTTTCAGGGCCGGAGCCAGTGTGAGGAATGAAGTGACCGACAGTGCCATTACGGAGTTTTATGTTGAGATTGACCGCATCCGCGATGAAAAAATATCGGACGAAGAACTGCAGAATGCCAAGAATTTCATAACGGGGTCTTTTGCCCGCTCGCTGGAAAAACCACAAACCATTGCAAACTTTGCCATCAATACAGCCCGATACCATCTGCCGGAAGATTATTATAGCAATTATCTGAAACGCGTAGAAACGGTCAACAGCAACGAAGTGCAATCAGCAGCCCGCGCTCATATCGATCCCGAGCACTCGACTCTCCTCGTGGTAGGCAAGGCCGATGAAGTAGCCCCGAAGCTTGAGAAATTCGGACCGGTGCACTTTTATGATACGGAAGGAAATCCCATAGAGGCTCCGAGCGCCAAAAAACCGGATAAGAGCGGAGAAGAAATTATCCATGATTACATTAACGCACTGGGTGGTGAAGCCCTGCTTCAGGATATCATTGACATGAGCATCACCATGGAAGGCACAATTCAGGGTCAGCCTCTCGTGATGATCCGCAAAATGAGAAAACCCAACAAAGGAGCGATGGTCCTTAAGATGAGCATGGGCGGTCAGGAAATGGAAATCATGAATATGAAATTTAACGGCAAGGATTATGTACGGGTCATGCAGGGGCAAGAGATCCCGGCCACGGAAGCAGATGTGGAAGAAGCCAAACTTGACTTTGCCATGTTCCCCGAGCGCCTCTATCTGAGCGAGGAAGGGTTCCAGCTTGAAGCTACTGCCATTAAAAATATCAACGGTGAGGATGCCTATGAAGTGAAGGTCACCTATCCGAATGGCAAGGAGGTGACAGAATATTACAGTGTGGAAAGCGGCCTTAAACTCCGTGAAAGTACCACCCAGGAAGGCCGCAATGGCGAAATCATGGTTCTCAATCAGGATTACGGTGATTACCGGAAGGTAGAAGGACTCATGGTGCCCTATCGTATTTCTCTTCCACTCGGCCCCATGAATGTGGAGCTGAATGTAACGGAAGTACTCGTCAATACGGGCCTCAACGACTCGGATTTTAGCAAGTAAAAATCAATGCGCAATGATCAGGGATGCCGAGCGCATTCGATTGGCAGAGCGCAGCAATATCTGATAAATCCCCGTTGGCAAGCCGCTGACGGGGATTTTTATTTGTCCCTCTATTGCCGCTAGAATGTTTCCCTGGCGCAGCACCCGGCCATCGGGAGCATAGAGTACATAGCTCAGCGCTTCCGCTTTCTTTTGGCGGAAGCCGAGTACGGTGTAGTCTGTAGCCGGATTGGGATAGAGTGATATATTCAAATCCCAAGTTTGCTCATGGGCTTGAGCTTCCATGCCCGTAGACTGAAAGGGCGGATCGGTAGGAATAAGATGCTGTTGAAGGTCGCCCTGCACCCATACACTGAAACTGCGGGGGGGCAGTTCCATATACATCTGCCCATTCTTGACAAGGGCGTAGGGATATGCAGAAAATCCGAAGATATCGGTCATTGTATCGCCTTCCGAAAGTGCTGCCATCTCCACGGATTGATCCACCTTTAACGTTTCTCCCGAAAAATTAATGGCCACTACCACTTCTCGTCCGCTTGCCGATCCGCTCAGTTGATAGATCAGGGAAGTGTTGGGGTAGCCCGATATGAAATTGCTGCTATAGGGCGATGAATAATTGTTGAGGTAATAGCGGGCCGAGGCTCCGTAAATATATTTTTTATGGGCCTCCATCAGTCCTTTGATTTTACCTGCATCATCGGGCCGTTTGAAATAATCCGGATAATAGACACAGGGAATACCCAACTGGTTGTTGCTCAGGATATAAGCATAGGCCAGAATGGGGTCGTTTTGCACCTTTTGCTCTTTGCTCCTAAAGTCGTGATTGCCTACAAATGTGACCGTCTCGAAGCCGCTGGCTCCGTAGGCATCTGCCAGACTGCTGTGAAAGACATTGCGCACATCGTATCCAAATGCATCGCAGGCCTCTTTGAGGCTGTATCGCAGGCTAAAATCAAAGACACGCGGCTCTATGGCTTGCCGTGTATCGGCATCCATGGCTGCCTTCACCGCATCGACCCATCCTTTGAGTAGAGCGCCATTGCCGTCATAATATTCGCCCACAACGATGCCGGGATCGTGCCCCTTGTCGTGCATATAATCGAGCAGGTCGCCCACGAAAGCAGGATCAAAGTGCTTGACCGCGTCAAGGCGCAATCCGCGAATTCCAATATCGGTCCAGAGCCAGTCGGTGAATTCAAACAACACCTTGCGGGCATTCGGAGCATACTGATCAATGTCATAATAGAACCACATGCCATCCCAATCTCCACTCAGGCCGGTAGGATTTCCGTTGGGCTTAAAATCCTTCCAATTCATAATGCCTTTGCCGCTCCACACTTTCGAAAAGTCGGTAAAGGTCTGATAAAGTACCTGATCGGATATATCGCGGCTCTGTTCCGCAGCCCAGATACCATGGAAGTAAAGGTCGGCATGGTCGCCATAGCCGGCTGCGTTGGCGGTTTGCAACGTCATCCAGAGGGTGTCGCCCGTGGCGTAAAAATCGGAAGTGTCGAGCGTTATTTTATACTCGTCAATACCGCATCCCCCGGCATCCACACTGCCTTTGATCACTCGCTGTACAGCCATGATGTTGAATGGCTGTCCGCAGTCTCCGCCTCCGTTGGGTTCGGCCTCCTGCAGCAGAGGCTCATTGCTTTTACCTTTCTTGTTGGTCCATGCTTCGAAGTAATATTCCTTTCCGAAATAGCGCGGATGCATGGTTTTGGAGCGTACCTTAAAATAATAGTCGCCCGAAAAGTTGTCCGTACTTCCCCCCAAGGGTAGGGCCAGCCGGTAGCGGTCGGAAGGGTAGGCATTGTCCCCGTTGCCTACGCCCGCATAGCTCAGTTGGTACATGTAGTCGCGCAGGGCGGGATTGACTTCGGCCCGCCCTCCGTCCCGATGATTGTAGACGACATCGGCAATTGTCTTGAGCCCTCGTGCCTTCAGACTGTCAAGCAGAAAGTCCAAATGTCTGCGCTGACCATAGCGATTGAGGCCTTTGTCGCCCAAATTGTAATAATCCTGCACATCATATCCTACGCTATAGCCTCCGCCCGATCCCTGCGAGAGCGGCATGAGCCATACATAAGTAAAGCCGGCATCGGCTACCTCATCGGCACGGGTCGAAAGATATTCGGCCCAGCGCATGCGATTCTCGACCTGCGGATAATTCCAATACCAGTCCTGAAGAATGAAATCCTGGGCCGAAAGAAGCTGAGAAAGCGATAAAACAAGGGAAAAGAAAAAATACCTGATCATCTCGGTTATCTTATAATTAAAGGTAAGGGCCATTGTTTATGCAAATCTATGCTATGAAAAAATGCTCCTCCGTACAAATAATGTAAATAAAAACATACCCCAAAAATGTGTGTATTATTAACACTCGTCTACAAAAATCCGCATATGAGCGAAAAATTTTAAGGAATTAACAACTCTATGTTAATTTAGAAGCTCACAATGTTGAAATTATGAAATATCTACGCTCCACCATTTTACCCTTAATAATAATTCTTGTCTGCTTCCCCCTGCAAGCCCAATATAATACTCCAACCGTAGACGGCAGCATTGCAACCAATGAATACGGAGTGCATACGAATGGACAAAACCAGGAGACCCATCCGAATGGGCAGGTCTGGTATATGACCTGGGATGCCAGCAATCTTTACGTTGCCATTACCAGTGCCATTGTGGGCGAAGGCGCAGTGATCTATATTGATGCCGACCCGATAGAACCTATCAACGGGGGCACCAATGCCAATGGTACCTTAAACGGGTATAATTATGACGGCACCAACTTTGACACCCTTCAATTCCGCGCAGATTTCGTGTGTTATGTAAAAAACGGCTACCGCGAATACCGCAATGCCAATGGCAGCAGCGCCTGGGGCGCAGCCACAACAGCCTTTGGCACTTATGCAGACGATGGCAGCAGTCTGCGGGAATTTTCCATCCCCTGGTCGGCCATTACCGGTGGAGGTATCCCGGCTTCTTTTACCTGGTTTGGATATGTCACCAGTAGCACAGGTTACGTGTATGGAGAGATGCCTTCAGCCAATCCGGGAGATACTACTATTGGCACCAATGCCCGCTGGGAGCGCTACTATACGGTAAGCAGCACGAGCAACGGCAGTGCCACCAAGCCTTTTTCACAAGATTCTTATGTCTTTAATTCATTGACCAATCACAGCAGCTTCGGTGGCATCGGTATTTTTGATTTCACGATGAACAGCTCCGGTTACAGCATTACCCGGGCCAGTGGAGCAGGAGGTGCGTGGAACATTTCGGGTAAATTGTTGATAGCCGATGGCAGCATCGACTTCGGCAGCAGCACGGAAACATGCGATGTCAACGGAAATGTGGAGATATGGACCAACGGCACACTCTCCCTATCCACGGCCATCGGTGGCGACTTGTATATTGGAGACACCTTTCTCGTAGATGGTACCTTTACGGGCAATTCGCGGGCTGTCATCTTTGACGGCAACGGTTCCTTAAACTTTCAAACCATCACGGGGACAGGAAGTATCGCCATCGACTATTTCAGAATATCGAACAGCAGCGATGTGGAACTGAATCAAAACATTACAGTAAACTCGGAACTGGATTTTCAGTTTAACGGCACCGGTGGAAAACTCTTTCTCAACTCCAGCAACCTCACACTTGGCAGCGGAGCAACTGTAAGCAATAGCAGCAGCAGTTACTATGTGGTAAGCAACGGTTCGGGAGTAATGGGCAAAAACGCCATCAGCACTTCGGGCGCTTTTACCTTTCCCATCGGAACGGCATCCAGCTACAATCCTGCCACCATCACGCACAATGCTTCGGGCAGCGCAGATTATACGATGCGTGTGTGTGACGGAGTGCGCAGTGATGGCAACTGTAGCACAGGCAACCTGGCCGTGAGCGATGTGGTGGACAAAACCTGGTTTTACAGCACCAACAGTGCGGCTACCCCCTCTCCGAACATCACCTTACAATGGAACAGCAGCAATGAGCTGACGGGATTCAACCGGAGCAATTGCCAACCATATAAATACGATAGCGGTTGGGTCGCCCTCGGTCCCATCACGAGCGCCTCAGGATCAGGGCCTTATACCTTCGACATTTTAAGTTTTGCCGATGCCAACGGAACATTAACCATTTCGTCTTCTTCCAACCTGAGCCTTCTGCTTCCTTTGAAGTTCCTGTCCGTGGAGAGCAAAAGAATGAAGAACGGAGCCCTTGTAGAATGGGAAATTGCCGATGCTTTTAACGTAGAATCCTTTGAGATAGAGCGAAGTAGCAACGGCTCGTATTTTGAACCGATCGCTCGCCTCCCCTTTGATGCTACTCAGACCCAATACCTTTATAACGATAATCATGCCCCGGATGAGGCAACCTTCTACCGCATCAAGGCCATAGATTTGGATGGCAGTTATCTCTATTCTGATATCAGCTATTTACCAGCCGGAGATGCAAATGACATTCGCGCATGGCGAGCGGGCGAAAGCTCCATTGCCATCCGTTATCCTAATGCAATAGGTGAAACCTTTGTGGAAGTCTATAACCTCCTCGGGCAGCCGTTGCTGCGCAAGCGCATCCATGCCGGGGACAGCCGCATTGAAATTCCTACATTCAGCGGTATGTTGATTGTTCGGGTTGGCAGTAAATCCTTCCTGCTGCAATAGTGGGCTTTTCCCTATTTAATCCGGTAAGCGACAAGGGTGTGGTCCTTTAGTCCGCTGACCACGAGCCAGTCATCAGACGAGAGGAACGGGGCCGCTACAGGTGCCGTCAGCCCCGGCAAGGGGAAGCCGCGCATTTCCTTTCCGGAAGCATCGAGCATATAAATGCGCTCCTTCTGTCTATTGTATAGGGCTAGATGTTTTTCTCCCTTGATTTCAATGATTTTAATGTCTTTCGCAACGCCTTCGGGCAAGGGGTAAACAAAGCGCAGTACCTGCTTACCGTCAAAAACGTGCAGATACTCATCATCCATCACGAGATATTCTTTTTTGCCATCCTCATCGAGATCGAGATAGCGGAAAAGCACCTTACCTGCAGTGTTGACCAACGTATCCCTGCTGATCTCTTCACGTTCATTGATTCGATACAGGACACCCTCCGTGTCCATGTTCAGTAATTCAAAGCCCTTCCGTTCCGGCTCTTCATAGAAAGGCTGCATAAAGCTTGTGTTCAGCTCAAAAGGTCCTTTGCGGTTTTTTCCTTTCCGGTTAAGCAGATAGAGGGTTCCCTTGTCGTCCAGCATCATAAGATAGTCACGGGTGTCGGCCACGAAATGCTTTATTGGAAAAGGCACTTTCTTACCCAGTGCCCGGGGGCTCCATCCCCGCAGGGGTTTTCCGCTTTTATCAAATCCGTAGATATTTCCGTTTTCGCAGGCCAAAAAGATGCGGTAGTTGCCATTGCGGTTATAGTCAATGGCGGCAATGCCGGAACTGATGGCTGAAGGCAGATGCAAGGGGAAATTTTCGACATTGCGGCCCAGGCGGTCGATCAGATAAATATAGTTTCTGCTCGTAAAGAGATATTGCAGCTTGCCATTGCGATAAAAGTCCACCTGTTTCACCTCTCCCACAATGGGGCCATCCAGTTTCTTTTTCCAAAGCGTGGCACCGCTTCCGCTTATCAGATAAAGTGTCTCATTGGCATCCTGTGCCAGTATTTCCTCTTTGCCTGTATTGTGATTTTTTACGAGCAGGGGCCCAAAGGCGATGCTGGTATCCAGTTCGGTCTTCCAGAGCAAATTATTACCTTTCTCCTCTCTTGCCGAAGAATTCAAAAAGCCATTGATGAGGAAGAGGCCGTCCCGAAAGTTTGAGAATTGCAGTCCTACGGGGCTCAGCTTTGCAAATTGGCTGAAATTTCGGTCCAGATAGCTTGCAAAGCGTTGATTGGCCATCTCTTTCAGGAGTTGAAAAGAACGGGCCGTATTGGCATAGAGGGTAAGTAGGCCTGCGGTGCTCAACTGGCTTGCAAAAGTGCGGTAATCCGGATCAGAGCTCAGCGTTTGGCCCGAGTCAAATCGCTCGGCAAGAAGCCTGAGACTCGTTTCCCTGTTGGCAAAGACCACATAATCATCCAGAAAAACAAACCAGGGATCTTTGAAATGTCTTGAATGAAAACCAAGCGCAGGTTCGAGAAGGTCAAATTCACTCAAACGGTAAATTTTATGTCCTTTATATTTTGAAAATGGCGGCTCCATTCCTCTGATTTTTTCAGTCGCTAATGCGCTCAGACGTTCATGGGCCAAAAATGTATCGGCTGCTTTGAGCACCATAAAGACATGGTCGGCTGCCGTTCCGCTCAGTGCATCCTCAAAGCCGATGCCGGCATAATTTCCCAGCCAGTTGACAAAATAATTTAAATAGACCTCCCGGGCTTCGTCCGGCACACCCGGCTGCTCTGTCAGCGGATCGAAAGAGCGGACATGATACTGAAAGAATGCAGCCGTATTAAAAGGCAGCACACGGCTGATGCCTTCTCCACCTTGCTGTCCCTGCTGTAAGATTGAGAGAGGGGAAAGGCTGTCGCGGACGGTAATGTATCCGTTCAGGTAGAGATTTCCCTCAATGGGGAGAAGATCCAGTGCAGCCCAATCGCCCAGGTGAGCGATTTTCATTTCACTTGCCGCCTTGCCTTTGTCATTCATTGCGGTAGCAAGCAAATCGGGCAAACTTTTTACCCGTACATAGCACTTGAGGTGTTTGTTTTTCCCGGAAAGTGCTTTAAGTGTTTTCCAGTCTTTGCTGGCGGTGAACGAAGTTCCTGAGCGAAGTGCATCGACTGATCGTTCGAGCATAAAATCGTTGCTGCTGCATATGAAAAGATTCTTATAGTGAAAGCCCTGTAGGTGAATATCTGCCTGCTGATAATCGTAAAAAGAGATTCCTTTATATTTCTGTACCGGCTTTTCCGGCCGGGGCACTCCGGGCCAGTTGTCACCGGCCTGTTCCACGATAAAAAGCACACCGATTTCTTCTGATCCGGAGCGAACAACGGCTATCAGCATACGCCTTTCTCCAAAGAGGGCTTCCCTCCCTCCGAAGATTGAATACATAAAATCCAATTGCCGGTTAAGTGTAGCCGGCAGTTCATAGTTGCGCAGAACCTGCCATAGCGAATCCTGGCGAAAGTCGTGAATCAGCCTATCCGGATCATCGAGGCGAAAGAGCAATGCCGACTCGGCCGGCACGGCCCGGTATGGGGAAGCTGGAGCTAATATCTCATCTTTAAAAAATAAAACCAGGGCCAAGAGGGTAAGCAGAAGAAGAAAGAAAAGAGGGAGCAGTTGTCGTTTGCTCATTTAGCCATAATTTTGAACAAAACTAAAAGGAAAGGGGAATAAGCCTTATGCAAGTCAGGTATATTTTGTTCATAGCCGCAGTGCTGGGTGCCATAGGAGTTGGATTGGAGCTTTTGCCGCCCATAGCCTGAAAGCTCATCTTAGCGATCACGAATTAAGCATTTTTCAAACCGGATTCAAATATCAGATGATTCACGTGCTGGCCATCCTTTTGTCGGTTCTCCTCTACAAGGCATATGCGCAACCACTGTCCCTAACGGCTGCCTGGTTTTTTATGGTGGGCATTATTTTATTTAGCGGATCATTGTATTTGCTGGCAAATAAAACACTGCTTCATATCGAAGCCTGGTCTTGGCTCGGACCTATCACCCCACTTGGAGGCTTGTCCTTCATCACCGGCTGGTTGATTCTTGCCTGGAGTGCGCTTCGTATGAAGGGCTAGGACCTATACTGCGAGTACCTTACTTGTCCGGGGGCGTTTCCTCATCTCCTCCATCCACTTCCCATATTTTTTCATTTCCTTTCAAAGTACCTTCGCGCTTCTTCTTTCGCACGGTTTCAATTTCACGTTGGTCATAAGTAATGATGGCTCCTTTCACTTCCCCAATGATTTTGAACTCCGTTCTCCGGTTGAGTTGGTGCTCAATCTCGGTACAGGGCACTCCATCATCGCAATCATTGAGCAGGCGAGTTTCTCCATATCCGATGGCAATAATACGCTCCGGATCAATTCCTTTCTTCACCAAATAGGCCTTGCTGCTGTCGGCCCTCCGTTGTGAGAGTTTCAGGTTATAGTCATCAGGTGCACGTGAATCCGTATGACTTGAGAGTTCAATCTTGATGTTGGGGTTATTAATAAGAATCTGATAAATGCTATCGAGCGAGGGTTTGGCATCTTCGCGGATGAATGCTTTGTCAAGATCGAAATAAACATTTCGCAGTACGATGGTTCCGATCTGCTCAATGGGTGTCAGATAGAGGTCCACGTAAAGGGTATCATCATCCGTAAGCCCGATGGTAGAAGTAGTATTTACACCATAGGTATATCCCTGTTTACGGGCTTCGAGGCGATAGTTTTGATACTCGGTACCCCGGAAAAATTCAAATCCGATATCTGCGGTCGAAACGGCCGAATCGGTTTTGGTATTGCTCTCGGCAAAAAAGAGCTCTACGGAAGCTCCCTCGATCGGTGTTTTTGTACTATCCCCTTTGGCATAGACTTTTCCCATGATGGTAAAGATGGGATTCTTTACTTTTTCGATATACCAGATATCATCGCAGCAATGAGGCCACTTGGGCGAGATGGCTCCCGAGCGATTGGATACCAGGAGCGCTTCGTTGCCCTTGGCCTGTTGATAATAATAAAAATCATCATAGGAGCTATTGAGGGGCATCCCCAAATTAACCGGAGTTTTCCATGAGCGCGAACCTTTCCGGTCGGCACGGAAAATATCAAACCCCCCGATGTTGTCGAGTCCGTTGGATGAAAAGAAGAGAGCATCCTCTTTAGGATCATAGTACGGAGTTATTTCATCGCGATAGGTATTCATGCGGCCAAATATGCGCTTGGCTTCACCAAATTCCCCATTGCGGTCTTCCGCGGCATACCAGAGGTCATAGCCTCCAGCTCCTCCCTCACGATCTGAGCTGAAAAGCAGCATCACCTGATCATTCCGATAAGGTACTTCGGTAGGGTGTTTGGTATTGGCCTTCGGATCATTGAACGGCAATTTTACTGCTTCGCTCCAGTTTCCGTTCTCATCCTTTTCGGTCATATAAATATCACATCGGACCACTGCACCTTCCAATTCTTCGCATTTTGTCAGATAAAATCGCTTTCCATCCAGACTGTAAGAACCGTTTCCGGTATGCATATCCGGGTCGTTGAAAGGGGCATCCAGCATGTGCGGAGTCGTCCAGTCTTTCCCTTTGCGTATAGCTGTGTAGAAGCGCCCTTTCGGTATGGTATCCTTCTTCGGATCATTGATGATGGGCACACTGTCAACACGGATAGAGCCGAAGAGAATGGCCGAATCGCGACCCAAATAACGTGGAGAGTAATCTGAATACTGCCCGTTGATGGTATTGCTCATATGCTCCACCAAGGTTTTCACCCGGCCCTGCTGGCCATTGGCAAGCATCGCCAGGGCCATGTCACAGCCTTTTTCATCTCTGCGTGCCAGACGTTCTAGTTCACGGTCTTCGTCTGTATTGCCTCGATTGTTCATACGAAACTCTTTGAAATTTTGCTTGGCCTCTTCGTATTGGCCGTGCATTTTCAGCATCAGAGCATAGTAATATTGTGCCAGCCGGTATTTGTCCTTGTCCAGGTCAAAAGCTTTTTTATAATATTCTTCGGCTTTATCATAGTTGCGGGCTGCATATAAAACGTGCCCCAGACGCATGATGAGATCCCCATCATCCGGCTGCTCCTTAATCACAGCATCGTAGTAATCAATCGCGTTATAATAACTGCCTGCTGCCATCAGCCTGTCTGCTTTTTCCAGCTTGGCTCTCCAACTCAGGTTTTCATCCTTTTTATCGATTTGAGCTACTGCACTCAGGCCGGCAAGCGCAAACAGGATAATCAATATTCCTCTTCTCATAAGCATTTCGGATCTTGGTTATATTCGGATACAGGGAACAACAATGGTCAGTGGGGTTGGTTTAATAAAGCCGATATACTGAAATGATATTTCAAATCCTCCGCGGGCCCCATTGTAAGGTGTCAGCCCCGATATCGTGGCATCATAAGAAAGGCCGATTTTCATATCATTGTATTTTACAGCAATATAAGGATAGATTGCATCCCGTGTGCGGTAAAAAATACCGGCATAGAGGGTACCCGTAAATTTCTCTGTCTCAAGTAAGTAGCTCGCCTCGCTTCCCAGAGTCAGTTCAATAGCCCGTGACTGTTGGGCGAAATATATCTTAGGTGAAACTACGATCTTCTCATTCAGCCGGTAATCCATGCCGATATCTCCACGATAAGCCAACGCCAGACGTTCGTCTTGGTTTCCTTTAAAGGAGTTTTTAATAAAGGTCAAGTGATTCACCGCAGCACCTGCATGCAGGGAAACATCATCATTCACCGTATAGGCGTAACGAAGGCCGATATTCAGGTCGTATTTGTTTTGTATCTGCGACTGAAAATTTTCGGCTGTTGTTTTATTTGTAAAAGAG
>Ga0114931_10007557_pt1 | contig 13285 bp, 9 predicted proteins | sample 2SBtaG_FD_89579 | JGI IMG/M metagenome (GOLD analysis project Ga0114931, IMG submission 89579) | Deep subsurface microbial communities from Kolumbo volcano to uncover new lineages of life (NeLLi) - 2SBTROV14_V59a metaG | ecosystem: Environmental > Aquatic > Marine > Volcanic | place: Kolumbo... | reverse complement strand
GCTGCGGTCACGGTATCGATCGGGGCCCGCAACGATGACGATTCGGGTGCGCCGGTCGTGGTGCTGGCCGTCGAAGATGACGGGCCGGGCATTGCGGCCGCGGACGCAGAGGCAGTCCTTTCGCGCGGCGAACGTCGCGGTGACGTGCCGGGTCAGGGCATCGGTCTGGCCGTCGTGGCCGAGCTGGTGGAGCTCTATGGCGGCATCCTGCGCATCGAGTCATCTGGCATGGGCGGCGCGAGGGTGACGATCGAACTGCCGGTGCGCCGCAGGATTACGCCTCGAGCATCTTGATCAGGAATGAACGTATCACGGGGATTGCTTCGGCGGCGGTCATCAGGCGCTGTTCTTCCATTAAAGTGGCCATGTCGGTAATGGACCGACGACCGTCGATCATGGCCATGACGAATGCATGAATGCGCGTCGACATTGCCTGCACCTGGAACGCGGGTTGCAGCGGAACCGGTTCGTCGCCCTTGACGATCCAGTCGGGCAGGGCCACGTGTCGCGGCACGCCCGGTGCATCGGACCGCTTGTCTGCGGCAAACGTGACGACGGTTTCGCGACGACCGTGGCGGCTCGCCGGCGAACACATGTACGCGATGTTATCTTCGCGGACCACGGGCGTGGCGAAACCCTGCTGTTCGACGAGCAGCCGCACTTCCTCGAGGCTGTATTGCTGTGCCGGATCCGGCCGGTCGAAGGTCAGCGAGCCGAAATTGAGCCAGCGCCCGCCGGTTTTCAGCAGACGATTGATGCGCGCGCACAGCACGGCGAAGTCTTCGGGCAGGATGTCGATGACCCACGGCGTGATGACCGTATCGAAACTGCCGGGCTGGAAAGGGGCGCGCAATGCGTCGGCGATCACGAAGTGGAACCGGTTATCGACTGGTTCCGGAGCCGCCAGGGTGCGTAGTACGGCGCAGTCGTCGATGCTCCCGGGCGCGAGCGGAAATTCCCACAGTTCGACCGGTTCGCCGTGCATGATGCGTCGGGCCAGCAGCATCAACATCGGGTTGAAATCCAGTGCGACGGTCAGGTCCGGTTGCACCTGTCGATGCAGGTCATAGGCAAGTCTCGAACCGCCGGATCCCAGGACGAGCATTTTGCCGGCCATCCCGCCGAGTGCCGCGAGAACGATGTCGGCGCAGGCGACATTTTCCGCTTCGCCCCAGCACCAGTCGCGATGCACGTTACTATAATACGTGTTCAGTCCCTGTGAAGCCGGCAGCTTTGTTCGCAACGCCAGGTAGGTTTCGTGACTGGCCTCGAGGCGGCTGACTTGTAACGGATTCAGTAATGCGCTCAGCCGTGCGGCATGATCCGTCGATGCAACTTTGAGCAATTCCAGGCGCCGTCGAGTCGGTTCCGCGAGATCCCGGTCTTCGAGCGCCTGTGAATAGCGCCTCGCCTCATGGTCGAGACGTTGCATCTCCATGTGCAGGCGCGAACGCCACTCACCCATGGCCGCAGCCGGTTCGGCAAACAGGAACGCAATAGTGTCGAGCAACGGAAATTCAATATGACAGCCGGGGCAGGCATACGCTTCTTGTTGCGGCTTCAGAACGCCGTCACAACGCGGGCAGGCAAGTATGGAATCGAGCATCGATAGCCTGGGGGTCGGACCAATGTAACCGATTGACTAATAAATAAATATGCCTGAAATACCCTGCAGATAGTACCCTTAATCGCGGCATTTTGGGGCCAAATCCGGGTAGTTGGGCGCAGTCGATTCGGCACCGAAATTAACTTTCGTTTTCAGCGATGAAATGGACCTTTTAACGGTACATTTTGCCGTGAAATACTTGGTCTTTTCCTTGAATACCAATTGCTTGCGCTGGTCCGACCCCCTGGCTTAAATCGTGCCGTTGACGATCGGGTTAAACGCAACCAGGCTGTCGCGCAGGGCTGTGTTGCCCAGGCCGTGATTCGGGAACAGCGTCGGGAAGTTGCCGGCTTCGCCGTGCAGGGCCATGTAATTGAGAATCACCGTTTCGACCAGCAGGTTAACGTTGTTGGCGGCTGGCGTTGCCGATGTGTCGACCGAAGCATCGGACCGGAAGAAGCCGATTTGCTGGTGGATCGCCTGTTCTGCGGGCGTGCCGCCGATCAGCGACGGTGGTCCGCCCGGGTTATAGACGAGGAAGAACGAGGCGGCGGTCGAACTGTTATCGCTCGTCCATTCACCCTTGCCGCGGCCGTCGGCCGTGTTGTCGACTGCACCGTTGCTCGACAGCGAACCGTCGCTGAAAACATACATCATCAGCGGCACGCCGTTGCCGTTGTTGGCGCGTGCGGCGTACTCCAGGCAGGCACCCATGCAGCGTCCGGCACGAAAATCCTTGACTTCGCCTTCGGCCCGGCGTCCGCCGTGATAGTCGTAGCCGCCCATCGTAATGCACCCGGCCCCGGCAAAACCGTTGATGGCAAGTTTCATGACAGCGGCGGTCTTGCGAAATTCGCTGTCGGCCGCAAACTCGGCATCGGTGAAAATGCCGCCCGCACCGACGATCGCGGGATCGAGGTTCGGGTTCAGCGTGGCCGGGTCGCCGAACCGGTCGGCAGTGTCGGCCGATTTGAGATAACCGCACTTGACCAGGTCCTCGACCACCTGGTCGCGCGTGATCGGCGCCTGGTTCGGATCCGGGAAATTCAGTCCCGTGCTGACCTGTTGCATCTTCTTTTCACTGATCCGGTAAATGGATTCCATGACTGCGACGGCATCTTGCTGGCCGAGCAGGCCGACGAGCTGGCCGGTGTCGACCAGGCCGGTCACATCGCTGGGCCGGTCGACCTTCGTGGGCCGTACCTCGGGGTTGATCATCGACGCCGGTGCCATCGAGTTGCCGCCGGAATCGGAGTTGCGCGATCCGATCAGCGTCAGCAGGGAACCGTCAGCGCCGGCCCTGTTGATACCGTACAGCGGATTGTGCGGGTTATTGCCGGTATCGTTATCCGAACGTGCCGGGATTACGGCACCACTCACGTTCGCGGCCGTACCCGCCGACATGCTGCCCATCATGCCGCGCAGGAACGCGCTGTCACGATGAAAAGCCAGGCCCAGCGTTTGATCGACATAGTCGAGATTCGTCAGTGGATCGATGGCCGACGGTACCATGTCGCCGGGCAGACCCAGTTTGCTATAGCCCTGTGTGCTCAGAAAATCGAGCTGACCGCCCTGGCCGCCGATCAGCACGTTCGAACCGGCCATGTTGGCGCCGCCGGCCAGGTCGAAACAGATAAACGGGATCTTGCCGGCACCCAGCACGTTGATGCCGCAGGCGTTGCGCAAGGCGTCCAGGTCCGGCGACAGCGAGGCCCATGCCGCACGCGGATCGGCGAACAGGCTCAGCAGTCCGCCACCGATAACCGCGGCTGAACCTGTCAGAAAACCCTGGCCGATAAAGTCACGGCGCGTGATCGGACGTCGGTGGTCAGGATGCCGTTGCGGTTCGAAGTAGTTGCGTTTGCGTGCCATCGCGGTATCTCAAATAATGGTTGTTGTAGCGGTCATCACTGCACGACCGTGACTGCGCTGCCCAGGACGGCGGCACAAACGGCTTTGGTGATATTCAACGTGCGTTGCCCGTTGCTATTGTCACTGGCAATGAGCCGATCGATCAGGTTGGTGTAGTCCGGTGTCGTGATGTAGCCGAGCTCGTCGCGCACATCGGCAAACGCCGGTTGCGATCCGAGGCCGATATTCATTGCATTGTCGATCAACGGCGTCAATACGAGATCCCGGTTGGCAAAAGCGACACTCGGTTGTGCGGTAAATGTGAAGCCCGGGAAGTAGGCGGCACGCCGAACCGGATCTTCGACCAGCGCATTGCAATATTCGATGGCCAGCTGGGCGATGCCGATTTCATGCGCGGCGGAAAATGCCTCGATCGTTTCGACGGTCGGCAACTGGGTCTTGACCAGCGCATAGGTCGCCGCAACATTGCTGTTCGTCGCGGGGATGCCCGTGATCGCAGACATGGACGCGTTGATTTCGTCGAAGGTCTTGACGCCGATGTCTGCAGCGGGCGGCAGGTCGACCGGTGTCGGTGCCAGCGGCGAATCCGGCGTGCGGACATTCGTATTGCCGCCAATCAGGTCAAAACTCAGAAAGAATTCATCCGCTCCCGGCCCTTTTTCCAGGGCAATGACCGTGCCCAGATCCGACAGCGGCTGACCGGCCGGCGTATAAGTGGTGTCGTTGACCGTGACATCGAGGTTCTGATAAACCTGTCCGGCCGGTGCCTCCGAGCCATTGATGCCGATTCGCATGCCCTTGATCGGAATCGTGCCGGGCATGGCGGCCGGATCCAGGCTGACGAAAACCGGTGAATTGAACAGGTAGCTGTAACTGTCGAACTGGCTGACCTCGAACAGGATATAGGCTTGTGGCATGCTGACCAGATCCTGCAGCGAAAACAGCAGGAAAAACTTTTCACCGACGCCGACATCGAAATTCTGCCTGATCTGCTGCTCGGTCAGCGCACGATTGTGAATGGCAACCATGCGCAGGACACCCTGCCACTGACGATCGCCGGAAACTTCGTTGCCGAGTACGAAGGCAAACGTGTCGTCCCAGTCGCTCAGCGTATCGCCGGCAACCGGATCCGCGTCGTCCGTATACACGCCGTTGACATAGATACGGCGTCCGTTAATGGGATCATAGGTCGCTACGACGTGCTGGAGTGTGGCCTGCAGGTCCTCATCGTCTGCCGACGTGGTCAGGAACGGTTCACCGTTGCCGTCCGTCGAGCCGCTGCGATTATAAAAGTCATAGCTGTACAACGTCTGGCCGAGATGAAAATTACGTGCTGTCGTGCCGGCCGAATAACTGACAATGCGCGACTCTTCCTGCGAAACGTTGGCCGGCGCGACCCAGGCTTCGATCGAGTATTCGCCGGCCGACTTGATCAGATCGTGCAATTTCTTGCTGTCGGCCGTCGAGCCCTGTGCCTTGCCCGATTTGATATTGATGCCCCAGCCGCCGACCCATTCGATATCGCCGGACAGGGTCAGGTTGATTGCCGGGTCGACGCCGCTGGTATCGAAGGCCGTCGTGCCCTGGCCGGCCTTGAATTCCCACAGTGCGATCTGGTTCGCCTCGTACCGATTGCCGCCGCTGGCGACGACACCGTCATACATGCGCAGGGCCTTGCTGATGACCAGATTCGGGTCGACGGGCGTCGCAACGATACCGGCCGCAAAATTCTCGATCTCGGTTTGCATCCGGTTGGCATCGTCGGTACACGAAGAACTCCAGCAATTATGGAATTCAAAGCGCAGCCGGTTGACGAGCCGGGATGCGGAAGGATCGTCGAGATCGATTTTCGGGCGCACGGCATCGTAGGCAACCGCGACATTGCTGTCGGCGAAGAACGGTGTCTGCGGTGTGGCCGAGCTGGAGTCATGGCATTTCGAGCAGAACTGCACCAGCAACGGGTGTACCGTCGTGCCGAATAACGTCGGGTCGGCCGGGAACGTTTTGCTTGCACCCACGCTGCGGATAACCGGTGCCTGCAGCACGATCGCACGCGCCGCGCCGCCGGTCGTGTTGCCGGCCCAGTTTTCGATCCAACTGGTCATGATATCGGCGCAAACCGATGCAATCGCTTCCCAGCAATGATGGCCGCCCCCGACTTTCGTTACGAGCCGGGAATCGACCGGCGAGCCGAGATCGACCAGCGACAACGCCGCATCATAGGCGAGGTTCACATCATCATTACGCGCGAACATCGGGCTCTGGTTGACACTCGGGCTGTGGCACGCTCCGCAACGATCGGGTCGTGCGATGTTTTGCCACAGGCTCAGCATAAATGCCTGCACATCTTCGGTGGCCGGGGCCGGCCCGGTGTAATTGGCAGCCTGTGTCTGGTTGACGGCCGGCAATGGCTGGGTATCGGCACCGCCGCCGCAACCGGCGATCAGCAGGCTGCCCGCGAGCATGACGGCCAGGCATATTCGTGCACGAAGTCCGTGCCTGTTTTGCATCTTTATCATCTTACGGGCCCATGCAATAAACGGCGGCCTCGGCGAAGACCTGTTTCATCCGGTAACTGCCGCCGCTGCGAAATGATGCGACGATTTCATCGATCTTGCTGCGATCAGTGGCATCGACCGGATCACGGAAACACACGGCACGGAATGCTTTTTTCACCTGGCACTGGGCAAAAGCGGTGCTGTTGGCCAGCTCCGCGCCCATGGATGCGGCGCCGCTGCCGCTTGCCGGCATGGCCGTATCCCAGCCCAGCAACTGATTCTGGCCCTCGCGCCAGTAGTTGACCCATGCGTCGTCCGGCGTGACGAAACCGGGGCGAAAGTTGTTGTCGTTGTGGAAATATTTCGCCTGAACCTGTCCCGGCGTGTAGACGATACGCCCGAGCGTCTCGTCAAAATCGTAATAGGCGTAGGCCTGTGCCATTGGGTCCATGCCGGAGTGACAGCCGATACATTTGTTCAGGTAGATCCGGCTGTCGCCGCCCGGGCTGCGCGATACATCCTGTCGAATGCGGTCTGCCGGCCTCGTGATGTCCTTGACCTCTTCCATGTCCTTGCACATGTGATTGATCATCGTGAAGCGAAACATGGCGCGGTTCGTGCCGGCTTCGAAGAAAGCCCGGGCTGCGGCCCGTGTCGTCATGACGCCGGCAACGCCCGTGGGCGGCAGGTCGGTGACGGCGGTCTGCGTGGTCTGCACGAGATTGTCCTTGAGGCTCAGCCCGCTCTGCTCGAGTTCCTCGTAGTGCCGGTTATCTGTCATCGAATACGGTGTCAGGCCGAGGCCGCTCTTGCCGGTATACAGAATATTGGCCGACAGCAGCGTATTGAACGGTACGTCGTCGCGAATCATGCCGATCACGGTGGCCGTATAGTCATTCAACGGCACAAACACGCTTTGCTCCTCGTTGGTCCACGGCGCGACAAAGTTTTTGAGCGTGACGTCGTAGAAAGCGGTGTTGTCCATCGCGGTAAATGCTGCATTAATTGCATTTCCGCCGATGATGTCGTTGGTCATGTCGAGCAACACTGCATCTGTCGGTGGAACGCCGGTCAGACGCTCATGCAGTCGCTTGGCCTGTTCCATGGGCCCGGACCAGGCGATCAGCGGCAGTAATACAGCGATCAGGCAGGCACCGAACAGGGCTGTCCGGGGCCTGGAATTTCCCTGCACCCTGACGATTGAACGCCGTTTTCGAAAACAATTTTTCACCAACAAGAACCCCGTGGAAAATGCAGTGCGCACTATGCACGGATTTATCTCGTGAACGGTTTCAGGATTCTGTGATCGGCTTAACGGATTAAAGAAATTCGGGCGTATTAAGTTATGTGTCTCGCGTATTCGTCCGGCCGACTCAGCAGACTGGCGGCTAACGGGTGCATTGTTGGGGTACGAAATGGCTGTATGGGTGTATGGCCGCATCGTGAGTCTGTCTCGCGTGTGCGTGCTTTCAGTGGTTGCTGTCTGCTTCTCGACCGGCCTGACCGGATGCGGCGGAGGCGGAAGTGTGGACCTTGCCGGTGGCCAGGGCCCGGATCCTGTTGTGCTCGATATTCCGATTGCCTATGTCAAGCGTCCCCTGGCGACGGACGATCAGGGGATCGTCAATGAGTCATCGGATGTTCGCGAACTCATCACTTTTAATATCGGCGCCGACCTGTATGTCCGCGATCGAGCCTCTCCCAGTGCCCCTGAAAGGAATATCACGGCCACGGTGACGCAGGGTCTCGGCGATATTCGCGATCTCGAGCCGTCGTTCGACGGGCGACGCATCGTGTTTGCGATGCGTGCGCAGTTTATCGAAGGCGCACAGGAGGAGGATCAGCCGACCTGGAATATCTGGGAATACGATCTCGATACCGATATTCTGCGGCGAATTTTCGAATCCGACATTACCGCCGAGGCCGGTCACGACATCGCGCCGCACTATCTGCCGGACGGGCGGATTATCTTTGCCTCCACCCGCCAGCGTCAGTCCAATGCGATACTGCTGGACGAAGGGAAGCCGCAATTTTCAGCCCTGGACGAGGACCGCAACGAATTCGCATTCTCGTTGCATGTCATGAACGATGACGGCAGCGACATTCGCCAGATTTCCTTTAACCAGAGCCACGACACCGATCCGCTGGTCCTCGGTGACGGGCGTATCGGGTTCACGCGCTGGGACAACATGGGCGGGAATAACGCCTTTAATCTCTATTCCATGAACCCCGATGGCACCGATCAGCAACTGCTGTACGGTGCGAACAGCCACGCGACAGGTACCGACGGCACAATCATCCAGTTTTCGCAACCGCGCGAAATGCTCGATGGCCGGATCATGGCATTAATCCGGCCCTTCGCAACGACGATGCTCGGCGGTGAAATCGTGACCATCGATGTTGCGAACTATCTCGAAGACACGCAGCCGACCGCAGCGAATCGTGGCGTCCTGACCGGACCGGCACAAATGGCTGCAACGGTCAACGATATTCGCACGGACGGTTCGATTTCTCCGGGCGGAACGTTCAGTGCGGCCTTCCCGCTGTGGGATGGCACGGACCGGATCCTGGTGAGCTGGAGTCAGTGTCGGCTGCTCGACCAGAGCGGTCCCGTCCCGATTCCCGTGCCGTGTACGCCCAGCCTGCTTGCCGACCCGGCGGCCGTTGCCGCCGATCCGCTGTTTGGCATCTGGATCTACAGCCAGGCGGACGGAACGCAACTGCCGGTCGTGCCGCCTGTCGAAGGGATGATATTTACCGATGTCGTCGCGGCGCAGCCGCGCGATCTGCCGCCCGTGGTTTTCGATAAAGATACGACCGGCGAACTCGACCCGACGCTGATCGCAGAAGGCGTGGGCGTGCTCGATATCCGCAGCGTCTACGACGTCGACGGAGTCGATACGGCGGTTCCGTCGATCCCGGTACTGGCCGATCCGGCACAAACGACGGCAGCGGCCCGCCCGGCGCGTTTCCTGCGTATCGTCAAGGCGGTGTCGATCCCCGATGACATGGTTCTGGACTTTGCAAACACCGCCTTTGGCCGCTCTTCCGCCCAGGGCATGCGCGAAATCATCGGCTATATTCCGGTCGAGCCCGACGGCTCGGTCCGGGTCAAAGTGCCGGCCAATGTGGCCCTGGCGATCAGCATCGTGGATGAACGCGGCCAGCGGATCTCGCCGAGGCACCAGAACTGGCTGCAGCTGCGACCGGGCGAGGTGCTGACCTGCAACGGCTGTCACGATCCGGGGACCGGTGAGTCGCATGGCCGGAGCGATGCTTTCGATTCTGTCTATGCCGGCGCGACGACGACGGCCGCACCGTTTGCGAATACCGACCCGGCGATCTTCGCCGATTTCGGCGAGACCATGGCCCAGGCCCGTGGACGAATCAGTTGCGCGACAGATTGTGCGGCCATTACACCGGCCGTCGATGTTATTTATGACGACGTTTGGACCGATGAGGCGGCAGCCGGCCGTGCGAAGGACGCTTCCTTTGCCTATACCTATGCGGGCCTGAGTACGCCGGCACCGGTATCGGCATCGTGCCAGGCCACATGGACGAACCAGTGCCGGATCGTGATTAATTACGAAACGCATATTCATCCTCTCTGGGGTCTGCCCCGGCTGGCAGCCGATGGCGTGACGGACATCACCTGCACGCTGTGTCACAACAACCGCGATGCAGCCGGCGCCTTGCAGGTCCCCGCCGGCCAGCTCGAACTGACCGACGGGCCGTCGGTCGAGCAGCCCGATCATTTCCTGTCGTACCGCGAACTGCTGTTCCCCGACAACGAGCAGGAACTCGTCATGGGGGCATTGCAGGACCGGATGGTCGAGGTCGGCATCGATCCGGTCACCGGTAACCCGATTCTCGCTCCGGTCACGGTCGGTCCCTCGATGCGGACAGCGGGTGCGCTGGCCAGTTCTTTCTTCAGCCGCTTTCGTGCCGGCGGCACTCACGAAAATTACCTGACCGATGACGAGTTGCGCCTGATCAGCGAATGGCTCGACATCGGCGGGCAGTATTTCAACAATCCGTTCGACGCGCCGCTGAACTGATCATGAGCCGACCGATATTCCTCATCGTGCTGACCTTCCTGTGCCTGTCCGCTGCGGCTTATGGAAAAAGCGGGCGCACGGTCGTGATTGCAGATCCGTATATCGAGCTGCATACGGGCCCGGGTAGCGGTTACCCGATTTTTCATGTCGCCGACCGCGGCGAACAGCTCACCGTCACCCGGCGGCGCACAAACTGGTTCAAGGTCATCACCGATGACGACAAGCAGGGCTGGGTGAACGCAGATCAGCTGACGCGCACGCTGGATCTGGATGGAGAACCGACGCGGATCAGAAAGTCCGTTCGCGGCGATTATCTCGAGCGCAACATCGAAGTGGGTTTCCAGCTCGGTGATTTCGACGGCGCCAATGCGATATCGGCATATGCCGCCTACCTGTTTACCGGGAATCTGTCGGTCGAGTTGTGGGGCACGGATCTGTCGGGGAATTTTTCCAGCGGCTGGATGACCAATATCAACCTGGTGCATCAGCCGTATCCGGACTGGTTCGTATCGCCATATTTCGTGCTGGGTACCGGCATCGTACACATCGAACCGAAGGCAACGCTGGTGCAGGCCGACACGCGCACGGACCAGGAAGCGCATGTCGGTTTCGGCCTGCGCACCTATTTGAGTGAAAGATTCCTGATCAGGGCGGAGTACAGGAGTTACGTCGTCTTTACCAAACGCGACAGCAACGAGGAAGTGAACGAATGGAAAGCCGGATTCGCATTTTTCTTTTAAGGTCTGCGCTGATTACGCTGGGCGCGTTCGTTCTCGGTGGTTGTGCCGGCCGACAGGTAGCGGTGAGCAGCGACGATGAGCCGGAAGCCGTTATCCAGCCCGAGGTTTCGCGTCGAGAAATCAAGCCGGCCAAAATCGATACCGAGGACTTCGAGATCGGGGCCTATTACGGTATCAAGAGTGTCGAGGACTTCGAAACCAACGCGGTCTATGGCGTGCGCCTTGCCTATCATGTCAGCGAGAACTTTTTTGTCGAAGGCACATACGGGCGGACCGATGTCGGTAAAACGAGTTTCGAAAAACTCAGCGGCGGTGCGCCGCTACTGACGAGTTCGCAGCGCAAATATTCCTACTATGATCTGTCTGCCGGTTACAACCTGTTACCCGGCGAAATATTCATCGGCAAGAATCATGCGTTCAGCGTTGCGCTCTATGTTCTGGCCGGGGTCGGTAACACGAATTTTGCCGATGACGACAACTTCACATTCGTTATCGGGTCCGGGTATCGCATGCTGCTTGTGGACTGGCTGGCCATGCATCTGGGTGTGCGCGACCACATGTTTAATTCCGACCTGCTGGGTAAAAGCAAGGTTACTCACAATATTGAAATGACGCTGGGTCTGACCGTTTTCTTTTAAGGATGATCAAGATGCAATACAAGTTCAACCCGTTCATGCCGGCCTTATTGCTGGTGTTCCTTTTTGCTGTCGGCCCCGCGGTCGGTGGTGACCTGCAACCGGCGCCCGATTTTACCCTGACGGATGCAAACGGACAGTCCGTCACGTTGAGCGATCTGCGCGGCCAGGTCGTCATGATCAACTTCTGGGCCAGCTGGTGCGGCCCGTGCCGGCAGGAAATGCCGCTGCTCGAACAGATCCACCAGCGTTACGAACCGCTCGGCTTCAAGTTGCTCGGTATCAATGTTGAGGAGAACCCGGCAGACGGGCAGGCTTTCCTGAAGGAGCGCCCGGTGACTTTCGAGGTGTTGTATGACCCGGAAAACGGCATCAGCAAGCTCTACGACGTCGTCGCCATGCCGAGCACCGTGTTGATCGACCGCAAAGGTAACATCCGGTTCCTGCATCACGGTTACAAGCCGGGTTATGAAAACGATTATCAGGACCAGATTCGCGCGCTGGTCAGGGAGCGTTCATGAATGGCCCGGTAAAATTTGCCGCCCTGCTGGCCGTGATACTGCTGGCCGGTTGCTCCATCAAACCCTGGGTCAAGCCGTACGAGCGCGATCGGCTGGCCGATCCGATCATGAGTTTCGACCGGGACCCGGTGGCGACCCGGTATATCAATCACGTTCATGAAGCGCGTGAGGGTGCGCGGGGCGCATCGGGCAGCGGCGGCGGCGGCTGCGGTTGTAATTAGGCGGAGATGATCATGAGTGTATGCAGATGTCTTGTGACGTTGACGGCCGGACTGCTTGGCGCCACGTCACTGCTGGCCGGTGTCTTGCCCGAGGACCGGGCCGATACGCTGTATCACTATTATGACGGCGGGGGTGTTCAGATCGACGGGCCGTCGATACTCGTGCGCAAGAATATCAAGGATACGGTGTCGGTCTACGGAAATTACTACGTCGACAGCATCAGCAGCGCTTCCATCGACGTCGTCACTTCAGGCGCCAGCCAGTACAGCGAAGAGCGCAATGAGTACAGCGTCGGCATGGATTTTCTGCACGAAGACACGCTGATGAGCGTAAGTTTCACGGACAGTACAGAGAATGATTACAAGGCGCAATCGCTGAATTTCGGCGTGTCACAGGAAGTTTTCGGCGGCTTGACGACCGTAACCATGGGTTACGGGCAGGGTAGCGACAAGGTTTTTCGCAACGGTCCCGACGGAAAACCCGACGGTATTTTTTCCGACAAGGCGGACCGGCGCAATTACCGGCTCGGGATCAGCCAGGTCGTGACGCGGAATATGCTCCTTGGCCTCGATTACGAGGCGATCACCGATGAAGGGTTCCTGAACAACCCGTATCGCCAGGTCCGGTACGAGGATCCAGACTCGGCAATCGGTTATTCCTACCAACCCGAAATATATCCGCGTACCCGGTCGAGCAATGCGGTATCGATCAACACCCGGTATTATCTGCCCTATCGCGCAGCCCTGTATGGCGGTTACCGGTTCTTTACTGACTCATGGGGTATCGACGCGCACAATGTCAACATCGGTTACACGCATCCGATGGCCGATTCGTGGGTCTTCGATCTGAGTTACCGTTTTTATACCCAGTCGTCTGCCGACTTCTACAGCGACCTGTTTCCGTACGAGAACGCACAAAACTTCCTGGCTCGCGACAAGGAGCTGAGTACATTCACCAGCCACACGATCAGGTTCGGGGCGAGTTATAATCTGCTCTCCGAGGGTTGGGGTTTCCTGGAAAAAGCCACGCTGAACTTCTACATCGATCATATCTTCTATGACTACAGGAATTTTCGTGACCTGCGCCCGGTCGACGAGAACGGGGCGCCGCTTTTTGCACCGGGCGAGGAGCCG
>Ga0114931_10007556_pt1 | contig 13285 bp, 8 predicted proteins | sample 2SBtaG_FD_89579 | JGI IMG/M metagenome (GOLD analysis project Ga0114931, IMG submission 89579) | Deep subsurface microbial communities from Kolumbo volcano to uncover new lineages of life (NeLLi) - 2SBTROV14_V59a metaG | ecosystem: Environmental > Aquatic > Marine > Volcanic | place: Kolumbo... | reverse complement strand
GCGTGGAATTACCCGGTGGTATCCTCGCCGTGGAACACGGCCATCGTCATGGATTCAAGGCACCGGACCACCAGAGGCTGCGAGCGGCTCATGCCGATGCCCGAGCCGTTGTGTATGGACATACCCATAAGCAAGTAGTCGAACAGGGCAGCGACCCATGGATACTCAATCCGGGTGCCGCCGGTCGTGAACGTACCAACGGCGGGCCGGCTTGTCTGATTTTGCACGCCGGCGAGCAAGCGTGGCGGATCGAAACCCATCGATTTGAGCTGCTTGCAGCCTGAGACACACGACCGCTTCAGGCAAATGACCCCGAGGGCAAAATGAAATTCGTATAATTTCCCGCGGAGTCGCTCAATTCAATGTCTGCTTTTACACTCGCATTGCTCAGCTAATAGCGATATTGTATTGACAACGCGTCTGGCGCTGTACAGTGTAAAGGCGGCGCTGGACAAAGCTAAACTAAATGGCCTGAGTGATTTTTCAAGAAAGTTTATTTTTAGAAAGTGTGAAAAATGCGGTCTTTTGAATATTGTAAAGGAAGATTGGTACATTTGTGCTGCGTGTGACGAGGCGTTAAGCAAAGCATGGAATTTTAGTTAAATCCGCATTTGATCACAAAGGCCCATCGTGGTGTATGTTTGTTAAAAACATACAAACCGTCGTAACTGCCGGATACGTTCTGACCGGCAAAGCCGAATTCACCTTTGACGCCATCAGCGTCAAAGTTCTTCATTATGTTAATGTCCAATCGGTGAGTGGCGGGAATCAACGTAGCGCTATCCAGTCCGCGCGTTTTATCACGGTAGTATAGCGCCAGGTTGGCGTGGACATCCGCACCAAGATTTTGAGAAACCAATGCGAAACCGTTGTGCCAGGGTTTGGCGTTGTTGATTTTTTCATCGGACCTTAAATGCCGTGTTGCCGTGGCGTCTGTATAGGCATAACCAATTTTCAAATCCGGACCGTGTCTGAATGCATATTGCATCGACAATTGGCCGGTGATAAAGGTGGCGTCGCTGGTGCCATTGAATGTGGTCGCGTCGCCAAAACTGTCATTGAAGGGTGCCGTTACAATTGAGATAAGCCTGTCCATGCGGTGATGAGCGACGTTGACGTTAACATTGATGCCGTGTTTGAAACCATGGCGCATAAATCCAAAGTCCCATGTGGTAATGGTTTCGGCTTTGAGGTCACCGTTATCAAAAAACAATTGATCCACGACGGTGTCCTCGGTTTGCGGAATATTGACGACGATACGGGCGTCCGGAAACTCCTCGAAAGCCACCGGTGAACGGGTGGCTCGGGTAGCCGACAGGCGAACACTGTGATGGGAGTTTATATGATAATGCAACGCCATCAGTGGCGACAGGCTTCGTCCGCCGGAGTCATTGTCCTCGGCCATAAGTCCTGCATTCATCAGCCAAGGCTGATTGATTTCCCAGGCGGCGTGGACAAACGCTCTGTGGGCGCGGATTACGACCGGTGAATGATCACCCAGAAAGCGTGTAGATCCCACAATGTCCTGCCGGCTGCTGGCCCCGTAGGCCAATTTGAGATGCTGGGTAGGCGATTGATTAAATTGCATTTCAGCGTCGTAGCGATGACTGTCAAAATCTTGATCATAAGGAATATCCTGTACCATAACGCCGGCCGATGTGGGTAAAGGCACGTTTTGCAATGTTAAATGTTCAATTTGTCCATCATAATTGTGATACAGCTTGACGTAAAACGACATAAGATCGCTGACCGTGCGCTCCCATTTCAGCATTTGATAATTGGATGCCATGCGTCGGTTGTGAGCAAACGTAAACGGGTCTTGTGGTTCGTCCTGTTTGTTGCGGGATTTACCGGCCCCGGTGAAAAAACGCAAGTTGTTTTTGCCGAAATGGTAGTCGGTGTGTAAATCAAAAAAATCGGATTTTTTGCCGTCAATTTCTTTTTCGAAGCCGTCGTCGGACTGAATCCATGTAGAGAACCGCAAGGCTAAACCGTGACCGGCGTAATGGTAACGCAATGAGGATTCGCGCCATGACTCGTTGCCAAGTCGGCTGCTGAAATAGGCGCCCTTGTCCAACAAGGGGTCCCGGGTAATGATGTTAATGACACCTAAAAAGGCATTGGTGCCGTAAGTAGCTCCATTGGGTCCGCGAACGACTTCAATGCGTTCAATGTCGTCAATGTTCAAAGGTAACGTTTGCCAAATCGGACCGCCGATGCTGGGTGCATAGATAGAGCGCCCGTCGACCATGACCTGCAGGCGACGCGACAAGGTATCATTCATAAACAAATGGTTAACCAAGGGCGTATGGCCGCGATAATGCCCGGTGATAAAGCCGGGGACCAGGCGAAATAATTCGGTTACCTCGCTGGCGCCCGATGCTTTAATGGTTTCCCGGGTGATGATCGTCAATGGCAAGGGTGTGTTTTGTGGTGCCTGGGCCAAACGGGATGCCGTGAGCACGATCGGGATGTCGCCCAGGTAAGCGTCTTCGGTAAGCATGTCGTCGGCAAGCGCATAAGCCGACACGAACAATAGTGACCCAAGCAGTAAATTATTAGGCGGCATGGCTTGGACAAAACACGGGAATTTTGAAAAAATTCATAGCAATCAATAGTTTGGAATATGATGTGCCTATTTACTATTATATCGGAAAATGGCATGAATCGCATGTTTATCCAGCACAGGATATTTCCGGTCCTATTGACTTGGTTTAACGGGATAAGGCCGGCATAACTTTGCAATCGCTTGTTGTGATTGAAAAAATACAACGGTGAGCAGCGGCATTTGCGTTTATTTAACGGCATCCATTATATACTGCACGGCGGCTTCAATTTCCTGATCGCTGAGCTTCGGATTGCCGCCCCGCGGTGGCATGGCGCCGGTATAACCTTGCATACCCTTAATAACGCTTTGGACCAGTTCTTTTTTTCCTTTTTCCAGTCGCGGCTTCCAGTCTTCCTTTTTGCCGAGTTTCGGTGCTTGAACAAATTCAGACGAATGACAGGCTTTGCAATTGGCTTGATAGATTTTTTCAGCTTGGCTTTGTGCAAATACGCTAAGGGGTAGTGCCGAAATAAGCCAAACAATTGTTACGCAAGGAAAAATTTGACGCATGAGTATTCCTGGGTTGGCGGTGTGCAAATCATCCGGGATGGCTGCGCATCCCGGATGCCGGTCTTTTGGAAGATTATTTGCTGGCGTCTATGATATATTGCACCGCGGCGGCCAAGTCCTCGTCGCTGAGTTTGGGATTACCGCCGCGTGGGGGCATGACTCCATTTTTACCGGTCATGCCTTTAATGACGCTTTGCACCAGGGTTTCCTTGCCTTTACCGAGGCGATCCTTCCAATCGTCCTTTTTGCCCAGCTTAGGGGCTTTGACAAAATCTGAGGAATGACAGGCTTTGCAATTGTCCGTGTAAATTTTCTCACCGCCGTCTGCAAATGCCGTTGTGCTTGCCACGCTCAACATCGCTACGCCAATCAGCATTTTGAAAACATTATTTGGATTTGTCATGGTATTTACCTCGCTTACACTCACATTAACCACCGTAACCGACCAGTTCCACGTAACCACGGCCTACGTCGCGTCCATCATCCAAAATCCTAACCGCTCCTTCCCAGTACCGGACACTTAAGTTTAACTCCTGGTCCTCGATTAGGGGAACCAATTCATAACTTTTACGGAGTGATTTAAGGTGGATTTTCCAGTGGCTGGGGTATCGCACACCGCTTCTCGGGCTTTGCCAGAAAGCCATTTCGTCGATGCTGACATCATCACTATGCAGCGGGCGTGATTCGTTGTTATAATTGATAAACGTACCTTGGCTTGCCGGATCCGAGCTGCCGTCCTCGCGGCGGTATCGATAATACATGATTTCGGTTTTGTCATTGAGTTGTAGTGAAAACCAATCCCAGCCCACTTGATCTTTCGATAAGGCGCTGGTACTCCATTCTCGATCCAACCAGGCCTGACCTTTTACCTCTCGCTGTTTGTTTTCAATTCGCATCGTTCCCTTGACGGCAACGCGTGGGATAGAATAGTAATATGAAGCTTTTCCGCTGGCACTTCGCCTGCTCATGCCGTTTTCACCTTGTAATACTTCACGTTTTTTACGCTCCAGGGACAGGTTGAGGGCAACGTCTTTCTGCTGCAGTCGTAGTTGCCACGGCCACTCATTGTCATCGTCGGACGACAGCTGCCAATCCTCAACCCAGACACGAAATGGAAACAGTTTTGCACCGGCCATATTGATGGCGTCCCGTGCAAACCGTTCGGTGGCATAAAATTTCTTGTTGGCGACATCGGTAACGGCAAAGTGAGCCATAAATACATTTTGCGCACTCCATGCCGAAGGCCGTTTGCTTTTTTCAGGGCTCAGACCCACCCTGAAAAAGGTGGCTTGGAAGCCGTACTCGGCATGTTTGTCATCATATAGATGGCCGGTAAAGTACCACCATTCCTGGCGAAAACGTGAGTGTGGACCGTGATCTTTCGGGAAGAAAAACGCCCGTTCCCCACGCACCGTATCAAATCCTGCAGCATCGGCCGCGCCCAGTGCAGAGGTGATATTGATTCGTGGAGCCTTGCCCTCATGCCGGGGTTGTTCGCAGCCGTACAGCAGTAGTACAAAAATGATGCCGACTATGCGCATTATTCCTCCCGCAGGGCGCGCGCAGGTGATATTGAAGACAATTTCCATGACGGGTATATCGCCGCCAATACTGACGCCAAAACAGCGATGACCATACCTTGTGCGATCGTGCCAAGGGGAATGATCATATCCATACTCCAACCAAAAGCGATTTCATTAATAACATTGACCAGTATCCAGGCCAGAACGATGCCAAGCGGTATGGCGAACAAACCGGAAAGAAAACCGATGATGGCGGTGTGTGTTCCGATGACAACCCAAACCTGTCTGTTGGTCATGCCGGTGGCGCGCAGTACGGCGATTTCCCGGATCCGCTCCAATTGGAATGCCAACAGGGCACTGAAGACACCGAAAAATGCCACGCCGACAGCCAATAATCGAAGTACATCGGTAATGGTAAATGTGCGATCAAAAATTTCCAATGAACTATGATAGATTTCTTGCGTGCTGTTGATGACGATGCCTGGAAATTCCTTGATGGCATCCGCGACTTCTGTTTTGACCTTCTCAAGGTCGCCATCCTCGTTTAAAAAAATGGCCACCGCCGAAACCGCGGTATCTTTCCAGTGCCTATTGTAAAATAGCCTGTCGATCATAATCATACCTTGATCGGAGCGATAATCCTGTACCACGCCGCCGACCACGAATTTTTGCCTGCCCTTGTCAGTGTATAATTCCACCAGGCTGTCTTTTTTCACGTGAAAGCGTCGTGAAAAGGGTTCTGACACAAGAATGATTTTGCCACGATCAAACAGCGGCCACACGTCCCTGGGATTGCCATGCAGCAGGGGCGGTCGATTGCTGAGGTCCGCTGCCGGTTTGATTGCGAGGACTTGCAGCTCGCCCAGGTTGGAGTTGATTTTAACACGCCGCACATGAGTCACTTCCCGCACACCCTCAAGACCCCTCAATCGGTTGGTAATGTGGGCGGGCAGGGTACTGAGGGCACGGCCACTGGAGGTTTCCGGTGCGGAGAGATAAATGTCACCGGACAAGGTATTGTGCAACCAGTGTTCGACTGAATAACGAAAGCTGTGCACCATGACACCGATGCCTATGGTGGCGGACACGGCCACAGTCAAAGCGGCAATGGCCACCGATGTTCGGCTTAAGCTGGCGGGAATGCTGCGTATGGCCAACCGTACCAGTAAATTGGTTTTTTTCAGCAGTGGCGACAAAGCCTTGAACAGCAGAATAATGGTGGGTGCAAGGCTGACGCAATAACCGACCACAAATAAAAACAGCCAACTGAAGGCCAAAACCAACTCATTAGAAAGGATCAGGCAAACTGCGCTGACCACCATGATGCCGAATCCCACCATTAAAACGACCGACATGGAACTGTGAATATGTTTTTCCAGGGCTGAGCGATGCTGTGCCGTTACCGGTGAGGTCCCGGCCGCTTCCCATGCCGGGCTCAGGGCGGCTACCACGCTCACCAGGATACCAATAGAGAAGGCTTTGATCAGCGATAATGGGGAAATGGTCAGACTGCTAACGTTGACCACAAAATACAGATCATTGATGGTGCGCAGTACCAGCTTAATCAAGCCGCTGCCGATGGCAATACCGAGCAAAATACCGATAACCGAGCCAATCAGTCCCAACAGCAGGGATTCGATGATGATTTGTCCGAAAATCTGGGTTCGGGTGACGCCGATACCGCGCATAATGCCAATCAATTTGCGCCGCTGTAGGATTGAAAATGTCAACGTGTTAAAAATTAGAAATCCGCCGACAAGTACAGCCATCAAGCTCATGGCTTGGAGGTTGATTTGAAAGGCGCGTGTAGTCTGTAAACGGGTATTGCTGTGGGAAAAAGCATTTTCAAGATGCACCGAGCGTGGCAACCAGTTTTTTACCGCGACCAGCAACTCGGGGTCATCGGGAGGAATAATTAAATCGATGCGGTCCAGGTATCCCACCCTGCCGAGAATCTCCTGGGCGGTGGCAATATCGCAAATGATAAGACTCTCGGCCGCTGCGGGAACGGCGCTGTTGATGGTGCCGACCACTTCCGCATCAATTTTACTGCTGCCTGTGCGTAAAGCGACTTTGTCTCCAGTCACGATTCCCAGGCGTTGAGCGTCGGTGTCGGACATGAGTATGGTGTTGGGTTGGGTGATCAGCTTATATAGGCTACCGCTCTTTGGCGCAGAGATATTTGCGCGGAAATCCCGTTCGGTGAAAATATCCACACCCAATAAACGAAAATGTTGGTCGTTTATTCGTACCACGCCCTCAACCAAGGGGGTGGATTTCAATTGGGAATAGCGGCCGAATTGAAACCGTAGATCACGATACCGGACCTCCGGTATGCCTTCAATGGTGTTACCGACAATATGGTGGGTAGTATTACCCATGACTTCAGCCATGGACAAGCGAAACGCCTGCTGGGCGCTGGTGTTTGCCAGGTCCACAGCGGAAACCACCGAGACACCCAGCGCAATACCGAAAATCGTTAGGATGAGTTGCAGTGGCCGGTGTAAAAAATAGCGTATATTGGCTTTGACGGTTAACAAAAAAGGGGTACCTTATTCCAGTGGAACCAGTTCGCCGTCTTTGAGAACGATTTTACGGTCGGCGTATTCTGCCACACTGTTGCTGTGAGTGACCAGTAACATAGTGTGACCCCGGTTGCGGCAGAGTTGTTGCAGCATGGACAGCACCAAGGATCCGGTCTCCGCGTCCAAGTTGCCGGTAGGTTCGTCTGCCAGGACCAGGCTGGGAAGGTGGACCAGGGCGCGCACCAAAGATGCTCTTTGCTGTTCTCCCCCCGATAGCACATCTGGAAAGGCGCTGCGCCGATCATGCAATCCAACCTGTTCCAATAAAACCTTGATCCTAACGTGAGATTTATCGTCCAGCTGGTTATTGAGTGCCAGGGGCAAACTTACGTTTTCCCACACAGTTAAAGTTGGAATAAGGTTAAAAAACTGGTAAACGAAACCGATATGGCGCCTTCTGAACAATGTACGGTCGTGTTCGGTTTTACGGGTGATGTTTTCGCCTTTAATAAGAATTTCACCGCTGTCCGGAATTTCGATACCGCTGATAATATTCAAAAGCGTGGATTTACCCGATCCACTTTGCCCCAATAGCGCGACAAACTCTCCTTTGACGATTTCCAGATTGACGTCCTTTAAAACCTGCCTGGACTGCTGCCCTTCTTGAAAACTCTTTTGGAGATGTTCGACTGCTAAAATAGATTCCCGATCGTTCGACATGTTTTTGTTTTGCTCTCCGCTGGAGTTACATATCCTAACACTGAGAAAGACTTACCGATAGATCTGTTTATTTTAACCATAGATGGCATGCTTGGGCATATGGAAGGCAGGAAAAAAACCACCGAATTGCTTATTTTTTAAGCTGTTCGGCTGACGAAAACGGTGCGATTTCCACCAGGCTCAAATCGTCGTGTTGCAGCTGACCCGTGCCAAATTGAAAAATTTCCTTTGACAGGCGCGGCAGAATTTGGTCAGAGTCGGTGCATTGGTTGAGGATTTCGACTATTTTTCGCATCCCCAGTTCCGTTTCTCGGCGATCGCGGTTCTCCGTGATACCGTCGGTGTGCAGGTAAATACGCTCTTGCGCGCCAAATGGGTAGCTATGCATACGTACCTTGAAGTCTTGGTCGGCGAGTATTCCCAGCGGAACATTTTTTGACGCATGCTTTTGCACCATCTGGTGGTGGCGATAGACCAGGCTATGGGGCAATCCAGCGTTCCAAATCCGGAACCGGTCAGTACGAATATTGACTTCCACGGCGGTGGCGGACAGAAACTGGTCTGCGGGTAAACGCTCATGCACCCGTTTGTTGATTTCTCGTAATATGGCGCCCAGGGCTATTCCCTTGGAGGCCATGGCGTAAAAGATCTCACAAACGGGCACGGTGCCGATGGCTGCGGCAAGTCCGTGGCCGGTAAAATCACCCAGTAATATATACTGGCGGTTTGCGTCCGGTTGAGCCACCAGTAACACATCGCCGCTGGAAATATATTTGGGGGACCGCAGGTAACGAATATTACCGGGTAGATTATCACCGTGGTCGGTTATTTTGGTCAGTACACGTTCGGCGGCTTCATATTCCATCTGAATCAGGGATAATTGCTCGCTGATACGTTGAAGTTTCTGCTTTGTGGTGTAGTGATTGTCGCGCATACGGATCAGCGCGTTTATTTTGGCTTTGAGCGAAAATGGAACAAGGGGTTTGGTGAGAATATCGTCCCCACCATTGGCCAGGCAACGGGTCATGGCATGCTCGTCATGATTATCCAGTAAAAATACCACGGGTACTCGTTCGCCGCCGGCATCCTTGATTTGGTTAGCAAGTTCAAAGCCATCCAGTATGGGTAAATCGGCAACCAGCAGAACAATATCCGGTGAGTGGTGGTGGTAGAGAGAAAGACCCTCCTTTCCATTGTATGCGTCAAGCACGCTATGACCCCCAAGGCTTAACGATTTCGCCACGCTGTGGGTGTTTATGTCGGGATCCACGATTAATGTCTGAAGAAATTGTTTGGCCATGGATTGCGTCCTAGAAAGTTGCGAACGTCAGGCGACGTAATGGTCTCATGATATGACACACCATGTAAAGCCGGTACAATGTAACAGGTCTTTAGCGTGCGCCGTGTCGTATGCACTACAGATGTTTTCCGCTGCGTAACAGAAAATCAATTTCGCCGCCCGGCAGTGGCCTGCTGAAAATAAATCCTTGAATGATTTGGCAACAGTTTTCAGTGAGAAAGTTCAGCTGAGCCTGGTTTTCCACGCCTTCGGCAACCACTTGCATGTTAAGCCCGGATGCCAAACTCAGAACGGCTTGAGCGATGGTGCGGTTGTCATTTCGGTATTCCAGATCGGTAATAAAACTTCTGTCCAATTTTAAAAAATCAAAGGGAAAATCCCTTAGATAAATCAGGGATGAATAGCCGGTACCGAAATCATCGATGGCCAATTGAACATTCATAAGACTTAGAGTGTTTAATACCTGGAATGCCTTGCGGGTATCATCAATCACGGCGCTTTCGGTGAGTTCCAATACCAGGCTGCCGGGATTCATGCCGCTTGAATCCAATGCTTTGTTCACCATCGCGACCAAGTCGGCATTCAGCAACTGCAAGCTGGATACGTTGACCGCCACATGACAAAAGTAAGAACGGTGCTGCCACTGTTGAAATTGCCGGCAGGCCTCGCATAACACCCATTCACCCACTTCGATGATCAAACCGCTATCTTCCAGCTCGGGAATAAATTTTGCCGGGCTAAGATCACCCAGTTCCGGGTGGCGCCATCGCAGCAGCGCTTCGACGCCACAGATGGCGCCGTCCTGTAATCGCACCTGTGGCTGATATTGCAGGGTAAACTGCTTCTTTAAAGTAGCTTGACTCAGTTGGTGCCGCAGCTGCGACACCGCGAGAATTTTCTTTTTGTCCGTCGGCGCATAAAAATGAATGCCGTTACCACCGCGATTTTTTTGGCTTTGTACCGCTAGCTGGGCAAGCTGAATTAATTTATCGGCGTCTTCGGCATCGTTGGGGTAGGTGCTGATACCGATACTGACAGTCAACTGGGAGCATATGCCTCCTGCGCAATACGGTGTCGACAACGTTTCCTGTATCATTTTGGCCTTGTTGAATACCTCTTCAAGTGCAGCACTATGATGGGTCACGAAAAAATTGTCGGCAAAACTATGAGCGATAGCATCCGTCGGAGTGAAGTTTTTCAGTTGATTGGCGACACCTTGCAGGACTTCGTCGCCGCGCTCATAACCCATGATGTCATTGATGTGCCGGAAGCGATCAATGTTGATCAGCAATAGAAATAGCGGTTGGTTCGTGTGGGCCAGGGTTCGGCGTATCCAGCGTTTGAACGCTCCGAGACTGGCAAGCCCGGTCAGGGGATTTTGTCGTGCTAATTTCTGCAGTCGGCTTTCGCTGATCAACTGAGCGGTGATATCTTTGCCGGTGGAACAATACTGCGTAATTTTACCCTGATCGTCTACCAGCGGCGAAATGGTTTTTTCTTCATAATAGAGACTTCCATTTTTTTTTCGGTTGACGAACACGCCGCGGAAAGGTTGACCGCTTTTTATTTTCTGCCACAGTTCTTGGTAAAATGGTCGATCTTGGAGGCCGGATTTTATTATGTTTGGTTTGTTTCCCAGGATGTCTGCTTCGCTAAAACCGGTTGTTCTGTAAAACGATGGATTGGCATACTCAATGGTACCGTTGACGTTGGTGATCATTACCAGGTCATCGGTCTGTTCCACGACAGTGGCCAGGCGACGCGCTTGTGCCATGGCCGGCTCTTTTTTGGTAAGGTCTTCGACGGTAATCAGTAGTTCCGGCCGTGGATTTTGGGGCCGGGAAATTTTGATCGGCATTAGATTCAGGTGTAGTCGGAATTTCTGTGAGGTATCCCGGGTATCGATAATGGAGGGTAGTTCGCCGGTTTGCTTGAATGACCCGGCGATTTTCTCGAGCACGACAGGATCGGTAATCAGCGAAGACAGGTGACAACCCGCCAGGTCTATGGATACCAATTGGTTAACATTACTGAAAAAATCGTTGCTCGATTGAATCACTAAATGTTTATCCACTACCAGCACGCCGACTTTCAGGTTTTCTGCGATGGCGTCGATATAGCGCTGCAACTGTATGGTACTGATTTGTTCGGATTCGAATTGCGCGTCCAAAGCAAGGCTTAATTCCAGAAAAACAATTTTAAGCAGGGCTTTGAGTTGACGGCTTCGATGCGATGCTTTGCCATCGGGCGAAACCACGTCAACGAGGTCAACCAGGTAATGACACATCGCGCCAATATACCATCGGGGTTGTATGCCGGACTTTTTGTGAATCAGTCCCAACCGACTGCGTTGGGCGAAATATCGCCCGTCATATCGACCGCTGAACAAAACAGTCATATTTAAATGCTGGGCGAGTTTGTGACGCCTAAACACGCCTGGTTTTTGAAGAGAGGCTTTTGGGTATTGAAATTTAAACAGGTGTTCGTATAACGCGTCAATCAGTTGCGGTGCAACCTCGACACATTGGTGCATTTCGGCAAGTAAATTGCAGTCTTGTTCATCGATACGCAGGAATTGCAACCTGGCATCCCGCTCCGGTTTGCTATGATCATCCATGAATCATCCTTTGGTAATGGTGCCTGCAGCACATCGACGATCCAACACCTTTCGTCTGGACTAAATCTGCTGAAGAAATATTGGTAACAGTCGACTGTGTTCGGGCAACTCTTAATGATCTTCCAACTGTTTAGGGTAACGACACTGGATCGGGCGAGCGATTTGCATGATAGGTATTGCCCGATCCACGGATTCAAAGGTTTGCACCCGGTATACTGTATTGAATTAAATGATTATATGAGAGTTCCGCCGGAATGAACACAGTACTGTCAAGCAGCGTCATAGGTGCATTGAGTTTGGTACACGCGGGTAACCCGTTGAGCGTTTTTAACAGAAAGGCAAGCAAGCGATCGTTATCAACAAGCGCAATGGAGACGGTTTGCTCATGTGGACTATTAAAGCACCGTCGGACGATAATGTAAATAACCCCAGGTTATTGATACTATCCTTGCGGCTTGCATATCGAATCCATACTCATATTGTAATCATTAAAATGCATTCGAAAGCGAGGGTGGTCCACTGCCCGAGGCACTTTGGTTTTCACGCTGACCATCGGGATATTGGTGAACCGAGAAAGGTATGTATTGCCAACTGGCATTGATAGGAGGTTAGAGGGAGGTTAGAGGTTATCAATGCGCGCTAAAACGGGCATACTGATAATCAGGATCTATCGTGTATTATGATGCAATCGATAAATTCTATTGCATGAGCTGCCGGTAAAACCATGAACCTGCGCGATCTAAAATACGTTATCTCGGTGGCGGATACCCATCACTTCGGCAAGGCTGCCGAGCGGTGTTATGTTAGCCAGCCGACCTTAAGCGGGCAAATAAAGAAATTAGAGCAAGAGTTGGGTGTCGCCATCTTTGAGCGTACAAACCGGTCCGTGGAAACGACGCCCGTGGGTGACGCCATCATTAGCCATGCCAGGCAGATCATGGAGCAGGCCGACGTCATCGCCCAGTTGGCCCGGGCCCACCAGGACCCGTTAGCGGGCTCATTACGTGTGGGCGCCATCCCTACGCTTAGTCCATACCTTATGCCTTTAATACTGATACCGTTGATCAGACGACACGGACAGATGAAACTGGTTCTCGATGAGGAACTTACCGATTCCTTGCTGAAACGGTTGCACAATCATGAAATCGACGCAGCGTTTTTGGCCACCGCGGTGGATGAGCCTGACCTGGAAAGCATACCGTTGTTTGACGAACCGTTCTGGGTTGCCTATCCACGTAAACATGCCTTTTATACTAAAGACAGGGTAAATTTGCATGATTTGGCTCATGAAACGCTGTTACTGCTGGCGGAAGGTCATTGTTTGGCCCGGCAAACCATGCACATTTGTCGTATGCGCGATCGCCAGGAGCAGGGTGACATGGCTGACGTAAGGGCCGCGAGCCTGGAAACTTTATTGCAATTGGTGGCCGCGGGATTTGGGGTCACGCTGGTGCCGGCATTGGCGTTGGGTGGATCGTGGGC
>Ga0114931_10007555_pt1 | contig 13286 bp, 13 predicted proteins | sample 2SBtaG_FD_89579 | JGI IMG/M metagenome (GOLD analysis project Ga0114931, IMG submission 89579) | Deep subsurface microbial communities from Kolumbo volcano to uncover new lineages of life (NeLLi) - 2SBTROV14_V59a metaG | ecosystem: Environmental > Aquatic > Marine > Volcanic | place: Kolumbo... | reverse complement strand
TTAAGGTTGTGTTTCTTCACGCGCGTCTTGATCCATGGGAAAAGAGCAGGATGCAGTGCACACATAGGAATCGTTGTATTATAGAAGGAAAGAAACATCGACGGTGCGCACGGCGCACCCTACATTTGATGTCGCGGGCATCCTCGGAAGACCAGCCGAGCGGAGGAAAAGGGCACCGTGGAGCCGCAGGTGCTTGCGGATTTTTCCGTTGGCGCGGATTGATGGCGACGAGGGAACAGAGAGCGGTTCATGCCGTTCTGTCCAGTTTTCGATAGGCGATCGCTTCGCTGAGATGAGGTATCCCGATGTCATCGGCATCCGCCAGGTCGGCAATCGTGCGGGCCAGCTTCAGGATTCGGTGGTAGGCGCGATGGGAGAGGCCGAATTGGATCATTGCCTGCTCCAGCAGCTTGTTTCCGGAGGCATCGAGTCGGCAGAAGGTCTTGATCTGTGGCGGGGTGATCGCGGCGTTTGGCTGTCCGCTGCGGGCCAGTGCCCGATCGCGCGCCTTGACGACACGGGCTCGTATCGATGCGCTTTTCTCTTCGTCGTGCGATCGGCTGCCCTGCAGAACCGCCAGCGGAATGCGCGGCACGTCCACATGCATGTCGATGCGGTCCAGCAAGGGCCCCGACAGGCGGGCGCGATAGCGGTACACCTGCTCCACGGTGCAGTGGCAGCGGCCGGATGGGTCGCCGAGATAGCCGCACGGGCAGGGGTTCATGGCAGCGATCAGCTGAAAACGGGCGGGGAAATCGACTTGCTGGGCAGCGAGGGATATGGTGATCTGGCCGGTCTCCAGCGGTTCGCGCAGCACCTCCAGCACTTTCCGGTCGAATTCCGGCAACTCGTCCAGAAACAGCGCGCCATGGTGCGCCAACGAGATCTCGCCGGGCTTCGGGTTGCTGCCGCCCCCGACCAGCGCCGGCGCCGACGCGGTATGGTGGGGCGCACGGAACGGCGGCTTGCGCCAGTTTGTCGGGTCCAGCGGAATGCCGCTGACGGAGGCGACGGCCGCACTTTCCAGCGCCTGCTGCTCGCTCAGCGGCGGCAGAATGGTCGGCAGGCGCACCGCCAGCATCGATTTTCCGGTGCCTGGCGGCCCCAGCATCAGCAGGTTGTGCATCCCGGCCGCCGCCACTTCGAAAGCTCTCTTCACCTGATATTGTCCATGCACATCGGCAAAATCGACCACTTCCATCTCGGTCGATGCGTCTGCCTGCCTAGTGGCGAATGCGATCGGCTGCTGTTCGTTCATGTGGGCGCAGACCTCCAGCAGATGCGCCGACGGCAGCACCTGGGCATCGCCGACCAGCACCGCTTCCTGCTCATTGCCGGTCGGTACGATCAGCTGTCGCTCTGCCTGCCGCGCCAGCATCGATACCGGCAGCACGCCTTGAACGGTGCGCAGTTCGCCGCCGAGCGACAACTCGCCGATGCATTCGTACTGATGCAGCCGGTCCGACTTGATCTGTTTCGATGCCGCCAGGATTCCCAGCGCAATCGCCAGATCGAAGCGGCCGCCCTCCTTGGGCAGATCGGCAGGGGCCAGATTGACGGTGATGCGCTGTTTCGGGAACTCGAACCCGGAGTTGAGCAGCGCGCTGCGAACCCGGTCTTTACTCTCTTTGACGGCAGCTTCCGGCAAACCGACGATGGAAAGGCTCGGCAGGCCATTGGAGATATGCACTTCGACCGTCACCAGCGGCGCGTCGATGCCCTGTCGCGCGCGGCTGTAGACAATGGCCAGCGACATGAAGCCGATCTTATTTGTTCAGAACCTTTTCTTCCAGAAGTGCCACCTGCTTTTCCAGTGCCTCCAGTTTTTCGCGGGTTTTGGCCAGCACGGCACTTTGGACGTCGAACTCTTCGCGGCCCACCAGATTCATCTTGGTAAACGTGCTTTGCAGAATCGCCTGGAAGTTCTTTTCCATGTCGGAGCGCAAATGCTGGAACGCCGGGGGCATGGCGTCGGTCAGGCGCTGGGCGAGGTCATCGATTGATTTTGGATCGAACATAGTCTCTAATATAGTAGGAATAGCGGTTTTGGAAGCGGCGTCAAGAATCAATTCATGGCGCCGGGCGCACAAGAATGGTGCGATTTGAGTTTTGAAGCGCACCACGATGGTCGATGGCGGATTTTGGCTTACGCTTTTTATCAAAACTTTGCTTTCGAATCCGCCGGAGCCCATTGATTCTAACATTTCTGCGGCCGATGGCCGTGACTGTTTGGTACTCCGTCCTTGGCGGCATCTAAGGGGGAAAGGGGCCTGGATGCCGGCAGCAAACCGTGATTCGCGTCACGTTTTCGGCATGGTTTCTGCTTTCCGTCCCCACAGGGAGCATCGCCTATTTTAACCGACTTGAATGACCGGAAACGTTTAGAATGTTACGGTCGCACAGAAACGCCATGGTAGAGATCGATGAAACTGGTAACAGCAATACTTAAACCATTCAAGTTGGATGATGTGCGTGAAGCATTGTCCGATATTGGCATTACGGGAATTACGGTCACCGAAGTCAAAGGGTTCGGCAGACAGAAAGGGCACACCGAGTTGTATCGCGGCGCCGAATATGTGGTGGATTTCTTGCCCAAGATCAAAATGGAAATTGCCGTCTCAGACGAACAGGTGGAAGCGGTCATCGACGCGATTACGCAATCGGCCAATACCGGAAAAATCGGGGATGGCAAAATTTTCGTTTCGACGCTCGAGCAGGTCATCCGGATTCGCACCGGCGAAACGGGCAAAGAGGCATTGTAATGCCGAGTGGTCTAAAGAGTCGATTCTGCTGACTCAAGTCCGGGCAATCACTGCGCCGGTCTGAAAACAAATTGAAGGGGGCTAAGTTGTGGATATTATAGAAATTGAACAAATCATAACGGGTGGTCGATTTGCCGAAGCGAAACAGCTGCTGGAGCTCAGTTATGCACTCGACACCTTTTACTTTTTGATGACCGGCGCCTTGGTGATGTGGATGGCTGCCGGCTTTTCGATGCTCGAAGCGGGGCTGGTGCGGGCGAAAAACACAGCAGAGATTTTGACCAAGAACATCTCACTTTACGCCATCGCGTCGGTGATGTTCATGTTGGTCGGATACGATATCATGTATCCGGATAATGCGGTCAACAGCTTCTGGCCGGGCATCAGCTTTCTGCTCGGTGCCGACAATACGGTCGAAGCGGTCGTCACCAGTCAGGGTGAAACCTATTTTTCGAAGATGGCCGACTTTTTCTTTCAGGTGGTGTTCGTTGCCACCGCCATGTCGATCGTCTCCGGCGCCATCGCTGAACGCATGAAGCTGTGGGCCTTCCTCGCCTTTGCGGTGGTCATGACGGGATTTATCTATCCCTTGCAGGGTTATTGGAAATGGGGCGGCGGCTTTCTCGATGAGTTGGGCTTTCTCGACTTCGCCGGCTCCGGCGTCGTGCATCTGTGCGGTGCAACCGCAGCCTTCGCCGGCGTGCTGCTGTTGGGTGCCAGGAAAGGAAAATACGGTCCCAAAGGAGAGATCTATCCGATCCCCGGCGCCAATTTGCCGCTGGCGACCTTGGGTACCTTTATCTTATGGCTGGGCTGGTTTGGTTTCAACGGCGGCTCGGAGCTCAAGATATCCGATATCGGTGAGGCCAACTCGGTTGCGTTGGTATTCGTCAACACCAATACGGCCGCGGCCGGAGGCGTCATTGCCGCTTTGATCAGTGCGCGCGTCATTTTCGGCAAGGCCGACTTGACGATGGCTTTGAACGGCGCATTGGCCGGCCTGGTTGCCATTACCGCGGAACCTTTGACGCCGACGCCGCTGCTGGCGACCATCATCGGCATGATCGGCGGCGTGCTGGTCGTCATCTCGATCATCATGCTCGATAAACTGAAATTGGATGATCCGGTCGGTGCGATCTCGGTGCATGGCGTGGTCGGCATCTGGGGGCTGATCGCGGTCATCTTCTCGAATCCGGACGCAAGCTTCAAAGCCCAAGTGATCGGCATCGTGACCATCTTCGGCTTCGTTTTCGTCGCCAGCCTCATTACCTGGTTCATCATCAAAGCTGTGATGGGGATTCGAGTCAGCGAAGAGGATGAATACGCGGGTGTGGATTACTCGGAATGCGGCATGGAAGCCTATCCGGAATTCGTTGGCAGTGCCGGCAGCGGAAAATAGCAGGTCGACCCTATCGGCCGGTAACGGGCGCCATCGGCGCCCGTTTTTTTTGCGTGCAACGCCTCCCCCGGCTCTACACGCCGGAATCGAAACAACAAGGCGATGACCAACGCTCGGCCGGCTCCGCGAAATACGAGGGACGCACAAAAATTGTGCACCCATAGCCCCTCTGCACATTTATCAATCGCTCGATGATTGCTACACTATCGCCTCGAATACAAAAAGAACCATTAGGGGGTAAACGATGAAACTGGTTACGGCAATTATCAAACCTTTCAAGCTGGATGATGTCCGCGAAGCGCTGTCGGAAATCGGCATTGCTGGCGTGACTGTCACCGAGGTCAAGGGGTTCGGCAGGCAGAAAGGCCACACCGAACTGTATCGGGGCGCCGAATATGTCGTCGATTTTCTGCCCAAAGTCAAGCTGGAAGTGGCGGTTGCGGATGATGCGATCGAGCAGGTCACCGAGACCATCATAAAAACGGCCAACACCGGCAAGATAGGCGACGGCAAGATTTTTGTTTCGCAACTGGAACAAGTGATCCGCATTCGTACCGGCGAAGTCGGCGAAGACGCCTTGTAGGCGTGTGATCGGGGGATAAAAAATGAGAATAACAACCAAAACAGTATCATTCGCCGCTCTGTTGTGGCTTATGCCGGCGCTCGCGGGCGCCGCCGAAATCAATCAGGCCAATACCGCCTGGATCCTGACATCGACCGCGCTGGTGCTGTTTATGACCATCCCGGGTTTGTCGCTGTTTTATGCCGGTCTTGTTCGAAGCAAGAACGTACTGTCGGTGCTGATGCAGTGCTTCGTCATTACCTGTCTGGTTTCGGTTTTATGGCTGGCGGGCGTGTACAGTCTGGCATTTGGCGAAGAAGGTTCCTGGCCTGCCTTGGTTGGCGGTTTTTCCAAGGCTTTTCTGAGCGGAGTCGGAACCGACAGCGTGACCGGCGACATTCCGGAAACTGTCTTTTTCATGTTTCAGATGACCTTTGCGATCATCACTCCGGCGCTGATCGTCGGCGGCTTTGCCGAGCGCATGAAATTTTCGGCCATGATCTGGTTCAGCGTGCTTTGGCTGATCGGTGTCTATGCGCCTGTCTGTCATTGGGTCTGGGGCGGCGGCTGGCTCGCCGAACGCGGCTTCATGGACTTTGCCGGAGGGTCTGTGGTTCATATCAACGCCGGCGTTGCCGCATTGGTGACGGCGCTCGTGCTCGGGCGCCGCAGAGGGTTTCCGGACACCGCCATGCCGCCGCATAACCTTACCATGACGGTGGCGGGCGCCGGGATGCTCTGGGTCGGCTGGTTCGGCTTCAATGCCGGCAGCGCGCTGGCTGCGAACGGCTCGGCCGGCATGGCGATGCTGGTGACCCATATCGGCGCGGCATCCGGTGCGTTGGTGTGGATGTTCATCGAATGGGCGCGCTTCGGCAAACCCAGCGTACTGGGCATCGTTACCGGGATGGTGGCCGGTTTGGGAACCATTACACCGGCTTCAGGATTCGTCGGGCCGATGGGTGCGCTGGTGATCGGTTCCGTCGCCGGGGCGTCCTGCTTTGTCGCCACGCAGGTGATCAAACGGGTTCTCAAGATCGACGACTCGCTGGATGTGTTTCCGGTGCACGGCATCGGCGGCATCATCGGTACCTTTCTGACCGGCGTGTTCGTCGCCGGTTCGTTGGGTGGCGCGGGGCTGCCCGCGGGTGTAACCATGGGTGACCAGCTGCTCACCCAGCTCATGGGCATCGGTGCGACCATCCTCTGGAGCGGCCTGATCAGCTTCGTCGCGCTCAAGCTGCTCGATGCGACACTTGGCTTGAGAGTCACTCCGGACGAGGAGACCCAGGGTCTGGATGTCGTTTTGCACGAGGAGACCGGATACAACATGTAAGAGGGAGCCGCCTCGGGGCCGTTGGTTCCGAGGTGGTTTTTCATTTCGTTCCCGGCGTATTTTGCGCCGATACTCGGGATCGAACAGGAACCGTTTGGTGCGCACGGCGCACCCTACATTTGGTCCCGCGGAGTGTAGGGTGCGCCGTGCGCACTATTTCGAACTTCGCGTTCCGCTCTACGTGTTCAGGGATCAGAAAACAGGAATCAGGAATCAGAAAAAGCTCCACCCTTGCTGTTTCCTGTTTCCTGATCCCTGTTTCCTGGCGGTGGAACCACTATAATAGGGGCGGGATCTTCCTATTTTATAGAAACATGAGACAGTCATGACTGGAGCAAAACGCATGATCGTGCGACAGTGAAGCGAATGGCGATAAAGCTTGGCATCGTGATGGATCCGATCGGGCGGATCAAGATCGATAAAGACACCAGTTTTGCAATGCTGCTGGAAGCACAGGCGCGCGGCTGGGCGCTCCATTACATGGAGTTGAACGACCTCTATCTGCGTGACGGCAGAACGTTTGCCAGAATGCGGACACTGCAGGTCGAGCGCAACCAGGCGTGCTGGTACCGTTTTACCGATGAGATGGATTGCGCTTTGGATGCCCTGGATGTCGTATTGATGCGCAAGGATCCGCCGTTCGATCAGGAATACATCTATGCGACCTATCTGCTCGAGTGCGCCGAGGATCGTGGCTTGTGCGTCGTCAACCGGCCGCGGTCGCTGCGTGATGCCAATGAAAAGCTCTATACCGCCTGGTTTCCACACTGCTGCGCGCCGACACTGGTGGCACGGGAGGCGCACCGGATCCGGGCGTTTTTGCAGGAACAGGGCGAACTCATTCTCAAGCCGTTGGACGGCATGGGCGGTGTCTCGATTTTCCATCTCCGCCAAAATGACCCGAATCTGAGCGTCATCCTGGAAACGATGACGACACGCAACAGCCGCTATGTCATGGCACAGCGGTATATTCCTGAAATTGCCGATGGCGACAAGCGTATTCTTATGGTCGACGGCGAACCGATACTCTATGCACTCGCCCGCATCCCCGCCGAAGGGGAAAGTCGGGGTAATCTGGCGGCCGGCGGCCGCGCCGAAGGACGCGAGCTGTCCGAGCGGGACCGGTGGATCGCTCAGCAGGTCGGACCGCATTTGCGTGAAAAGTGATTGATCTTCGCCGGCCTGGATGTCATCGGCGATTATCTCACCGAAATCAATGTCACCAGCCCGACCTGTGTACAAGAGCTGGACAAACAGTTCGGCTTGAATATCAGTGCCAGGCTGATGGATCGCATCGAATGTCTCATTCAGTGAGCACCCTGAATCTCAACAGGCTGCCCCGTATGGCAGCGCCTGATCGGTTGCTCATTGCGCTCTTCCTGGCGGCGGTGGTGCATGCCGTGGTGATTTTTGGCATTCGCTTCGAACTCGAAAGCCCGAAGCCGAAAAAAGTCAGCCGGTCTCTGGACATCACGTTGATCACGCAGCCGACGAAGGAACGGCCAAAAAAGGCCGACGTTCTTGCGCAGAAGAATCAGGTTGGAACGGGAGAGCGCAAGAAAAAAGTGCAGCCGGCTCGGCGGCAGCGTCCGCAGCCAATCAACAGAGAAGCGCCAAAGCGTGCGCGAACGTCCAACAGTACGACGGTCGCACCCGCTGAGCCCGCCAAACCGGCAAAGCGGGAGAGCAGACCCGTGGTCACACAGCCGAAGTCGGAGGAAAAGATCGCCGCTGCCCCCACGCGGGAGCCGGCAGCGCGGACGGCGACGAAAAAACACCCCAGTTTATCGGCTGCAGACCTGTCCCGGCAGATTGCTCAGGTCGGGGCGGAATACAGCCGCGCAACCGCGCAGTACGCCAAGCGGAAGAAAATCGTATTCATCAACTCGGTGAATGCGCATAAGTATACGGCCGCGGCATACGAAAGAGCATGGCAGGACAAGGTGGAGCGGATCGGCAACCTCAACTTTCCGGAAGAGGCGCGGCGCAAGAAACTGTCTGGAAATCTCTTGCTCAGTGTCGGCATCAATCAAGACGGCACGATATACAACATCGAGGTTCGACGTTCGTCCGGGTACAAGGTGTTGGATGATGCCGCGAAGCGAATCGTTCGCCTGGCGGCCCCGTTTGCCGCTTTTCCGCAGGAGTTGAGAGAGCAGGCCGATGTCCTGGTGATCACTCGAACGTGGAAATTCTTCAATGATTCTTACCAGCTGTCGAACAAATAAGGCTGTTTCGCACACCATTCCAGTAACGCAGGATCGGTTGAGCGTACAATGTCCGTGTGCACGGTCAATCTTAATGACGGTTGCGGAAAGCACGATGGCGGATCGCCCTTCGAGTATCCGCCTGACACACGTTCACGTTCTGCTTGCGGCACATCAACCGGGATACAATACGCTATGAATGAAATGACGAATTTGACCAATCACTTTCTGATTGCCATGCCGACATTGGGCGATCCGAATTTTTTCCGTACCGTGACCTATATGTGCCAGCACAATGACGAAGGGGCTTTGGGAATCATCATCAATCGCCCGACCGATATGGCCTTGAGCGACATTCTGGAGCAGATGAAGATCGAAGCAGAGGACCAGGCGACCCGCGATCTGCCGATATACTATGGTGGGCCGGTGCAGTCGGATCGTGGCTTTGTGATCCATGAACCGGTCGGTGACTGGAATTCATCCTTTCAGGTGACCGGATCGGTCGCGCTGACGACATCGCGCGACATTCTCGAAGCGATTGCTGGCGGAAAAGGGCCGAAGAAGATATTGATCGCGCTCGGTTATGCCGGTTGGGGCGAAGGGCAGCTCGAACAGGAGATTGTCGAGAACGCATGGTTGAACGCACCGGCGAAAACGGAAATTCTGTTCGATATCCCGCCGAGTCAGCGCTGGAAATCGGCTGCCGAAGAAGTGGGCGTCGACCTCGATTTGCTGTCGTCGCAGGCGGGACATGCTTGATGGCTGCCCAGCCCATCTCTCCTGGTGCGGGCAGCGACACATTTCTTGGCTTCGATTATGGGCACAAAAAAATTGGGGTTGCGGTTGGCCAGTTGGAAACGGGGACGGCCAGTCCGCTGGAAACGGTCCGGGCGGTGCGGCAAAAAACCAACTGGCCGGCAATTTCAAAACTCATCGAAACATGGCTCCCGGGCGGCCTCGTGGTAGGCGTATCATACCAGGCAGACGGCAGTGAAAATCCTGTCACGCCGCATATCCTGCGATTTTGCCGACAGCTCGAAGGCCGCTACCGATTGCCTGTTTATCAAGCGGACGAACGCTTGTCGACCTATGAGTCGAAGCAGCTGTTGTTCGACGAGCTGAATCTTTCGGCGGACAAATTATGGGCGGTTCAGGATCAACTGGCGGCACAGCTTATCTTGCAAAGCTGGCTCAATCAGACCAAGACTTCGGTTAAAATGGATGAATAATGTGAATTTAAAGGTCGATGCGCTGCTCGACACTCTGGCTGCCGCGCTGCAAAAAGAGATCAAGAGACGAGACGTGCACCATCCGGCGATGATCGGCATACACACGGGTGGAGCCTGGATCGCGCAGCAGCTGCATGAGCGGCTTGGCTTGCGCGAACCGCTCGGACTGCTGGACATCTCCTTTTATCGCGATGATTTTTCGCAAATCGGCATGCATCCTCAGGTCAAACCCAGTTCTCTGCCGTTCGGCATCGAAGGGCGCGATCTGTTGTTGATCGATGATGTGTTGTATACCGGGCGCACCATCCGCGCCGCACTCAACGAGATTTTCGACTACGGTCGTCCGGCTCAGGTCATTCTGGGCGTCCTGATCGAACGCGATGGACGGCAGATTCCGATCCAGCCCGACTGCGTGGGCGCGCGAGTGACCTTAGCGCCGCATCAGCGCATCAAATTGAAAGGCCCGAGCCCGCTGCGGCTCGTGACCCGATCCTTGAACCCAGAGCCGGCTTGACTGCCATTCAGCAGCGCGTCGAATCCGCAACCGTGACAGAGCACCGCAACGATCTGCAACTCGATGCCGAAGGACGGCTGCGCCACTTCCTGTACATCGCCGGCCTGAGCAAGGATTTGCTGACGACCATCATGGATACCGCGGAGTCGTTTACCGGCGTGGCCGAGCGCAACGTCAAGAAAGTGCCCCTGCTGCGCGGCAAGACCATCGCCAACCTTTTTTTCGAGAACAGCACACGCACCCAAACGACGTTCGAACTGGCGGCCAAGCGCCTCTCTGCCGATGTATTGAGCATCAACATCGCCACCTCGGCGACCTCGAAAGGCGAAAGTCTTCTCGATACGATCCGCAACCTGGAAGCCATGCATGTCGACATGTTCGTGGTCCGGCACGCCGCCAGCGGCGCCTCGCATTTCATCGCCCGCCATGCCGCGCCGCATGTCAGCGTCATCAATGCCGGCGACGGGCGGCATTCGCACCCGACTCAGGCGATGCTGGATATGTTCACGATTCGTCGCAACAAAGGCGATTTCAGCGCTCTGAACGTGGCCATCGTCGGCGATATCTTGCATTCCCGCGTTGCCCGCTCGCAGATTCACGCTTTGAATATATTGGGGGCTCGGGAAGTGCGCGTGGTGGCTCCCCGAACGCTGCTGCCCACTCAGGTCGAACGGTTGGGCGTGCATGCTTGTCACCATCTCGACGAGGGCTTGCGCGATGTGGACGTGGTCATCATGCTGCGCCTGCAAAAAGAACGCATGCGCGGCGCGCTGCTGCCCAGCGAGCATGAATATTTCAACTGCTTCGGGCTCACGGAGGATCGCTTGCGCCACGCCAAGGAGGACGTGATCGTCATGCATCCGGGGCCGATCAACCGCGGAGTGGAGATCGATTCGCGGGTCGTCGACGGTCCCCGTTCGGTGATTCTGCAGCAGGTCAGCTATGGCATCGCAATCCGCATGGCGGTGATGTCGATGGCGATCCATTCGGAGGCCAAAGCGTCAGGGAGCAGTACCGAATGAACGCGCAACGCATTCGCATTACCGGAGGCCGCGTGATCGATCCGGCCGGCGGCATCGATGCCCAACAGACGGTGTACATCGCCGATCGAACGATCGCAGGGCTCGGCAAGGCCCCGGACGGTTTCCAGGCGGAGCGAGAAATTCACGTGCCGGGGGAGATCGTCTGCCCTGGATTGATCGATCTGTGCGCGCGGCTGCGCGAACCCGGACACGAATACAAAGCCACCATTGCCAGTGAAACGTTTGCGGCGTCCCGCGCCGGAATCACCACATTGTGCTGCCCTCCCGACACCAGCCCGGCCATCGATACGCCGGCTGTGGCCGAATTGCTGAAAGAACGGGCCGAACTTGTGGGCAACGCCAAAGTAGTGCCCATCGGTGCTTTGACACAGCGACTCAAAGGAACCGAACTGAGCGAAATGAGCGCGCTGAAAGAGGCCGGCTGCAGGGCTGTCAGCAATGCCCAGGCCCCTGTCGCCAACACCCTGGTGCTGCGCCGGGCGATGGAATATGCGGCCAGCCACGACCTGCTGCTGATCATTCGCCCGGACGATCCCTGGCTGCGCGACAACGGGGTCGCCCATGAAGGTGCAATTGCGACGCTTCTGGGTCTCCCCGGGATTCCCGAAACCGCAGAAATCGTTGCTGTCGCGGGGGCGCTGGCGCTGATCGAGCAGACCGGTGTGCGCGCGCACTTCAGCCAGCTCAGTTGCGCACGCGCTGTTGACATGATCGCCTTGGCTCAGCAGAACGGCATTCCGGTCAGCGCGGATGTCAGCGCCCACCAGCTTCATCTTACCGAACAGTCCCTGATGGGATTCGATCCACTCTATCATCTCATTCCGCCGCAGCGTACGCAGCATGACCTCGAGCACTTGCGCCGCGGTCTGTTCGACGAAACCATCGCCGCGGTGTGCTCCGACCATCAACCGCACGAAGAAGGGGCCAAGCTCGATGCTTTTTCGTCGACCGAGCCGGGCATTTCCGCGCTGGAAACACTGCTGCCGCTGACCTTGCGGCTGGTGGAAGAAGGGGATTTGAGCTTGCCGCAGGCAATTGCTCGCTTGACCAGTGGACCCGCCCGCATATTGAATCTGGCGTCAGGTACCCTGGCCCCCGGCGCGCCGGCCGACCTGTGCATCTTCGACCCGGAACAGACCTGGGTCATCGATGACGACACATGGTGCAGCCGTGGACTAAACACGCCTTTTTGGGGGCAAACGATGAAAGGGCGGGTCACCCACACGTTGCTCGCAGGCGAATTGGTATTCGAGGCTCTATCGGTCGAGAAGGCTGAATAAGCCGGTGCGCGGCAACCTGCTGATAGCGCAGCGACAAACGTAGGGTGCGCCGTGCGCACCATTCAGCCCTTCGCTTCCTTCACGGGCATCGTGAATAAGCCGGTGCGCGAAATCGGCACCCCATTCTGCGCTCTCCTATCACTCACGCAACGCTGCTGCGGATTCTTCGATCCACGCCAGCACCTGCCGGAACGGAACATCCGCCATCACTCCGAACAACGGCTGTTTGACAAGCTTGGCGCGGCTGATCCCGGGTGAACTGACACCGCACAAAAAACGGGCGAGCGCGCGCGGTTTCTGTAGAAGCGCTGCCGATTCATCCTCACGCATCAGCGTTTGAATCTCCGACTGCAATTCCGGTCGAATGGGGTGGTCGCGTCGTTCGGGGAGTTCCGCCTTGCCATCCAGGCACCAGGAGCAGTGGCCGCACGGTTGCTGCAGTGTTTCGCCGAAATGCATGGCCAGCGCGGCGGTTTGACAGCCATCGCGGCCGATCAGTTCGATCACTTGATGCAATCGGGCGATTTCGGCGGCTTCGCGCTTCAGAACACGCTGGTGCAATGCATCCGCCAGCGCGGTTGGATCGTCCGGTTTTTTGATCAGCCGGTAACGGTGGCGGATGCCGGTCACCTTGACTTCCAGCATCTTTTTTTCACCGAGCCAATCGAGCGCCCGAACGATGCGCTCCCGATCGGTGCCCAAGGCCGTGGCCGCGGCGGCGGGGTCGATGTGACACCAGGTACGGGCCTTGGAGGCCTGGCGAAAGAGGTTCGCCAGGAAGGTTCGCCGCTCCCCGTTGAACTGCTGCAGGATCTCGCCGGAAGTCATCAGCGGCTTAAACGAATAGTCGGCATAAAAGGGCGTGCCGCCTTGCAGATAGCCGTCCAGCTCCAGATAAGTGAGCAGCGTTCGCAGCACCAGCGGACGAATGTCGTGTTTGTTCGCCAGGCCGAC